>ERZ1292633.1256-Hain-H41-02um-R1-1256-length-27748-cov-8_pt1 | contig 27748 bp, 15 predicted proteins | sample MGYA00564406_ERZ1292633 | MGnify/ENA primary metagenome ERZ1292633 (study PRJEB36523, sample SAMEA6512639) | groundwater metagenome | collected 2019-01-08 | study: AquaDiva: Metagenomics assemblies of 32 groundwater samples | reverse complement strand
GGATCCACACGGTGAAAGGCAGTGTGAAGATGGTGTAAGGCAGCACCAGGCCCAGTGCTTTGTTGTACAAACCCAGCGATTGGATCAGCTCGAACATGCCCGACAGCACGGCCACCTGCGGGAACATCGAGACACCCAAAATGCAGACCAGCAACAGGCCTTTGCCTTTGAAGCGGATGCGGCCGAGTGCATAAGCGGCAGTCACCCCCATCAGCATGGCAAAGCCGACGGTGAGCACGGCCACCATGATCGAGTTAACCAGGCTTTTGCCGAAAGGCTGCACACCTTCAAACAGCGCCACGTAGTTGCGCAGGTCGGCATTGCTGGGGATCAGCTGCGTGTTGAAGAGGGCGGTTCCGGTTTTCAGCGAGGTTGAGATCGCATACACAAAGGGGTAGACCGACAAGATGACGACGATGGTCGAAACCAGGTAGAGCAAGCCTGTGGCCAGCGTGGAGCGGTGGTTCATCGGGCGTCCTCGGAAAGTTTCACGCGGGCCAGGCGCAGGAAGATAACAGCCGTCAGCATGATGATCAGGAACAGCGATGTCGATGCTGCCGAGCCAAAGCCCATGTTGCCGTACTCCACCATTTCGCGGCGCACAAAGCCCGACATGCTGATGGTGGTGCTGCCGTTGGCCGTGAGCACATAGATGAGGTCGAACACGCGCAGTGAGTCGAGCAGGCGGAAAACGATGGCCACCAGCAATGGCTGGCGGATCAGCGGCAAGGTGATCTTCCAGAACACGCGCAGCGGGTGCACGCCGTCGACGCGGGCAGCTTCGTAGCAGTCTTTGGGCACGGTTTGCAGCGCGGCCAGGATCAGCAACGCCATGAAGGGCGTGGTTTTCCACACATCGACCATGACCACCGTCCACAGCGCGTAGCTTGGCTCGGCGGTCCAGGCGATCTTGTGGGCGATCAGACCGGCATTCACCAGCATGTTGTTGATCACGCCAAACTGGTCGTTGAGCATCCAGCCCCACATCTTGGCCGACACGATGGTTGGGATGGCCCAGGGCACCAGCACCGCAGTGCGCACAAAGGCCCGGCCCTTGAAGTCCTGGTTGAGCAGCAGCGCCAGGCCCAGGCCGGTCAGGGTCTCCAGGACCACTGAGACCACGGCAAAGCTGAAGGTATTGCGGATCGACACGCCCCAGTCACCGGCCCAGAAACCTTCTTCGTCATTGGAGTTGAAGAACAGGCCGAATTCGCCAACGTAGTTTTCCAAGCCAACCCACTGGCCTGCGGAAATGTCGTTGATGTTGGTGTCGGTGAAGCTGAACCAAATGGATCGGGCCAAAGGCCAGACTGCCACGATCAGCATGAGCACGATCATGGGAGTGAGGAAAAGCCACGCGGTGCGGATTCTGGAGTTCATGGTGATTTACCAGTGTTTGCGGCGGATTTGCTTGAGACGGGATTCGAGCTTTTTGACGGCTTCTTCGCCCGTGGTGCGCTTGGACATGACTTCGTGCGCAGCGTTGTAAAAGCTCTGGCTGACCTGTGGGTATTTCAGGCCTGTGGCGGTGGTGGGCCGGGCCACACTGTTGGCGAAAACATCGGACAGACTCGACATGAAGTCGTTGGCGTTGGTGATGTCCTTGTCTTTGTAGAGCGCAGGCAGAGTGGGGTTGAATGAGCCACCGATCGCGCGGGCCTTTTGTACCTGTGCGCTGGTCATGTAGAGCACCAGGTCGGCTGCGATGCTCGCGTTCTTGCTGTACTTGGACACGCCCAGGTGCCAGCCACCCAAGGTGGCGGCGCTGGGGTTGCCGGGAAGCTTGGCAATACCCACCTTGCCTTTGACCAGGCTGTCGTCTTTTTGCAGCAAGGCCCAGGCATAGGGCCAGTTGCGCATGAACAGGGCATTGGCGTTCTGGAACACCCCCCGGGCTTCTTCTTCTTCGTAGTTGAGTACACCCGTGGGGGTGATGGTTCCAATCCAGCTGGCCGCCTGGTTGAGCGCTTGTGCAGCTTGCGCGTTGTTGATGGTGATCTGCCCCTGTGCGTCGACGATGGTGCCGCCGCCACTGCCGCTGACCCATTCGAGCGCGTTGCAAGTCAGTCCCTCATAAGCCTTACCCTGGAACACAAAGCCATGAAAATCGTTGTCGCCTTTGCTGCGTTCACCGGCTTGCACTTTTTTCGCGGCACTGGTGAGTTCTTCCCAGGTGGAGGGCACCTTCAGGCCGTATTTGGCCAGCAGGTCCTTGCGGTAGTACAGCAGACCTGCATCGGTGTACCAGGGCATGGCCAGCAGGTGTCCGTCCACGGTGTTGTTTGCCACAATCGCCGGGAAGTGCTGGTTTTCGAGTCCGTTGCTCAGTGGCTTCAAATCCAGCAGATGGTCCTTTAGGACCCCGGGCCAGGCGGTGTCGATCTGCAGCACGTCGACGTCGCCTGATTTGGCGGCAAAGAGCTGGCGGTACAGCGCCAGCTTTTCGGTAGAGCTGCTGGGGGGCGAGAAGTTCTTGATGGTGTGTCCGGTTTGGGTCGCCCAGGCGTTGGCGTACTTGAGGCAGAACTCCACGTCACTGCCACTGGGGCCACAGGTGATGGTGATTTCCACTGCCTGGCTTTTGTGGCAAAGCCCCACTGCCAGCAACAAGCTGGCCAGTGTTTTGAAGAGGGTCAGGTTCATGGATCTCATGGTTGGGTCTTCGTCATGGCGGTGTCTGTTGAGTTGGGTAATACCCAGGCCAAGGCCGTGCGTGCAGGCACGTCAAATTGTCCGGTGGTCAGTTCAAAGCGGGCGGATTGAGAGGGGCGAAGGTCGGCGGCCTCAGGGCTCAGGTGTATCGGGTGCAAGCGCCAGCCCTGGCCGCGCAGCGTGGGGTCGGTCACGGTGTGGGCGTGGGTGTCTACATTGATCAGCAGCACCATCGCGGCAAAGTGGGCGTCATGCAGGCCCTTGCCATCAATGTGGGCCGCGATGACGGCCGGGTTCTGTGCGGGGCCGACATTGAAAAAGCGAAGGCGCTGCTGGATGTCTTTGGCCGATGGCAGGCGAAGCAGGATGCTGCTGGTGCGAATTTTCAGCAGATCTCGGAAGGCATCGCGTGCAAATGCGATGTCGTCAGGCGAGGGTTTCAGCGCGGAATCTTGCAGCAGTTCCTGCATCAGCGGGTACAAGTGCCCATTGTCTTGCTGGGGCGGCAGGCCCGTGCCGTAGTGGTTGGTCTGGTAGGTCCAGTCCAAGCGGTTGAACCAGTCGCCCGAGTTGTAGCTGTTGCCGTCGAGTGACTTGGAACGCAAGATGTCTTGGCCCGCATGAAAGTAGGCCACGCCCTGGCTGAAGGCCACCAGGGCTGAGCCCAACACCTGCACACGTGCGCGTTCTGCGGCCGTGGTGGCGCGGGGCAGTTTGAAAGCCAGGCTGTCCCACAGCGTCATGTTGTCGTGGTTCTCGGTGTAGTTCACGATTTCGGAGGGTTCTTGTGCGTAGCCTGTGGGTTGCTCGCCGTAGGGGATGTCCTGCAAGCTGCGTCGCTCACCGGTGGAGGTGGTCATCGTATAGCTGCGCAGCGATCCGGCCAGACTGGCACGAATTTGGTCAGCCACTTTCATCAGGTCCTGGGCTGTCTGCCCTGCTTTGGCTTGGGCGTTCGGTTGCAGCACCAGGCCGCTGATGTAGCCCTGGTCGGCCTGGATGCGCTCAGTCGTGTCGCTGGCACTTCCCCCGCGCACCGCATCTCGCAGTCGGTCGTTGAAGGTGCCGATGCCCGTGCCGCCCAGCGAGAGCTGAGAGGCTTGCACAAAGCGCGCGCTGTTGGCTACTTCGCCAAAGTTCCAGCCTTCGCCAATGAAATCGATGCGGCGACCCAGCGCTTTTTCGATCCGGTTTTTCATGCGCACCATGGCAGAGCGGGGTTGGTGTCCCATCAGATCAAAGCGGAAGGAGTCCATCTTGTAGTGGCGAGCCCACAGCAGCACCGAGTCAGACATGAGTTTGTCCATCATCACATGTTCGGTGGCGGTGTTGTCACAGCAAGTGGAGCGCTCGACCTCGCCCTGGTCGTTGAGCCGCTGGTAGTAGCCAGGCACGATGCGGTCGAGCACAGACTGTGCGTGTTGGCCGCTGGCCGAGGTGTGGTTGTAGACCATGTCCATGCCCACGCGCAGGCCCGCGCGGTGCAGGGCCTGCACCATCTGGCGCAATTCGAGCACGCGACGTGTGCCGTCCTGCGCGTCGCTCGCGTAGCTGCCTTCGGGGGCATTGAAATGGAAGGGGTCATAGCCCCAGTTGAAGCAGTCTTGCGCGGCCACCGCCTTCACTGCGGCTTGCTGATGGGTGCTGTTGGCAGTGCCTGAAGCTTGGGGAGTGAGGCAGCCGGTTTCGGGTACCGACGCGAGGTCAAACACCGGCAGTAAATGCACATCGGTCAGGCCGGCGCGGGCCAGCGCTTTGAGGTGCTGCATGCCCCGCGACTGTCCGTGTGTGAAGGCCAAGTATTTGCCTCTGTCTGTTGCGGGCACCGAATCGTCGCTGATCGAAAAGTCCCGCACATGCAACTCGTAGATCACCATGTCGGTGGCTTGTCGTACGTTGGCGGAGGGCGCGTCATTCAGCCAGCCTGTGGGTTGCAAAGCAAGGGCGTTCAGGTCCAGGATTTGGCTGCGCAGTGAATCGGCGCTCAGGCTGACGGCATAGGGGTCGGTCACGAGGTTGCGCACCAGGCCCACACCGGGCACATGCACGGTGACCGCAAAACGGTAATACGCACCGACTGCACTGGCTGGAAGCGTGATAGACCAGGCGCCACTGGTGGGGTCGCGCTGCAGTGTTTGAATTTGGCTGGCTGGGGTGGTGGCGCCAGGGTAAAGGCACAGCTGCACCTGTTGTGCGGTGGGGGCCCACAAGGCCAGATGGGCGCGTGTGCCTTGCAGACGAGGCCCCAAAGTCAGCCGGAGTGCTGCCGGGGCAAAGAGTGCATCGAGCGCGCCTGCGGCTTGTACGCGTGTGGCGGCCACCACGCGGCCTTGCGCGTCTTCTTCGACCAGCAAGGTTTGGTGCGTGTGCAATTCGCGCTGTGCAGCAGTGGGCAAGTCCGGCATTTGCAGCAGCACGCCAGTCTTGACGAAAGCGAAGCGCGAGCGAAGGGCTTGGGGCAGCGCTTCGGTCCGCGGTGTGTGCACGGCGCTCAGGGACCAGCGTTGATCGGCCCCCATGGCGGGCAGCCCTGTTTGTACTTGCAGCAGGCTCAAGCGAGACGAAAGCAAACTGAATGTGTGGCCGCTGGCCGTGCTGCTTTTGCCTGGCCACTGCAATAAATCGCCATGGAGCCAGTGCGCCTGCGCTGGATGGGCCTGTGGATTGGCTTGCAGCACGGTGGTTATTGCAGGTGGGTTGCAAATGTTGGCTGCCGATGCGGCTGCGATGTTTTGGATGTCTTGGGCCAACACGTCAGCGCCAGGCGTCAGCAGGCATGCTCCCGCCCACACTGAGGTGAGCCAGCGAAAAGCCGAACGCATCAAATGACAGGGCATGCTGAAATGGGTTGAAGTCAAAGACAGGCTGAATTATCGTAATAAAACTACAGGAAAGCATGGTTTTATACTTGGAAATAGGGTAAATACCTACTCAATCACCTGTGATGCCGAGGAGAATATGTAATTTTCCTACATTTGCATTTCGCTTTTCCTGTGTCCAAGATGGATGTCAAAGTACGCATGTCTCTCTTTTCGGCGTTTTTTCGTTGGCCTGTTTGGGTCGCCTTGGTCTTGACGGCTTGTGGTGGCGGCGGAGACGCTGTTCAGAGCGGCCTTGTGACCCCCGACGCTGGAACGGGCAGTAACCTGGCTGTGATGGACCAGGGAAGCGAGTCGGTCCAAAGTGTGGCCAGTCCCCTGCCGGAGGGGTGGATGCATGGGGCCTTTATGCAGATTTATGTGCGCGGCTACAAGGACAGCAACGGTGACGGCAAAGGGGACTTGCAGGGGCTGATCTCACAACTTGACTACCTGCAGGATCTGGGGGTCCAGGGCTTGTGGCTCATGCCGGTGACTCAAAGCGAAGACCACGATCACGGCTATGCGGTCAAGAATTACCGTGACATTGAAAGCGATTACGGCAGTCAGGCCGACATGGCCCAATTGCTGGCGCAGGCACACCAGCGCAGCATGGGCGTGATCCTTGACCATGTGATCAACCACGCCAGCAGCCAGCACCCGTTGTTTTTGAATGCAGCGTCTGCCAGGCTCAGCCCGCAGCGTCCTTACTTTGTCTGGCAAGACACTGCGCCTACAGGCTGGCGTGTTTGGGGGGGGAATCCCTGGTACAGCAGTGGCAACGGGTATTACTACGCCCCTTTCTGGTCGGGCATGCCCGACTTCAACTGGAAGAACGAGCAGGTCAAAATCTTTCATCACGACAATTTGCGCTATTGGTTGAACCAAGGGGTGGATGGTTTTCGATTCGATGCGGTGGGCAGTTTGGTCGAAAACGGGCCAACGGCCTGGGAGAGCCAGCCCGAGAATCACACGATCATGGGGCAGGTTCAGGACCTGCTGAAAAGCTATGACAAGCGCTACATGGTGTGCGAGGCACCTGCAGCAGCGCAGGCCTTTGGTGCGGTGTCTTCATGTGGCGGCGCATTCGCGTTCGACCTCAAGGACAACATCCTGCGTGCGGCGCGAGGCGACAGTGCAGCCGTTGTGGCTGTCAGCCAGTATTTCCGTACGGCCCCGGTGGGCATGACCACGTTTTTGGCTAACCATGACAGTTTTGCAGGTGACCGGGTTTGGAACCAGCTGTCGGGCAATTTGGCGCAATACAAAATGGCCGCCGCAACTTACTTGCTCTTGCCTGGCACACCTTTCATCTACTACGGCGAAGAAATTGGCATGGCCAATGGCGCCGGAATCAGCGGGGACTGGGCATTGCGCACCCCCATGAGCTGGACGGGGCAGGCCACGGGCTTCACGACGGGCGTACCTTTCAGGGCGCTGTCGGCCAACATTACGGTGAACAATGTGCAGGCGCAGCGCGGTGTTGATGGCAGTTTGCACAGTTTCTACAAAACCCTGATCGGCCTGCGCAAACGTCTACCTTCGCTGGCGCGTGGTGACTACAGCGCAGCCTGGACGCAAGGCACTGTCATGGGCTTTCAGCGCAGCCTGACCACAGAGCGCACATTGGTGCTCTATAACTACGGACTGAGTGCGCAAACCGTTAGCCTGACCGGGCTCGGGGCCTTATCCCTTTGGTCCGCAGAGTATGCGGCGTCCTCCGATCTGTTGGCCAGTCTCAGCGGCACGGCCAGTCTGAGCTTGCCACCTCAATCGGTCACGGTGTACCGACAACGCAACTGAGCACCACAACACATGAAATTTTTAATGATGAAGAGGCCTGTTCGCAACGCCATTGCCGCCTTGATGCTGGCCATATCAGGCACCTTGCAAGCCCAAGCGCCTGTGGACCTTAGCCCAGTGCCCGAACAGAAGATGCTGAGTGCATTGCCTGAGGGTTGGCAGCACGGCGCTTTTATGGAAATTTTTGTGCGCAGTTGGCGCGACAGCGATGGCGATGGCATCGGTGACCTCAAGGGGCTGACGCAGTCCCTCGATCAACTGCAAAAGCTGGGCATCCGGGGCATCTGGCTGATGCCGATCACACGCAGCGCCGATGGGGACCATGGCTATGCGACCACTGATTACCGTGACATTGAACCGGCCTATGGCACGCTGACCGACTTTGACGAACTGATTCGGCAGGCACATGCTCGCGGCATCGGGGTGATCATGGACTATGTGGTCAACCACAGCGCGGACACGCATCCCTTGTTTGCAGAAAGTGTGCGCAACCCATCCGGGCCTTACCGGCAGTGGTTTGAGTGGCGACCAGAGCACCCCAATGGCTGGGACATCTGGGGACGTGACCCGTGGGTCAAGACGGGCCACGGCAGTTATCTGGCGACATTTGGGGCTCGCATGCCTGACTTCAATTTGCGTCACCCGGCGGCGGTGGCCTACCACCAGGACAGCCTGCGCTTCTGGCTGAATCGGGGGCTGGACGGATTTCGGCTTGATGCTGTGCCACATCTGATAGAGCGCAACGCCAAAGACTGGAATGACCAGCCTGAGAGCCGACAGCTGACCGGTGATTTGACACGTATGATCAAGTCTTACCCGGGTCGCTATGTGGTGTGCGAGGCCACGGCGCAGCCGCTGGCCTATGCCAACAGTGAGGTCTGTGGTGGCTCGTTTGCTTTTGGGCTGGAAAGCAAGATCGCCCCTGCCGCAAGAGGAAATGTCCAAGCAATTCAGGAAGTGGTGCAGTATTTTGTGATGGCCCCGCACACTCTGGCCACCTTTGTCTCCAACCACGACCAGTTTGCGGGCCAGCGTTTGTGGGATCAAGTGAGTGGAAATGAAGCGCAATACAAGCTGGCCGCCGCGACCTATTTGCTGTTGCCGGGCACACCTTTCATTTATTACGGTGAAGACATTGGCATGGCCGGTGCGCGCGGCCTGACGGATGACCCCAAAATACGTGGTCCTCTGAGCTGGATATCCGATGCCCGAAACGGCGGCTTCACTACGGGTAAGCCTTACCGTGCATTGGCCAACAATGTGACCACGCACTCGGTGCAGGGGCAGCAGCGTGAGCCACAGTCGATCTGGTCTTTCTACCGGGATATGCTGGCGTTGCGCAATGGTCGGATGTCGATCGCCCGGGGCAGTTATGAATTTCCACAAGCGAAAGGCCAGACCATGGCCTTTCAGCGGCGCGTGGGGAATGAGCACAGTCTGGTGGTGATCAATTACGGCCAGCAGGCCGCTTCGCTGACGCTGGACGGTTTGGCGGCGGAAGCTGCACTGCGGCCTTTGTACCCTGCGGGGCCACCGACGCATTTGGTGCGGCAGCAGCTTTCAGTGCCTGCGCAGTCGGTGCAGGTGTTTGCTTTGGAGAAATGATGAAGTTGCATTTTCGATGGCTGCTGATGTGCCTGTTGGCCGGTTGCGCGATTCAAATGGCGGCAGCGAAAAACGAAAGTGTGCTTGCCAACCTGGCCCAGGGTACCAACGTGACTTGCACAGCGGCCCCGATCGGCACGAACGCTGTCTATTTGCGCGGCAGCATGAACGGCTGGACAGCTCAAGATGATTTTGAATTCGTTTGGGATTGCGATGCCCATTACCTGAATGTGAACCTGCAAGGCGAGTACGAATTCAAGCTGGCCGATGCGCAGTGGAGCGCGGGCCACAGCTGGGCTACTCCCGTGTCTGCCGCAGGCACGAATGCCCTGTACATGGCACCCGATAAATCGGGCGTGGCCGGCGCAAAATACCATTTTTCCGGGGCTCACACGCTGCGTTTGAGCTGGCAAGGCACGAATGCGCTGCTGCAAGTGCAGCCGTTGCATTTTGTTGATCCGCGCACGCAGCCAGTGATCGACAAAGTGGCACTCAGCCTGCACCATGACTCGCGGGATCTGGTGTACCGACGCCCGTTTGGCGCTGTGCCACAAAACCAGACGGTGCAATGGGCCTTGCGGGCCTTGCCCGGTGTGCAAAAAGTCACGCTGGTGCTCGATGTCCGCCGGTTGGAAGGCAATCAGGAAGTGCTGGAATACCGTAACCTCGCCCGCATTGACATGCAGCGCACGCCAGCGGGGAGGCATGAGAGGTTCAAGGCCAGCTATCGCTTCAAGGACAAGGCCATTTATGGCTACTGGTTCGAGGTGTTGATCGGTGGTGTGAAATATGTGTACCAGAACAATGCCCAGCCGATCTACTGGACGCAGGAAAAAGGCAGCGGCGGTGTGGGCCAAGTGTCGGTTCCTGTAGCTCAGGAACGTCGCGTGCGTCGTTTTCGCATCACAGTGTTCGACCCGACTTTCAGCGTGCCTGCCTGGGCTCAAGATGCGGCGTATTACTTCATCTTTCCGGAGCGTTACCGCAACGGTAACCTGGACAATGATCCGAAAGTGGGCGAGCGCCGATACCAGAACCACGGCATCGAAGTGCATGCCCGATGGAACGAACGTCCCTTCAAACCTGGCACGGGCGATGGCTCGGACGCGCATTACAACAACGACTTCTTTGGTGGAGACCTGGAAGGCATCATAGCCAAGCTCGACGACATTCGTGACTTGGGTGCCAATGCGATCTACATGACACCCGTGTTCAAGGCGGCCAGCAACCATAAGTACGACACGGCAGATTACCATCAGATCGACCCGACTTTTGGCACAAATACCGACTTCACTCGCTTGACCCGCGAGGCCGCCAAACGGGGCATTCGGGTCATTCCCGATGCATCGCTTAACCATGTGGGGGCCGACTCGCGTTACTTTGACCGTTTTGGCAACTTCAGTGCGCAAGACCAAGGCGCGTTTGCACATGGACGCATCCACGCCGACTCGCCCTATGCCAGTTGGTTCACTTTGGACACTTCACAGACTAACCCCGACAAGCAATTTAAAGGCTGGGTGGGTGTGAGTGATTTGCCCGAACTGAACAAGGCTTCGCCGAGTTGGCGAAAATTCGCATACGGCGACAAGGATTCGGTCACCCGAACCTGGTTGCGCCGGGGCGCCGCGGGCTGGCGCATGGACGTGGCCCCTTGGGTACCTGATGATTTTTGGCGCGAATGGCGACAGGTCGTCAAGCAGACTCGGCCCGATGCCATCACGATTGCCGAGACCTGGTTTGATGCATCCAAATACTTTTTGGGCGATACCTTTGACTCGACCATGAACTATGTGTTGCGCAACGCCGTGCTCGACTTTGCCAATGGCGGTGATGCGCGTCAGTTGGTCGCGAACCTGGAGCACTTGCGGGAAGCCTATCCACCGCAAGCTTTTCATGCCCTGATGAACTTGCTTTCCAGCCATGACCAGGCCCGAGCTTTGCATGTGCTGGGCGGTTCGCTGGGTGTCGCCCCCGATGTTATGCAGCAAGCAAAACAAAAGCTGAGGCTGGCCACATTGGTGCAAATGACTTTGCCAGGTTCACCTACCGTGTATTACGGTGACGAGGTGGGCTTGAGCGGTGGCGACGACCCCTACAACCGTTTGCCTTATCCATGGGCTGATCAAGGGGGGCAGCCCGATCTGGCGCTGCGCAGTGATTTCAAGGCCTTGCTGCATCTGCGCCAGCAGCAGGCCGTGTTGCGCCGTGGCGTACTGCAAGCTCCGCTGGTGAGCACGCCGCATGTGGTGGTTTTAGCACGCCAGCATGGATCGCAAACGGCCCTCATGGCTTACAACAACAGCGACCAGGCACAAACCCTCAAGATCGATGTTCCGCCCGTTTTGAGCGGCAAGTCGGGCGCGCTGTGGTGGGGCCTCGGAGTGGTCGATGTGCAAGGCGCACAGATGAAGCTGACTGTGCCGCCCATGGGGGGGTGGGTGTGGGGAACGCGATGATCGGCGTGTTTTGATGTGCTGGTGAATGCCAGCAGTTATGAAGTCAATGTCCGGTAGTACCCCTTCGAGGGCATGTTGGATGCCATGGCGGCGCACCTGCCATGGCTGCAAAACGAGGGGGAACATCTTCTTGTCCATGCCGATCCAGCCGATCGGTCAGCTCAAACGCAGGGACACATTGGGCGGCTGCTACGCCATGCCGATTACACGGCTGTTAACCCCGAGTTCGGCACCATGGCTGATGCAAGGCCTTGGTGCAGCAGGCTCATGCGCTTAGCATGATGGGCATTCTGAACTGAATGGCCAAGCACATGGCCTGGGACCATGGCTGTGCTCAGCAGCACCCCGAGTGGTACCTCTAAAACGACAAAGGCGAGAACCCCTTTGCTTGTATGACAACGGCCATCGGCGCATCCTTCGCCCCCAAGGGTGAGGGCAATTGAATCCTTTTGCTAGAGCACACACAAGGTAAAAAAAAGCCCCCCAGCATTTCTGCTGGGGGGCTTGACGGGTTTCAATCAATCAAAACTTGTAGTTGACGTTCAAGCCAAACGATTTTCCATATTGCATCTTGCCCTTTGGTTCACGTGTCCCATCCGCGTTGACCTTGTAATTTTCATAGGCCGCATCTGTCAGGTTGTTTGCCACCGCATAGATGCCGAGGCCACGGTAGGGGCCTTCTTTGAACTCGTAGCCAATTTGGGCGTCATAGATTTTTTCGGCTTTGACGTAAATCAGCTCGCGGTTGTACTCGTTCGAGGTGATTTGACCAACAAAGTCAGATCGTGAGCGTTGCCCCAGTCTTGCGCTGAAACCATTTTTCTCATAGTAGAAGTTCATATTCGTCACTTTTCGCGACAGGCCCGGCATCGCCATGATGGTCGCGCTGCCACCGGCAGTGTTCGGGATAGCGACTTGGCTGCTTGTGTTGGAGTGGCTGACGTACACACCAAAACCAGAAAGCGATGGGCTCAGCAGATCCAGTGGTGCGTTTGCGGTGAATTCCAGCCCCTGGATTGAGCCACCCTTGCCGTTTTTGGGCGCAGTGTAGTTGATCAGTGGGTAAACGCCATTGGTGCCCATGGCCTGGTTCACAAAATCTTTCTGAATGGTTTCAGAGTAGATGAATGTGTCCAGATCGCGATAGAAACCGGCCACGCCAACGTAGGCTTTTTTGCCGAAATATTTTTCGTAACCCAGATCAAACGTTGTAGCGCGGAACGGTTCGAGTTTGGGGTTTCCACCGTTGCCGCTGCTGTTATCGCCAGATTGGCAGCGTGCCTGACTCAACTGTGTCGCATCTTGCCAGCATTTCCATTCTGCGTTGGCCCGCATGTCTCGCATGGTTGGACGAGCGACCATCTTGCCTGCACCGAAGCGCATGATTTGGTCATCAGGCAGGCTGAAAGCCAAATTCAGGCTAGGAAGAACATCCGTATAGCTTGCCTCTTCTGTTTTTCGGCTACCCGGATCCCTGTAATAAAAACAGTTCGAACCATCAAGCGTTGCCGTTGTGGGGCAGGTGCCTGTGCTGTTGTTCCATGTGGCAACCGTGCCGGATTGGTTGCCTGAACCGGCCTGTTCAGCTGAAACCACTTGCAAGCCGATATTGCCACGCGTTGGAACGTTAAAGAGAGTGGTTTCGATGTCCAGTTTGGAGTAGAGCGTCCGGATGTTTTCTTCGGTAGTCCACCGCTTGGCTTGCGCCCATGATTCTTGGCCCATGTCGGTGTAGGTGTAGGTGCCATTGCTCACCATCGCGAGCGGGTTCCAGGTAGGGATCTGGACACTTCCATTGAAACCAACCGCTGTGGATCCCCCCACAGGCAGTTGCGTGGTGGTTGGTGTCACTGAACCCTCGGTCATGTCAAGCACTTTGGTTCTCTTTGATTGGTTGAGGCCAATTGTGAAATCCGAAAAAATGTTGTGGTCGAGTGTTCGGGCGTATTCAACACGAATGGCCGTCAGATCGTCTTCGATGCGTGGTTTCTTGAGCCATCCATTGCCCCACTGACTGCCCAATTGCAGGTTCGATGCACCTACAAAGTCAAAACTGTTGGTAATGACTGGGAATCCGTTGCGCGCATCAAAGCTGAGGATTGTGCTTGCACCCGTTGCTCTGGCGTTGGAGTCCAGGATGGTTTCTGTGCGTTTGGAAGATGACTTCGAGAGGTCGACGGTCAGCGAGGATTTTTTGTCAATCTTGAACTTGTTGTTCCATCCGATGGCGAAGTTCTTGTCATGGGCGTCTGCCCCAACGGCTTGCAGGACATGGTCGTTGCTACGGCCGGAGATGTCGCCGGCCAGCGCGGTGCCACTGGATGTCACGGCGTTGCTCAGCGTTCCATTGTTCATGTCAGGGAACAAAATCTTTCGTGTGATTGAGCTTCTATCCGTCGTCGAGGAGTAGACGTCGATCATGGTGGAGTACTGGTTGTTGGGCTTGAGCTCTACAACCGCCATCACGCCTTCACGTGTGATCTGGTTCATGCCGTTGTTCAGGGCGACGTTTTTGCCGAATGGGAGTTTCTCGCCACTGCCGAAGGTGGCTGCACTGTCCCAGAAGTCCGTGGACTTGCTGTAGCTGGTGCCGCTCCTGCGGGTGGCACCGATGGCAATACCCAGCATGCCGTCGTTGAATTGATCGACGTAGCTGAACCGTTGGTTGTTCATGTTGCCAGACGGACCCACACCAGAGCTTGGGGTTTGGATGCCAGCCCCCACCACGATTTGGCGGCCCTTGACACTGAGTGGGCGAACAGTATTCATGTTCACTGTGCCAGAAATGCCTTGTCCCATCAGCGTTGCATCCGGGCTCTTGTGAAGGGTCACGCCGTTGATCAACTCCGAAGGATAGGCGTCATATTCAACACCACGGCTGTCATTGGGGTTGGCCTGTTCCCGGCCATTCAAGAGCGTGGTCGAAAAATCAGGCGGCATGCCCCGGATGCTCAATTGTTGCGAGCGACCTTCAATGTTGCGTTGGCCCGCAACACCGGGGAGTCGGTTGATGGAGTCTGCAATGCTGGCATCTGGCAGCTTGCCAATGTCTTCTGGCGCGATCGCTTCGATGACACCAACCGCATTTTTCTTCTGGGAAATTGCCGATTCGATCGATGCGCGGATACCGGTCACGACCATGGTATCGGCGGTTTGTTGAGCATGGGCTGCATTGGCTGTGATCAGCAACACGGCGCAACCTGCTGCAACAGGATTGATCCTGAAGCTGCGTTTTTTTGGTGTTTGTTTCATGGGTTACCTCAAAGATATATGAAGGGGCACTTACCTGATTTGCGGTAGGCACAATGCAATTTTGTAGTAAAACTAGATGACGGCGGCACTGGTGTAAACCCTAAATTTTGGCGATTTTTTAGAAATGTCCATGATTTTTATAAAAAAACCAACGTTTTTTATGACTTTGCAGCGCTGAAATCTGGCTCTAATACATTGTCATGTATCTAAATTACAACTCGAATTTGCTTGGAAGTGGTTTTTGGGGGCGCGGCCTAAGGGCGTTAGGAAGTCCGGTGCCATAGATTCATTTGGGGTACCAAACCTCGGTTGGCCAGTAATGTGGGTCCATTTCTGATCACAATCCCTTGAGGAGTCATTTGCATATGAAAACAAAATATTTTCGTCACACCCATTGGGCCAATCAGTTGATTCTGCTCAGTGGGTTGTTGTTTGGCATGGTGCCGATCCCATCATCGGCGCAGTCACCTGTGGATTTGCGTGCCGAGGTGCACAAGCCTTTGCTGGCTGCACAGGATGCTTTGAAAAACAACCAGCCGGACACGGCTTTGAATTTCACACGAGATGCTTTGTCTGTGGCCAATTTGACAACTGGTGAGCGAGTCATCATTTTGCGTTTGCAGGCGGTAGCCGGCATTCGAGCGAAGAAATGGGATGTTGCCAAGGCAGCTTTGGATGCCCTGGTGGCTTCACCCGATGTGGCTGTTGCTGACCGGTTGCCATTGCTAGAAACGTTGATGAGCGTCGCTCAGCAATCCAAAGACAATGAACGTTTGGTTAAAACAGCGAGCGCGTATTTGAAGATCAGGCCGGGTAATTCATCAGTTCGGGTTGTGATGATTCAGACCTTGTCTTTGATGGGGGACCACAAACAGGTTGTGTCTGAAATACTCGAAAAACTGCGCCTCGACACCGAAGCGGGAGCCAAGACCCCAGAGCAAGAACTTCGCATGCTGGCGGTGAGTTATCGGCAACTCAAAGACAATCAGGGATATCAGTCGACGCTTAGACGTTTGCTCGATGCTTACCCAACGAAAGCCTATTGGGCTGAGGTGATTCAGCGCATGGCCCAGCAGCCCAATCTGGGTCCCCGTGCGGAGCTGGATCTTTACAGGTTGCTGGAGCAGACCAACAATTTTGAAGAAGTTGCTGAATACTTGGAGATGGCAGATTTGGCGACGAAGGTTGGTTTGCCTGCAGAGGCTGTGCGCATACTTTCCAAAGGGTTGGATCGCGGCGTTCTGGGGAAGGGCGTTGATGTGGCGGCCCACAAGAAGTTGCTGGCTGATGTGCAAAAGAAGGCTCAGGATGATGCCAGGGTGTTTTCGCAATTGGAAAAAACAGCCAACGACGTGGTCGCTTGGTCCGCAGTTGCGGATGTGTATTTTTCACAGCAAAACTGGAGCGCTGCACATTTGGCGTATGCAAAAGCTTTGGATCTGGGCGTCTCCAAGCGCGAAAACGAATTGCGTCTGCATGACGCGATTAGCTTGATTCAAGCTGGTCAAAAAGACAACGCCAAGACGCAGTTGGCCAATATCAAAGGCGATGTTTTTTGGGTGGATCTCGCGAGCCTCTGGGGGATTCTGGCGCGCTGACGGCCAAAGTCATCGAGTCCAAGCCGGTATGGCGCGCAGTTCATTTCTGTGCGCCATTTTTTTGATCAGGGGTTATCTGATACGGAATGACTGAGTGAAAACCCTATTGCAATCGATTGCAATGTCGGGTAAATTGCCCACATCCATTCCATTTGTGCAGCCAAATTGCACATCGCCCACCTCATGACCCACCTTGTTCGCTTATCTCCACCGCGCTTGTCGATCTCGCAGATTGTGCAAATGAACGTGGGGTTTTTGGGGTTGCAGTTCAGCTTTGGTTTGCAGCAAAGCAGCATGAGCCCGATTTACAGTTATCTTGGAGCCCAAGAGGCGACCTTGCCATTGTTGAATTTGGCTGGGCCCATCACGGGGTTGTTGGTGCAGCCTATTGTGGGTGCGATGAGTGACAGGACGACATCGCGTTACGGGCGTCGCACGCCATATTTTCTGGTGGGGGCAATCCTTTGCTCGCTCAGCCTGTTTGCCATGCCGTACAGCTCCGCATTGTGGATGGCGGCTGCCTTGTTGTGGATTCTGGATGCCGCCAACAACGTCACGATGGAGCCTTATCGAGCCTATGTCAGCGACCGTCTGCCAAAAGATCAGCACGCACCTGGCTACATCATTCAGAGTGCATTCACGGGGTTGGCGCAAACGCTGGCCTATTTAATGCCCTCCATCCTGGTGTGGATGGGCATGAACAAGGATGCAGTGGGTGATAACCATATTCCTCAGATCACACTGGTGTCATTCATGATCGGTGGCGTGATCTCGGCGTCCACAATTTTGTGGTCCATCTGGCGCGTGCCTGAGTTGCCGCTGCCTGCAGAGGAAAAAGCCCGACTTGCAGAGCAAAAACAAGGTGTCGGTGCGACCCTGCAGGAAATTTGGCTGGCTATTCGTGAAATGCCTGTGCCAATGCGCCAAATGGCGTGGATGAAACTGTTTCAGTGGATGGCCATGGGTTGGTACTGGCAATACGTCTCTTACTCAATTGCGCGAAGCTTGTTTGATACATCCGACCCAACGAGCACCGGGTTCCGCGATGCTGTTCTGGTCAATGGACAAATCGGTGGCTTCTACAACGCAGTGTCATTTGTGACAGCTTTGCTGATGGTGGGTTTCACCAAGCGTTATGGCGCGCCCAAAGTTCATGCCCTCTGCTTGACGTTGTCGGGCATTGGCATGTGGTGCATCCCCCAAATTCAAACGCAGGCCTGGCTGTTCTTGCCAGCCATCGGTGTGGGCTTGGGGTGGGCCAGCATCATGGGCAATCCTTATGTCATGTTGGCACGCAGCGTGCCTCCAGAGCGGACGGGCGTTTACATGGGCATCTTCAATATGTTCATCGTGATTCCCTTGCTGCTGGGGGGCTTCATCGTGAATCAACTCTACGACACCGTATTTGCCGGTGATCCACGCAATGTGCTCATGGTGTCAGGGGTGCTGATGGTGTGCGCGGCGCTGGCGACTCTGCGTGTGAAGGTGCCTGATTAAAGGTCTCGGTCTGCGGTGAGGGCCGCAGATCAAAAAAAGGTGCGTGGGCACCATGACAATGTTCCGTGAATGACGAAAATGAAAAACAAGGTTCAGCTGATCACTTATGTCGACCGATTTGGAGGCTCGACAATTCAACAATTCCAAGAGTTATTAGAAGGGCCATTGGCGGGTGTTTTTGGTGGCGTTCACTTGCTGCCATTCTTCTACAAAATCGATGGCGCCGATGCGGGTTTTGATCCCATCGACCACACACGTGTGGATGACCGTTTGGGCAGCTGGGACGACATCAAACGCCTGACCGGGACCGCCGAAGTGATGGCCGATGTGATTGTCAATCACATGTCATCCGAGTCGCCACAGTTTCTGGATTACTCGCAAAAAGGCAGTGCGTCCGAATACGACGGCCTGTTTTTGACCATGGAATCGGTATTCCCAAGTGGCGCGACCGAAAAAGATCTGCTGGCGGTTTACCGGCCCCGTCCGGGTATGCCGTTCACGATGACGACCCTGGCCAATGGTGAACGCCGCTTGCTGTGGACCACGTTCACGCACCAGCAAATTGACATCAATGTTCACACCCCAGCTGGCAAAGCCTATCTGGAGTCGATTCTGCAAAAGCTCTCGCAAAGCGGCGTCAGCATGGTGCGGTTGGATGCGGTGGGTTATGCCATCAAAAAGGCGGGGGGCAATTGCTTCATGGCGCCCGAGACCTTCGAGTTCATTCGCGCTTTCGCGCAGCGTGGACGAGAACTGGGTCTGGAAGTTCTGGTGGAAATCCACTCGTACTACAAGCGCCAGATGGAAATTGCCAAGCAAGTGGACTGGGTCTATGACTTCGCCTTGCCGCCACTCGTCTTGCATGCGTTCGAATTTGGCCGCAGTGCCCCGTTGCGCGCATGGCTGGATGAGCGCCCTGTCAACGCTGTCACCGTGCTGGACACCCACGATGGTATTGGAATCATTGACATTGGTGCCGATGCAACAGACCGCGTCAATCACCCTGGTCTGGTGCCGCCTGCCGAGTTGGACGAGTTGGTGGAGCGCATACACCGCAATTCAAAAGGTGAAAGTCAACTGGCGACCGGTGCAGCGGCATCCAACCTCGACTTGTACCAGGTCAATTGCACATTCTTTGATGCGATGGGGCGCAATGAATCTGCTTATCTGTTGGCGCGTGCAATTCAGTTTTTTGTGCCTGGTGTGCCCCAGGTGTATTACGTTGGCCTGTTGGCTGGCGAGAACGACATGGATCTGCTGGCGAAGACCCAAGTGGGGCGCGACATCAATCGTCACTTTTACTCGCGCGAAGAAGTTCTGCAAACCATCCAAAAACCCGTGGTCGCGCGTTTGCTGGATCTGATTCGTCTGCGCAACGGGCATCCTGCATTCCATGGCGTGTTCAGCCACACGGCATCAGCAGAACATGCATTGACCTTGTCTTGGACAGCGGGTGTCGATGCCATCCGTCTGGAGGTGGATTTGCGAGCCAAGACAGGCGTGATTTATTTCAGTTCACCAACCGGTGAACAGCCATTTGCGCTGAGCTGAAAATAAGATAACAGCCCAAAGCAATCGATAGAGCACAAGCCAGTGATTGTTGTGATCGGCATTTTGTCCAACTGGAGCAAGACATGGAAAACAGCAATCGTCAAATTCGCAGCATTATCATCGTCGGTGGTGGGTCATCCGGTTGGATGACCGCAGCGTCCCTGTCGAATGCGTTGACACAGGGCTGCGAGATCATCCTGATCGAGTCCGATGAAATTGGCACTGTGGGTGTTGGCGAAGCCACCATTCCGCCCATCAAAACACTGAACCAGTCGATGGGGCTGGATGAGTCGGAGTTCATGCGCCGCACGCAGGGGACGTTCAAACTCGGTATTCAGTTCATTGACTGGGCCAAGCAAGGTCACAGCTACTTTCACCAGTTCGGCCCCCACGGCGTGCAGTTTGACTATTCGCCGTTACATCAGTATTGGCTCAAAAGCCGCCAGTACAAGGACATGCCTCCGATTGATGAATATTCGATGGCTTGGGCTGCGGCCAGTCGAGGAAAGTTTGACCGTCCCAGCCAGGACCCACGGCAAGTGACGTCGATGTACGACTACGCATACCACTTTGATGCGGGCCTCTATGCCAAGTTCCTGCGCGAGGTGTCAGAAAAGCGAGGCGTCAAACGCATGGAGGGCAAGATCGTCCATGTGGACTTGCGAGCAAGCGATGGGTTTGTAGAGAAAGTCCGTCTGGCCGATGGGCGAGAAATTGCGGGGGATTTGTTCATCGATTGCTCAGGTTTCCGGGGCCTATTGATCGAAGAGACCTTGCATACGGGCTATGAAGACTGGAGTCACTGGCTGCCGTGCGATCGTGCGATGGCTGTGCCCTGTGAGTCGGTGGGCGATCCTTTGCCTTATACGCGTGCAACGGCGCGCGAGGCCGGTTGGCAATGGCGGATTCCATTGCAGCACCGCATTGGAAATGGCTATGTGTTCTGCAGTCAGTTCATGAGCGAGGACGAGGCCGCATCACTGCTGTTGCAACGTTTGGATGGCAAGGCGCTGGCCGATCCAAGACCCTTGCGTTTCACCACAGGGCGTCGCAAGAAATTCTGGAACAAAAACGTGATTGCGCTGGGTCTGTCCAGTGGCTTCATGGAACCCCTGGAGTCCACCAGCTTGCACTTGGTGCAATCGGGAATTTCCAAGTTGCTGGCCTTGTTTCCAGATCGCGATTTCGACCCCCTCGTGTCTGATGAATACAACCGCCTGGGCAATGCCGAGTTCGAGCGGATTCGTGACTTCTTGATCTTGCATTACAAGCTGACTGCGCGTGACGATTCGCCCTTGTGGCGATACACCGCGGACATGAGCATCCCCGACTCGCTCAAGCACAAGATGGCCCACTTCAAGCGGTATGGCCGAATCGTGACCGATGGCTACGACTTGTTTGGCCCGTCCAGTTGGCTGGCCGTGCAGTTGGGGCAACTCAATATGCCTGAGCGACACGATCCACTGGTGGACCATCGCAGGGTCGATGGGGACAGCACCCTCAAGCAACTGCGTCACGCGATGAACACAGCGGCCAACAACATGCCCTCTCATATGGCGTTTATCCGCCGTCACTGTGCTGCGCAATGACCGACCAGGAATGACAACACTGAATACGACGAACGACAGACCTGCCTACCACTTCACGCCTCAGGCCCATTGGATGAACGATCCAAATGGTCTGGTCTTTTACGAAGGCGTGTACCACTTGTTTTTTCAGTACCATCCCGACAGTTGTGAATGGGGCCCCATGCATTGGGGGCATGCCACCAGCCGTGATTTGCTGCATTGGCAAGAACATGCGGTGGCACTCGAGCCCGACGAACTCGGCATGATCTTTTCGGGCAGTGTGGTGGTGGATGCAGGCAACACCTCTGGCTTGGCCCCCGCAGGCCAGATCCCGTTGGTGGCCATCTTCACGCACAACCACGAGTCAGCAAAAGCGCAAGGGCTCACGCACCAACACCAAAGCCTGGCGTACAGCATCGATGCAGGTTGCACGTGGCGAAAATATGCGGGCAATCCGGTACTTGAAAGCCCTGGCCTGGAAGACTTTCGCGACCCCAAGGTGTTCTGGCATCAAGACACTTTGCGCTGGGTGATGAGTGTGGCCTGTGGCGATCACATTGCGTTTTACGCCTCATCTGATTTGAAAGACTGGACACCGCTCAGCAGCTTTGGCCGCACTGCGGGCGCACATGGTGGCGTGTGGGAGTGTCCGGACCTGGTGCCCTTTTCACTGGCCGGCCGTGAGCGCTGGGTGTTGCTGGTGAGTCTTAACCCTGGCGGGCCTCAAGGCGGATCCGCCACGCAGTATTTCGTAGGTGACTTTGACGGACGCACCTTTACACCGGAGCATGACGACATCCGCTGGCTGGACTGGGGTGCTGACAACTATGCCGGGGTCACCTGGAGCAACACTCCTGGGCGTTGCTTGTTCATTGGCTGGATGAGCAACTGGCAGTACGCCAGCAAGCTGCCCACATTCCCATGGCGTGGTGCGATGACCTTGCCCCGGGAGTTGCTCTTGCACGAAGTCGATGGGAAAACTTTGTTGCGATTGCCTGCGGCCGCAGAGGTGGCCCAAGTCTTTCACCCGCAGGCTGAGTTGGAGCGATTGGGTGGGGGTGCGCACGACTTGAGCGAACTTGTTCGGGCTGCGCAAGGGCGGTTTCGGTTGCGACTTCAGAGCGATGCACGCACAGCATGGCGTTTGCAACTGCACAACGACCAGGGTCAGCGGTGGACTTTGAGTTATGACGCAGAAGGTGCACGGTTTGCGGTGGACCGCAGTCAGTCACAGTCGGTTGTTTTTCACCCGGAATTTGAGACCCAGCACAGTGCGCCCCGGCTGGCGCAGACCAAGACGTGTGACGTCGTTGTGTATGCGGACACCCAGTCTTTGGAAACGATTGCGGATGACGGCCTGACCGCGATCACCAGCTTGGTCTTTCCAAGTTCACCATGGACCACTTTGTCGGCCGAAGGAAACTTGCTGATCAGTGTGGATGCCTATGTCGAACGCGGGCTTGAGCAGGAATGAAACTGTTTCGTAACTGGTAAAACCGTGATTTTTTCGCAACACACGAGGGTTTTTACTGAATTGCAATCGATTGCAAACACGCTTTAATTCAATCGTCTAGTTGAAAGATTTGACTAGTCCATTCATTTACACCCTGGAGATATGATGAAAAAGAACCCCCGCTACACCCCTGTAGCGTTTGCCGTGGCAGCTTTGTTGCAGGCGGGCGTTGTTCAAGCCCAAGAAAGCCTGAAACTTGACGAAGTCGTCGTGACAAGCTCTTCGACCGCCAAGTCCAAAATGCGCAGCTCGGTCTCGGTGACCGACATTGATCAAGACGCAGTCAAGGATTTTGGCGCACGCACCGAAGCAGAAGTGTTGCTGCTGATTCCCGGAATCCGAACCGAAGCCACTGCAGGCCCCGGTGGCAACGCGAACATTTCTGTTCGTGGTTTGCCAATTTCTTCGGGCGGTTCTAAATACGTTCAGATTCAGGAAGATGGACTGCCCACAGTTCAGTTCGGTGACATGATGTTCTCGAACAATGACTACTGGACACGTTTCGACAATAACGTTGACAGCATCCAGACGCTGCGTGGAGGCTCATCTTCTGTGTACGCTTCGCATGCTCCTGGTGCCGTGATCAACTACATGAGCAAGACCGGTAAGGAGCAAGGTGGTTCAATCGGCATTACCCGGGGTTTGAACTTCAATGAAACTCGCGTGGATGGCGATGTGGGTGGTCGTATCGGTACCGACATGTACTACCACGTGGGTGGTTACTTCCGTGATGGCGAAGGTGCTCGCCAGGCTGCGCCCGGTGCATTGCATGGTTACCAGATCAAGGCCAACGTGACCAAGGAGTTCAACGGAACCAAAGGCTATGTCCGTTTGAATCTGAAGGCACTGGACGAAACAGCGCCGACAACACCGCAAACTTTCTTGACTGCCACATCGAACAATGGCGCGTTGTCCAATTTCGGTAATGCACGTGGTTTCAATGGTCTGTATGACTCGCAGTATTCCAAATTCAACAGCACCTTTCCTGCAATGGATCCAGTGACGGGTCAAATTTCTCAGTCTTCATTGACCAATGGCATTACATCCAAGTCCAAGTCGGTAGGTTTCGAATTCCACAACGAACTGAACAATGGCTTCACCGTTGACAACAAGTTCCGTGTGTCGCAAAACGCGGGCGCATTCCAGACACAATTCTGGGATGTCAAAACTTTGAGCAGTGCTTTGGGCGGTATAACCGGTGCCTCGTATGCGAAGTACTTGAATGGCCCCCAGGCAGGACAAGTGGTGACCGATGCAAACCTGGCATCTGGCCTGGTATCTACAGGTGGTGCGATCAACGTGCAGACACCTGACATGGGCAACTTCGTCAACGATTTTTCAGTCACCAAGGCATTTGATCTGGGAAATGGCAACAAGCTGAACGCAAAAACTGGTTTGTTCTATTCACGCCAAAACGTCGTTCAGAAATGGAGCATCAGCACGCGTGTGGTGGAAGCTGCCTATAACGGTGCTGTGATCGATGTTTACAACGCACAGAACGCAGCGTTGACCAACCAAGGCTTGACTGGGTACAACAACAGCTGGGGAGCTGACAGTGCCAAGAACATCAACGAACAGTTCACCACAACTGCACCGTACTTGGGCCTGAACCTCGAGACTGGCAACTGGGATCTGGACGCCGGTATCCGTAATGAGCACTTCCATGGTTATGGCTACGCAGATGTGGGTCAAGCAACAGGCGTTGCAGTCAACAACATCAGTGGTGCCAACGTTTACCAAGCGACTAACCGCATCTTGGCTGATTACAAGACCAGCTACAACAACTATTCCGCCGGTGCCAACTACCGCATCAACAAAGACCAGAGCGTCTTTGGCCGTTACAGCTTGGGACACCGTGCAATTTCGGATCGTTTGTTGACCACATCGAACAACTTCAATGCGATGGGTGGTTTGGCTGTGGGCGCTAATGAAATCGCTGTGGCACCAGTTGCTCAGCTGGAGTTTGGTACCAAGACACGTGGCAACCTGGGTGAAGGTCGTTACGCATTGTCCGCGACCTACTTCCACTCCACCACCAAAGAGTTTGATTACGATCCGACACGTAACATCCAGCGCGACGGTCCATACCTGCGTGAATTGGGTTACAAAGCTGATGGTGTTGAATTCGAATCGGGCTACTCGATTGGCAACTTTGCTTTGAATGCCAACGCTGTTTACAGTGACGAGTCGTTCACGAAGAACACGGCCAGCAGCACCTACATTGGCAAAACCCCTGCAGGTTCTGCCAAGTGGCGTTACACACTGTCTCCACGTTACACCGTGGGTAACACTGTGTTCGGTGCAACGGCCCGTGGTGTCGGCAAGATGTTCCTGAACGATGCCAACACGTCCTCGGTTGCAGGTCACTACATCGTCAGCGCGTTCGTGAACCACGACTTCGGAAACGGTGTGATCGGTTCTTTGAACGTGAACAACCTGTTCAACAAACTGTACCCATCGAGCACGGCTGGCCTGATCAGTGGCAACGTGTACGGTGCAGGCGTCGAAACGGGTCGCACCATCAGCGCAACCGTGCGTTACAAGTTCTAATCCAACTGGCCAGGCAGGCTGACGTCAGGGACGCAGCTTGCTGTTTCTACGGAAACATGTTCAGGTGTGCATCAAGTCACTTGAACGGGCCGACGACATGCACATGTCGTCGGCCATTTTTTTGAGAGACAAACGCTTGTCTCCGCTATTCCCCATTTTGTCTTGCACGGCCACGCTGATGTGGCATCAAGGACGAAGCTCGCATGAAATTCACTATTGCACCCTGGTTGATCACTTTGAGCTTGTGGATGGGCATGGGCACATCGGCGCACGCTGTTGAGGTCACCATCACTTGCGGCCCTGGCGGCAGCGATGTGGAGTTTTGTCTCAAGCATGCACAAGCTTGGGCAGCAAAAACAGGTCATACCGTCCGCAACTTTTCACCTCCGGGTGGTTTTGGCGAAAAGATTGCGCTTTACCGCCAGTTATTCGCGGCAAAGTCCCGTGACGTGGATGTCCTGATCGTGGACGGCACATGGCCGGGCATATTGAAAGACCATTTGACCGACCTCAAGCCCTACAGCAAAGGGTGGGAGGGTCAGCATTTTCCCGCCATGGTGGCCAACAACACGGTCAATGGCCGACTGCTGGCCATGCCATGGTTTACCGATTCTGGCTTGTTGTATTACCGCAAAGATCTGCTGGCTCGGTATGGTGAAACCGTACCCACCACATGGGCGGAACTGACGCGCATGGCACAAAAAATTCAGACGACCGAGCGCAGCAAAGGCAGCCATGATTTTCACGGCTTTGTTTTTCAAGGCAAAGCTTATGAAGCGCTCACTTGCTTCACGCTCGAGTTGGTTGGCGGCCATGGCGGTGGCGCGATCATGGATGCCGAGGGCAACATCACCATCAACAACCCGCAAGCTGCCAAGGCCTTGGATCTGGCGGCTTCCTGGATTGGCACCATTTCGCCCATTGGGGTTCTGAACTACGAAGAGGAAGAAGCCCGAGGCGTCTTCCAAAATGCCAACGCCTTGTTCATGCGCAACTGGCCCTACGCCTGGGCGCTCATGGAAAAAGACGACAGCCCGGTCAAAGGCAAAGTGGGCATCGCCAAATTGCCGGGTCAGCCCAGCACCGCTGCATTGGGCGGCTGGCAGCTGGCCGTGTCCAAGTACAGCCAGCACCCTGCAGAGGCGGCCGATCTGGTGATGTACATGACCAGTGCCAAAGTGCAAAAGGCCCGGGCCATTGGCAACTCGTTGAACCCGACCTTGCCCGAGCTCTACAAAGACAAGGATGTGATTGCGGCCAATGCTTTCATGGCCAACCTGTCCGATGTGTTCGCCAACAGCGTGGCCAGACCCGCCACATTGACAGGATTGAAGTATCCCCAAGTCAGTCAGAGCGTTTTCAGCGCTGCGCATGAAGTTCTGTCCAAGCAAGCCACTGGCGAAGAGGCGGTGAAACGACTGGAACAGCGCCTGAAGAAAATCCGCCGCAAACACTGGTGAAATCCATGCATTCAAGAACACGCACCGCTTGGCTGTTTCTGACCCCCATGATCGTGCTCATGCTGATCGTGGCGGTCTGGCCTTTGGCTCGATCCATTTGGTTCAGCTTCACCGACACCAACATCAACGACATTTCCGCAGGCCAGTGGGTGGGCCTGGAAAACTACGTTGGCGAATACGGTCTGTTTTTCAATTCCAACGATGAAGATGGCTTCTGGGCTGGCGACTGGGGCATTTCCATACGCAACACGTTTGGCTTTGCAGTGGTCTCGGTCGTTCTGGAAACCCTCACGGGTCTGGGCGTGGCCTTGCTGCTCAACCAGGACTTCAAGGGCCGCGCCCTGGTGCGCACGGCGGTGCTGGTGCCCTGGGCCATCCCGACCATCGTGTCGGCCAAGATGTGGGGCTGGATGCTCAATGACCAGTTTGGTGTGATCAACACCCTGCTTTTGAACGCGGGGCTGATCAGCAGCAAGATCGCGTGGACGGCCGAGCCGACGTATGCCTTATGGACCGTGGTGTTGGTGGACGTTTGGAAGACCACGCCCTTCATGGCCTTGTTGGTGCTGGCGGCATTGCAAACCGTGCCCAAGGACTGCTACGAAGCGGCCCGGGTCGATGGCGTGCATCCGCTGCGCGTGTTCTGGCGCATCACTTTGCCTTTGATTCGGCAACCCTTGATGGTGGCCATCGTTTTCCGCTTGCTCGACGCGTTGCGTGTCTTTGATCTGATTTATGTGCTGACCTCCAACGGCAGCAGCACCATCAGCATGTCGGGTTTTGTGCGCCGCGAAATGGTGGAGTACGGCAACATGGGTTTCGGATCCGCCGCATCCACCTCATTGTTCTTGATCATCATGCTCACCGCGGTGATCTTCTTGCGCCTGACCCGCGTGAAATTGGCGGAGGACAATCCATGAAACAACGCTCCACATGGGCCTCGGTGCTGCTGTACCTGATCTCGGCCATCGTCGTCATCTTGTCGCTGTACCCGTTTGTTTATGCGATTTCGACGTCGCTCAAAACGGGCAATGCATTGTTCACGGCCGACCTTTTGCCCAGCAATGCCGATCTGCGCAACTACCGGGCTTTGTTTGAAGGGGTCCAGCCCTTTGGTAAAAGCCTGGTCAATTCGATTGCCGTGTCTTTTTTGACGGTGGCGTTTGCCATGCTGATGGGCATCACGGCAGCCTATGCCTTGGGCCGCATCCGATTCAAAGGCAAAGGCTTGTTGCTTGTGAGCTTGCTGGGCGTGTCCATGTTCCCGCAGGTGGCCGTGCTCTCGGGCATGTTCGAGCTGATCCAATCGCTCGGTCTTTACAACAAGGTGCTGGGCCTGGTGCTGCCTTACACCATCTTCACACTGCCTTTCACCGTGTGGATCC
>ERZ1292633.1254-Hain-H41-02um-R1-1254-length-27754-cov-7_pt1 | contig 27754 bp, 12 predicted proteins | sample MGYA00564406_ERZ1292633 | MGnify/ENA primary metagenome ERZ1292633 (study PRJEB36523, sample SAMEA6512639) | groundwater metagenome | collected 2019-01-08 | study: AquaDiva: Metagenomics assemblies of 32 groundwater samples | reverse complement strand
CCCCCCCCCCCCTCTCTTTTGTTTTTTCTTTGCTTCCCATGATGGCATAGCTCTGTCTGAAGATGCATCTTTCGAAGCATTTCTTGTCAGCGGAGCAGGTCGGAACAAAAACAGGAAGGATACGCGTCGTAAACATCATTGAACTTGTCGTCTGCAATTCTTTTTCGTTGGTTGCCCCATTAACAGTGAAAGCAAAAAAATGTCCCCGGTGTGTTTCATCGTGGCGCTTTTGACCGCGGTGGCCATGGGTGAGCTGGGCCTAGCCCTCTCCTCAGGGGTGAACAGCCCCCGCTCTCCATCGTTCCCGCTACGCTCTCACGCCGTCGTTCAACTCGCGCTGACAGACGAAAGCAGCAACATTGGTGGGAGCCGCCGACCCATTGGCGCCGCAGAGGCGACGGTCGGCACTAACATTTCAGTGTTCAAACTCGCGGTGTGGAGCCCTCACACGCACGACGTGACGATCATCGACATGGGCGATAACTCATCCACAGACATCGTGCCACCACCACCTGCGAAGGAGGGCATTGTCGCCGCGCAGATACAATACATTCAGGCGTTCAACCTTTCGGGATGGGACCACGTCGTGCTCCGCACGCTCACCTATGGTCAACGGAAACCGGGCGATGGGGGTGTCACACAAGGCATCGTCGACGGCGACGAACGTGGGCTGCATGACACCACGCGGTACTATGCCGCCGGCTTGTTGGAAGGCTACACCACGCAAGAAACCATCTATTTCAACTATCTTGTGTCCGTGCCGCCGGTTGTGAATAACTTCAACACAACCGCTCACTATAATCGTTTTATGGCTTTCGTGCAGAACCACTATGACTACTTGACTGAGAAAGGATCAAAATTTGATCCTTCCATCGTGACAGCCGAGTCCACGAACGCGACAATTCAGGTCGGCCTGTACATGAACCATCTACAAGGCCTCTACGATGGCTATATGCGGCGCTGGCTGGAGCGCGGCAGTCCGGTGGCGGAACAGCTCACGCTCCTCGACATGTTCATGGTCAATCTGCAGCCCGAGCTGGGAGACATTGTCACCGCGACCTCCACGCCCTCTTCGATGCGGGGCATCCAAGGAGGGGAGGGAGATGACTTCCGTTCGACGGCATCGTTGGACATCAACAAGCAGCGAGTCGACCACTGTTCCGCCCTCATCCGTCCGACCCATGACGACCTCTACTTGGCGCACGCGACTTGGTCGGGCTACAACACCATGTTTCGACAGTACAAGACCTACAACTTCACTGCCTGGTTCACTCCGTCGTTCGCGATCTCGCAAAGCAGCTATCCAGGATGCCAGTCGTCGACGGATGACTGGTACATCACGTGGCCCCATCGACTCGCGGTCACGGAGACTACGATCAACGTCTTCAACAACACGCTGTATCAACTGTACACCGTTCCGCGGACCATTTCAGAGTACCTCCGCGTGATGACCGCGACGGCCTTGGCATCCACGGGGGCGGAGTGGATGGCGATTTTCGAAACGGAAAACAGCGGCACTTACTGCAATGAGTGGATGGTGGTGGATATGAAACTCTACGGATCCGGCGGCGGCGTAGGTATGGGCGCGCTGACGACGGCGGTTGGGTCTACCGGCGTTGGTGATGCACGCGAGGAGGTCCTATTATTTAACGAGACCATGATCCCAAATGGCACGCTCTGGGTGGCGGATCAGCTTCCGGGATCTGTGGTTAAGGCGGATTTGAGCCATGTTCTCCGAGAGAAGGGTTATTTCGGCTCTTACAACATTCCGTACTTCCCTTCAGTGTTCAACATTTCGGGCAACAACGTCGCGGAGGCACTGTGGGGCGCAGGCGTGGCAGGGTACCGGCACTACGCTCGCGCCGAAATATTTGCGCGGGACGCTCCCAATGCGCAATCGCGAGACGATGTGCGTCGGCTGATGCGCAGGAACGAGTACCAAACCGACCCGATGGCCATCATTCCCAACTGCACGGGGGCGAACCTCACCGTGACCGAGAACGTGTGCGACCCCGTGTGGTCCCCGTGGCTGGCCATCGCCGCTCGAGGTGACTTGGTGCCCTACCAGGCGAATGCCAGCATGTACGTGCGGCAGTATGGCCAAGGGTGGACCTTCTACGCGCCCACCCAAGCGTACGGGGCCATCGATGCGAAAGTGGCATCGTGGTCGGCATCCTTCCCGAGCAACGGCACATTGTTTGGCTGGATCGTCGCAGGGCCGTCGACCAATGAAGGACTCTTGCCGCCGTTTCGGTGGTCCGAATTCGACGGCATTTTGAGCCCTCCACCCCTCGGCCAGCCAGACTTGTTTGATTTCCCGTGGCTGCTCGCCTCCAGCAGTGGCCTATCCACTCAGGCTCCCCTCGCTGGCACATGGCAGACCGCGCCCACGAACAACGCGCTGGCCAGAAAAGTCACGATTGCCGTCAGCATCATCGTCGCTCTCGTGATCATCGTCAGCATCGGATTAATTCTGTTCCGGTCCAAGGAGAGGGCAGCGGCAGTGGGAGGTTCGGATCGGGGTGCCAAGGTGTCGCTGCTGAACAGCGCAAGTGCATCCGCCGCGGCTGCGTAGAAATCGTGGGAGGGGTGGAGGGGGTTCAGCCTGTCGGAACAATATTTAACGACTGATATGGGGTTTTTTTCACTTCCTGCTGGAGGGGTGTGTGTGTGTGTGTTGCGGGGGGAAGGAAAGAAGTTGTGGTTCTGGCCCAGGTGGGCTGTGTGGGCGTGGGTGATTTGCCTGGGCTCACGCGGCGCGATTCACAGTTCCGCCACCGATGGCGATGCACTTTTCCGACGATGCCTTGATGTTCTTTTCCCTTGATGATGCTTTCCAGAGTTGTTTCCAGTTAATGCTCCGTGATGTTCCTTCGACGTGGAGGTCCGCTGTCCGCGATTGGGTTGATTTTCCGAGTGTGGGGGGAGGTGTAGGCGTGCGGGTTCGAGTGTTTCACATGTGGAAATCACATTTTCCCGGAGGAAAGTCAGAAAAAGTCAAAAGTTTTCTCGACTCTTGACTGACCCTCGTACAGTGTAGCGTACTTCGACGTTTCAGTCGTTGATGTGGGTTGATCCTGCGGCTAAACCCAAAGTCTCTCGTACTGCACTGTACCGACCTACGAAGGAGGGAAAGAACAGCCTCCCCCATTACTTTTCGTATTATCATTATTTCATTCACTTCTTCTCTGCTCGCGCGGAACCCCCCCAACTCACACACGGCCGACGGATCATGCCGACGCTAACGGGTGAAGCGGGCTCGTTTGACGACCAGGACGCGTCCACCGTGGGAACGACGCTGGCGACGAACCATCTTCCACGATCACTGGTGGGCGTCATTCGTCAGTTACCACGTCAATTTACTCGGAATCAGTTTGTTGCCGCTGCGACGTCATTGACTGCAGCACGTGAGTGTTTCGACGCGTGCATTTCCAGGGGACTTTTTCTTGAAAATGGTTCACACATGTTTCATGTTTCATTCACTACTTCGGCCGTCGACGGAGCGTTGCTGAACGCCCGGAGCTTCGGCAACGCACGCTTCGACTTTGTGTCGGTGGACGCGTGTGTTCAGTGGATCCATGTTCATGTCGGAGTACGTTTGTCCAGACGGTCGCTGCAGCGTTTTGTTGAATGGGTGGCGAATACCCACGGAGCAGAGTGGCGGTCCGTCGCAATAGAACGAAGTCGTCGCTACGTGACATCACGGTACAAAAAATGCTGGAACACTCATTATGGCTGGTACCGGGTGAGTGCCGCCGTCTCTCGCGCCGCAACGGATAGATTCCGACAATTTCACGCCGAACGCGAAAGGGGGGGCGGCGATGTATCCCATTGCATAGCGATCGACCATTTAACGGAGAGTTTCCCCCCGGCACAGCGTTGGGATACGTATGATCTACGCCTACCGCCTAACGTCGAGGAGCCCGCCTCAGTGGTCTCGGCTGGCATCCGTCCACCTGTGTCTCCGCTTCTCTCGGACCCGTATTTCGCGGCCACCATGGGGGCAAATGAGGATATCACCGCCGATCCGGATACCACGAATAGGTCCGAGTGTGACCTCACCCTTCACGACGACAACGTCGAGGACGCCCCTCCTCCAACCCCGCTTCACGCAGTCGCAGCGAAAGATGAACGTTCGCCCCCCGGCGGCGGCACGGCATCTGAGGTTAAAGAAGCATACGACAACGAGGACGATCCCGTGGAAGAGGACGACGATGACGGCTTCCAGGGAGGCTCAGTTTCAATTCGGCACAACGACGATAACACTGTCGTTGCCGCTGCCGCCGCTCGTCGCCGTCCTTGTAGCCTTTGCCGCCTGCCGATCCTGTTGCAGCAGGAGGATGAAGAACCAAAGGATGGTGGCACTTCCCCGTGGACCTCACGACACACAGAGCACGAGCAGCAGGGCGAACCACATCCGGGTGCCCCGCGACAGCCTTTCTGCTTGTCTCGGGATGAAACCACCCGTTTACCCGGTCTCATGCTACTCCTCTCGCTGGACGGGGAGCAGCACCAAGAAGCCATGATCGCTGCGATGTTTGGCAAGTGGGTAGCCAGAAACGATCAGCATGGAACCAAGGACTCTCTGTCAGCGAACGTCGCCGGAGCTCTCGCTGACAAGGGTCTCCGTGATGGTGTCTGTGGGGCTCCCACTGTGCCGCTCGACGCGAATTTCATCGCTGAATTCCGTCTTTGTCACACGCTGAAGCACTTGCCGCAGGAGAGTATTCTCGCCGTGATTCATGAGTCGGAACGCACCCTCCGTTGTCACCACCACAATCACGAGGATCATATGGGAGAGAGCGGAGGGATGTCCAGGTGGGGAGCCTCCGATGGCCATACCAACGCCTCCGAGGCAGCCCATCCCCCTTCGGTGAATGCCACCGAGAAAATACATCCACGACCTCACGAAAAGCAACGAGAGATGCCATCCCACGTCAGCCAACAGGCACCGCCCGTGTCGGATGTTTACGAGGAGAGCTTGCATCGCGTACTTCGCTACGTTTCTTCATTGGTGGTTGCTGCCACCAGCAAAGAGGAGCAGCGGGGACGACGACGACGGTCACCACCACCCCCGGTAACCCACGGTGATGTTGTCCGGTCGGTCGTAGACTTGCACACGACGCACGCTTGCTGGGCCGCCTTGCTGTGGTCTGAGCGATATCCTCTCCCAGTCATCCGCGCCGCCTTACAAACCTGCTTCTTCACGCCGCTGCGCCCCACGACCCTTGTGAACTGGCTGCGCATGGGGCGCCGACACGACAGCGACCGTCTTGGATGTGGTCGTCGTTTTTCTCGCAGGGTGTATTCTGCCCTGTTGGTCCGCCTGCTGACGTCCATGGAACCCTGGATGGAACGGCTGATCGCACAAACCTATCCTTCTGACATTCATCGGCATTGGAACATCATAAAGGAGGCGCCCTCATCGTCGCGACGCGAAGGAGGAAAGCGGAGCATCGCGCGCCGCCATCACATCATGATTGCCACTTTCGGCGCAGCTTCGGCCTTGCGCGATGTCCTGTGGTTCGACTGTCCACGCGCCTCCGGCTTCAGCGTTCTCCCCGCCCTGCGTTCGATGCCAGCAGCGTTCGATGAGGAGGAGGCAGCCGTTCTGGCGGCCGAGGCGCCTTCGGTTTCCTTGCTGGCGCAGCACGTTGCCGACTTGCAAGCCGCCTTTCGCACCGCCGCTCCTCGTCAACGTCAACAGGGCTGTCATCCGCTGGCACGTCTCCTCGTCGCTGCGCCCGAGGAGGAGCACACCAGCAAGGCTGATACGACACACATCCAGAGGAGGAAAGAAGAGGCAGAAAAGGTGGCCCGCCGCGGCCATGGCCCCTCATCATCATGGTGGTGCTCCTCCTCGCACTTGATGCGGACCGCCGAGGCGTCGGCATTGACATGTCCCCCCATGTGTCAGCGTGACGTGCTGTGGGCGTGTCAGGTCGCCGTAGAACGGCGGGCGATCGCATTTGCCGCCGCCAATTCGATGCCTCTATCCTTTGGCGATGCCTGTTCGTAACGTGCTCTCGCCCCTCGCGCCCTACCCGGACGTGCGAAAGCATCCCATCACCTCCTTTACCGTCATCACCCCCTTTTCCGCCGACGCCCCCTTTTCCGCCAACACCCGGCCTTCTGGTCCCTCTACGAGCGGCGGCCTCCTCGACAGCCCGCTCCTGTCACCTTTTCACACACGTCTGATCTGTCTTTCCCTCTCCTCCTCCTCCTCCTCCTCCGGTCCCCTTGTTCCTACCCTCGTCGTTTTTCGTGAGCGCCCCGGCCAATTTTTTTATTCAATCTATCCTGTCCTCTTTTTTCGACCCCCGATCCCTGACGTCCCCTGCGATCTGTGTTCTCCGGTCAAACCCCCTCTCTCTTTTTGATCATCGCCGACGGCTTATCCGGTGGGGATCCATCCATCCGGCGAAATCGTGAACGGTCACTGTTTTATTTATGTTGAAGGCGTTAGGTTTTCTTTTGTTCAACCCAGGTAGCACCGCAGGTTCGAAATTTTCGTGCCGTGTGAGAGGAACAAGAGGGGGGACAACAGCGCTTCAGCTGAATTGCAACGCTCCACAACGATGGACATCACCAAGGACAACTTTGGAAGCACCGTCGACAAGGTGTGTGATCTGTTGCGCAGCTGCGATTACTACGCGATCGACCTCGAAATGACCGGCATCGACCTACCGGGGCGAGCCATTCCTGAAGACCCTTGCATGTCCCCAAACGATCTTTACCGAATCAAGCGCGAAGTGGCATCGCGCTTCAGCATCATCCAAGTCGGTTTATGCACATTCCACCAGTCTCCCGTAGGTTCCCCTCCGGCGTTAAAGGGCAACGCCGCCGCCGGTGCTTCTTCTCGCGACGGCGGCGGGACGTCCACCGGCTCGACGGACGAGAACCCCCCCGAGGGACGGGAGACGTCCACACTGTGCGCGAGGCCGTTTAATTTCTTCGTTTTTCCAGCGGTATCCTCTGACTTAACCTTTTCAAACTCAAACACGCCTGCAGAAAAGGACGTTCTTCGCAGCCGCCTCGACTCGCGAAGAGCGCGCGAAGACCGCCGCAATAGGCATCGGGATGTCATTTTAAGCCCCGACGCGGTGGGCTTTCTTCGCCAGCACGGCATGGACTTCCAGCGCTGGGTGTATCAGGGAGTGGCCTGCGCGGATGAGCGTCGCGAACGTGATATCGTCGGGGGCTTGACCGCTCGCGACTCGCACCGCCGGCTTCAAGCCCAGACTACATTCGACGCGGCTCTCGGCGTCCTCAGCGACGTTGAACGTACGTGGGTCGCGGAGAGTGTCAACCGCGCGCGACAGTTTGCCGGGGGGAGCCCTTCCCCCGCTGCTTCCGGCCCCCACGCGACGGGTGCGGCGGCTCCTTCGTCTTGGTCCGTCCTAGCGCTGACACGGGAGGAAGTCCTTCCGTCCATCCGGAGTGCCAATGCGGTGCATGCGCTGCGACTAGCGATTGCCGGCGACGATACCATCCCCGGCGTCATTGTGCAGAGCCGTCGCAGCGCGGGTGGTGGTGGTGGTGGCGCGAGAGGAGCCCAGGATGCCGTTTTGGTGCGTCAAACCGCGGACGAGGCGGCGAGCCTACTCCGTCGCGAGGCGTTGGACCACTTGGGCTTTCGCACGATCTTCAAGGCCATGGTGGAGTGCAAGCGACCCGTCGTGGGCCACAATTGTTTCGTAGACTGGCTGTTCCTTCTAAACACCTTCGACGGTCCCTTGCCCGCCACGCTCCAAGTCTGCACGCGTACGTTGCATGAATACTTTCCAATCATGTTCGACACAAAAATGATGGCGGGGTACGCCAATTCTCTTGTCGTTCGTCAGCAGCCACGGACTTCTTCCGCAACAACCACGACGACTCCGTGTCCGACGAGTCCACCCCGGTTCGAGAACACCCATCTCGGCGGCTTGTTCGACGCGTACATGTCGCTGGTGCAGTCGCCAATACCGCCTGACGCGGCATCCGATCACTTGTGCCTGCGACTTCGTCGAAACGGCGTTCCGTGGCTTCCGCTGGGATTTCACTCGTACGCCGCGGCCTTCACGGTTCTCCCTCCTCGGGTGCGCGACAGCAAGGAAAACTCTGCCGCTGCCGCGGCACATGAAGCTGGCTACGACGCGCTGATGACCGGAACCGTATTTAGCTGCTTGTTGACCGAATTCAACCACCTCGCGAAGGATGCCTCGCCGGCCCCACTCGCGACGATACTGCAAGGTCGGGGAGCGCTTTTTTCCCCACCGTCCCTCACCAATGAACCTATGGTTGCGTGGAGTGTCAACAAGCTGGCGTTATTTCGCAGCCTGTATTGCGTGCGCGTCGGCGAGGATGGGCACAGCGGCGCGACGCAACGCCCCGCACCGGCGGACGACGGCGACCGACAGACGGCGGGCAAAAAAAGGTGGACCGCAGTAGGCGCGTCGTCGTCGTCGTTGGCAGTAGTCCGCCGCAACCGCAGTAGCAGTTTTTTCCTTCCAGCAGGAGGCGTCGTGCTACGCGTCGATCACGCGTGGGGAGGTAACTTCGCGCTGCTTGAGGCCTTTGTCAAGCGGGCGTGTCAACCACCCTCCATCGCTTCGACCTCAACCGCGGATCCTCCACCTACCCCGGGGTGTGGTGGTGCGACGGTGGGACGCGACGACGGACCAAACCAAGTAGGATTCGACAACGTCGAGAAGTATGCGACCGTCAGCAGCGTTGGAGACCAACCCAAGGGACGGCTTCACGTCCAATTCTTGTATCCGGTGCGAGTAACGAAGCCGCTCACCAATGCCGGCCAAGTTGATGGTGACAATGAGGAGGCGTCACCACTGGCATCGGCCGTACTCGCACTAGAGGGAGGACTGGCCTCGCTGCAGGAGTGGGTGCGCCGCGCACAGCAAACCGCCGGCGGGGTCATCCGCGTGGTTCCCTGCGATGAGTTGCTTTCAGCGCGCCAAGTCGATTGTTTTAAAACAACCACGTCGGTTGTTGCGCCCATGGCCTCTTCTTCTCCACCTTGTTGTCTCCCGCTCGCGACGGCTGCGTCGTCATCGTCGTCGTCCCAGTCATCGGCGCTGAAGAGGAGCCGCGCCGCCACCGCGATGCGTGTCGCGGTATGGAGTGAAGCGGAGCTCCGTCGCGGCTTCGATGCAGCGGTGGTGTTGGCGCGCGGCGGGCGGAAAGGTCAACTGGGGCATAAGCAGCGACGAATCCAACCGCCGTGGCGGCGTCACGTCGCGCGGGAGGTCGCGTCTGCCGATCTCTCGAAATTTCCCTGGATACAATCGCTCATCCGCCGTGCGTTGTCATCGCGGCGGTTTTAGTAACAGTAGCAGGCGGTGTGTGTGTGACGAGGGGCATGCCGTCGCCGTCTCTCGGACGTCACACCTCCGCTTCCCGACTTCCTACAATTGAGACTGGTTGGGGCGATCGCAGAGGTCAGTTCGGCATCAATCATTCTTCGTGCACGCCTTCCTTTGTGGTGATGAGGAACTTTAACCTCAGCGACAAATGAAGGGTTCCAACCACCCCTTCTCTTTTTGCGATGGGTAACGGCATAGGCGCGGCAGGTGCACGGTGGAGGGCACTCTTTGTTTTAGCCCCGGCTTTCCCCACCCCCACTTCCTTCCCACCTACAGCACTCCAAGGTTGATTCTTCCTCCTTTCCTCCCCTCTTCCTTCGTTCCCTGTCGTGTCCAATGGGTGTGCCGTTGTCGTGTCCAAGCGAGGGAAAGGAAGCCGCGCTGTTGCAGTTGACCCACTTGCTCCGTGTGCTGCACCCTCGCATTCGAGTGCTGGCTTTCAAGGCCGAACCGCTGGAGCCGCCGGCCGCCACCGTGGGGGCGAGCCTTGGACCAAGCGATGCGCCCTCAGCCATCGGTCGACCTGAAACGGGGGGGCCGCAGGGCATTCCACCGCCATCGCCTGATCGGCTCCCGTCCGCCGCTTCCGCGCCTCGCACCACGTTTGGCGCCGTGAGCATCCATCTGGAGTTGCGATGCGGGGAACACGGCGACGCGATTGGCGAGTTCATGTCTCTCGCTCGGAAGTTCGGTCTTGAGATCGGCCCCGAAACCCTGCTCAGCCACCAGGGCACGGCATCCGCAGACGGCGATGCGCTCGCGACGCTACTCTTCCATGAATTTGTGATTCTGAATTTGCTCGTATTGCGCATCGATGTTTATGTGGGCCCATCGATCCCAGATCCACCGACGAAGGCCGCCTCTGTTGGGCCGACGCCGCGCCCGATCATGACCTGCTCCGTGGTGGCAAGCGGAAAGGACGGTCGCGACGCGTGCCGATGGTCGCAACAACAGCCTCTGCCGGCGGCGGCGGCAGCGGTGGGGCCTTCAGAGCCGTTTCATCATCGGTTCGGCATATTGACCCTGAACGACGTGCGCGGGACGGTGGCCATTGCCGACATGAAGGACGCCCTCTCGATTCGCATCGCGCGGCCGGCCACGACCGTGGACGGCGCCGACGCGGCGACCGAGGACTCCTCGCTACACATCACGTTCGAATACCTACTGGTAGCCAGCGGCGACGGGAGCTCGGACCGACGGCTAGCCGCTCCGGGAGCTCGCTTCCTGAAGCCCATTGCATTCGACGCGCGTGCACGCATCAGCATTGTGCAACCGGCGTCGCTGCTCCAAGCCGCAGCCGTTGCCCAGTCCGACCCAGAGCGGTACGACGCCGGCTGCCGGTGGAGTGACGGACGGGCTGTTCTCGAAGGCGCCGCGAGTCCGGATCGTGGCCTCCTTGCGCTGCGGCAGCTGATCAATTGCGTCGGCACGTTAGCATCCACCGTGACGGGCATTGTGCGGTGCCCCGGCGGGATCGAAGTGTTCGTGGTGGCGCCGTCGACCCTGCTGCCTCCGCCAATTCACGTCCACGACGCGGCGTTTTCCACTATTCCCTCTCCTCCTTCCCCACCCCTCGCTGCCACAGATGCCACTACACCACAACCGCCGGAGGACGGAAGCGCGTGGTCGTCGTCGTCGTCCGTCATCACCGGAATCGCTTCGAGCGCCTTTGACGCAAAGGGCTTGACGCCAGCCGTTGATGCCCAACGGTTGCGCCTTTTTGACGACCGTGTAGAAGCCCTTTGCGCCAGTCGGCCTCTGAACGGCTGCAAAGGAGTCGAAAGTCCAGCCCACGCCTGTCGATACCTAAGTGTGGGATTCTGGCAATCGCAGGGGATGGCCAGCACGACGGCTGATTCAGCGCCGCCCCCCATTCTGGTGCCCTTCGGCGGACCGTTTCCCACCGCCACCGCGCCGCGCAACAGTCTCGCCGGCGTGTCGCACTGCGGTATCCGTGGCCTTGTCGTGGACGGTAGGAGCGGGTTTCCCGTGGCGTGCGACGGTCACCGTGAGCTGGAAGTGCAGGCGACTTCCTTGTCGGTCTCCTTGTTGGAGCCCAACCGCTCGGGTAGTGCACCGCGAGAGCAGCCGGCATCCATCTGCCTCTTCCACGCTTCAGGTGGAGCTCTCGACGGTGGGGGCATGCTCCGATTGCGGCTGTCGCGGGCAACGGCCGGACAGGAGGCGACCCGCCCCATTCAGCGCGAGGTGGAGCCCCGACATCCCCACGCCATGGCGCTGCACCTCGTCAACGACCGCCTCGGCTTGTACGCCGACGGGCCCGGTTGGAGCATCGATCTTCTGCAAGCCGACGCCTCGATCACCGTGTTGAGTGGGCTGCTTCACCAGTTGACGTCGCAGGGGCTTCGCGGCCCTTCGGCGCCGTTGAAGAGTGTCCTCGCCCCGCCCATCGAACTGCCGACCCATTCCCGTCCCCTGGGAGCGGCCTCACATGTGGAATGCGACCCTGAGTCCACCACCACCACGTCGTCGTCGTGCCTTTTGAAGGCGCCCCAGCTCACTATCATGCATCCGGCGCGAAACATCTTTTTGCGCTTCGATGGCTCCAAAGCACCGGGCGGCGGAAACGCGGCAGCGAACGAATCAACCGACGACCGCTGTGTCACCTTGCGGCTTGGCCATCTGCCGCCTATCGGCGGTGACGACAGTGGCGGCGACGACGACGACATTGCGGTAGGCGATGGCGAGGAGGGGCGAGCGTCTGGTGAGGGTCCCAATTGGCGCCCTCAAGGCATTACGGGCGTTTCGATTGCCGCCGCGCGATGGGATGTCCTGCTCCCTCACTTGTACGTGGAGGGCATCCGTGGCACTGTGAGCGTCGCGTTTCACAAGGCCGATGACGATGGGCGCCCGAACGAACGCCCCGTGGCTTTTTTCTCGGATTTGCGCGTCGTGTGTGAAGATCTTTACACAACGCAGAGCGCGGCTCTGTGTGAAGAGAGTGTCGTGCGTCACGTGGCGCGAGCCCTTCACGCGGCGCTTGTCGGCCCCTCGGTGCATCCCAAGGGGCTGGCCCTGGGGGAGGGGCGAGACGACGACGCCGCCAAGACCCTGCTGGCGGTGCCGACGTCCCTGCACTTGGAAGTGAAAGGCCGGTACTTGAACCGGAGCTACGAGATCGACGACGACGACGAGGGCGAGATCGGCGACGGCGACGGTGGCGGACAATGGGACCCCCTGCCACACGCGGCGGATCACCTCCGCAGCATGAGCGTGTCGGGTGGGACGAAGCTGGTGTGTGTCGTGCCGGCAGCCTCCACCGACGACGCCGCGCCCCCTCCGCGGGCCACCGTCTCGATCGAAAGCGCCTTTCAGCGAACGATTTCAGCCTCGAACATCGATTCCCTCCTGCGAGATGACCCGTTGCCGCCGGACGACTACAAAAGGCACGTGACGTCCACGACCGCCCAAGTCGCCCAAGTCATGGACGCAGCGGGGAAGCACGACGTGGGATTCGTTTTCGCCAGCTTTGCCGCCCTAGCGGGTGTTGGCGATCTGCATTCGTTTCTCTCGACGAATGTACCCCCGGAGTGGCTGGTCGCCGCCGTCAAGCACTTCTACTCACGGCGTACGCCTGCGTCCGCCGCCTTCAAGGACCTGGTGACCCCTTTTTTCCTGGACGAGCTCGCGCGCTCATTGGCTCAGTGGCTTGTGTCGCAGTTGTGGACCGTGGAGTCTCCGTTCGGATTTCGCTTCTCCCCGACGGCGGCGCCCGCGGCCTCCGCCGAATTGTCATCTCTATTGGAGTTGCGCGCCGCGGGATCCCTTGGCGACCCCATCCCCTCGGTCCCTGTCAAGCCGTCGGCCCTACCTTCGTGTCCAATCGCGATCCGAGAACCGCTTGGTGGCAGCGCAACGGACGTTCGCTGGCGACTTCTGCTGTGTGCGCTCCGGCGAGAGCGTGGGACAAAAATTCCTCCGGCATCCGACGCCGAAGCGGACGAGAGCGACGCAAGCGAATACGCCGCGATGTTCGAGGGGTTAGATGCGCCCCCTCGGATCGATCCGGACCGCTCCGACGTGCTCTCGACGGCCTTACTCGGGCCGCTGTACCAGCTAGCGCGACAGTGCTGTTTTGGCGAGGGGGAGTTCGACAAGCCGCATTGCATTGCGGTGTGCGTCATTCCGGGCCCAGCGCCGTCGGCTTCGTCCGGACCGGCGGCGGTGAGCGCACCGTCGTCGGCAGCACTACCCCGCCTGCTCCGCCGCTCCGCTCCCCGTGCCGGCGTTGCGGGCTCGTCCGGGGTGGCGCCCATCGACGTGCCCCTCGTCTCGCAGGCGTTTTTGCAGTGGCAAACGGACGGAAAGTTGCAGCTCATCCCCGCGATGTCCTGCGTGCCTCGATTTCTCAGCCGACTGACGCTGCGAAACGTGACGTTGCTGCCCGATCGCAGCGTCCAGTTGCTCACCTTCCGCATCGATGCGCCGCGGCCCCAATCGCAATCTCTTCGGAGCCGAAATGGGCAAGGGGGTGAAACGGCGCGAAGGATTCGCGTTGAGTTTCTGCAGTCCTTTTCGCTCGACGCCGAAACGTCCGCGCCGCATCCCCTCGAGGGTATGCTGCCTCGCCCCCCCTCGTCGTGTGTGGCCACCAGCGACCTCCGCGGTGCGGCGATCCGAATCTTATGCCGTCATTCGCCCCCAGCGGCCGCCGCTGATGTCCGGACGTCGGCCGTCGTTTTCCGGCTGACCATGGATCGCCGCGGCTCGAGGTTCACGGCAGTCGAGGCGACAGTGCTGGCGAATGATGTCAGCGTGGCGGTCGAGCAGCGCAACCTGACTCACGTGCAAGATCTGGTGGCGATGGCCTTGATCGTGGCGCGCTCGTTCTCCGTGACGCATCCGTGGGCGGTGGCACAGCCGCCTCCCGTTGACAAAACGGCGGCGGTATGTCATACCCCTCCAGGGGAGGTCGTTGTGCCCTCCTCCGCGGCTCCAGATTTGTCCTGGAAACGGCTGTTGCCCGCGTGGTTGGTGTCGCAAGCTCCTACGCCGAGGACCGGGCCAGCTCCGGCGCACGTCTCCACCGCGCCAACCGGAGTGAGGCCACCAGAGGAACGGCTGCGGGAAAATGACGGCGGTGATAGCGTGGCGTTGGGACGCTGCTGTTCGTGCCTTTGGCTCGCGCATCCTGTCGCATTCGAGGTGCTCTGCATGCCTCATGCGCACGAGACGAAGGCGCTCGCAGACGCTCTGCATTGTTTCGCGAGGACGATGGCCGCGGCTGCGAACGAGGAAGCCATCGCCGCTGGCCTCGACGAAGCGATGGACGATTCCGTTGCCTTGCAGCCCATCCATTGGGGCGATAGGTTCGCAAGGACGGGGCCGCCCCTCCAGCAAGCGGCGCTGCTGCTATCCGGTCGTTTCGACACCACCGCTGACGCCAACGTGCGCGTCAACGATCTCGCGCTGCGCATCAGTCACGCCGGCGCCTTCGTTCCTGGCCGGGCCCCCGGGTCGTTGCCGGACCCGATGATCCAGCTCCGAGGAGAATTGCACCTGCGGTTGAGCGACAAGACGGAGGATGCGAATGATTGCGACGCGTCGTACGAAAGCGCGATGCACCAACCGCTCAACAGTTGGTCGCGAGGCGTCCTTGAGCGGCGGCAAGCGGATATCCCTGAGTTGGAGCTCGCCCTTCCCGCACCGACGCCATCACAGACGATGCCGGCGCCAGAGATCCAAATCAATCTGACCGCGAACGTGGTCACCGCCATCTGCTTTTTGAACCGATGGTTATTCCGCGACACCGGCTTGGGCCCATTGTTCGCGGGCTGGTGGGCGCGCTGGTCTCTGGCAATGCGACAGCAGCAAGAGGCCCACTCCGCGACATCGCCGGCCGCGCCGGTGATGACGATGCGCATGCGAGTGGACAAATCTGTGGCGTCCGAGGTGATGCGGAAAGCGTTGATGCACCGCAATGATAAGGAGAGCGACCCGGAGCGCGATTACCACCGGGGAATTCATTGCGACGATGAGCCACGATTCTTGCTCGGGGACACGGATAGTTTGGCCATGGTGAACGGAATCGAAGATGTTGTGCGAAACGTGCGCGCCGTGGCAGCTCGGGCCGCCGCCTCGACGGACACATCATTTGATGGCTCCTACTATCACGCCGTCACCGTTCTTTGCACTGCCCTCGCGCAGGAAGCCGCACCTTTGCCGATCTTCGAACCTCTGGTAAGTTCTGCCCGATTGTCCGAGATCGGTGCGTTTCCGCTGCGAACGATCATTCGCCACGAGATTGTTGCCGCGCTCCGTGCATCGCCACCCACGAGCGCCACCACCGCCGCCGTCATCGGCTCGTCGACGTCCAATCACTTTGTCGTGGTGTCCATGCCGCCTCCATGTCCGACATCGTCATCCAAACCGGCAGTCGCGACGATGACGTCTATCGATGGGGCCGCGACAGCGCCGCTCCTCGCCGACGTGGTTCCGCTGATGAACGACGTAGCGGCCTTTCTCATCGACCACGTAACGACATTATCGTCGCAGTTGAGCTCCGAACTTGGCCAACGGACCGAAGCACGACGTGGAGCATCCCGAGCAATGCACAACGTCCACAGGGTTGTCGCCCCACCTGTCATCACCACGGCCAACGACAGGCCCTCCACCACCACCCCTCTTGCGCCGCGTCCCTCGACGGTGCCTGATACCGCCGCTTCACAGAAAGGAGGTCCGGCTGTTCTTCCTCCGAGCCGCCCCGCGGAGAGTGCGCCATCCGAAGAACGGCCGCTGCCGGTTGGGAAGGGCCCGCTGCCGCCTTTGGCGCCGCCGAACGGCAAGGGACCTCCACCGCCCCCGCCGCCTCCAGGCGGCAAGGGTCCTCCACCGCCCCCGCCTCCAGGCGGCAAAGGGGCACCACCGCCCCCGCCTCCAGGCGGCAAAGGGGCACCACCACCACCACTTGGTGCGACTGGACCGACCGCCACCGGATCGAAAACCCGGTCGCTGTTTTGGTCCAAAATCCCGGATAACCGCATCGACCCCCGTTCCGTCTGGGCAACCCTTCTTCTCGCGGAAGAAAGCGGCGTCGCGCCCATCGAGCCATTACTCTCCGAAAACGATCGGCGGCTGTTGGCGTTAAGCTTCGCGAACAAGGATGCTTCGCCGGGAGAACGAGGTGCGGCAACCACGGCCGCCCCGACAGCAAGCTCAGCGGCACCTCCCCCGCTGACTGTCCAGCGCGTCCAAAATGTGCTGATTGCGCTACAATCCTTCCACTTACCCGTCGACCGGATTCGGCGCAGCGTGCTGACGTTTGACGAACTGCTCGTTGATGAGCAAGGCATCGCCAGCTTGCTCGCCATCTTCCCGACCCAAGACGAAGCTAAAACGCTTCGACCCTGGGCGAAGAGTCAGAGTGCCGTGGAGCTCAGCACGTTATCCCAGGTGGCGCAGTATTGTATCATGACTTTGACGATACCCAACTATGAGATGCGACTAAACTGCTGGCAAGCGAAGTTGCAGTTTCGCTCATTGGTGATGGACTTGGAACTTCGCTTGACACAACTACAAGCCGCTGGAGATTGCGTGACGCGCAGCGGCACGTTTCCCCTTTTTCTGAAACACATCCTCGTGATGGGCAACTTGCTGAACGAGGGGAAGGCGTTCGGCGATGCCAAGGCGTTCCGACTTTCCGATCTGACAAAGTTGTCGGGACTGAAGACGGTCGATGGAACGACGAACCTATTTTCATATCTCGTCAAACTCGTCTACGAAAAACAACCCTCGGCTGCGACTCAGTTTCCGATAGACTTTTTCCCCCTTCACAGCGTCATTGCCTTCGACTGCGTGGCCTTGCAGAAAGACTTGAAAGACCTCTCTAAGCGGGTGGACGACTGCTCGGAATTGGTCCGCAAATCATCTGGTCAAGGTGACGAGAGTCGCGGGAGCGACGACGCCTCCATGGTCACGGTCATGGGCAAATTTGTGGCGGATGCCACTGCAGATTTGCTTCGCCTGCAAGAGTTGCAACGAACGAGCCTCGCCGCCGTGGAGGCCATCGTGCCGTACGTCGGTGAAGACCCAAATGACCTTTCAGCGATGGACGTCATCAAAGCTTTGTCTCATTTTGCGAAAAACGTGGATGCTAGCCTGAAGCTCTTGTCGGATGCACGTACCAAATCCAGCAAAGATGACGGACATCGCAGCACCCCCGCGCCGGAGCACCTCACGTGCGGGAGGGCCGCAGGAGGCGATGGGATGGCGAGTTTTCAGCGCCAAGAAGGGATGAAGAACGACCCAGTTACGAATACAGCGCTCGGCACGGCTCATGACGATGATGCGCTTGACGATGGCGGCTTCGAACCGTCGATTCGAGAGAGCCTGAAGAAAAAACTCAATCGATCCCGTCCTTCGCGGCGCTCCGAAGTGGTGCGTGCGACACCAAAACGGGATGAGACCGACTATGGGCCGGAATGAACAATGGGCCGGAATCTCTCTCTCTCTCTCTCTCTCTCTCTCTCTCTCTCTCTCGTTCGTCGGTGCCTCCCATCGACCTTGTTGCCACGCGCTTGATGCCGCCCCTTTATTGGTTTCTTCTGTGCGGCCTGATGGTCGGTGCGATTTGTTGTCAGCCGCTGGTCCTTGTCGTAGTTTGTGGAACGAAAGCAACTTAGCACATTCGACCGGTTTTCCCTTTTGTCTCCCCGCGTATCACCACACGATAGACAGAGTACTGTAGTTGCGGGTGGTTGTGGGTGTCATATGTCGGCGGATCATGCGGGAACGGCGGTCCCGTGCACGTTTACCGACGTCGAAGGAGGAGGCACCGTGTCGGCTTGGCTTTGCCCCACCTGTCGATCGCGTGCCATCTTGTTCCGATTCCGGGGTCTTGTATGGTTCGCGGGTTGTCTGGAGATGCGCAGCGACGACCGCCACCTTCCGGCACCAAGCGCGCCGCCTACCGCGATGCCATGTGCCGGGACTTTAGCTGTCGCCGTAACGTCGGACATTGACGCAGTGGCAGGTTTTCGTCCCAAAAGCCCCGCCCCCGGTTTGACGGACATCACGTTTTCAATTGTGTGGCGGCTGTCTGCGTCGGCAGTGGACCATCCGCTCGCGGCGGCGGGCCCCTCAACAGCTATGTCGATGAGCCCAGGAGACAAGGAAAGGGGCAAATCGGCCAACCTGGCAGCCGCCGCAGCAGGGGCGACAAGGGATGTGGACACGTCGAATAAGGCAGCCGGAGGTAATGCCCCCGCCGCCGCGGCGGGAAAGGTCAAATCTGTGCACCAGCCGTGCCCTCGCGTCCTGACGTCCATCGCCTTTGACGTTGAATCGGGCGCTTTGCTATTTGCTGGAGGCGTCGACCCTCTTGGACAGTCGAGGGACATTGACGATGCCTGGGAACTGAACCTGTCCAAATACAACGGCAGTAAGGTCGTCGCTTCGCCTCCGCTTCGATGGCGGCCACTTCCCCCCACGCTATGCTCACCGGTGCGACCGAGTCCCGTCGTATCGGCTACCTCCTCCGCGTCGGCATCATCCGCCATGAAGGTCGCCGCGGCGGTGGCAACGACGCCCTCTCTTCGGCTCAGCCAGCATCAGCACGCCACGGTCGGACGAGCCGGCCACGTGTTAACGAGGTGCCAAGGCGTGTGGTTTTGCGTCGGCGGTGGCGTCACGGCGGCGTCTCCAGCGGCAGTCGATGCCGCGATCGCGGCAGAGCAGGGTGACTCGGCGGCGGCGGTGTCTGCTTCCCTCACGACGCCTCTTCGAATCATTTGTTCTCGCCGTCTCTTGGTACAGTTCTTCGACGAAGCTTCCGGAATGTGGCTGACGCTGGTTCCCTTGCGGAACGCCGCTGATTTGGACATCGACGACGGCTGGCCCACTCAGCGTTCGCACGCGCAGGTGGTCGCGTTCAACGGCGGGGGCGACGAGTCAATCCATTGTGCTCCCGGCGTGCCTTCTGGGGGGCAAGCGTCTCATCTGCTCGTAGTCGGGGGGCTCGAGACGGACGCTGGCTGGCCGACGTCGAATCCTTGTCGGGACGTCGCATGGGTCTTGGATGTGTCGCAGGCTCTCGCAGCCGCTGGCGTCACGCAGAGGCCGCCGCTTTCATCTCCCATGGCGCCGGCCGCTCCGCCCTCCTCGTCAGCTCCTCTTCTTGGGGGGTCCAGCAGCAACAGAAATGGGCCGCTCGTTCACGTTCCAAACTGTTGGACGCGAGTGCAACTGCCGCTTGACGATCGTGTGTCGAGATGGACAGACCCCGACGTGCACCTCATCGCGGCCGGGCAGGTCCTCGGCCAGCCCCCTTCCGTGGGTAATCGATTTATTCAATCGTTTACCGTCTCCTTCCACGATGCCGACGCGACAGACGCCGCGCTGCCGGGGTTCCGATGCTTCACGATGTCGACCTTCTTGCCGCCAGCTTCTTGTCAAGCAGCGCCGTCCGAGCTTCCCCCCAGTTGGAATGAGCTGTTGCGGTTCTACAGTGGAAACGGCGCCGCCGCGGCTGGGCGGCCCCTCAACCTTCCGCTGCTATCCCCCGCCAGTGATGCGGATGACGCCATCGCCGCCATTTTGCAAGAGCGGTTGAACAAAACGTCGCTGACGAACGGTGAGTTCGCCACCTCGAGCCCTGCTGCGGTGCATCGACCACGCAGCCACCAGGTATATTACATGTCGATCTGTGACGACCTTACCAACAACAACCGAAAAGTGATCAAGAAGAAGAAACCCGCCACTGCGTCGCGTCGGCGCGGGTTGGCGGGAGGAACGACCGATGGCGGGAGCGCTCATCACGGATTGCCTGCGTCATGCTGCCCCTTCTTGTTTTCATGTGCGACCGCGGCGTCGCTGTCGGTGGACACCGCGGATGCCGCTGCGTCCCCCGTTCAAATGATCTGGATGTTCAACCGTCCTAGCGCGTCTGGGCGGAAGACTTTTCTTCACTGGGCTCCTATTTTTTGACACCACGAGCGGTAGAAAATCGTGTACCTCTTTTGCGTAGTGAGTGCCGCCTCTCTCTCGTTGTCGACGGCAAAGATAAATATGTATATCATGGTCGTTTGGACCAACGACGCTGTCTATTTGAAATGCATCAACAAAGAGTTTGAAGGGTGACCGGGCTACCGGGTTAATGCCCGGTAGCGAAATGGACTTTAGTCCAAGCAATCGAGAGGAGGACGACGCATTTTTTTTGGATATCGTCGCCACGGCCATTTCTCCATCGACGAATGTTCCTCGGGGACGCCTCCGGGGCGACGACCGCCCTGGCGCAAGCACAACACTGTAGGGTGCTGGCGAACGGGGTCCTCGCCGCCGGCGACTTGGAAGGTGCCGTGGCTGGCTACGCGGACGTGCTTCGATGGTTAGACAGCATGGATCCCGACGTCCGCGAAGGCGCCTCGGTCGACGCGCGGCTACTGCGCGCGGTCGCATGGTTGAACCGTGTGCAAGCGTACTTAGCACTTGCCGCCCGCTGCGGTCGTGAGCACAATGGAGTGGCGCCCGCCACGGCGACATTCGGCGACGGCGATCGCGTGGATTCGACCAGCGGTCGTGAAGACTTGCCCTCTTGTTGCCCTGTTCACGAACTAGCGAAGGGCGCGTACGAGCCTCCTCGCGATGTGCGAGGAGGAGGCGGGGGGCGGCACCCTCCTCCCGCCGCCCCTGGTAGCCTTTTCGACGGACCTAAAGCAACAGCACAGAGGCGCGTCATTCGCCTCGCTCTCCGTGACTGCGAGAGTCTGTTCGCCAACAGCAGCAGCCACCATGGTGCGTTGTACGAAACATCGCTGACACCCAGTCAGCGCTCCAAGTTGCATTTCCGTTGCGCCACGGCAGGGCTTACGCTTCTCGCCGCGTCTTCTTTGCGCTCCATCTCGACCGGCGAGTCGTCCTCACCTTTCAGGGCATGTATCGTCTTTCATGCCAGGATGGCCGTTCTCCACGCAGTCAGTCACAACCGCCTGGCGAGGAGGAGGGGCGCCCCCACCGTTGCGGTTCCCTCGTCGTCCGTGACGTCCGATGGAGGACTTGAAGCCGCGGCCCGTGTTCTGCAGGAGGAAGCACGCGTGCGCTGCTTTGGAACGGATTACGTGGCGGCGCTGCATGGCGGCGTCGATGTCGTGACGACATCTTGTTTTGGCTGGTTCCATCGTTCTTGTCACAGGTTACTACTTTCCTGCATCTGCACCTGCGGCCGTGACGTCGTGCGCCCGGCAGCTGAAGAGGGGGAGACGACGACGACGGTCACGACCCAGGAGTCCATGATGGTCGTCGCGTCTCGGGAGACGGTCACGCCGTCGCTGACCCACGGGATGGGTCTGTGGTGGGCTCCGACTACGGACGACGCGTCGGTGTGCCTCCTGCACGATGCGGGAACGTCGTCGTGTGTTCCTGGGACGATGCTGCTTCGGGAGCCATCCGTCATCTTTGTGTCATCTCCACGGAGGGGAGACGAGGGGCCGGCATCCACGGCCTCGCCCTACGAGACCCGCTTTATCGCTGCGGCCGAGGCATTTCAGTCCCTGTGGTCGCACCGGTCCACGCATGACCGTCAACCGCTTGAGGATCTCATGTCCCTGCATCATGCCACCTCCGCCGCAACCACGACGATGCTATCTCGTGACCAGGATGGAGGTGGAGATGATGATGCTCCCTTGGAGAGATTCTGCGACGTTTGGCATCACAATGCCATCCGAACGATCACGGTCGACTTCTCGTTCCTCAACGACAGGACGTCCTTCTCGGATGACACCACGGCCTTGGCGAGCGGCGCCGCCGTTTACCGCTTCTTCAGTCGAGTGAATCATTCCTGTCATCCTAACGCACTGCAGCGTTTTTCAGCCGCCGCCCGCAGCAGCAGCCGCAAGAGGACCACGGCGGCGTCCATTTCATTGACGGCGTTAGCTGCCATCCCGCCCTTCACGGAAATTGTCATTTCGTATTGCCCCTTATTCGCACAAGATGCCGAAGATCGCCGTCGCCACCTTCGCTTTGATTGCAAGTGCGGCCACGACGTTTGTTGCTGCCGTCGAAGCGCTGCTGGTGAGAGCCTCTCGAATCCGCCTGTGCTGCGTAGTTCTCTGCATGCCACAGGGGTGCCAGAAAAATCGTCACGCGTGACAATGGCAGGTGGTACATCGCTGCCACCGGCATTGGCGGGAGGCCTCGCCAGCATTGAAGCAAGGTTGCGAGATGAGACGCTCTGGTCCAGGATGGTGGGAGCGACGACAGGTGACGACGATACGGCCACATCCCCGGCGCAGCGTCACGGCCTATCCCGCGTCGCCGTCGTGAATCAGGTCCTCCCGGAGTTGCTCGAATGCCTAGCGATGACGACCTACTTGGGTCGCGACAGTAGTGTACTTCCACCTCCGTCGCTCACGGATGTCGGGGAGGGGCAGACCCTCACTGACCTTTATCAAGACCTATTTGGAAAGGGAATCGACGTGCTGCGGCTTGCTCTGTCACCAGCCAACGTAGCGAGAGTTGAACGCTTGACGCACCTGCGGCGGCCATTGATTCCCACCGATAACCAGAGGATCACCCATGATAATCGTGGTGCTTCTCTAGGGGGTGATGATGGTGATGGAACGAAGGCATGTCGGTTCCTGTGGCCGCTTCATTGGCCCGTCATCACAGGCGTCAAGGTGCATCTTGCCTATCTACTCGGAAGGTTGACGCGATCGACAAGACGAACACACATCGATGCCTCGTCGTCGCCGTTTCCTACAGTGCATCTCGTTCCGACGAAGAGCAGCAGCTCTCAGTCGTCGTCGTTTACGATTGCGGATGGCGCCCAAGTTGATACCTTTCAACGCGAACTGCTACGATCGGCCTTCCGCGATCATTGCGTCACTCACAACGCTCCTCAGTGGCCGTGTGGCGACGTCGCATCATCCGCATCATCGTTGTCAAGCGGAGATCTCCCTGAGGTCGTTTCATCGCCATATGTCACTTTCTTTGATCGCTTTCGACAAGAAATCGTTGAAGCCGAGATCCCTGGTGTCCAAAATGCGTCTCATCTCAAGAGTTTTATGGACGCGGAGGATTAGAGAGAGGGAGTCGCGTCCGACCATGGCCGGGGAACACGGCTATCATGGAATCATTAAAGAGGGGGGGAGGCAAATGGTGAGACAAGCGAAGTCGTCCAAGCGCGATGCGATGTGACAGGGGGGGAGTTGTTTCTTGGTTAACCGACATAAATACACAGCGGGATATTTTTGCTCTCTATCATTTGTTGATGGCCGCCACTCCACTTGGTGACGTTGCTGGGGGGGTGGTCTCGAAGAGCGCCGCCGCTTCTCAAGGCCACCAGAAGGTGACAGACGACGATTCGTCCCCATCGTCGTCCGCCGTCGCGGCAGCACCATCGCCAGGCATCATCATCACGGCGAGGAGCAGCCAAACGACGACGACGACGGCCATCAAGCGAATGACGCACGCTGAAATTGTTAAAAGCTGCGTTGACCACGGATTTTATCGAACACCGAGCTGCAATGACAAACTTTTCATGCACTTTAAAGGCTACGATGCGATCGGCGGACTTGATGAGTTCACGGAGACCCTCGTGCTGTGGCTAGAGGGGAACGCCATTTCGCGCATCGAGAATCTTCACCCATGCACAAAGCTACGCCAGCTGTTCTTGCACGAGAACTGCATCAGCAAAATGGAAAACCTCGAGTTGCTGGGGCAGCTGGATTCCATAAACTTATCTGACAATTACATTTCGCGCATCGATGGCATTCGCGCCCTGCAGGAATTAACCACCCTTCGGATGAAAAACAACCGCGTGAAGTCCCCGGAGGATTTTGACGAACTGCAGCATTTGAGAAAGCTGTCGTGTCTCGACCTTTCGGCCAATCAAATCGACGATGGCGAAGCGCTGCTCAGAGTGCTCGAGACCATTCCCGACCTGCGTTCGCTCTATTTGACTGGAAATCCATGCGTACGGTCACTTCCGAATTACCGAAAAACGGTGGTGTCGCGCTTGAAGCAGCTTCGCTATCTCGACGACAAACCGGTGTTTGACGAGGAGAGACGTTTGGTTAGCGCGTGGGCCACAGGTGGGGCTGCGGCAGAAAAGTTGGAGCGCGCGAAGATGCGCCAGGAAGAAGAAGACGAAGTGCGTCGACGAGTGGAGGATTTCCGCAGGTGGACCAGCGGCGACAACGTCGATGGCCCCAGCGCCGCGGGGGCGGCTGGGCATCACGATGGGGACAATGGTGGTGACGAAGAAGAAGTGGACTCACAGCCGAGTAGTGCGAATGACAGTGACCGAGACGAGGACCGGGGAGTAGTGACGACGACGTCCGTCGGCCAACACGGAGGGACCTCTTCGACGAGGGCACCTGCCACGGGGTCAGGGGGAAGCGGCGCGGACGGAGGGGACGACGAGGCCACGGGTGGCGGATCGCAAGAGCTCTGGATGCCTTCCTCATCATGACGATGCAAACCGCCTCAAGTCCGTCCCTTTGTAGATGTTGTCGATGGGCTTTGAGTGGACAGCGGAATACACAATACATACACTACTCCCGACATTTATCGTGGCTCGCCCCGCTTTTCCTTCAAAAATAGAAATGTATCGTAGAGCTGGAAGATGCTGCTTGGGTGGTGCTGAGTGAGTCAGCGAGGCGCGGGAGTCCGCGACGGCGCGTACCGATTGCCGATTGCCACGTACAACGTGTTCTACTGTCTTTCTTTGATAGTGCCCAATTTGTCCAAGAAAAAGAGAGGTGGTGCACGACGGTCGAAGAGCTCCACCGCGCAAGCGTTTTTTTGATTTTGGGGGAAAAAATGCCACGCGTCTTCGGCGTCATTGTCACGTACGTCGTGCTTGGAACGGCGCTATTCACCGCGTGGCATGCCAGTCAGTATGGGTTCAATGCGGCGCAGGCGGCTATGGCTTTCTTCCTCGTTGTGAACAGCATGATCGCCATCTGGGAGTTATGCCTCTACTTCCAGATTGATTTCATCCGCCAGCAGTTTGCGAAGTTGAAGTTGACCTACCGGGGTCGGGAACTCCAGCGAGTCGGCGAGCTCTTCAACACGTCGCTGACCTGGGCTGCTGTTGTTTCTCCACACACCTGGGCGCAAATCTGGGCGACATATTCCCTTTTCGACGAATCCTACTCTGACACCAAGAGTTATGGTTTTTGGATCGACAGCGGGAATGGGTTTACCACGCTACCCGCGTCCCTACTGTGCCTTGCCGGCATGACGTCTGGGCGAGTCCCCTCGTCATCGCCTTCCGTCGCCACCATGGCTTTCGGCTTGCTCTACTTTGTGGTCAACTATCAAATGTTCTACGGTACGGTGCTCTACTTTGCCAGTTACATCACGAATAGGCGATATGAAGGGCACTCTTTGATGAACGTGGTCGTCTTCGTGGGCGTGTCGAACCTCATTTGGATGATCTTCCCGCTGTTTGGCATGTGGGCCGGGTGGCAGGTACTAAACGAGCATTCGATGGCTGTCTTTCGCAATTGATTTTCTACCTCGAGAACGATATCCGGAAATGATTTTCAAGGGCGAGATTGTGGTTGTTGTTGTTGCTTCCTGGCTTGCTCGGAAAAAAATATGAGAGTGAGAGGGGTCCATTTTTTCTCTCAAAAAGGGGGGGGCAGAGGGCTGCGCCGTCGTTGGATTGTACTATTCCTCCATGCGGTCGGCGTTCCGCAATTTGCTCGATTTAGCAGCAGGACCGACGGACACGCGCCGCCGCCCCCCGCTTCGCTACAGCGTCCAAATCGATCGGCTCCCACCGGACTCGGCGCTTCGGCAGACGCTGGTGCCCTGCGATTGCGATGAAGGGACGCAGCAGTGGTTGGACGCCACCGCGAGTCCATCTCTGCTCAAACAATGGATCGCCACATTACTGACATGCTGCGTGAGTCGAACGACCGCGAATGGGTTTGTGAACCGCGGCGGCATGCATGTCGTTTCGGAGGCACAAGCTGAACGACTGCTCGCGACGTCTCTCTCAGGGCCAGACGGAGTCGCAAGGCCCGATGCTAGTCTGCTCGACATCGGCGCCGGCGACGGTGGAGTGACGGCGCGGATTCGTCAACGATTCGCGCGCGTGTACGCCACGGAAGCGTCCGCAACCATGCGTTGGCGCCTCCGTCAGCGTGGATTCATTGTCTCCGACATGCCCCACCCGCGGCGATACGACTGTGTGGCGTTGCTCAACGTTCTTGATCGTTGCGACGAGCCGCTGAAGCTGCTCCGAGATATTCGTGACGTCTACATGAAACCGGATGGCGTGCTCTTCGTCGCCGTCGTGCTGCCTTGGTGCCCCTTCGTGGAAAACGGAACGGAAAAGAAAGCCCCGAAAGAAACTCTGCCACTCCAGGGCGCGCGGTGTCGGGACAAGCCGACATTCGAAGCCGCCGCATCGTTGCTGGCCACGAGGGTGTTTGAAGCGGAAGGCTTCACGGTCGAAAAATGGACACGACTGCCATATCTTTGCGAAGGCAACTCCACGAATGCCTACTTTGTGCTGGATGACGCCGTGTTCACGTTACGCATCGCTGGAGGTGCACACGCGGGTATGAATGGTTCTACTGCCGCGAGCGTGTCTGCCGCCGTCTCCGCAGCAGGGGCCACGACCATGACAATAGACGGATTGAATCGAATTGTCCCATAAATGCAATCGACCAAAATGAGTTGTGACGAAATGCATCGTCGTTCTATCTATACGTCCCCATTTTTTGATGATTGCGTTGGCATGCGAACGGCTGAAATGTAAAACGTTGTTGTGGTTCATCTCTACGAAAACAACAGCATTTCGCCGTCCCTGTTTCCTTCCCCCGCGCGCGTCGCTTTTATTGTCTTTTTCTCTCTTTTTTCCCCCCTCCACAAGAAGAAAAGGGGAAATATGTCCACAGCGACTCAGACGAAAAAGTACAGCAAAGCGTTTCGTTCTCGCGCCACCATGATCGAAATGCTGGGCGATCGGGGCTACGTCCTGCCGAGCGACACACCGCGTCCCGCATCGCTTGACGAATTCAAACACAACTTGACGCTCTCGACGACCAACGAAATCCTGTACGATAGTTGCACACTCGTCGGACAGCACAAAGACAATGGTCCATCGGATATCATCGTTGTTTTTTTCGACGGGGACGAAAAGATTAACACCATCAAAATTCGTGGCTACTGGATCAAGGCTGCCGAGCAAAACGCGCGCAGCATGATTATCGTGCACGTCGGCCACGTGAACCCGGCCGCGAGAAAGTTTGCCGTTGAGCTAGCTCGAAACGAGGAAAAGCCCATCAAAACGCAATTCTTCGACCAAGACGATGTCGTCATTAATATCACGAAGCACGAGCTCGTCCCTACGCACGAGCCGCTCACGCAAGCGCAGGCGGATGAAGTGCTCGCCAATCATAACGTGCAGTTGGCCCAAC
>ERZ1292633.1252-Hain-H41-02um-R1-1252-length-27766-cov-8_pt1 | contig 27766 bp, 7 predicted proteins | sample MGYA00564406_ERZ1292633 | MGnify/ENA primary metagenome ERZ1292633 (study PRJEB36523, sample SAMEA6512639) | groundwater metagenome | collected 2019-01-08 | study: AquaDiva: Metagenomics assemblies of 32 groundwater samples | reverse complement strand
AGCCACCCCAAGCAATGACCACTATGCAAACTACGACGCGTGCGCGTAGGTTGTTTCAGAGGTGTCGCTCGACCCGTGGCCTCTTCTTGAAAACGGCGATGAAAGCTACGAGCGATGCTTGGTTGGTCGGTACGACGGCGATGATCCGCCATGCCATTGGCAACTTCCAGAACGCGGGTGGAGACGGTGTAGCGACGCTTCGGTAGGCCCGGAAGGGCCGATAACGGAGAGAAGGAAAAGGGGGAATGAGAGAACTTCTTGTTGTTTGAATTGCGACTGGCCCTGTGTTGGAACTGAACAAGGGTACACCCACGCGATCTATGCGATGACGTCAAACCCAATCAAGACCCACGTGCACTAAACCTCTCATGGTTGATTCCATCCTCTCACCCCTTTCCGGTCCTCTCACCCCTTTCCGGCCTTACAGACGTGGTCACTCCGCGGAAGAGGCGAGCAAACAAGCAATGGGGGTAAGATATTTATTGAAATTCCTCGCCGAGCACGCCGATGAACTTTCGTGTCCGGTTCGATTCCCCGATTCGGCGAAAGTAACGACAACGGTCCTCATCGATGGATATGGCTTTGTGATTTCCTTGTTGGACGCAATTTGCGACGAGAAAGATCGATTGCATCTCACGGCCAACAGTGCTTTTCGGCGTGAAGTCGCCCATGAGGTGTTGTACGACCACGCAGACGTCTTAGGAAACGATATGTTTGCGATTGCCGAGCGCTTCGACAGCGTGGTGTTACATTTGCAACGGCAATTCGGCTGGCGTCTCATCTTTGCTATTGATGGGCCGCGCGGCATTGATGGGCCGATGGGTCAACGCAACGCAGTTTGGCGTAAAAGGCAGCAGGAGGCGCAACGAACGACCAGTCACCTGTACAAGTACTGTGCCGGAATTGTTCCCACGAAAACTGACAATGGCGAATTACCTCTTCCAGCTTTGGCATTTACTTCTCTGTTCGACTTGCTGCGGCGACGTCATGACGATGCACAACTCGTGTTTCTGCAATGTGAAGTCGACGATGTTGTTAACGAACTGATTTCGACGCATCGCGCAGACCTCGTCCTTACAAGTGACACCGATGTTATGTTGACTTCATCTGTGCCTTGCATGATCACTCAACAAATGGACGTCGCGCAGTTGCTGGATACTTCACGAGACAAGTTGACGGTTCGCACCTTTCATCGTGATTCGTTGATGGTGTTACTGGGACTGACCCCAACTTTATCCAGCGACCGCCATTTGCTATTTCTTGCTGCATCGCTGTGTGGCAATGACATAACCGAAGAATTTTGTGGCACATTTCGCCTTCGTACTTCCACGATTCGATCAACGCTCGAGCATGTTCGTGCGGCGACAGCCGATCCTCAAGCGACATGTTTCAATGGCGAACCTGCTATTTGGGCCCAACGATGCCAGCATCCAGTGATTGCAACTTCGGTGAAATGGTATCAAAGTATCACAGAGGCAACGCGAAGGTCAAATATCGGTGAATGGCCCGCGCACCTCGGTGGCTCCGAACGGCGCCTAGCGGAATTGTCCGAGCTTGGCGTCTTGTACACGAGCGGCAGGTTGATCGGCCTTGATACGTCTTGGCTTCCGATGGCACTTTATGGATGGACGCTTCCACGACTACCGCCGTGGCCTGCCAGGCTCATCGGGCGCGGTCTTTCGACTCATGCTACAGCCGGATGGTTTGATGACGCTTTGACAAGCGTTCGTCTCCGCAAGGCAGAACGAGTTTTGTTGTTCGATTGTTATGAAAGCACGGTGAATCACCTATCTTGGCGCAGTTTGCGTGTCAGCGCGGATAATATCAAGCTGCGAATTGTCGATCTACTGTTTAGTTTTCATGACGATCAGTGTGTTGAAGACATGAATCGTTTATTTATCGAGCTACAGCACCACCCGGAAACGGTCTTTGCAAAACGAGTGCAGTTCTTCGAAGCGGTGATCTGGCTAATTCATCCATTGGTGAGGGAAGTTGATCTACCATCGGTCGCTGGCCACTTCATGGTTATGGCGATGAGGGACGGCCGCGACAGTCGATGGAGCGATTTGTTCAACCATCTTTGTGGGCCACGTTCACTGCGAGAAGGGGTACGTCCGACCACTCAAGTGCTCGACCTTTCCTACAATATGCAAAGGGCATATGCGGCAGTTCGATCCTGGGAGGTTCTTCTTCAAGGAGGTTTTTCCGACAGTTGCAGCGACGCCGACCAGCGTTTGAGTGCTAATGCCATTTCTGGCACCCTGATACATTGCTTGACTCAGTATGAAAACGCTTCAGAATGGCAAGCTAAGTTACCGCAAGATATTTTATCAAAAGTACAGAATCTCGTCGAGGCGGTAAAAGTGAGGGTGAGGGGCAGCAGCAATTGTGAACCATCTTCAACGTTCCTTCCCGAAAACAACAACGTGACTTCTCGGTTGAGCAACCAATGGGTTGGAGTGCTACATCGCGACGAACTCATCGACATGATGGATGAAGGCGGCACCATACGGCCCGGCCAAGTTCGCGTCGCCGCGTCAAAAAACAGTAAGACTTCATTGCCTTGTGGCCTTGTCTCTCCCCACGTGGGGGAATTACCATCGCAATTACCGATCGAACCACACCTCCCCACCATCCTTGACGCCATTGGCCGCAACAACGTCGTTTGTATTCAGGGAGAAACAGGCTGCGGCAAAAGCAGCATGATCCCTTTGGCCATTTACAACGCTGCTGCGGGGAGGGGTTGTTCATCGGACGTCTCCATTATCGTCACACAACCTCGTCGCCTTGCGGCAACGACTTTAGCGCATCGTGTGGCTTCACTGCTTGGGGAGGAAGTAGGGGAGCGCGTTGGCTATCGTGTTGGCGGCGGACCCGAATTTCATCGTGAAAGCCGGCGAACACGCATTCGCTTTGTCACGACAGGGTACCTTCTTGAAGCTCTTGTCAACAACTCGAGAATTTGGGAGACCACAACACACTTCCTGCTCGATGAAGTACACGAGCGATCGTTACAGGCAGATATGCTGTCGCTCGTTTTGAAACTGTTGCTCGGCGAACACTCGAATTGCCCAGATGCGGATGCGTGCAGTGCGGCAGTCCACCACGAAGACAAGAAGCTCATTGTTATGTCAGCCACAATCCAAGCCGACATGTTCTGTCAATACTTCTCGACGCTGAATGCTGGAAAAGCAATCCCATCACTGTTCGTCGGGGCTCGCCGGTGTAAGGTGGATGAATACTTCATCGAAGAGGCCATCGAACGCTTGAAACCCTCTCTTCCTGGTGAGGTTTTTGCAGAATTGGAAGCATACCGGAGCGACGTTCAAAGTCGCGAACGTAGTAAAGCGGCTCTACGGTTGGATCGACACATATCGGCTATCGTAAACTTGGTTCTCGTTTGTGTCAAGGAGGGTGCCGCCATTCTCGTCTTTCTGCCTGGCTTGCAAGAAATCGAGGACGCCATCGACACGCTGCAACAGATGAAAAGGAAATACCATCAAAACATTTGCTCGCTAAACCTCATTGCACTTCACTCAGTCGTCGAACTCGAACAACAGAATAGGGCAATACTGCCCGCGGCTGCAAATGAGTGCAAAGTGGTGTTCGCTACAAACATTGCTGAGACAAGCATTACCATTCCGGATGTCAGTGTTGTGATTGACTGCGGTTTGTCTCGACGAATGGAATACGACGAGAAACGAAGATTGCGTACGCTTGTGTGCGGTTGGTGTTCAAGATCCGCTGCAAAGCAGCGTTCGGGACGAGCGGGGCGCGTTTCATCAGGCACGGTGATTCGTTTGTATACGCGAGGCGTCTACGACCACGCCATGTCAGACTTCGACGCATCCGAGTTCTTGCCGCTCGAGTATAGCGTGCTTCAGGTGCGAGCACATCTTGGAGCCTACGGCCAAGTCGAAGCGGTTATGGCCCAAATGATTGAACCACCACCAGCCAGTGCCGTGTCACTGGCGTTGGAGCGTCTTGTGCACTGGGGTGCCCTGGGTCCCTCGCCCGATTTCGAGGTGATGGAATTGGGTGCCACAGCCTTGTCAATGCCCGTCGACGTGTCTTTAACGAATGCGATTCTAACTGCTTGTGCTTTCGGCTGTGGGGCGGAAATGATTGTGATCGCAGCTGGACTCACGGGCCAACGATCGCCTATTCATCGCCCGCTACGGACGTACTACGAAACAGAAGAAGAGTATTTGAAAGAATACTTTCAAGCGATGCGCACGTTGCACTACTTCGACAGAGGCCACCGGAGCGATTTGCATGTGTTCTTGGCCATTTACGAGGAAACAGCTGCTTGTCGAAGCTTTGACCAACTGAGGATGTTCCGGGATCGCAACAGACTTTCGTTAATTCCGCGCAACGTACTAACATTTCACAAACTCGTGCGTCAAATTGCGACGTGCCTTTTACGAACCGTTGTCGGTCGGACTTCAACTGAACATGGTCCACGTGCCGGTTCAGCCTGCTTGTCTGCTGCTGCTTCCTCGTCAAACAATCGTTGCCTCGAGCAAGATGATTTGGAACGCATCCGTCAACTGGCGGCTCGTGATGTCAACGAACTGTGCCAACGAAGAACGAGGCTTCCCGCACTGACCGACGAAATAGCTAACCAAGCTGTGATACTCGTCTTGGCTCAATGCGCAGAGGCGATTTTTTCCATCGTTTTGCCCCATAACCAATTTCCGTTGACCAAAGTAGCGTCGATAATTCGGAACTCGACGTCTTCGTGGCCAGCTTCAAGCGTCGCCACGCCTGCGATGCGTGACGACATCGTTGATCTTTGCAACACGGTATTGTTCGATGGTTTGCCTCGGCACGTGGTCGACACACCTCCAGATAAACTGGTCACTCTCTTTGAGTCGTGCATAGGAGCGACGATCCGTCGGCTAAGCGTTTGTGACTCACAGCGTGCGGCGATCATTACTTTTGACACGGGGTCTCATCAGGCCGATCCTCAACACCGCGACAAACTGGGCCATTGCCACTTCGCCCTTCATGGCCTCGCTCAACTCCCAGGAATGCATCCCATGAAAGCCATTGTGCTGCCACTGGCCACTGGTTCCGAACCCAACACCACGTTCCCGAGCGCCGTCGCAGGCAGCACCCAGAGCGCCAGAGGCGTCGCCTGTACGGAGTCGACTACAGCGTCATCTTTTCGGGCAGAGCGATGGTCCGCTTCTGTCGGAGCTTTCGGACCGCTCCGTGATGCTGCCGATTGCTTCATGCCAGGTGTGGCATGGTCGGTCACGGCGTTCGGCCCGCTCTTGTCGGCCAGCGCTGCCTGTCTCGCCACCACGGGGGCCGCAGCCTTTGCCGGGCTGATGACGCTGTCCAGCTCGGTGTGTCAGGCTCACTTCCGTGTGATGAACGAAATCAGAATTCACGCTGTGGAAGAGGAGGGTGCATGTATTGTGGTGAAAGTGAACGGATCCGTTCCGCGAGTGCTTTTCCCTTTTCACGCTCTCGTCGATGTTGCGGTTGTGCATGCGCTCACCGCCGCCTCCAAGTTGCCCACTTCTCAACGCAATACTGCATTCCAACAGCGGATACTTGAGTTGCTTCGAGATTGTTTGAGGGATCCAGTGAACACCCCTCTTGGAGGGGGATCTGTGCCCGCAAGCGTCGCACCTCGCTCGTTCACCAAGAAGGATCTCGGCATTTGGGCGAATGCCATGGACCGTCGGTCGATCACTTTAGTCGTGCAGCGGCGCCCTATCACCGCTGGACTAAGTTTGCCCCTTTACGACTTGCGCGAAATTTGCGAGAATAACGAGGGTTTCGTCCCTCCTTCGAAACGTCTGCTCTACTCTCGTTTAGAGGACCTCGTTGCCTCCTTCGCTCTTTAACTCACAGACATAAGTGGAATAATCCACAAAACACGTCGACACGGGAGGTGCATCAATCGACAACATATCATCCGATAAGATGAACAAAGAGTAGCATCCACCGATGTTTTGACGCTAAGAAAAAGACGCTAAGAAAAGACATTTTTTTTCAATTTTGTCAACGATGGCATCCACGGCGCACAAGACGGACGAAGAAATTCGGGAAACTCGCGATGCGCCAGCCGACGTCGAGGCGAAGGTCGAGGTCCTTGCAGAATTGATTCGACGAAGTCGCCGTTTCGTTGTTTGGACGGGCGCGGGAGTCAGCACCAGCACGGGCGTTCCAGACTTTCGCGGTCCAAACGGCAAGTGGACTCTTGAAGCGCAGGGCCGTCAGCGGGATCCATCGATCCGCGTCGTTAGTACGTTGGAAGCGAAACCTAGCTTGACCCATATGTCTCTCGTCGCTTTGCTTCAGAACGGAATGTTGAAACACTTGATTTCAACGAACACGGACGGGTTGCATCGCCGAAGTGGCGTGGATGGTGTGAACGTCTCCGAGCTTCATGGCAACTCGAACAAGAGTCGATGCGATAAATGTTTTCGATGGGCATTCCGTGACGATCGGGTGAGGTTGCCAGGCCGCACCGTGCACGACCATTCGACCGGCCAGCCGTGTCCCTTTCCAAAGTGCACAGGTAGCATGCACGACACGATTATCAACTTTGGAGAATACCTCCATCCAGAAATTTCGGCGACTGCGAATGCACATGGCGACGTCGCCGACGTCCTGCTTGTCCTCGGTAGTTCGCTGCGAGTGGTCACGTGTGACGCCCTCGAAAAAATTCAGGCGAACCGGGGGACTCTCGTCGTCGTCAACTTACAAACCACTCCGTACGATTCTGCTTGCGCGCTTCGAATTTTCTCCGACTGCGACACGGTCATGCAGCTGTTGCTCCAAAAGCTTCGTGTATCCATTCCGCCCTGGCGGTTTCGCCGCCATATCGATGTCGTTGCGACCGATGCGCAAACTCTCGAGTTTCGGGGTGTTGATGAAACGAGTTCCATGCCCGTCACATTTGCAAAGTGTATCACGTTGCGCACGTCGGACGGCGGTACCGTTCTTGGCGTCGGAAAGCCGTCGCCTGCTGCCGTCTATTCGCCGATCACCATCAAGGTAACCTCCCCGATTCCTCCTGAAGGCTGCCACGTCGAAATCGCCTTTCCCGGGCACTACCACGAGCCACTCTGCGTGTTCTCTATGGGTCCAAAAGGCGGCCGTTTCACGTTAACGCTCGATGTGGAAGGCACCGGAACATGGTCCGTTTCACCCAGCGGAAGTGCTGCATCTTCATCATGAAGCTCCCCACCTACGTTCCCATTTGACACCTCTTTTGCACCGAGCGCGCACGCTCCATGCTTTTCACGATTCACTCTCGTCACTTTGCTTCAATCTCTTGTATTTCTTGGACTTCCGCCGGCATGCAAATAACACAACTCACGGTGGTGATCCACGTCACGTAACTACAGACGTAAACGCATAGTTAATTAATTCACAAATAGTAACGGAACCGCCATGTCAACGCGTGTGTTACTGTTAGAGGGCATTCATCAATCCGCGATTGACTTGTTCACACAGGCTGGCTGTATCGTCACCAGTCTCAGCAAAGCGTTATCCGAAGCGGAGCTCGTTGAGGCGCTGAATGGGACGGCGGGGACCCCTCCGTACCAGGTGCTTGGCATTCGCAGCAAAACGATGGTGACGGCCGCCGTTCTGGAACACGCCACGTCACTCATTGCGGTGGGCTGCTTCTGCATCGGCACCAATCAAGTCGACTTAGCGGCGGCAAATCGGCGAGGCATCCCCGTGTTTAATGCGCCGTATGCGAATACTCGCAGCGTCGCCGAACTCGTCGTTGGTGAAATTATTTGTTTGTCCAGGCAACTTTGCGACCGGAGTAAAGAAGTTCATCAAGGTGTCTGGAAGAAGACCGCCCTGGGATGCTACGAAATTCGAGGAAAGACCGTTGGCATCGTGGGGTATGGGCACATTGGATCCCAAGTTGGCGTCCTGACGGAGATGCTTGGAATGAAAGTCATTTACTATGACCATGCTCCCAAGTTAGCCATGGGCAACAATCGTCAGGTGTCATCGCTAGCACAGGTGCTCGCGGAAGCAGACTTTGTCACGCTGCACGTGCCGGAAACACCCGAGACAACCAACATGATTACGGCGACTCAGCTTCAGCTGATGAAGCCAGGAAGCCACCTTCTCAACCTGAGCCGCGGCACCGTTGTCGACATCGACGCTCTCGCAAGTGCCTTGAACTCGAAACATTTGGCCGGCGCCGCGGTGGATGTTTACCCTTCCGAGCCCGAAACCAACGTGAACGACTTTCAATCCGTGCTTCGAGGGGTGAGCAATGTGATTCTGACTCCGCATGTGGGTGGGTCGACCGTGGAGGCGCAGTTGAACATAGGAAAGGAGGTCGCCCACGTGCTGATAAAATACGTCGTGGTTGGGGCCACGACGGGCGCGGTCAACTTCCCCCTCGTGGAACCACCCACCGATTTTAACCGCTTCCACCGCATTATCAACATTCACAAGAACGTTCCTGGTGTGTTGAAGGAAATCAATCGCGTGGTGGCCGAAGTGAACGGCAACATTCGTCGTCAGATTTTGTCGACCGACGACAACATCGGATACTTGGTCATCGACATTGATCAGGAGGTCAGTGCGGTTGTCCATGAAGCCGTCAAGAAGCTACCCTTTTCGATTCAGGATCGCGTCCTTTCATAGAGTAATTTGAGATTGTTATTCTTCCCAACTCGTGATAGACGCGACTGAATGGTCGCTTTCCTGACTCCGTGTGACCTTTGAGATGTTCCGGTTCCGGGGCTTACGGTAATCAAGGTGACCAGCGGTTTGCTTTGGTGTAATTCGATGGATGCAAGACATACCTAAACACACAACGAAACATTGCCCCTCCCTCTCATGCCATTGTTTACCCCTGGGCCGTTACAAACCTCTCCCGCCGTCCGAGGAGCGATGCAGAGGGACTATGGTAGCCGAGACGCGACCTTCGTCAAATGTGTCTCGTACATCCGAGAATCGATGCTGACGATTGCAGAAGCAGACAAGGCAACCTGGGCGTGTGTGCCGCTTCAAGGTCCGGGCACGATGGGGATCGAGGCAGCAGCGTCCACGACGACGCCTCGCGTTGGGGGGCGGTATTTGGTGCTGCAGAGCGGGAAATACGCCGAGCGTATGGCAGAGATGACGCGTCGCCTGGGGATCGACACCGTGCTGTTTTCGACTCGTGAAGGTGTCGACATTGATTTGAACAAGCTCGAACGCTACCTTGAGGAAAACGGAAAGTCGTTGACCAACGTCGGCATGGTGCACCATGAGACCAGCACGGGGATGCTGAACCCAATCGCAGCCGTTGGGGCGTTAGTACGCCGGTACTGCAATCCAGACACGGTCTTCATCGTTGATTCCATGTCGGCGTTTGGCTCCGTCGCCTGCAACGTCGACGCCATATGTGACGTGCTCATCACGTCGGCGAACAAGTGCCTTCACGGCGTGCCGGGGTTTTCCATCGTCTTGGTTCGCCGGTCGCTGCTGAAAAGGTGCAAAGGGTGGTCTCGTTCGTTCACATTGGATTTAGAATTTCAGTGCGCAGGGCTGGACAAAACTGGCCAGTTCCCATTCACGCCCCCGGTTCATACCCTGATGGCGTTCGCGACGGCCACAAAGGAGTTTTTCGATGAAGGGGGCGTGGAAGGGCGACGTCGCAGATACAAGCGACTCAGCGACGTGGTCGTCTCCGGTATGACGAAACAAGGCTTTACGTTGTTTCTCGACAACACCGTGCCTTCCTTCGGCAACATCGTTGTGGCGTTCAACATGCCTAAACACACCAAATGGAACTTCAAAGGCTACTATGAACATTTGCGCAAGTATGACTGCGTCATTTACCCTGGGAAGGCCTCCAACGCCGAGACGTTTCGCATTGGACTCATCGGTGACTTGTACGAAAAGGACGCCGATCTGATTGTTTCGGCCTCTGCAGAGTATGTCGCCTCCGTGGATTGGGGCACGGGTGGAATCGGTGGCCAAGGACACCACAACGCGGACTTACCCAACGTTCGCCGGAGCGGTTTCGTCAGCAAGCTGTAGGTGTTACCCGTCTGACGCACTCCACACACCAACATTCCAGATTTTTTTCAACATAGACGGTATCCCTCTTTTCAATTCAATCGTGAGGTATCCATGATCCTTATCTCCAATCCACCATTGAAAAATAAACTCGTTCCACAATGGTCTGTCCGTCATCGCTGGTCTCTTTCCTTTCCCCAGGCCCTCCTTCCTTTCCCCCCTCCTTCCTTCCCTCGTCGTCAGTCAATGGCGTTGACCCGACCCAAGCCAGTGGTGAAGCCTAAAACGAAGGTGTCGCCCGTCGTGGCCAAATCTCACGTGGCTGCCTTGAAGAACGTGCGGGAACATCTCAACGAGGATGACTCAGATGTACCACAGGTGCTGCTCAGCGAGGCGGAGAATTTGACGACCGACGACGCCATCATCGAATTGTCATCAGGTTCCGCAGGCTCATCGTCCTCCTTCATCGTCGTACGAGCCGTGTTATCGCCGCACGTGCCCACTGGGTGCGTAAGCCTGCGGCGGGACGTGTTGGAGAAGCTTGGCAAGGACTGCTTTTCCCGTTCGCAGGCAAATGTGAAAGTGATGGAGTTTCGCGATGTGGTGTCGAGACTGGAGCTGGACCATGTGGAACTTCGGTTCAATCGGGCATTCATTTCGCGTTCCGATATGTTGACAGTTTCCGACACGCTCAGACACCGGATCGTGTTTCTCGGAGAGGAGGTGGTCGTCGATCACGTTTCGTTCACCGTCTCCGCCATTCGACACCGAGGCGATCCTGGACGTTGTACCCTTCCACATGGAGTGATTTCGCTGAAAACGATCATCAATTTTGAAAGCGAACAATATGCCGCGGTGCTACTCTTTTTATTGACGAAGGAACTTGGCCATCAGCAGCACGATGGACGGAGCACGTTCGACTGGGCCGTGGAAGGCTTCATTCGCAACCTGTTAGTCAAAATAGGAACCGAATTCAGATTGTCTCCGTCCTTTCGTGTCATCGCGGCGGGGAGAGTCGACGCGAACCAGACGAATTACATTCACGAAGTCGCTGGCTTTTTGGATACCCGATACGACGAGGCGCAAACAACCGCGAACTTACGTCGCGACCTTCTCCTGTTGTGCCAACGCATTCAGTCGGATTCCTCAAACCTGGTCGATGGTGGTGCACCCCCCATCGCAGAAGGGGATGCCAGTGCCAGCGACGTGTTTTCCGTGTTTTCCGAAGCTTCGTCTACCGCCTTCCTGCCCGCACTCGACATTGCGCTCGATTTTTTTTCGAATCATCATTTCGACCGCCACTTGCACCGAACCGGCCAAAAATTGATCGTCGTCACTGGTGGCAACGGGCTTTTCCGTGTCGAAAACGAACCGGCTCAACGCACGTCGAGACGCGTCCTCGACGTCGGCGTTCGTGCCGTGTCTCTGGTTTGCGTTGGCGTTCCTGGACGACACGCGGTGCCCTTGTTTGAATTTTCGGGCGTCGACGAAGGGCTCCAGAAACAACGAGGATTTAAGTTTGACGCCGCGATGCTTTACTACGAACAGCCGGCTTGGCTCGCCCCGTACTTTTTTACATCGTCTCCGTCGTGTTCGTTTGGCTGCATCCCGCGTTTTGCCTTGATGTCCGCCGCCGAATTCTTTCGACGCCATCACTCGCAGCACCGTGTCATCCCGCCAGTCGTCACGAAGTCAGCAGGTAGAATCCGCCTGCGCTTGTCGGCACCCGATGCCCCACCTGACCGCTTCGAGACACAAATTGCGACTCTTCGGTCAGGAGATGGACAAGTTACCCATGCGAGGGTTGATCGCAAGTGGTTGTCGCGAACGCACAGTGGCAAAGCGTTCGACGAGAGGGAGCTTGCGTCGGCGTCCGTGCTGCGCTCGCACTGCCTCTTCGCTAGAGGGTCGGATCATGATCACCTCCCCGTGGAGCGCTATCTGCTCGACACCGACTTTGAGAACGAAGTCGCGGTCGACATTATCGTGGACGGAAGCCGTTTCTCGACGGCTTCTGCGACAGTAGGCGCGAACGCGAATGACGGTGGTGGGGCTGGTGGTGGTGGCCATCTATGGCCGTCGTCCTTCGCCACCGCACGAGGAGGTGCCCCTTCTCCCATCGCTGTGTGGAATCCCAGTCTTGCGGCCGACGATAGACTGTGGCGGAGGTTTTTGAACGGGTTTCGTCTCAAGTCAGAGGCAGGCGCCAATGGGGACCAACGACGGAGTCAGGTTGTGCCCCACTTGAAGGAGGCGGTGCTTCGTCCGGAGCTTGGCGCGTTGGGAAGGCCGGTGCTGCGGCGCCGCTTCTCACTTCGAAGATTGAACGACCTGGCGACCGAAGAAGAGATTGTTTTCGAGGGACATCCCGACTTCTTCTTGACCAGCGATCCTGCCTTGTTCGTGGGCTCTGCGAAACGCTTCTGCTTCGAGACTCACGTTATGACCGTGACCCCAAGGTCGTTTACTGTGTTTACACTGCAGCCGGCTAGCCCGTACAAGCTGGGTCAAAGCACCCCAAACGCCCGCGTGGATGCCGTTGCGGTGTCAGACATGTTTCATTACCGCTGGGGCCAGCTATTTCCGCACGATAACGTTCTCGCATGGGAGGAAGTGGCGCGCTGCTGGTTGATGCCGGTTGCATGCGACCGCGATCCCTTCGAGGGTATCACATCCTTCGGCGAGCAGCACTACACGCTGCCATGCGAGCCGCACATTTGGAAAGATCCCGCAAAACTTTTCAATGAAATTCTGCTTCAGCGACTCCATTTCAATTTTCAGGTGGTGAACCGAGGCCACGATCGCGCGATGTTGACCATCGGCCATCAAACACACACGCTCACGGTATCCGTCTCCAGGGAGCTGACAGTCACCTGCCGCGAGCACAAAGGCATCTACCGCCGCGACGAGAACCCGATGGCAACGCGGAGTGCCGTGTCGTTCCGCAAGTGGAACCGCTTTTCCGGAAAATTTGAATCGACAGGAGAACGTCGAACGGCAGCAGGTCGGATTCCGTTTGAAATTCTTGACACGCTGGTGTCGACCCGTGAGGACCTCTTTGAGATTGGTGGCAATCTAGAACGAACCGCCGGGTTTCACGACCTCAGGATGACGAGCGATCGACTACCCAGTCGGCGTGTTCGATTCGTGGTCATTCCTCGTGATCGAAGAAGACCGGTGGATGAAGTCGCCTTCGACAAGTTCCTCACTCACCGAATGAGCGAGTATTTTGCCTTGCCGCCAGCGACATTGGAACTCCTTTCTCAACGAGGGCCCTTCTCGCTGTTTACGCCATCCTGCGAGACCGTTGATGTCGCGCCACAAATGGGACACGGAACGTGCCCACCCGACACCGCGATGTGCGAAGCCTACGACGTGTGCCACGACACTCCACCGTTGATGTCGGTGCGTCTCCAGCGCGTGCGGGACACGATGCAGGTCTACGACCCCCAGTCGGGGCTACGGCTACCGTCACAGGATCACCGTGACATGTACATGTACGTGACCCTTGCGAAACAGTATCGTCCTTCAGTGGCGTTTGACTTGGCACTCTATTGGCTCGTGTGCACTGCGTCCGTCATTTCTCACTGGGTAAGCTCGTTCAAGGCTACCGGTTCCTCATTCAACCTCAATGTCGTGCAGGTGCCATCGCAATATGAATCGTTCTCCGAGCCGCAGGGCACCCGAGTGACCTACCGACTCAAATCGACAAGCCGTTTATTTCGCACAGCGATTCTCCGTCGGATGATGCGCGATTGTGAGTATTTTCCAGACACGGTGACACCGAACTTTAACTGTCGGCTGATTCACCATTCTGGGTTGGCTTGGATGGTGTCGAGCCGTGAGGGGTTGATATGGGGCAGCAACCCGTTCGCTCAACCGCATTATACAGGCGCCGGGGACGGTGGCCACACGATGGTGTCGCAACCGAATCACCGGCAAACAGAAGATGCGCTCTTCGAAGAGTATTGCGATGCCGTGACCGCAGCCGAGGCGGTTGCCGAGGCGATGGCCTCAATCCTGTCTCGCGTTCCGGGAGCCGCGGCAGTTGACGACGATCAACGACCGCTACCACTGTAGCGATCTTTTTCTTCCCCCCACTCAGACCGCCCGCCCCCGTGCGTCATGCCTTCGTTCGATTGTTTGTCGATGCCTCCTCTCCCATCTCCACCAGATGCCGCCGTTGGACATACCTGGAATCATTTTTGATGTCAACCGGACATCGTTTTGTACCGTATTCAAGTCGAACATCGATCGGCAGTCGTCAGCGTATTCCGCCCTCTTCATTTTCGGCGCGGTTGGTTACACGCTTTTCGTCGTACAGACGCTCCTGTACGCGGTCGTGTCCTACCTGCAGTTCAGTTTGGAAGCGAAAAGACGAAGCGGAGAGCTGTCGTCGCTGCCCTCGGCGTCAAATGAGCCGAACAGCAACATTGCAGCAAATGAGGTGGCGAATGAGGTGAGGTCGGAGTCTGATCAACAGCGCTACGTCGTCAACTACAAGTTGTCCGACGACATCCGAATCGTACGAACGGCGGAAACGGTGTCGGCGTTCTCGACATCGACGGTGCGTGGAAATCAGGCGCTCGTTGCCACAACCATCACAACGTCGCTCGTACTCAGTGGACTGAGCGCCGTGAACCTTCTGATTGAAGACCTGCAGTTCAATTCGTCCAACTCTTCGCTCAATGGACTCCACTGGGGAACGTTTTTCACGTATTTGAGCTTTCTACTGACAGGCATCTTTCCCTCCAAGGAGGTTCGCCGGCGTCAAACCAGCAACGACCCTGCACGCAAGTATAACATTATTCTCTTTTGCTCGTTGCTTCATGACCATCCACTCAACCATCTTCACGGCGTCGGAGTGTTCGTGTATCTCATCGCGGGTATCCCGTTGCACCTGGTAATGACGATGATTCACAGTCGCCTGGACGGCGTGTGCGAAGACCACTGTATTTGGTCGCTCACGATGCTTTCGTTATCCGGCGTGTGCGTTCTCGGCCTCGTGATCGTGGGCATCGTGAACGAATGCTCTAATGACAAAGGCAAATTTCCGAACGCGCTGTTCTTTGTCGAATGCTCTGCTGTCTTTTTCACAACGTCGACCTACTTCATGATTGAAATGCACACCCTCGCTTCATGTTTTTCACTCGCGTCGTCGACTGAGTTGGCGTACATGAACTTCTGGATTCTCGGCGGTGTGGTTCTCGTGATTGGAACAGTGGGCTACTTTTTCCTTCGCTATCAATGTAAGCGGTGCAGTGTTCCGCCAGCAAAGCCATCCCCCCCTCCATAGTCACGTTACCTTAAAACCGTTAGACAGGAGAATCGATTTACACCGTTTGGGTTGTTATTGTTTGCACCGCAACCGAGTGTGCCCAAATGGATCGCGCCTGTGCAAGGATTTTTAGCCGGTATTCTTTTTGGTGCGATCGGTCCCTTCAAGTTACTATCTTTCCCCCTGACTCAATGGCCACCATGCTAGTAGAAGGAAGGTATGTGCGCGGCGAGAGCAGGCGACGACTTCATTTCGTCCCCCTGCAAAAGATGTGCTGCTGGATTTCCCTAGGGCTAACGATCGCGCTGTGTGCTGTGCTCACAGCGGCCCAAACAAGGAAAAATCCGAACCCATCGTGGATAGCCAGTCTCAGCCCCCCACGAACTAATTTTACGACAGGGCAGGAAGTCAGACTGTACCTCAAAGCACCCGTCCTGTTCAACGCATCTCGCTTCCCTCCGGCCGTGCGCGTTTTGAGCGCTTTTCGAGGACGTCTGCCATCTGGTCTGGGAAATCGCTGCAACGACACACGAGTTCCCTTGTCGGATGTGTGGCAAGAATTCCGTGCGGCGGGTAACACGACGCGAAAGCAGCGCATCGGTGTCGTCACGTTTACGTTTGTCACACCGTCGTTTCCCTTTCGGATCTGCGTCTCTGACTTGAACGCGACCTTGTCTGGAACGGGCATCACCGCCGCCCCTCGGTGGCGTACCATTTTGAACGATCGTTCCTTCCGAGTTTTCCGCCCAAAGTACTTTTACCGGGTGTCCTCCACACTCGTCACCGGGGACCACGCGGCCATTGATATCCTTTCCACGGGCGATGGCCAAATGACCGTTCCGTCCTCCTCCGCTTCCACGCCGCAACTGGACGGTGACTCCATCAAATTAGTTCGACAAGGGTTCCCGTGCACGGCGGAACGCGTCCCAATCGCGAAATACTGCGGCTCGAACGGTGTGACGTCCACTGGCACGTGGGGCCGCAAGGAATGTGTGAACGATAATGCCATCGTCGCGGCCAACGTTGGCCACCGCGGGGCTCACCCGCTCGTAGACACATTTTCGGCCTTCAGCGTCACCAACGGCACAGCGCACGGCGTCGTCGCGTACCTGCAACTACCGTCTTCAGCAGGCTCGTACGACGTTTGCGTGTCGCCGAAGACGTTCCGCCAAAGCAGCTTCGTGCTGAAACAGGCCGCGCCGGTTTGGTTCAAGGCTTTCAGGTTCTCCGGCGCTGCCGCGTGCGAGCTAGTTTCGCCCTTGCGCTTTGTGGTCAACTATTGTGCCTCGACATTGTCCACGAGCTTCGACATCGTCGCCGTCGATCCTAACCCCACAACGTGGTCGATGCGCGACGAGACGCAACAGTCTTGGGGCCCGATTTCCTTCACTGGCACCGATCTCAACTCGGGGCAGGTCGTCGAGTGGGACTGCAAGGGCTGCACGTCGAAAAACTACCTCTATCCGACCGGTGGGGACATGTTCCGGCTCGTCAAAGCGGAGCGATTCCCGACGGATTACACCGTCCGCACGTTGCCCATTACGTGGGCCGTCTCGACGGGTGGAACCTCCTTCGCGGCTCAAACGTATTTGGAACGGCGACGCCCGGAGGCTGAGGATGGTCGTTCTGGAACCGCGACTACCTTGGGCTGCTGGCACCAGGCCGAAGACAACTACGGGAAATTCGGCTTCACTTTCAACCGAGGTGTTGACAACGCGACCGCGGATGCCGACTTAAACGGCCCAACGGCCTCCGGCAACTTGGGCGCCGACCAGCGCGCCCAGTTGAACCCCTGGCTCGTCGACCTCTCAGGCACAACGATCACTGCGGCGTACATTCGCGTTCCGGCCATGATCAATTCTCAACGCAACGACTTTTACGTGTGCTATCGAAAGTCAGGCACCCAGTCGTGGCGCGTGCTATCGTATGGCGGCTCGGTCGCTCGTCACCATCCGCGATCGTTGAAGCCAGCTCAGTTTCGACCGGTGAACCAGACGGTGACCTACTCCTTCAACGACACACGGGCGCTGACTTCCGGGGAGCTTCTCGTTCGAGCGAAGTTTCCTATTTTCGCGACGACGCCGTCCAATCTCTTAGTCCCAACTTCTCAAGCAACGGACAGTCAGGTGCGCAGCGTCGCGATGCGCGTCGTACTTGCCGACGAGTCGTGCGAAACCGGCGTGGCGCTGCCCGATGCGGCGAGCAGCGATCCGGGTCTTCCGGAGTGTAGCCCGGCGACGTGTGGGTTCAGCGGTACATGTGGCTTCGGCAAGTGCTACGGCCGGGCCGACGACGTGGCCTTCCTCCGCCGCGATGTTGCCTTTTTCTTCAAGGTCCCGCCCGTCTTGTCCATCGGATACCGCGTCTGCGTCAAGATCAACCTGCTCAATTGGAATCAAATCGCGCTGCTGGTTCCCGCCGCCGCGCCTCCCATCGCGTACCGCATCGCGGATCGCACGGCGGGCACTCTCGCACTCGTCAGCTTTTCGATGACGTCAGTCCCGTCGACGGACAAGAGCTTCGACGCCCGAGCCGTGTCTGCCATCAACGTCGGGGACATGGCCCGCATCATTCCCATGACGGTCAACGGGGTGAACAGCTCGTGCGACTTGTCCTGGAATCCTTCAAGCGCGAACTACTACCGCTCGCAAGACGTCGTCTCCGCCGTGGGCGCAAACTGCTCGGGCTTTTCGACCGGACCGTGCAGCGCGTCGGTGCTGAATCCCACGGACGGAGGGGTGAGTGGATATTTCCCCTTCGGCGGCCTCAACATGACCGCTCAAAGCATCCTGCCGTCAGGCCAAGGCTCGGTGGCGTTCATCGCGCTCCCCGCCGACTTGACGCAGCCCTACAAGGTATGCTACCGACAAGCCCGGCGCAACTGGTTCGAAGTACCCTCCGTGTTCGGCGAGACGCTTTTCCGAACGCAGCAACCGCCACAGTGTTCCGCGTCGCCTCTAGCCGGGGTCGTCAACGGGGCCCTGGTGGCAGGCACCCTTTCCTCGGTGCGCATTGTTTGCAGTGGCTTCAAGTTCATCCCCCAATCATCGCTTTTCAAACTAGCGCTGCGGCAATGCGGCGATGTCGCCGCGGGTAACCCGACGCCCCACGCGCTCTATTCGACCCTCGTTTATCCCGGCGTTCCAACGGGCTCCTCCAGCGTCCCCATTTGGACGAACGCTTCAGGATTCACCAACGATAACGCGCTGCTCACAAACGTTTCTCAAGTGTACTTCACCGCACCTTACACGGAATCGACGGGCGCCACGTTCCGGATATGCTTTATGCCACTCAATGGCACAAGCACCGCCGCCAACACGAACTGGATCGACCTCGGCCCGGTGAGCGTCAGCGACTCCCGAATTCGCTACGCGGCGACATCGACGCCGTTGCATCGCGCGGCGGCGACTATCACCTTTAATTCTCCCGCTGTGATCTTGAACACGGTGAGAGGTTTTGACGCCGCCAAAGTCGTCCCGGTCACATCGTTTTGCTTCGCGACGGGTGACGATGTGCCGCGCGGTCAGACGTCGATCGATCTCATCACGGGTAACGAGACGGGGATGGTTGATCTTGGGACGTCCGACGTCGAAGCCACCACGACCTCGGAGCTCCGCATCACGTTCCCCGCCTCGTCGTCCCTGTCCGTGTGCTACAAGGTCTGCTACAAGCGAACGGGAATGCCCTGGGCGGAGGTCTACCGCGCGGTCAGCGCTCGAAGCGGGTTATGCGCGATTCCCCCTTCCGTGACCACCCTGTCCCTCTCCACCGACCTCTTTGCGAGGAACTGGAACTCCACTCCAGGGAGCACGCGCACGACGTCCGTCATTGGAGGGACGTCCACCGCTTGGAGCTACAGTCTTGGAAATACACTCACGGCGGACAGTTCCCCCGTAGGCACTGGCGATCGATACTTTGCAACGGTGGTTCAAGTGCCCACGTCTGGGGACCGGCTCAAGCTCGTTCGCTCGGCACGGGTCATCGGCGAGACCATCAACTACTTCACTGCGGACTGCGCCTCGGACAGCACCCTTCCGCTGGTTTCGCTCGCCTCCGTGTCGAGCCGCGCTTTCATCTTCGACATGCCCGCCGAGGCAGGGTGGTACATGCTGTGCTACCAACAATCCGGCTCCACATCATGGCTGTCGTTAGACCTCGTTGAGCAAACGAACACCTCAGCCATCATCGCCAACCCCATCCAAGTCGTGCTCTCAAATCAAAGCTTCGTTGCGACACAAAGCGGCGGCGCGCTCCGCGTTGTGGACACGAATTACGTCATCGCATTGGATGGGACGGCCTTGTCCTTGTCTAGCCTTGCGGCGACCGATCGGGTATACATCACGCTGGCCAACTTGACGTGCGGCATCGGCGGAGCGTTCACGAGTTCCGGGCTTCAAGGCACCATCGCGTCCAACACCCAGGCGCTCGTAGTCGCGTCGAATCCCAGCTCCACGGGGACGTTGATGTCGCGGCGCGAAATTACTCCGAACTCCCTCTTCATTCCGTCCGCCAAAGGGTTCTTCAAAGTTTGCCTTTACAAGACTCAGGACGTGCAAACCGTCACGACCACCGCGCGCGCTCCCTTGCAGCGCAACATGTGGTACCATCTTCCGAACACGGACGTTGCGGGGTCGCTCGGCGGCGGCACGCCGTTTCTCTCGACCGACCCGCCCGCGTCAGTGGCGATCACGTGCCCTTCCGGCATCGTGCCGTACGGATCGAGCATTGAGGTGCGAGCGCAGCTTCTATCCCTCACCGGCTTGCTTTCCAGCCCGGGATACACCGTCAAGTGGCAACTGATCGCGCGGTCGGCAACCGATAGCTTTTCGCCCAACTCTGCCGGTTCGTGCCAGCCGGCGGACGCGACATCATTTGGGATCCCACGGAACAATTCCATTTTGCAGTCAATTGACCCCGAGGCGGTGTTCAGCGCCGTGCTGCTGAGGCAATGCCCTTCCGGATCCTGCCAGGTCTACGTGACCACGGACTCGGGCATCTCGTCTCCCACCTGCAGTTTCTCGGTAACGTCGGCGACCGTGTCCTCTCTCTCCGTCAGTGCCCCGAGCTCCTGCACAGCGGGGTCGCCGTGCGCCATCACCGTGACCGCTCTGGACGCGACCGGCAGCGCCTCCTTCGCGAGCGCGGAAGCCGTCACTGTTTCGTCGACAGTGGCGCAGTCACTCTCCCTGATGGCCTTTGCCGCCACAACGGTTCCCCTCTCGCAGGGCATCGCCAATTTCACGGCCGTCCCGACGCTCTCGTCGACGGCGCAGCCGACCGTGATCGTTTCCATCACTTTCACGGTCACTGGCGTGACACCCGTGACTGTGTCCGTCACCATCGTGCGACCAACCGTCGCGGCGTTCCTTGTCGCCGATATTTTCTCGGTTGCCGCGGATGGTTCGCGATTGGCGTCCGTTGAGGTTCCTTCATGGGAGCCAACGCTGTCCTCCTCTGGTTCTGGGCGGTTCCTGCCCTCGGCGAATGTGAGCTCCGCGACCCTGGCATCACCGACCTCTGGGCACTACTTAGTAGCCGGTGTCTACTACAATTTGACGATTCAAGTCGTCGACAGTCGTTTGGCCTTGTTGGGATCCATCCCTTCCGACCTCACGCTGACGCTCTCATTTGGCACCGGTTCCAACGCTTCCGCGAACAATCGCCTGATTCGCCTCCCGACCGCCACGACACTGCGGACGACGCCGATGGCATCCTACGACGACCCGTTGGTCCCGGTGCCCGCCACCACCGCCGTCGTGAACATCTCCTTCCGCATCAAGAGCAGCATGGGTTGCCGAAGCGACAACGGTGGCTGCGTCTTGACGGTCTCGAGTCCACAGTACCCGAATGTTCCCGTGGCTAGCATCCGGACGTTTGTGCGCTCCAAAGCCGCGACTCTCCAGGTCACTTGCGCCAACCACGCTGGCCAAGTCATGGTCAATCAATGCCCTTCGTTGTCGATCGAGCGAGGAGCGACGTTGACCATACGTGCGCAGGACCCGTTCGGACACGTCGACGAATACTTCGAAGGGAACGTGACGCTGTCGGCTTTCGGGTCGATTACACGTGCGGCAAAGTTTTTCAAGTACTCAGTCACGTCCGTCGGGGACTTTGGCGCGGTGTTGCCAACCTTCACGGCCACGAGAGGTGTCGCAACGGTGTCAGGCGTCACACTGAACCGCGTGTGCGCAGAAGGATGCCCGGTGACGGTTGCATCCAACTGGGGCACAGGCGTGACCTTATTGTCGCTCGTGGTGACCGAACCTTCGACCGTACGCCTCCGGTGCGCCCTCGAATCGAGCCTGAACGTGCAGCTCGCCGTTTCCAACGTTACGTTGCTGCCCCCCGCCATGCTCAACACGACAACCATCCCACAGGCCCTCGTCTATTCGGACACCGAACTGTGCTTCAAGGTGTGGGCAGCCAACGATCTCGGGGATCCGACCCTCTATCAGAGCCATTGGGTCGGCTACACCGTCGCGCCTGTAGGTAGCACCACGACGTCTCTGTCGACCAAGAATACGCAGCTACTATCCCGTCAAGCGACTTTGCAAAAGTCGCAGGCCCGGTTTTGCTTCCTCGTGCAATCGTCGTCAGCGGTTCAGTTTACCACCGTCTTCTCCGTTCAGCGTTTTGGATCCGTTGGCAGTTCCTGGACGTTCACGTCGGCGGGTACGTGCACCATTGGCACGTTTCAGCTCCGCACCGTGAAAATACCCGCGCGCCTCGTGGTCGATCAAGTCCAATCCACCACGCTACAGACCCTTCCGATTTCTCGCTTCGCGCCGCCCACGTCCGCTCTTTGGCTCTGGGCGACGCACACGCTTCCGCTAGATGGAGTGCTCACACGTCAGTTCACGGCGGACGTCTCGCTGTCGCTCGTAGATCATTACGGGGCCGCCGTGTCGAAGGACGATGCCAGCACCTTCTTCCCCGTGGCCAACATTGTGCTTCGCCGCTGTACCCCGTCGCAGCTCGCGGTAGGCAGCTTTGCTTGCCAATCGAATTCGCAAGGTACCGGCACGGGCTTCATCGAGGTGAACTCCACACTGCCTGCGCAGGAAAGCGGTCTCGTCTTGTTGCAAACGGAAGGCACATCCACGGCCCTCTCTGGCCCCGTGGTGTACCGCTTGCGCATCGCCCAATTCTGCATCCTGTGCAAATTGTCCTTTGCCGTGTGGGATATCAATGGGGCGATTCCAGTCGATTCCCGCTTTGGTGCATTTACCGCGTCCGTGTCGCTTAGCTTGCTCCTTCCCGACGCTGGGGTGACGCGCTACGTCGCATTCCCGTTTCTTCGTTCCCCGCTCAATAGCTCCAGCTGGGCGCTGCGCACGGCGTCCGCGACGACCGCCACGGGATCCGACTTGACACTTTACGCGACGGACTGCATGTCTGGGGCCACGTCGTGCCAAGCACCGAGCACACAGCTACTGCAAGCATCATGCGACACCCGCGCCGCCGCGAACAACGTGAAAGGGCTGAAATTCATTGTACTGAAGTCGCTCTCGACTACCAGCCCGTTAGAAAACGGTCGCTCGGTTTGCGGCTCGTCGGCCAACGTGGCATGCGGCTCCAACAACGTTGTTAACCAAGTGGACCTCTTCGCGTCCTATTCACTGCGGTTGTCAGTCGGGAGCCAAGTACTGCGATGCGCCGTCCCCGTCGCAGGCTGCACGGACGACTTCACGACCAAGGTGACCACGACCTTGTCGCCCATCGACACGTCCGACGCGCAGATTCTGGTCGCTCTAGAGTCGGCGACCGAGACTCCTTACAAGGAGGTCGAGTTGGTCGGTGTTCTGCCCTCTGCGGCGGGCGAAGCAGACGCCGCGACCAACAAGTTGACCAACGCCCCCTCGTTCAACGGAGCGTTGGTGGTCGAAGCGACGTCGTCGACCCCGGGTGTCACAGTTCAGCCTTTCAGCACCGCCACCATGTCGACATTAGGCAGCTTCGCCGTCGCCTGGAGGCCGTCAAGTTTTGCGTCGAAGGTCGTCGTTCGCCCCGTGGCGGATGCGAGCGAGTGCTTCAACCCGCCAACGTACCTCACCGCGGCCACCAACGACGGCCACCTGACGAACGCCACGTTGCAGGCCACGGGCTTCAGCTACGTCGCCAACGACCTGCGACCTCGCGTGCCGTTCCCCATTGTCGTCGACGTCGCGGATGGTTTCGGCAACCGTGTGTTCGCCACTGGCACGATGACCGTCTCGAAGGAGGCGGCGCCTGGTTGCAACACCGGCGGCGATCTCGTCGTCGTAGGCGGCGCGGCGCAACCCATTGTCAACGGTCGTGCCGTGTTTTGGCTCTCGACCACGACAGCCTGCCAAAACTGCCAGTTCATTTTCACGGCGTCCACCACGTCGACGTCCGCGTGGTCCAAAACGGTGGAAGTGCCTGCCGCCCTCGTGGGACGCTCACGGCAGGTTTCCATCCGGTCCGATCGCGACGAACCACCGCCCAATGCGGTCGTCGTGACTTCCCCGGCAACCGCGCTGCCGTCAAGCGCGAAAGTTGGCGACACCCTCTCAGTACAAGTCGAACTGGGCACACTCGTGGGGACCGTGTACGCACCGTCAAAGCGGACGGATGTTACGGCGACCGTTCGCGCGTACAACAGAGTCCGCCCGCAGCCGAATGCCATTTGGAACGGCAATGGCGGGGTCTTACGTTTATCGTCGCAGGAAAGCAACCAGGACCGCCACGCCGTCTCGTGGACACTGGCCGTCGCTACCGGACGCGCGACGCTCTCCTTTGCATTTCAACGAACCTGCGCGGCGTGCGAAGTCGATCTGCAATATTCCATTCAGACCACGGCGGGCGATGTCATTGGGACGGGTAGGATCACGTTGAAGAACAGTGCTGCCACGACCATTTTTTCCGTGACGACCGTCGGCACGCTTCGCGCCGTTGTCGGAGTCCCTGCACCAATCGCCCGAACGCGTGCTCCCTTCGCCATCACGACGTGGTACGTCGGCCCGAACAGCGCCGGAGTGGGCACAACCGCGGCCATCGCTCCTTCGCCGCTTGTCTACGTCGACGTCGCAAATCCCGCAAATGGCGATGGTGGCCGGGCGCGCAGCATCCTCCTACCCACCTTCGGCGGGTCCACGGAAACGTGGCTCGTGACGATGAGCGGCCCGTGCGCGCTATGCCAGTTTCGACTGACATCCGCGGATGGCGGCGCAGCCGCGTCCACGCCACTTCAAATTGCCACCACGGCGACGCACCTCCGGGTCCGCACCATGTCTCCGAGCGTCGTCCTGTCCGGCCTATCTTCGTCCATCTCGTCGTCGCTACTTACGGCAGCGTTGTACGCCGCGGACGACAGCGGCTTCGTGGACGTCACCATCGGTGGCCCCACCGACTGCTCGTTCTACCTACCTTTCCAATGCCGCGTCACGGCCGCGGCGGCCTCCGTGGTCCTCTCCGCCGACGGACAGTCTGCGGGAGGCTTCCCCTTGGCCGCCGACACCATCACCACAGGAGGGACGGACCCAAGCCTCGTGGTCAGCTCCCGGGACCAAGCCGCCGTCAACGGCATCGTGCCGCAAATGACGGTCACGTTCAGCCACCCCATCCGCGCCTTGACCCCCATTTTCTCAATTCCATCCGCAGGACTCTCGACGACGAATGCCACGCGCTACCGCGCTGTCGTCGACGTCGTGGACGGCACGTCGTCACCGGATCTGTCGCTCTTGACTCCCATCTCTCGGTTCACCCATCACACATTAACCCCGCTGATCGTCCCTATCGCACTAGGCCGCCGAGTCAACGGCGCGTCGACGCTCACCCCAGCCTACACCGCCTTGGTCAACACCACGTCGGTGACCGCCACCGCCTCGGCGACCTGCTTGGGCCTCGACCTCAATCCCGTTGTGATACCACTCGTCCGCGGCTTGGGATACGCCACGTTTCAGTTTGTCAAGGCGTCGCCCTCCACTTGCGTCATTACCTTTGCGTATGCCCCTGTGCCAGGGGAGCGAGGCTGCTCATCGTGTACCACGTCAGTAGAAGTGTTGGTGTCCGCACCGACGCCCACCGCCGCCCTGTGGGTACGACCGACCGCGCTGGACAACGTGGCTGAGAGCCTTCCCGGCCCGTTGTACGCCGTCGCCGGGCGCCGCCAGTTTTTAGAACTGCAAGCGCGTGCCACCGTTGCCGGTGTGTTCTACGACAGCCCTTGCGATGGCTGCACTCTGACGGTGACGGCGGGTATCAGCTGCCTCTCCGCGCCGCGGATGTCCCCGTCATCCAAGGTGACCTTCGACACTTCTGGAAAGGCCTCGATGGTGTTAAGCTGGCCGACGGCGACAACACCCACGACGAAAACGTGTCCGTTGGAGCTAACCGCAAAACGGTCAGACGGCACTGTTGTTCAGGCGGAGACGCGAACGGTCACCGTGTGCACCCCGTTCCGTTTCCAGGTGACGAATATGACCTCGACGTCGCTCAGCACGGGCGTGTCGTACCCCTTCTTGGTGCGCCTGGTGGACTCCACAGGCACGTGGTGCCGAGGGGACTCGCAAGAGGACGCTACGCGGCTGTCGTTGTTGGCCGTGTCGCAGTCCTCTACGGACTACGCCGGCGTCGTGGTGAACAGCAACGCGGACGGCGTGACGGGACTCACGAGCACCGGACCGACCAATGCCGTGCACGCCGTTGGAGGCCAGTTCCGCTTTAACGTAGTATTCACGAAGCCGCATCCAGCGTTGCGGCTGCGCGTTCAAGGTAGGTCGATGAACCCATTCGTCGATGCGACGGGATGGTCGCAGCAAGTGGCCGTGAGCATTGTCGCGAACGCCTTGTCATTCCGTCCCGACAGTCGGCCCCCGCGGTACCTCGTGGCCGGTAGGACGAACAACGTGCAGACAATCCACGTGGCGAGGGCAGCCGACTCCGTTCCGGATAGTCTCGTGTCATTCGACCCGGACATTCCCAACTTGGACGGTGGCTTTTATGACTCCTTCGCCGAGGTCGTCGTGGATCCGCTGCCGTCGCCGTTTCCACTCAAGTTCAACAGCGGCGGTCGACTCAACGCGTTGGACCAGCGCTTCCGGGAGACGCAGTTCTCCTTCAACTTCACCGGCGGCGATGGGACCTACCGCGTGTCGCTCCGCGACGACAACGGAGAGCTAGCGACGTCGGCGGCGGTGGAAACGATCATCCAGACGCCCGCGGCGTTCGCCCTTCCGTCTCTCGTGGGCCCCTCGTTGTGCACCACGACGAATTGTGCCGTCCCCGAAGCCAACACCACGGTGGTCAACGGTCAGGTGTTCCTCAGTTTGTTTGGGCGGCGAGCCTACAGTATGACCGTCGCGATTGTCGACAAGGCGGGTTCGCCGGTGCTCGGCGATTCCTCTGTTCTAGGGCTTCGACTGACACCGGCGGATAGCAGCGTCCAGCTGAGCACGCTGCCGACCTTGGTCGACGCCTCCACGGATCAAATGGCTCCTCTCTTGACGAACATGGTAAACGGAGCGGGGGTCGTGCGCTTCCGGCTAGTACCGCCTAAGGGCAACGTGACCGGTGCCTTCAAATTGGCCTTGTTCTGTCCCCGCCTTTCGAGCTCGGTGCCGTCCAATCCTTGCCTCGGTGACGGTCTGAAAGCCGTTGATACCTTGCCGATTATCTTGGCCTCCAGCACTGCCTCCACGTCGGTCGCAAGCCTCTTGGTCCAGTTGAACCCGGTTATTCGTATTCCCATGAAGCTGAGCTCGTTGTCCGAGGTCAATGCGGCGGAGTTCACGGCCAACGTAGTGGCTGCGGTGATCAGCGCGTGGCCGACCGTTCAAGCGGCGTGGATCGTGACCACCTACTGCGAGGTCATTCGTGCGACGTTCGGCTATCAAACGATGCTGCAGGGCAGCGTCTGCGGACCCACGAAGGCGTGCATCGCGCCCTTTGAGCCTTCCTGTCCCGATGGGGTGCGCCAATGCCGCTGCCCTGCCACGGCCGCGGCTCGGCAACGAATGAAACCCCAAGCCGACGCGCCAACCGAATTGCAAGTAGAAGTCAGCTTCCGCATCCCCGCTGGCGCAGTGCCCGAGGGAGATGACGTCGGCCTTTTCTACAGCAAAGGAATCGGCGCAATCGTCGCCGCGCTTAAGAGCGACCCGCGCTTCGTCAAATATAGCATCGACACCGCCAATCTCGATGTCGTTCTCGGCCTGCCGGGCGGCGGAGCGGCCCCCGCAACGACCAAAGTGACGACGGTCACACCCGCGACGCCCCCTTCGGCGCCAACGATAACCATCACTCCCGCGCCCACGAAGGGCCGCTCCGCCGCCACGGCGCTAGGAGGCATCGGTCAGCTTCTTAGCCTCGTGCTGCTATGCGCTGCGTTGGCGTGGTGTCACATGTAGAAAGGGGTGAACAAGGTTTTGGTTCACGTTTAACTTCTTCTTTTTTTAATGTCAAAAGTAGTAGAGCGAGGAGTTCCCAGAGTGCCAGAGGGGGGGGGGGTCACCAATACCCCCATTC
>ERZ1292633.1250-Hain-H41-02um-R1-1250-length-27774-cov-6_pt1 | contig 27774 bp, 21 predicted proteins | sample MGYA00564406_ERZ1292633 | MGnify/ENA primary metagenome ERZ1292633 (study PRJEB36523, sample SAMEA6512639) | groundwater metagenome | collected 2019-01-08 | study: AquaDiva: Metagenomics assemblies of 32 groundwater samples | reverse complement strand
CGACCCGATCTGACTTGGTGTACCTCCCCGTCCCTCGTCCCTACCAGCGGTCACTGCTGTATCGCACAACCGCGAAGGGGATCGTCGGCAAGGTCAAAGGCTTCCGGGGAGTTTCCAGCGTCCACTCGCCGGAAAAAGCTCCTCCGCTTCGTCGGAGTCAGCCCAAAGCTTTCCGCTTTCTGGCTCGAATCGCCATCGACCACCGCGAAGCGCGGCTCGATCCATGAATCCAATGGAGATTGTGCAGTCCGCTCCCCAGAATGAGTAGTCTGATCGAGATTCTGGAAGCTGCAGAAATTTTGACTTCAGAGTCTCTCCGGTCGAATCGGGAACATTGGTCGCCACATCGAAACACATCTCCCCTCGGCCTGCGCGATGACCGACTGAATAAGAGGCCACTGCGAGAAGCACAGCCGCAAGGAGTGCTCCTCCCGCTGCAAGCCGCGCCCGCCCCCTCATTTCTCGCCCCTCGGGCAGTCATAGTCGAGCGTGACCTTGGCCGCGTTGCTGAAGAACTGATGCGGGAAAAGTGAATGTCTCGTCTGAACGTTTACGTAGACCTTGTCGGTCGCAGAACATTGACAGCGGTCATAGGTGCTGCCTGGAATGGAGGGCGTACTAGGAACCGACGCAAGACCGGCCGGCGGTTCCACTCCCGGCGGAGGCGGTGGATCATCGCCGAACTGGACGCCGTTGATCTTCTTCGGCCCGCACTCGCATGGGGCGCAGAAGATCACTTGATTGTTCATGTCTCCGACGGCGCCCAGGGCGCCAACCCAGGTAAGGCCACATCTTTGAGCCGCTTTCAGTCCAAGCGGATCGAAGAAGCGGAGAGGATTGTTGGGGACGTAGTCGTACTGGTGGACCCCGGATCGTAGACCCAGAGGATCCGGCCTCGTGTACCTTCCCGTCCCCATCTCAAACCAGCGGTGCACGTTGTAGCCGCGAGTTCAAATGCTAGGAACCGCCGACATACACATACTCGACGATGCCCTTGTGGTCGAGGTAGATATACGCGATCGGCTCAGAGGCGATGTAAATCAGCACCTTGCTTGTAATAGCTCGGCGCTCGAACGAATAGCCCTCCACGTAGTAGTTGCTGGGTGCAACGTCGTGGTCATACTCGCGGAAGGGTTGCCCTAGCAGGTTCCGAACCTGGGCTTCGGACATTCCTACCTGGACGCTCTCGAAGCGAGAAATCTCAGCGCCAAACATGGAATTGCGGAGCGTGCGAGCCGCAAGAAAGGCTAACCCGATCAAGAATGCACATGCGACCAGCGTCGCCGTGGCAATTACGGCGCGGCGCCTCACCAACCACCCCCATACGGGCCGCAGCACGAATCGCAAGACGTACAGCTAGCGTCACGTCTCGACTTGAAGCCGCAGGCGATTCCGTCGAGATCCGCAATGGCGTCACCGAAGTCAGCGTCACCCGGCCCGAAGATGTCGAGAATCTCCTTGGCGGCGCCCGCGGCAGTAGCTCCTATCGCGCCACATGCGCCCTGAATCTGACAAGCGACGATGCAGTGCTTGAGCTTGTCGTTCGTTCCCGGCGGAAACTGAGTCGCCAACGTCTGAGCAAGCGCATAGGCGCAGGCAATCGAGAAACCAGCGCCGAACCCGAAGGGAGTAAGCCCGCGCGGATCCGAGAAGTAGACTGGGTTCGATCTGGCGTAGAGGAACGGATTCACTTCGCCCTCTACCTCGATGGGAACCAGATCGCTTCTGTTATACCTGCCCGTCGCTGTTTCGTACCAGCGGTGGACGTTCTGGTAGATCTCGTCGCCGAAGGTTGCGTCTTGCCAGACGGGATCGATCCACTGTCCGGGGAGTCGGAGGAAGATGCCTTGGGAGTCGGCCGAGGAGCCGCCGCTTTGCCAGTCGCGGCCGAAGGGCTCGAAGCCGCCGAGCCAGGTGGTGGCGCCTGCCGAATTCATGGCGTGGATCGGGGTGCCGAGGTGGTCGGTGGTCAGGAAGGAGAAGGCGGAAGGAGTCGTTGCGCCCAACAGCGCCACGGGTCGGCCGGCGAAGTAGAAGACATGGCGGCGCTCCGTGGTCCCGAGGCGTGTCAGCGAATGGAGCTGCCCGGCCGACGAATAGGTCGCCTCGATGAATCTGCCCGTGGGCGCCTTGCCGTCCGTTTCATCCGCGCGGTGGAGGTATCCCCTGCCGTCATAGAGGAAGCTCGCGTTCCACTTCGCGCCCTCGCGAGTCACGCTCGCCAGGCTTCCCGCCTCATCCCAGCCGAGCTCGATGACGTTGGCGCCCTTGGTGACCGTTGTCAGGTGGCCCGCCGCTCCGTAGGCATCCTGGCGAATCGTCCCAGCCGCGGAAGCCGAGATCTTGTTCAGGAGCGGCGAGTTTCCGCCGCCCGGGTTCTCCACGTAGTCGTAGAACTCGCCGCCAAACGGCACCCACTCGCTCATCCGGTTGCCGATCTTGTCGTACGTCCACTGACGAGCCCCCCACGGGCCGTTTCCTTCCGTCAGAAAGTACTGGAAGTCCTGATAAGCGAAAGCGCGCGCGGGCGGGCCAGCCGGTAGGGCCTGCGTGATCGAGAGGATGTTCCCGACGTCGTCGGAGGTGTACGACCAGCTCAAGAGACTGCTCGACACCGCGATCGACGTCGGAGCGTAGCGCCGATCGTAGCTTCGAGTCTCGGTTCGCGAAGGCGTGCTGCCCAGGGTGAAACCGGCGAGGGGTCCCCGCGGTTTGTACGTGGCGCCGGAAACGAGCGAGACCGGTCCCGTACCGGGATTCACCGAGAGCGAGGTGGGGCGATCCATCGCGTCGAAAGTGTAGGTCGAGACGACCCCTCCCGGAAGTGAAATCGTTTGCTGGTTGCCGTTCTTGTCGAACGAGGCCTCGAGCTCTCCATCCTGGACGGCTCGCCCGAAGCGGTCATAGCGATAGGAGAGGACGTGAGGCGTGGCTCCGGCGGGGTCGCGGACGATCTCCTTCAACCGGCCGAGCGTGAAGTCGACCGGATCCGGATCGGCGCCGAACTCGAAGTCGACATCGAGCGCGCTGTCCGGGTAGTCGAAGAAGTCAAGACGATCAGCTGCGTCCACGGTGCGCGTTGAAACCACGCCTCTCGCATCCGTCTCCTCGACGAGCTCGCCGTGCTCGTTGTAGCGCCGCGAGGTCGTTCCGGAAACAGGCGAATCCTCCGTGACCTGAAGGTCGCGATCGGAGACCTCGAAGGTGGTTTCGTTGCCCTCCGGGTCGGTCACGGAGACGAGATGGCTCTGGACATCGTACCGGTAGATCGTCTCGATCTCCGTCGTTGGTCCGGCGCCGCCCCAAGGCTGACGCACGCTGCCCAGTCGATTCAATGCGTCGTATTCGTAGAGCGTCGTCGCCGGGTGCGAGGCGCTGGGGTGATTGGCGTCCCAGACGTGAGTGAGATTCCCCGCGCAGTCCTGGTAGCCGTACTCCGTGACTGCCTCCTCCGCCGTGCCTGGAGCCCGCGTGACAAGCTCGAGGTGGCAGCGAGTCGAGTAGAAATAGCTCGTCTCGGCATCCGGGTTCGCTGGCCAGGTGGAAGTAGTGGTGCTCTGCAACTTCTCGTTCTTGCGATGGCCGAAGGTGTCGAGCTGCCAGAGAGAGCGCTCGCGTAGCTGATTCGTTTCGAGGCAGGTCGACTGGGTGGGCGTCGCGATCGCCCGGCCGCGAATCAGCTCGGTGAGCCTGCCGGCCGCGTCGTAGCGATACTCCACACCGTTCCCTTCCGGGAGCTTGACGCAGAAGAGATCGCCGTACACATTGTAGGTGGTGAGCGTGATGAGATCGTCCGTCTCCGTATCACCGTCGGTGCCACGAGCGGCGACCTTCGTGACCCGATTCATCGAGTCGTAAATCGATTCGGTGACAACGCCGTTCACGTCCGTCGTCGAGGCCACGCGGTTGAACGGCGTGTAGGTCCAGGAGGTCACTCCGACGAGCGGATCGGTGCGAGAGAGGGGCAGCAGCTCGCCCCGCGTCGGGTCGTAGGTGAAGCTTGTCTGGTCCGTGGCGCCGTAGCCCGGAGGATCGATGATCCCGACCTTGCCGGCATCGTTGTAAGCGGAGTGCTCGGTCAGGAGCGGCGTGAACGAGCCATCCCCGTCGTACGTGGATTCGAGCCCGGAGAGGGTCCGGCTCAGGAGATCGCCGGTCGAACCGTCATAGGCGAGATCGACGCGACGAGTCGCCGCCACTCCTTCGACTGTCGGGCCCACGATCGCTGTCGGGAAACTCTCGAAAGTCGGGTGATATTGCCAGGTCGCCTCGCGCGGCAGCTCCGGGTCGGCGTCCGGATTGTTGGCTGCCTCCACGCGACGGATCGTTCGCCCGCGCAGGTCGTACTCGAGCTCTGTCTCGACACCGTTGCCGTCTACCAGCCGAGTGGCGCGGTAGGGATGATTGACATCCTCGAAGAAGTACTGCGTGTTGGCGCCGTCGCCGCAGGTGGGGCAGGTGCCGGCGATCGCCGTGACGCGAGGCTTCGTTTCGCCGGAGGGTCTGTCGATCGAGTAGACGACGGTCTCGGTGGTGGCGGGCGCGGTGTCGATAGTCACGTCGACCGTCGTCTGGGTAGGAGCCTCGGGATCGTCATAGGAGAGCGCGTAGCGCTCGAAGCCGCTGGCGAAGGCAGTCGCCCCGGTCCAGGACTGGACGACGTTTCCGTGGTCATCGTAGGCGAAGGCACGCAGCACTCGTTCCGACGGCAGGAAATCATCCCCGGGAATCAGATCCACGGCGACCAGGACGACGCGGCTGAGGTAGCCGGGATGGCGCGGGTCTGCGTAGACAAAGCGCATGAGGGTTCCGTCGGGTCTCTGGATCTGACGCAGATCGTTCCCGGACCACCAGTACTGCCAGAGTCGGCTCTCCGTGCCGCCGACCCCGACCTCGCTGATCGACTTGAGCTTGCCGTTCGCGAAGTAGGTGAAGAGCTCGCTGCGGCCGTCGGGCTTCGTGACCGAGTCGAGCTGTGCCAGGCCGTTGTAATGAGCCAAGATCGGGTTGCCGCTCGGGCTCGAATCGCGGGTCTCCGTCCATCTGCCGTTGGCGTCGAACTCATGCTTCCGTCCGTCAAGCTCGTGCAGGGTCCAGCCCCCTCCAGGAAGCAGCTCGAGCTGCCGATACTCGTCGGCTGGCGAACGATTGGCGTAGATTCCGCCGACGCCTGGGCTCCAGAACTCGCGGAAGCTCGCGGTCTCGGTCACGAGCCACACGTGGTCCGTCGAGCCGAGCACCGGATCAAGAAAGATCCGCATCGCATAGTCGTGAGACCAGTTTCGCCCGAGAGCGGCGCGCCAGCTCTGCCATCCCGGCGTGAAGACCGTTCCCGCTCCACGGGCCAGGTAGCGAAGGGTGGCGCGGGGTCCCGTGCCCAGGTCTCCAAGCCCGGGCCCATCTCCACCCGCCGAGACCGACTGACCCGGCCCCGTGCAGTCCCGGCACGAGCTCTTGCTCGGGCAATCGTCCTTTCGCGGCGGTCGACAGATTCCTTGATAGAGAAGCAGAGGATCGATCTCGATGACCTGCGTCGCCGACTTCTGACAGCTCTGGAGGTAGCAAGCACTCGTGAGCAGCGAGTACGTGTGTGGAATGGGCAGGCTGGGGTTGCCACAGGAGAAGTTGACCGTGAGGTAGGTCCGAAACTCATCCTTGTCGATCGGTTGCCCGAGCTGCCACTCGCCGCAGAGCGCCATCGGGACGCAGGTGGGCGGCGGCGGGCAGTTCGTCGGCGGCGTTCCGCTGTCGAACCAGAATGTTCTCTGGGTGGTGAAGTTCCCGGCGCGATAGGTGTTCTCCGGCACCACGATATCGGCGCCAATCCGGAACTCGCAGGCTCCCAGTTGAGGGTCGCAGGCCGGGTTGCTCGGCTCGACGATGAGGCTGACTTGAGGCGGGAAACAGTGCGCCCGGTTGCAGTTGTCTTCCGGGCCGACGAAGTCGGGGAGATTGCCGCCGTTGGCGCCGGTGACCGGCGGTCCACCGTAGTTGGTGCACGAGCCGACTTCCGGCTCGTCGAAGAGGTCGTCGAGGCTCGCGAGCGCGCCGTTCGGCGCCGCCAGAAGGCTGAAGGAAAAGGCCAGCTTGGCAAGCATTGATGGAAACGGCCTGGCTCGCCAGGAATCTGGCATGCGGATTCGCGCGAAATCACTCATGACTCCCCCGTTCTTCGTTCAGATTAGACCGATTGCGTTCCCTGCCATTGCGCAGGTGGACAGGCAGAAAAGCAATGCCGCCAGAGCTTGAACGAGCGGCCCCCTGATCCGGCAGCAGGGAATGTCTCGCCTGCCCTCGCTCTGATCCCCGTCACCCCGGCTCGATCGGTGCACCATCTCACCCACCTCCTGTCATGAGTAAAGACCCGGCTCGAAGGAAATGGTCGTCCTCTCTTCTGCTAGATTTCCAAGGATGTGACTGAGCAGGAAGTCCCCGCGGCGCTCCGCGAAGCACAAACCCCCGAGAAGCGCGACTTGGCCTCGGATGCTCTTGCCACGCTCTTCGAAAGGCTGGCGCCTCGGTTCAACCAGATTCGTCGGCACTACAACATCGACGCGGAGACTGGGCGAGACATCCTGCAGGAATCGATGCTGCGCTTCATTCAGGTGACCGAACCGATTGACAAACCTGCGGGCTGGCTCGTCAACACATTTCGCAATGAGTGTGTTCGACACATCGAGAAACGCAGCCACAGCCGCGAGCGCAAAGTGGAGCTGGCGATTCGGACGTCGAACAGGAAGCGTGACCGGACCGCTTCCGGCGAACTCTTCGTGAAAGAAGTTCTGCGAACGATCTGCGACCTCCCGAAGGAAGATCGGCTGGCGATCGAAGGTCGCTATTTCCGCGAACTGTCAGCCGACGAGCTCGCCGACAAGCTCCAGGTCGCGCCTTCAACTACGAAGAACCGGGTGTCCAGGGCGCTCAGCAAGCTGCGGTCGCGGCTGTTCCTTCAGCGCTTGCCCCGTCGAAACTGAGTCCGGGATCCGGAGCGGGCTGACGCCGGGGGGAGGCTTCCAGGCGCGCGAAGTCGAGAAGCGCTTCGCGGCGCTCGGCGTCTCGGCGGCCTTATCTACAAAGCTTGGGTGAGTGCTAGGATTCCGCGCTCCCCGAAGCGTCGCGCCGTCATGACCGAAACTCCCGGAAAGCGTTCCCGACCCCATCGCGCCGAGCGCGAGTTCGGCCTCGTGGTCGGCGGAATCCTGGCCGCCATCGGCGGTTGGTGGACCTATCGTGGGCGCTTCGAGAACGTCGCCATCTCCTTTCTCGCCGTGGGCGCGGTGCTCTCGGTGTTGGGCGCGCTCAGGCCCGCCTGGCTCGAGCTGCCGCGCCGGCTCTGGATGCGCCTCGCGGAACTGATCGGCGGGGTCATGACGTTCGCGATACTGGCGGTCGTCTTCTTCCTCGTGGTGACGCCGATCGGCCTTTGGAAGCGCGCTTTCGGCTGGGATCCTCTCGGTCGGCGCGCGGCGAGACAGAGCAGTTACTGGCGAACGTACTCGCCGCGGATTGCCGATCCGCGGCATTTCGAGAAGATGTTCTAGGACGGACCCATGTCGAAGAGTCAGGTTGTTTCCGAGCTCTGGCAGTTCATGCGCGAGAACAAGAAGTACTGGCTGGCGCCGATCGTCATCGTGCTGGTGCTGATCGGCGCGCTCCTGGTGTTCGCCAAGGGCTCGGCCGTCGCGCCGTTCATCTACACTCTTTTCTAGACTCCGAGTGACGAGCATCCTGGGCCTTTCGGCCTACTTCCACGACTCGGCCGCCTGCCTGGTCGTCGACGGCGAGATCGTCGCCGCGGCGCAGGAGGAGCGCTTCACGCGCCACAAGCATGATCCGGGCTTCCCCGAGCGTGCGGCGCGCTTCTGCCTCGCCGAGGCCGGAATCGGCGTCGATGAGCTCGACTTCGTCGGTTTCTACGAAAAGCCGCTCCTGAAGTTCGACCGCCTGCTCGAGACCTATCTCGACTTCGCGCCGCGCGGTTTCCCATCCTTCCTCAAGGCGATTCCCGGTTGGATGAAGGAGAAGCTCTGGTTGCCCGACGCTCTTCGCCAGGGCCTCGCCAGGGCCGAGGGGTGCGAAGACGAGCGCGACGCCAGGCGCCGCGCGAAGGAGTACCGCTTTCCGGTGCTTTTCGGCGATCACCACGAGAGCCACGCGGCGAGCGCCTTCTATCCCTCGCCGTTCGAGGAGTCGGCGATTCTCACCGCCGATGGAGTCGGGGAGTGGGCGACGAGCTCGATCGGCCTCGGCCGCGGCGCGGGGCTCGAGCTTCTCGAAGAGACGCGGTTTCCCTCGAGCCTCGGCCTGCTCTACAGCGCTTTCACCTACTACACCGGGTTCCGCGTCAACAGCGGCGAATACAAGGTGATGGGCCTGGCGCCGTATGGCGAGCCGCGCTTCGTCGACGAGATCCGCCGGATCGTCGAAATCGCCGAAGATGGCAGCTTCCGACTCGACCAGCGTTACTTCGAGTACTGCGCCGGATTGCGGATGACGAACCGGCGCTTCCATGATCTTTTCGGCGGCCCGCCGCGCCAGCCCGAGAGTCGCGTCACGCAAAAGGAGATGGACCTCGCGCGGAGCGTCCAGGTCATCACCGAGGAGGCGTTGGCGAGAATGGCCGCGCACGCGCACCGGCGCACGGGCTTGCGCAATCTCTGCCTGGCCGGTGGCGTGGCTTTGAACTGCGTGGCGAACGGCAGGATCCTCCGCGAGGGGCCGTTCGAGAATCTCTGGATCCAGCCCGCGGCGGGCGACGCCGGCGGCGCTCTCGGCGTGGCGCTCTCGGTCTGGCACCGGCACCTCGGCAAGCCGCGGACGAGCGCGGAGTCGGCGGGAGGTTGGACCGGCCGGGGCAAGGCATGGCGCGGCGCGGCGCCTGCGTACGCCGATGCCATGAAGGGCGCGCTCCTCGGGCCGCGTGACGGCGAGGCGGCGATCGATCGCTTCCTCGACGAGGGCAAGCTTCCGCACGCCAAGTGCACGCGCCAGGAGCTCTCGAGGCGAGTCGCCGAGCTCCTGGCCGACGGCAAGGTCGTCGGCTTTCACCAGGGGCGGATGGAGTTCGGACCTCGCGCCCTGGGGGCGCGGAGCATCCTCGGCGATCCGCGCTCGCCGGCAATGCAGTCGGTGATGAACCTGAAGATCAAGTTTCGCGAGAGCTTCCGGCCGTTCGCGCCGTGCGTCCTGCGCGAGGCGGTCGCGGACTGGTTCGAGCTCGACGACGACAGCCCGTACATGCTGATCGTCGCCCCGGTCGCCGCGCGCCGCCGGGTGCCCGTTCCCGCCGGGAGCGAGCGGCTCGAGGGAATCGAGAAGCTGCAGCTGCCACGTTCCGAGATCCCCGCGGTGACTCACGTCGATCTCTCGGCGCGCATCCAGACCGTGCGCGAGGAGACCCACCCCGAGCTCGCGGCGGTGCTGCGCGAGTTCGCCCGCCGGACCGGCTGTCCGGTGCTGGTCAATACCAGCTTCAACGTGCGCGGGGAGCCGATCGTCTGCACCCCCGAGGACAGCTACCGCTGCTTCATGCGCACCGAGATCGACGCCCTGGCGCTCGAGACGCGCCTGCTCCTCAAAGCCGACCAGCCGGCCTTCGCCGAACAGGGCGACTGGCAGCGCGATTTCGCGCTCGACTGAGCCGGGACCGAGGTTTCAGAAGGGGTGGGCAGTTGATTTGACGGCCGGCGCCGTCGGCGGTATGCTCAAGCCACAAAGAGGGGGTGTGTCCATGCGTAGGATGCTCGTATTGCTCAGCGCCTTGGTCTGCGTCAGCGGCGTCGCCATGGCTCAGGATGCGTCCTGGTCGAATCTCGCGCCGGCGGATCTGGTGCCCAACCCAGCGCCGATCATTCAGGGCGGCGGCTGCCCCTGCACCAGCGGTTCGCCCGAAGGCGAAGCCAATTGTGGCCTCCCGATCGACACGTTCAACGGCGGGTGCAACTCAGCGCCGGTCGTCACCAGCCCGATCTTCCCGAACTCTCCCGTGTGCGGAACGGCGGAGTGGAACGTGTCGGTGCCCGGTTTTCGCGACACCGACTGGTACGAGTACACGGTGACGGCGACCGACAGCTTCACCTGGCGTGTGGAGGCGGAATTTCCCGCGGTAATATTCATGCTCGACAATTCGTGCCCGTTTCCGGCCCTTCTCGGCTTCGATGTCACGACGGGCTGTGGCGATGTCGGTGAGGTCACGCTCGATCTGACTCCAGGCACCTATCGTTTCTTCGTCGCGCCGGACTTCAACGGACCGGCCGTTGCCTGCGGGGCCGAATACACCGCGACCCTGGTGGGAACGCCGAGCATCCTGGCGATTCCGACGCTCTCGAAGGTGGGGCTCGCGGCGATCGCGCTCGCCCTTGGCGCCTTCGCGATCTTCCGCCTGCGCCGTCGCACCGCCTGATCGATCTTCTCGGCTGGTGAACCGGGCCCCGGAGCGCGCCGCGCACCGGGGCCTTTTTCGTGCTGGGGCGCGGTGAACGCTTGACTTGAGCCTGCGACTGCGTGGGCTCAGCGCTCGGCAGCGTCGCCGCCGGGGGCGTCCACCGGCGCGATGTGGTCGCACCCTTCGTTCGGGCAGAGGAGCTCGGTGCCGCGGCGCTTGGTGGTCTTCCGGGTGAGGAGCGGATAGGCGCACTTGGGGCAGGGCTCCGCCACCGGCGGATTCCAGAGCGCAAACTTGCAGTCGGGGTAGCGGCTGCACGAGTAGAAGATCTTGCCGCGGCGCGATTTCTTCTCCTGTATCGTCCCCTGCTTGCACTCCGGGCAAGGTACTCCGGTGTCCTTGGGCGGCGCCGCCTGCGGACCGGTCTTGCGGATGTTCCGGCATTCCGGGTAGCCGGTGCAGCCCAGAAAGACGCCGAAGCGCGAACGCTTCAGGGCCATCGGCTTGCCGCATTTCTCACAAGGCGGAAGGGCGGGATCCTCGCCGGGCGCACCAGCGGGGGGTTCCGCCCCCTCGGGAACGCCCGCGTCGCGGGTGTAGTCGCAGGGCGGGTCGTTGCGGAAGGCGCTGCAGCCGAGGAAGGCGCCATAGCGGCCGAAGCGCATCACCAGGTCCGAACCACACTTGGGACACTTCTCGTCGACCGGCACGCCGTCGCGCTTGACGTTCGGCATGGCATCGGCGGCGGCCGCGAGGTCCTTCGAGAAGCGCTCGTCGAACTCTTCGACGGCCTGCTTCCACGGCATCTTGCCAGCTTCGATCTGGTCGAGCTCCTCTTCGAGGAGCGCGGTATAGCCCTCGTTCAGGATGTCGGCGAAGCCCTGCTGCAGCATCCCGTTCACCATCTTGCCCAGCGGCAGCGGCCGAAACCGGCCCTCGACCTTCTCGGCGTAGTCGCGAGAGGTGAGTGTCGACAGGATCGCGGCGTAGGTCGACGGCCGGCCGATGCCGTTCTCTTCGAGCGCCTTCACGAGCGTCGCCTCGCTGTACTGGGCCGGGGCCTGCGTGAACTTCTGCTCCTTGTCGAAACGGACGAGCTTCAGCACCTCGCCTTCGACGAGCGGTGGCAGCAGCCCTTCCTCCTCGTCCTCCTCGTCGACCTCCCCCCGCGCCGCGCGGCGCTCCGCCGCCTCTTACTTCGCCTCCTGGTAGACGGCGAGGAAGCCCGGGCTCTTCATCACCTTGCCCGAGGCGCGGAGGGCGTAGTCGCCGTTGGCGATGTCGGCGTGGGTGACGTCGAAGATCGCCGGCAGCATCTGGCTCGCCAGGAAGCGCTCCCAGATCAGGCGATAGAGCCGGAGCTCGTCGGCCTCGAGGTAGGGCGCGGCCTCCTCGGGCGGCAGATCGAAGTAGGTCGGCCGGATCGCCTCGTGCGCGTCCTGCGCCCCCTTCTTCGAGGAATATGCGTTCGGCTTTTCCGGCAGTTTGTCTTTGCCGTAGGTCTTCGCGATCGTTTCGCGCACGCCATCGATCGCCTCGGCGGCGATCCGCGTCGAATCCGTGCGCATGTACGTGATCAGGCCGAGCTGGCCGCGGTCGCCGATCACCCGCCCTTCATACAGACCCTGCGCGAGACCCATCGTGCGCTTCACCGAGTAGCCGAACTTGCGCGCCGCCTCCTGCTGCAGCCGGCTGGTGATGAACGGCGGCGAGGGGCGTTGCTTCGACTCCTTGCGCTCGATCGCGGCGACGCGAAACTTGCCCGCGAGAAGCTCTTTCTCGATCTTCGTCGCCTGCTCCTCGTTCTCGACTTTCGCCTTCTTGCCGAGGATCTGATGGAGCTTGGCCTGAAATTCGGGTGGTGTCGTCGTCCGCAAGGGTGCGAAACGGCCGCCGAGATTCCAGTACTCCTCGGGCACGAAGGCGTCGATCTCCGCCTGCCGCTCGCAGACCATCTTGAGCGCCACCGACTGCACGCGGCCCGCGGAGAGACCGCGCTTCAGCTTGTCCCACAGGAGCGGCGAGAGCTTGAAGCCCATCAGGCGATCGACGACGCGGCGCGCCTGCTGCGCGTCGACCCGATTCAAGTCGATCGTCGTCGGATTGGCGAGCGCCTTGGTCACCGCGCTCTTGGTGATCTCGTTGAAGGTGACGCGATGAAACTCGCCGGCGTCCTTGCCGAGAACTTCGGCGATGTGCCAGGCGATCGCCTCGCCTTCGCGATCAGGGTCGGGGGCCAGGTAGATGTGCTCCGCCTTCTTAGCCGCCTCCTTGAGCCTCTTCACCACGTCCTTCTTCGCGGCGAGCACCGCGTACTTCGGCTCGAAGCCTGGACCCAGCCCCATGTCCTTCTTGGGCAGATCGCGGATATGGCCGACCGAAGCCTCGACGGCCCAGTCGCGGCCGAGGAACTTCTTCAGGGTGCGTGTTTTTGCGGGACTTTCGACGATGATCAGGTTTTTGGCCACGGTGCTCCGGGAGGCGGGAGAACGGATGCGCCACGGAGGAAATTTCTGGAGCCTGCCTCCGGGCCGCTTTTCGAGGGGCGGGAGACTAACATGCCTGTCAAGTCGGGCTGGCGCCGCGGCAGAGGTGGAGGTCGAGGTCAGCGGCGACGGTAGGCGCCGCCGGGAACGCGCACGACGTGGCCGGCGAGCTCGAGATCGAGAAGCCCCCGGAGCGTCTCGTCGATCGACAGGGAGGCGGCGAGCGCGACCTCGTCGGGCGGGCGCGCCGAGACCGCGTCGAGGGCCGCGAAGAGCGCCGCCTCGGCGGCTCGCAGTCCGGGCGGCGGTAGTTTCTCGGCGAGCGCCGCGGAGCTTCGCGGAGCCGCCCATCCGAGGGCCTCGAAGAGATCGGAGGGATGGCTCACCAGGCCGGCGCCGTCGCGCAGCAGCTCGTTCGTGCCGAGCGCCAGCTCGTCGGTGATTCGTCCGGGAACCGCGAACACCTCGCGACCCGCCTCGAGCGCCAGGCGCGCCGTGACGAGGGAGCCTGAACGGGGCGCCGCCTCCACCACCACCGTGGCGCTGGCCAGGTTGGCGATGATGCGGTTGCGTATGGGGAAGTTCCGGCTTTCGGGCGGGGAGGCGCAGGGGAACTCCGAAAGCAGCGCGCCGCGCGCGCGGATCTCCTCTTCGAGGGGGCGGTGGCCCCTAGGGTAGTCGACCCCAAGCCCGCAGCCAAGCACCGCGATGGTCGAGCCGTTCTCGGCCTGGAGCGCGCCGCGATGCGCGGCGGCGTCCACCCCCCTGGCGAAGCCCGAAACCACCGTCGCTCCGGCGCGGGCAAGCTCCTTGCCGAGCCAGGTGGCGACCTCGATCCCGTAGGAGCTGGCGCGGCGAGATCCGACGATCGCCACGGCCGGGGTCGAACCCGCGAGAGGCGGGGAGCCGCGGTCGCCGATCGCGCGGCGGAGGTCGCCCGCGAAGTGAAGCACGGGCGGCGGCAGCTCCAGCTCGAGGAGCGACGAAGGGTAGTCGACATCGAAGCGCGTAACGGTCTCCGCGCGCCAGCGCTCGCAGAGCTCGAACTGCCGGCGGGCGACCGCTTCGGCATCGGCGCGCAGGTCGAGCGCCTTGGACAGCGTGTCCATATCCATGGACAGCTGGCGCGCGAGCTCCCGATCGGCCGCGGGCGCGCCGCGCCAGAGCTCGAGCTCGCTCCCGAGGCGACAGATCGCGGCGCGCGAGAAGTCGGCGCGCGAGTTGAGCGCCAGCAGGAGGTTTCGAGCCGCTGCCTGCCTCGGCTCCGGGGGGCGGTCCATGACTTGCATCGTCTCGATCCTGAAGACGCGGTTCCCGTTCCAAATCTTGCGCCTCTCCGGAGAGTCGTCGTCCGCTGGAGCGCGATTCAAGAGGCCGGAACAGGAGAATCGCTCATATATACTGCCGGCCGATTCGGGGCGCGCGACCGACGCTCTCGTGCCCCTCCGGGGACGACGCCACCGGCCGGACGGAGAGAGGAAACTTATGAACCGGCTCACGGTTTGGCGGTGGCTCCTCCTGGCGCTCTTCGCCCTGACCGCTCCGGGAGCCGCGAGCGCGGCCGGGCCGGCGACGAGTCGCAAGTCCCAGCTCGAGTTCGGGGTTGACATGGCGAAGCGGGGCCTGTGGAGCGAGGCTCTTTTTCGCTTCGAGCAGGCGCGAAGGCTCGAGCCCGGCAGCGTCGGGGTGCTCAACAACCTGGCGGTCTGCTATGAAGCCGCCGGCCGCTTCGAAGACGCCCTCGCTACCTATCGCGAAGCGCTCCAAATCGACCCGGCGAACCGCGCCCTCAAGCAGAACTACTCACGCTTCGCCGAGTTCTACCAGAGCTACCGCCCGAAGGCCGGAACGACACCCACACCCGCCGTGCCGCCGATCCAGCCGGCGCCGGCCACCGAGGCTGCAAAGGACGGAGGCGGCCGATGAGGCGGGGCGCGTTCCTGGCGCTCGCGCTCGGCGCGCTCGGCGCCAGCGGCGGGTGGCCCGTCCCTCCCGCCGGTGCCGCGGTCGAAGTCAAGATGCGACTGCCGGTGCGCGCCCGCATCGACCTCGCGAATCGGCGCACTCTGGCGCCGGCGCCGTTCGTGGTCGTGACCCGCGAAGGCGCGGGCGAACGGCCGGGCGGCTCGACCCTCAACGTGCAGCGCGAATTCGAGCGCTATCTGGTCAAGGTGCTGCGCCGCGAGACCGATCTCAAGATTCTCGAAACCGGGCCGGTCGACTATCCGTCGTACGACCTCGACGTGTTGTCCAGGAACCGCGAGTTCTGGCAGTCGCTCGGCGAGCGCACCCAGGCTGACTTGATCGTCGCCGGCAGCCTCGACTTCGACGTCCAGGACAAGAGCGGCTATCGCACCGAGGAGTACGTCTCGCCCTACGATGGACGCGTCTACTACCGCCAGGTACTGGTCGAGCAGACCGGTTTCGACTACGACATTCTGATGATGGTTTTCGACGGCAAGACCGGTGATCGGCTGTTCTTCGACAACTTCAAGGACTTCAAGCAGTTCGAAGGCGAGAGCGCCGATCCGTTGCGCGGCATGTTCGAGAATCTGATCTCGCTCGAGGACCGCATCGTGGGGGTCTTCACTCAGAAGACGGTCGAGACGAGCCGCATCCTGATCACCGAGTGAATCGAAAGGAGCCGCTCTTGAACTCCCTCCTGAAGAGCGCCGCCCTCGCCGGGCTCGCCGCTCTGGTCCTCGCCTCGCCGGCCGCGGCGCAATTCGGCAAGAACAAGATCCAGTACCGCGACTTCGACTGGAAGATCTACCACTCGCCGCATTTCGACCTCTACTACTACGAGGACGAGGTCGGGCAGCTCGAGAAGGTGGCGTCGATCGCCGAGAGCGCCTACGACCGGTTGACCCGCGAGTTCGATCACCAGATCCAGGATCCGGTGCCCTTGATCTTCTATCTCACGCACTCGGCATTCGAGCAGAACAACATCATCCTGAACTTCATTCCCGAAGGGGTCGGCGCCTTCGCGAGCCCGGTGCGCAACCGCATGGTGCTGCCGATCGACCTCGAGGACGGCGAGCTTTTCGCGCTCGTGATGCACGAGCTGACCCACATTTTCCAGTACGACATCCTCTATCGCGGCAAACTTACACGGTCGGTCACGAGCTCCGCGCCGCAGTGGTTCATGGAAGGCATGGCGAGCTACATGGCCAAGGACGAGTCGACCCAGGACAAGATGTTCCTGCGCGACGCCGTCGTCAACGATTCCATCCCTTCGATCCTGCAACGGGGCACGTCGGGCTTTCTCGCTTACCGCTTCGGCCACGCCGCTTTCGATTACATCGAGGAGCGCTGGGGCAAGGAGGGGTTCCGCGACTTCCTGTACGAGTTCCGCAACACCTTCGGCGGGCGCGCCGATCGCGCCGTCGAGCGCGCCTTCCGCATCGACCCGGAGGACTTCGATCTCGACTTCCGGCGCTGGTTGCGAAAGAAGTATCTACCCCAGCTCGTCGAGACCGGCGAGCCGTCCGACTTCGGCCGGCCGTTCCGCGACGAGAAGGGCGACATCTCGAGCGTCATTTCGCCAGCGGCGTCGCCCTCGGGCGATCTCGTCGCCGCCTTCGCGGTCACTCGCGGTGACCTCGACATCGTGCTCTTCGACACCCGGACGCGACGCCCGATCGCCAACCTCACCAAGGGGTTCACCGACGAGTACGAGTACCTGGTCGCGCAGTTTCTGACCGCGGGCTCGCGCATGGGACGAGACCTCGCGTTCTCCTCGGACGGCAACTACCTGGCGGCGTTCGCCAAGCGCGAAGCGGGTCGGAACCTGCTGCTGTTCGATGTTCTCGACAAGAAGCTGATCCGCAAGATCGAGATGGACGTGGAGCAGCAGCACGGCCCCGCCTTCAGCCCGGACGGGAAGACGATCGCTTTCACCGGCAACCGCGGCGGCCAGTTCGACGTTTTCCTTCTCGATCTCGAGACCGAGGAGGTGAGAAACCTCACCAACGATGCGCCCTACGACGGGTCGCCTGTGTTTTCGCCGGATGGCCAGTCACTGGTCTTCTCGGTTGCCTCGGGCGAAGACGACGCGCATCTTTATCGTCTGGACCTCGCCGAGCCGGCGAAGCGCTACCGGATGACCGAGGGCGACTGGCGCGACAAGGACGCGACCTACGCCACGGACGGCAAGAATCTCGTTTTCACGTCGGACCGGCGGGGGACCGACAACATCTACGCGATGGATCTCGCGACGGGCAGGGTCCTGCAGTTGACCAACGCCGTCACCGGCTGTTTCATGCCGACGCTCCTGAAGCGCGACGGAGCCATCGATCAGCTCGTCTACACCGGTTTCTGGCACGGCAAGTTCGATCTCTACCTCGGCGATCTCGACAAGCCACTGGCGGAGACGAGCGTGGCCGTGCCTGCCTCGGAGCCGACGCCGCCGGCGGCCATCGAACCGTTCGAGCCCGACATCCGGGTCAGTCTGGATGATGCCAACAGGGACGACTACGGCGGCTTCAAGCTGTTCGTCGAGGACGCTGGTGCATCGGTCGGCGTGACCGACGATCAGACCTTTCTCGGCTACACCTATATCTCGATGACCGACTATCTCGGCGATCGCCGGCTGGTCCTCAATTTCTCGTCCATCGAGAGCTTCTCGAATTTCGACGTGTATTACATCGATCTGTCGCACCGCTGGAACTGGTCGGTTCAGCTCTTCGATTCTCGCGACTTCTACGTCGAGTCGAACCCGTTCAACCCGCTGGATCCGCTGACCCGTCAACAGGAGATCCAGCAGACCGGCGCGATTGCCTCCTACGTCTACCCCTTCAGCCTCTACCATCGCGCCACGCTAGGAGTGTGTTACATCTATCAGAAGCAGTCGGTGCCGGTTCCGGGCGTCGATCCGGAAACCGGCGAGCCGTTCGTGAACTTCGTGGACTTCAAGACCGACTATCCCCTCGCGCAAGCCACCTTCACCGGGGACAGCATGCTGTATACGGTGAACGGGCCAACCAGCGGGCGGCGTTACCGCTTGCGCGCCCAGTACGCCCCCGATCTCGACGCATCGGGCGACCTCTACACTCGGTTCGATCTCGATTTCCGCCAGTACTTCGAGGTCACCCAACGATCGAACATCGCCCTGAGACTGTTCGGCGGTTATTCCGATGGCAATCTGAACTATCCCTACTATTTCGGCGGCCTCGACGACGTCCGGGGCGTGCCGTTCCGTTCGATCGTGGGCGACCGGGCGTTCTACGCCAACTTCGAGTATCGCTTTCCATTGCTCGACGTCATCGCCACACCGTTTCTCGCCTTCCGCGGGGTCCGCGGACGCATCTTCCTCGATGTCGGCGGCGCCTGGTACGACCGCTTTGGCCAGGACTTCGACTTCTGGAACGGAGATGAGAACAAGCTGGAAGACGGCATCTCCGCCTACGGGTGGGGCGTGACCTTCAATTTCGGTGGCATCGCGCTCAACTGGGACTTCGCCCGCCGCTGGGACTTCAAGGACAACCTGGACGACGGCTTCACCACCCAGTTCTGGATCGGGTCGCGCTTCTAGAGTCGACAGCGCCCGGGCGGGCGGCGCGCTAGACTGGCCCGCGATGCTTCCCGGGACGGATCTCGAGGATCTGGTTCGCGAGCAGGAGTCGCTGCTCGAGATCGGCCTCGAGCTCGCCGCGACCCTCGACCTGCGCCGCGTCTTCAGTCTCGCGCTCGAGAAGGCCGAGGAGGTTTGCCGCGCCGAGACGAGCTCGATCTGGGAGCTCGACGAGGCCTCCGGCGAGCTTTTCTTCCGCGTCGTTCGCGGTGCCGCAGCGCCCGACATCGCCAAGCTCCGGATTCCACTGGGGCAGGGAATCGTCGGTGCGGTCGCTCAGAGCGGCAAGCTTGAAGCGGTCAATGATGTGGCGAGCGATCCGCGCTGGCGTGGCGACGCCTCGGATCGCTTCGACACTCGCGCCATCCTCGCCGTGCCGCTCGCCACCCGCGGGCGCGTCATCGGCGTCCTTCAGCTCTTGAACCCGGTTGGCAAGGACACTTTCTCCGAGGGCGACGCGCGCCGCATGCGCCTCTTCGCCGGGCCGCTCTCGCAGGCGCTCGACAACGCCCGCCTCTACGCCGCGCAGCAGCGGCTCTACATCGAGACCGTGACGGCGCTCGCCGAAGCCGTCGAGAAGCGCGATCCCTACACCGGCGGGCATCTCCATCGTGTCGTGGCCTACTCGGTGCTACTGGGTCGCGAGCTCGGCCTCGACGCCGAGGCGCTCGAGAATCTGGCGCTCGGGGCGACGCTCCACGACATCGGCAAGATCGGCGTGCCCGACTACGTGCTGCTCAAGCCGTCGAAGCTCAGCCCGGATGAGCTCTCGATCATTCAGCGCCACACGGTGGACGGCGCCGCGATCGTCTCGCGGATCGAAAGTCTGCGCGACATTCTCGAGGTCATTCGCAGCCATCACGAGCGGATGGACGGCGGCGGCTACCCGGACGGGCTCGCGGGCGACCAGATCCCGCTGCTTGCCCGGATCGTCGCGGTCGCCGACAGCTTCGACGCGATGACCACGAGCCGGCCCTATCGACAGGCGCTGGCGGTCTCGGTGGCGGCCGAGGAGATCGGCAAACACGCCGGCAGCCAGCACTGCCCGATCGTCGTCAAGGCCTTCGGCGGACTCTTCGCCACCGGCCGCTTCACCGTCGAGGCCGGGCAACTGTTGGCCCGTTCATTGTCGGCCAAAATCGAGCGCGAGTACAATGCCTGGTAAGCAATGAGGATCGAAGTTCTCGGAAGTTACGGCGGTGAAAGCGTCGACTGCCGCATGACCTGTCTCCTGCTCAACGACACGGTCGCGCTCGACGCCGGATCGCTCTCGCAGGTGCTCCCCATCGAGCGCCAGCGACAGGTGCAGTCGATCGTGCTGACCCATTCGCACATGGACCACACCTCGTCCCTGCCTTTTTTTATCGAGAACGTTTTCGGGAAGTTGCGCGAGGCGGTCGACATTTACGCCTCCCCGGCGACGATCTACGCCCTGCGACGGCATCTGTTCAACAACGACACCTGGCCCGACTTCACGCGGTTGCCGAACCACCTTCTGCCGGTGGTTCGTTTCCACGATCTCGAAGAGGAAGTGCCGATCGTCATCGGCGGCGTGCGCTTCACTCCGATCTCCATGAATCACCTCGTGCCGACGTTCGGCTTTCTCATCGAGCACAACGGCTCGAAGCTCCTCTGGTCGAGCGACACCGGCCCGACTCAGCGCCTGTGGGAGTTCGCCAACCGGACCGAGGACCTGAAGGGGATCTGGGTCGACACCAGCTTCGACAACGCCATGCAGCAGATCGCCGACGTCTCCGGGCACCTGACGCCACACTCGCTGGCGGTGGAGCTGCGCAAGCTTGAGCGCAGGATGCCGGTGCTGCTCCATCACCTGAAGCCGCCCTGCGTCCAGAAGATCCACGAAGAGGTGCGCGCGCTCGGCAACCCCGACCTCGGCTTCGTCGAACAGGGTAAGGTCTACGAGCTCTAGCCCGTGCCGGGTCGCCGGGTGTCGGCGACGATTCAGCGCCACGTGACGATGGAGGAGCCGCTTGCGATGAACGGCCAGGAGATCGTCGATCTCTGTCTCGAACACAGCCTGTTCTCGTGGTCCGCGACCGGCGCCCTGAAGCCGATCGCGGTCGAGCGAGCCGAAGGGGTCTACTTCTACACCTACGACGGAAAGAGGCTGCTCGATTTCAACAGCCAGCTGATGAGCGTCAACATCGGGCACTCGCATCCGCGAGTGGTCGCCGCGATGAAGCGGGCGTGCGACGGGCTGCTGTTCGTGCAACCGACCTTCGCCACCGAAGCGAGAGCACGGCTCTCGAAGCGGCTCTCCGAGCTCTGTCCAGGCGATCTCGACACCTTCTTTTTCACCCTCGGCGGCGCCGAAGCGAACGAGAACGCGGTGCGCGCCGCGAAGCTTTACACCGGCCGGCAGAAGATCCTGGCGCGCCACCGGAGCTACCACGGCGGCACCAACGCCACGCTGCAGTTGACCGGCGACCCGCGTCGCTGGGCGAACGAACCGGGAATGCCCGGCGTGGTCCGCGTCATGGACCCGTGGCCCTACAAGTACTCGTTCGGCGATGATCCTGAATCGATCTCGCGCAACAACCTGACCTACCTCGAAGAGGTGATCGAGGTCGAGGGACCGCACACCATCGCCGCCATGATCGTCGAGACGGTCACCGGCACGAACGGCATCCTGATTCCGCCGCCGGGATACCTCATGGGCCTCAAAGAGTTGCTCTCGCGCCACGGCATCCTGCTCATCTGCGACGAGGTGATGGCCGGTTTCGGCCGCACGGGCAAGCTGTTCGCCTTCGAGCATTTCGGGATCGTGCCCGACCTCGTGACGATGGCGAAAGGTCTCACCTCGTCCTATGTGCCGCTCGGCGCGGTCGGCATGTCGCGCGCCATCGCCGAGCACTTCCGCAGCCACGTCTTCTGGGGCGGCCTGACCTACAACGCGCATCCGTTCTGCCTCGCGGTGGCCGAGGCAGCGGTCGACGTGCTGATCGACGAGGGCATGGTCGAGAACGCGGCCCGCCTGGAGCCCGTGATGCGCGCCGAGATGGAGAGGCTGGCGCGCCGGCACCCTTCCGTCGCGGCGCACCGCAATCTTGGCCTCTTCGGAATCGTCGAGCTCCGCAAGGACGCGCGCGGCACGCCCATCGCTCCGTACAACGGAAGCCACCCGGCGATGGCGAGCTTCAACAAGGCGCTCCTCGAGGCCGGCCTCTACACCATCGTGCGCTGGAGCAATTTCATGACCAACCCGCCGCTGTCGATCACCGAGGACCAACTGCGCGACGGCTTCGCGATCATCGACCGCTGCCTGGCCGTGGTTGACGAGGTTTTCGAGGACTGAAGGCGGCCGTCGAGGAGGTCGCGTGCCTCAGCAGCCGCGGAGCAGGAACACGCTCGCGACGAGCAGGACCGCGCCGAGGCCGGCGATCGCGACGCGCCAGCTCAGTGGCAGCTCCGACCAGAGCCCGCGGGCGAAGCGCGCGGCGAAGGCCGTGGTCGAAGGGGGCGGCGAAGCAGCGTGGATGCTGACCGGACCGGTCGTGGAGTCGGCGGCGCGCGCGGCGAGCGCCGCTTCTAAACCCTCGAGGCCCTGCCGGGCGAGCGCGCGCGCCGAGCTCTCGACCAGTCGCTGCCCGACGGAGGCGACCTTGCCGCCGACCTGCGCGTCCACCTCGTAGGAGAGACGCGTCGAGCTGCCTTCAGTGGCGAGCCGGACCGTGCCGCTTCCGCGCAAGAAGCCCGCCGGTCCGCTGCCGTCGAGCTTCAGGCGGTAGGACTCGGGAGCGACGAGATCGGAGAGCTCGAGGTTGCCCTGGAACCTCCCCTGAACCGGGCCGACGGCGAGCGCCATCGCCGTTTTCCAGCGCCTCTCGCCGGTCGACTCCAGCGGCTCGCAGCCGGGCAGCACGCGCTGCAGGAGTGTCGGATCGAGGAGCGCCGCCCAGAGCCGCTCGCGATCGACCGGAAAAAGATGCTCGCCCTGGAGCTTCATGCCGCTCCCTCTCGTCGCAAAAGCTCGAACAACCGGTTGGGAGACAACGGAATCTCGAGGACCTCGAAGCCCGGGCGGTCGATCGCGTTCTCGAGCGCCTGGGCGAAGAGAGCTCCCACCGGGATCGCGCCGGCTTCGCCGGCTCCCTTGACACCGAGTGGATTGAGCGGCGACGGCGTCTCGCGGTGATCGGTCTCGATCCGCGGCACGTCGAGCGCGGTCGGCAGCAGGAAGTCCATGAAGCTGCCGTTCTTGAGCTGACCCGTCTCGTCGAAGACGAGCTGCTCGTACCAGGCGTTGCCGATCCCCTGCGCCACCCCGCCATGGATCTGCCCTTCGACGATCAGCGGATTCAGTACCCGGCCGCAGTCGTGGACGGCGACGTACTTCTCGATCGCCACCGACATCGTCTCGGGATCGAACGCCAGGATCATCGCGTGGACGCCGGCGGCGGTGGCGCCGCGCTCCGGGCCGAAGTAACGCGTCGCCTCGAGCCCGGGCTCGGCGCCCGGCTCGACCGCGCCGCGCAGCGGGTTGGCCCGTTTCGCGAGCTCGCCGATGCCGATCGCCCGGGAGCGGTCGCGCTTCGACCGCGCGACGCCGTCGGCGAGCTCGACGTCGCTCTCGGGGATGGAGAGAGTTCTCGCCGCGACGGCGCGCGCCTTCGCCGCCACGGCGCTCGCCGCTGCGTGGATCGCGTTCCCCGCCACCACCGCGCCCCGGCTGGCGAAGGTGCCGGCGCCCCAGTGGAAGCGATCGGTGTCGCCGGTGATGACGTCGACGTCGGCGATCGGCACGCCGAGCGCCTCGGTCACGATCTGCGCGAACGAGGTGAAGTGCCCCTGGCCCTGCGTGCCGATGCCGGTGGCGACGGTGACCTTGCCGCTCGTCTGGACGTGAACGCGCGCCCCTTCGAACGGGCCGATCCCGGTGCCCTCGGCGTAGGCCACGACACCGATTCCCGTGGGTCGGCCGGCGGCGCGCCGTCGCGGCTGCTCCTCGCGCACGAACGATTCGTAACCGATCCGCTCGAGCGCCAGGTCGAGGAGCGGCGGGTAGTTGCCGCTGTCGTAGGTGAGCTGGGTGAAGTCCTGGAACAGGATCTCGTGGTTGTGCGGGAACTCGTCGGGGCGCAGGAGATTGCGGCGGCGGATCTCGGGACCGGAGACGCCGATCTCTCGCGCTGCGAGGTCGAGCAGCCGCTCGATGACGAACGTGCCGTGCTGCCGGCCGGCGCCGCGGTACGGCGTCACGATCGGCTTGTTGGTGAAGACGGCGCGGAACTCGCTCCAGTAGGCCGGCACGCGGTAGAGGCCGAGCGCGTTCGCCTGGCTGTTGAGCGGCACGGTGAGGCCGTACGGATCGTAGGCGCCGGTGTCGTGGAGGAACGAATCGCGCAGGGCGAGGATCCGGCCCTCACCGTCGAGGGCGAGCTCGGCGTCGTGGATCTGGAGCCGCTCCTGCGTCGTCGAGACGAAGTCCTCGGCGCGGTCGCTCATCCACTGCACCGGCCGGCCGAGCCGCATCGCCGCCCACGGCACCAGCACCTCTTCGGGATAGAACATCATGATCTTCGGCCCGAAGCCGCCGCCGATGAACGGGGCGACGACGCGAACCTGATGCTCGGAGAGGCCGAGCATCGCGGCGAGGCCGTTGCGGATCGGAATCGGCGCCTGGGTCGTGTCCCAGATCGACAGCCGCTCGGTGCTGCGGTCCCAGGAGGCGAGGATGCCGCGCCCTTCGAGCGCCGCGGCGGCGCCGCGGTCGTAGGAGAGCCGGCGCGCGATGCGCAGCGGCGCCCCCTCGACCGCGGTCTCCCAGTCCCCCTTGCGCTGCACGACGTGGGCGGCCAGATTCGAGGCGAGATCCTCATGGACGAGCGGAGCGCCGAGCTCGAGCGCGGCCTCGAGATCGACGACGGCGGTGAGGAAGTCGAGATCGACCTCGATCTCGGCGAGAGCGTCTTCGGCGACGTAGCGGCTCTCCGCCACCACCATCGCGATCGGCTCGCCGACGTGGCGGACTTTCTCCTTCGCCAGCGGCACCTGCGTCCGCGTATGAAAGACGGCGCCCGGCACCGGCGGCGGCGGGACGAGAAGGGGCCCCGGCTGCCAGTAGTCACCGAGATCGGCGGCGGTGTAGACCGCGATCACGCCCGGCATCGCCCGCGCGCGCTCGACATTCACGCTGACGAGCCTGGCGTGCGCGGCGTCGCTGCGGAGGAACGCGACGTGCAGCATTCCCGGCAGGCGAATGTCGTCGAGGAACTGGGCGCGCCCAGTCAGGAGGCGCGCGTCCTCGTTGCGCGGCACACGCGCGCCGATTCCTGATCCGGCGGGAGCGCCCGCTTCCCCCTTCGTCACGCTACTTCTTCTCGACGAACGCCATGACGCGGGCGAACGCCGCTTCGCCGCCCTTGAAGCGGAAGGGAAAGCAGCCGAGCCAGACGCGCTGGTTCAGGATCTCGTCGATCCGGCCGCCCAGGTTCTCGGCGTGGAAGACGCCACGCGGGAACAGCTTGACGTGCATCACCTGGTAGTCCTCGGGCCACGGCATCAGGTCGGCGAGCGAGCCGCCGATCGCTTTCTCGACTTCGGGGATCAGGTCGGGCCGGGCCTTTCTGACGTTGGTGTTGAACGGATGATCGGCGGCTATGCAGTCGTAGGCCAGCCAGCGAATGCCGCGATCGAGCACCCATTCGGCGAAGCGGCCCTGCGGCCCCGGGTGGCGCAGAAACGCCCGCGGCAGGTCCGGCTCGTGGATCGCGTCGGCACCGCGATGGGGAACGCCAGCCACCGGACAGGGAACCGACTTGTGCCAGTCCTCGTTGTAGAAGCGGTGGTAGCCGGTGTGGACGACGAGGATGTCGCCGCGCTCGATCCGGGTGTCGTGCTTCTTCTCCCACTGCTCGAAATGCTCGGGGCCGTAGATCTGGTAGTCGCCGATCCCGAACTGGCAGAGGTCGACGATGCAGGCCGGTCCGAACAGCTGATCGATCGGAATGCCGGAGATGTCCGGGCCCGGATCGTAGAAGTGAATCGGGGAGTCGAGGTGCGTCGCGACGTGGTTCGTCGAGGCGATGTACTGCGCGTTCACCCCTTCGAAGGCGATCCGCTTCTGCCACTTGACCGTCGGCCCCTCGTAGAAGGCGAAAGCCGGCGAATCCATCGAGAAGTTCTGCGACAGGTCGAGGACCTGGACGCGCGACAGATCGTAAGGAATGTGCATGGCGGCTACTCCGATCGTTCGATGACGTGGGTTAGGTCTGGAAAGAATAGCGAAGACGCGCCGTTTCAGTTGCGCGCCGCCTGCCGCCGCTCCTGGCGTCCATTCCAGAAGCCGTGAACGGCGCAGAGCGGGCCGAGGAGGCCGTAGATCCATCCGGGTAGGGCGACGCGGAGGCCGACGCCGGTCAGGGCGAGTCCGACGGAGAGCAGGCCGACCGCGACGAAGATCGCGTAGTGGCGGGCGAGGAAGCGTGCTTCGCGAAGCTCCGCTTCGCCGAGTCCGAGCGCCTCGACCCGCCGCGCGCCGTGGAGATAGAGCAGCGCGAACATCAGGAAGAGCGCTGCGAATCCGGAGCCGTACCAGGCGAACAGTTTGGCCAGATGCTCGAGGGTTGTGATCTCGCCGCCGGCGCCGAGCTCCCTGCCGAAAAACATCGTCGCGATGCCGCGCGCCAGGAACTTGAGGGGGTAGACGTAGAACAGGACCACGAAGAGCAGGCAGGAGTTGAGGGCGACGGTGGCGCGATCGCCGAGCGGAAAGCGGCGAAAAAAGGCGCGATGGACCGACCAGATGAGGACCAGCGCGCTGAAGCTCAGGGTGAACGGCACGAATCCCAAGAGGACATGCTCGAGCTCCTCGAACTTTTCGGGCACTTCGAGCGCCACCACCAGGAGCGTCGCGGCGAAAGCGAAGACCGCGTCGGAGAAGAACTCGATGCGCTCCGAACCGGTGTGGGCGGACGAAGTCGGCTTGGGTGCGTTGGACATGGCGTGGAGCTCAGGCTCCGTGTTGCGCGCTTGCGGCCATCGCCGCCATCGCCGCCATCGCTTCGTGGAACGGCTCCAGCGGCGGGCGCACCAGGCCGAAGCCGATCTGGCCGATGCCGGCTTCGCGGTGGGCGATGCCGGTGTTGATGCGCGGCAGGATTCCGGTCTCCATGATGCGCTGGAGATCGATGCCGATCGGCGTGCCGCGGAAGCCGAGGATCGGGATCCGCCACTCGGGGTGCTCGGCGAGGCAGATCTCGTACATCTCGCGCGTCGACGCGAGCGTGTCCTCGGACGTGCCGCCGACGAGCTCGGCGATCGCCGGCGCCGCGGCCATCGCGAAAGCGCCGAAGCCGGCGGTCTCGGTGATGACCGAGTCGCCGATGTCCGGGTTGGCATCGGCCTCGCTGAAGCCCGGATAAAGAACCCCTTGCGGAATCCGCGCCGGGCCGGTGAACCAGCGCTCGCCGAGCCCCGAGATGCGAATGCCGAAGTCGGTGCCGTTCCTTGCCATCGTGGAGACGATCGTCGAGCCGGCGATGCCGTGCCCGGCCTGCGTGATCGCTTTCGCAGCCGCCATGAGTGGATTGAGGATGGCGAGCCAGTTGGCGCCGAGCACCGAGAGAGCGCGCTGGCGCGTCGCCGCCGGCGCGCCCGAGCCGGCGATCGCCGAGGCGAGGTGGCGGAAGAGGAGGAGGGAGCCCGCCTGGTTGCGGCTGTGCCCCTCGTCGCCCATCTGCAATGCCTGGGCGAGTGTGGCCACGAGGTCAAGCTCGCCCGCCTGGGCGAGCGCCCTCGCCAGAAGCGGCGCCAGCGTCTCGTTCAGCCAGTGCAGCTTCTCGAGCACTTCCGGGGCGTAGGCGCCGAAGCGCAGCACCTTGCCGGAGCCCTCGTTCAGCGTCGAGAAGAAGCGCCCGCCGTGCGTCCGGTCCTCGACGATCCAGACCGCCATCGAGGGTGCCACGACGCCGGCCATCGGGCCCACCGTGGCGTGGTGATGGCAACAGTCGAAGCGCACGCCGCCTCCCGCCAGGAGCTCGGTCGCCGCCGTCGCGCTCTCCGCCCACTGTTCGAGCAGCACCGCGCCGGTGAGCGCCCCGCGGAGCGGCCCCGACATGCGCTCCCAGGAGATCGGCGGACCGGCATGGAGGAGCATCCTGCCCGCGAGCCCCGGCACGACCTCTCCGGCCCGCGCCACCGAAACGAGGTGCGGCCGCGAGGCGATCATGCGTTCGACCGCGGTACGATTGGCGGCGTCCCTGTTCATGGTTCCCCTTTCCGGTTCATGCCGAGGAGCTCCCCCTCGAGAACGCTGCCCCAGGCGAGGAGCCCCTCGTCGGCGCCGAAGCGCGCCGGATAGATCACCACAC
>ERZ1292633.1248-Hain-H41-02um-R1-1248-length-27819-cov-6_pt1 | contig 27819 bp, 19 predicted proteins | sample MGYA00564406_ERZ1292633 | MGnify/ENA primary metagenome ERZ1292633 (study PRJEB36523, sample SAMEA6512639) | groundwater metagenome | collected 2019-01-08 | study: AquaDiva: Metagenomics assemblies of 32 groundwater samples | reverse complement strand
CGAGCCTCGCCGACATCCCGAAAGGCGCTCTACTTGTGGGTAGCAGCAAGCGTTTTACGGCTGGTCACACACCGCCCCAAACATCTCTCTTTCAGCCCGTTTCAACGGGCTTTCCGATCCGCGCGACAAAAGAACTTAGCGTTGTAGTATTAATAAGCAACGATAGAACGTACACGCCCGCCAAAACGACCCACATCGCCGTCATCTGCATTCCGCCTCCGCCGCCCCGATGGCTCCCCTCGCACAACGCGTACCACTACCTCAAGGTCGCCCCGTCGGGAAAAATTCTTACACGCCAGTGGGAAGAAAAATACCCCCAGGCCGCCCCTCAATTCCAGCACTTTCCACTGCGGACTTACACGCACCCCGCCTTCGCCGCCTGCAAACCCTACGGAATCTCCTTTCTCCGTGCTCTCTGTGCCCTCTGTGCTTCACCCTGCGTCGCACCCGGCCCCCCACGCCGGCGGGGGTGATCGCTCTTTCCCGCCCAAGGTGCGCGCGCCGCGCATGTTCTTATAGTGGATGGACCGAGTGAGGGTGATTCATGGAAAACGGGAAAACGGACGGCCGCCTATGGGGGAGTCCGCTCGTGAGAGCGTCAACCGGCCCTGACCGCATCGCGGAGCACTTCGAACCCGACGATCGAAAGGTCGTCGCGGGGGTGAAGCGAACCGGATTCGCTGTCCAGGCGGTGCTCGACGCGGCCCATCAGCTCGTCGATCGGCAGGGCGGCGTGCTCCTCGAAGAAGCGTATGTACGAACGCGTGTCGAGGGCCGCCTCAGGGTCGGCCTGAAAACTCATCTCCACGCCGTCGGTATAAAACACGACCTTGTCGCCGGGTTCGAGCTTCGTCCCGAACGTGGGGAAGTCCTCGCCCTTGAACAAACCGAGCAGACCGCCCGGCGATTTCATCTCGCTGACGATGCCGTCCGCGGTAATCAGGATCGGGTACGGGTGTCCCCCGCGGGCGTACTGAAATTCCAGTGTGCGGTGATCAATCAGTGCGTAGGCCGCTGTCACGAACTGGCACTGCGGCAGCGACTGGTCGGCCAGGGCGTTGTTAAGGACGCTGATGATCTCCGACGGGCTGAGCACCGTGTAGCCGTCGCCGTCGACGCGCTTGGGAACGATCGCACGCTTGATGAACATGGTGAGCAGTCCGGCGGCCATGCCGTGCCCCACGGCGTCGGCGATGTACACGCCGGATCGCGTCTCGTCGATTCGGAAAATGTCGAACATGTCGCCCGAGACCCAGGAGGCCGGTCGGAAGACCGAGGCGAAACGAAGGTTGCCGATCGGCTGGCGTGTGTCCGGCAGGAAGTCGCGCTGGAGCCGGCCCGCGAGCCGCATCTCCTGATCGATCTCGCGGAAGTGCAAGTTAAGGCGCTTGCTGAGGCGCTCCATGTTGTGGAGCTCCTGCTCGAGTCGCTTCACGACCCCGTGATAACGGTCGATCATCGCCAGCCGCCCGCGAAGCTCTGCGGGTGTGATGTCACGGGGGACGACCTCGACCAGCGAACGCGGATCGGGTCGCACCGGCGGCGTATCGTCCGAGAGGAGCAACGTGGCGATGCGCTGCGCGTCGATCAGACGAATAAGAGTGTGAAAGTCGGTGTTCGCGTCGGGCGACGTCTTTTCTTCGGGCGTGCAAGGCGCGGGCAGGATGATCGCGTCGACCTCTCCGCTGCGCGCATGATCGACGGCCTGTCGATAGTTCTCAGCGGTGGTGACGCGCCATCCGGGGCGGCGATTGATCTCGCCTGCTTCGCATGGAAGCGAATGGCCGGACGGGCTGACTACAAGCAGGTGCATGTCGAGTTTGCAATACCTCTCATGAGCCTGCTCCGGCAAGTTTGTCGCGCGGTCCGGGCGGATCATGGGAACACCGAATCCGTCCGTCGAAAACGGGTGCAAGGCGACGGAGAACCTCTGAGTGCGTCGGTGCTCTAGTGGGAGCGCTTGAGGAGGGAGTCGGGAATTGTGATGCGATCGCCCGGTGCGAGTTTCAGGTCCGTGAATATACCGGCGCTGACCTCGATGGCGAAGCGCGCAGGCTTACCGGACGGGTACTGGTTGGGGCGTTCGTCGAGCGGAGCCATGGTGTACTTGTTGACCACGACGCCATTAGAGTCGAGGTAGGCGATGTCCAGCGGAATGATCGTGTTCTTCATCCAGAAGTTGAGTTCCTGCTCATGGTCGAAGACGAAGATCATGACCCGCTGCGTGCCGTCGGGCAGGGGAGCCATGCGTTCCGCGCTGACGAACATCAGCCCGTTCGCCTGTTCCGAATAACCGTCGGCCAACCACAGATGAAACGGTTTGTCCTTGATGGTCAGGTCCACGAAGCCGAGCTTGTCGAGTTCGTCGGGATTGGGTTGCGTGCAGCTCGATCCGTAGAAGAGAACGGCGAAGCCGAGAGCGGCGGCGAAAAGGGCGGTCAGGTTCATGGATTCTTGTTCTCCGCTGCGCCGGCGGAACGGCGATGGGCGTCGTCGGTCTCTTCGGCGATGTCCCGCCGCCAGCGCTGGATCAGCTTTCGCGTATACATAACATCGCGGACGGCCAGCGCGAAGAGCCAGACGACCAACCCCAGCATGATAATCCAGTAGATCGCGTAGGGGACAGGCCTGTCGGGAATATCGACCGCGTAGATGCCCACGACGAACATGACCGACAGGAGCAGGCAGATCGCCGCTCCGACCCGCCGCCACGGTCGCTCCCCCGCGAACGGGTGCGTCGCGCGCGTGGGGCGAATCACCGGCCGGCGAAGGTAGAACCACGCGCAGGTGAAACCCGTGACCAGAATGCTGATCGAAACAAGGAGCTTCATTGCCGTCATCGGCGTGTCACTTACGACGGTGCAAATCCGAGGCGGGATAACTCACCGTTCAGGGCGTCCAGGATTTGTTGTGCGAGGGCGACGGCGTGCCGCGCGTCGTTTTCGGCTGCCTCCGGCCAATCGCCCGGATAACGTTCCTCGACGGCCCATTCACTCAGATCAGATGTGTCAAGCGATTCCAGTCGCGAACGCGACGACTCGGGCAATATGTTCCGAAGAAGCTCGAGATCGTGTGTTCGAGGGAAATCGATCTGAAGGTAAACCGGGGCGCCTTTGAGTGCCTTCTCGGCTGCCTGCTGGGCCAACCAGCAGACTTGTCGAGGAACGCCGACCCCTGAATCCTGCATCGCCGCTGCCGCCGCAAGGTCCTCCCTGCCATACCGCAACCACTTACGCGCTTCGGTAACTTGGTCAACTTCGCTCAAAGATGGTGATCCCGTCGCGGAGGGCCGTTCGCAAAATCGATCCAATGATCCCACCACGCTCCACAAGCTCATCCGGCGTCGTAACGACGATATCCTTTCCGACGGGGAGGTCGCGAAGAACGCGCCGAATTTCCACCGCAACTTCTCGCTTGTTCCCAACAGTCGGCATCACAACCAGCAAGTCGATGTCGCTGTCCGCGCGAGCGGTTCCCCGCGCGCGTGAACCGAAAAGGATCAGGCGCAGCGGGTTAAACGCTTCAATGACCCGATCGCGAATCATCTCCAGTATTACAGCCTCGTCTGAAGAGCCTTCCATCACTTTATTATACCAATCAAAAGTATCGGCGGCGAGTTGTTCAGCAATATCACGCCAAACGCATCCCGTCCAGTCGTTCCTCGATCAACTTTCCCACCAGTTTCGGATCGGCCTTGCCGCCGGAAAGTTTCATCACCTGCCCGCGGAGGAACCCCGCCGCCGCCTGCATTTTCTTGGGGTTGGCGAGGGCGTCGCGGACGGCCTGCTCGTTGGCGGCGAAGGCCTGCTCGACCCAGGCCGCCGTCGCACCGGCGTCCTGAACTTGAACGAGTCCTAACTCTTCCGCGAGCTTGCCCGGCGGTTCCGGTCGTGACACCATCGCCTCGGCGAGCTGATTGGCCGCCGTCTTGCTCACAGTGCCATCCTCTGTCACTCTCGCCAGCGCCGCCATGCGTTCCGCATTCACTCCGAGTTCGGTAACGGCTGCGCCGCGATCGTTGGCCAGCTTGAGCCAGACGTTGACGAACTGCTTGCCCGCGACGTCCGCCGGCGCGCCTGCGGCGATCACCCGCTCGAACAGTTCCGCCGTCGCCCGATGCTCCACGATTGTGTCGGCGTCCTTGACCGGAAGAGCGAACTGCGCCACGAAGCGCCGCCGCCGCGAGACCGGCGCCTCGACCAGCCCGCGGCGAATCTCGTCGACCATCGCGCCGGTCACCTCGACCGGCGCCAAATCCGGATCGGGAAAGTAACGATAATCGTGGGCGGCCTCCTTGCCCCGCTGAAAATCCGTGACGCCGCGATCCGCATCCCACCCGCGATTCTCATTGGGTCGCCCGCCCAAAACATAGTCGTGATCCGCTTCCCACTCCGCGACCTGCCGCCGCGATTCGTATTCGATCGCCTGCCGCACGGACCGAAAGCTGTTGAGATTTTTGATCTCCGCGATCGGCGTCCGAAACTCGCGCCCGTCGGCCTCTATCACCACGTTCACGTTCGGCTCGAAGCGCATCTGCCCCTTCTGCATGTTGGCCTCGCCCACTCCGAGGTGAACGATCAGCCGCTGCAACTCCGTGCAGAATGCGTAAGCTTCCTCGGGCGAAGCGATGTCGGGCTCGGTCACGATCTCCAGCAGCGGGGTGCCCGCCCGATTCAGATCGACGAGCGTGCAACCCGGCGTGTCGTGGATGTTCTTGCCCGCGTCCTCCTCGAGATGGGCCCTACGAATTCGCACACGCTTCGATTCGCCGTTCACATCGAACTCGAACCACCCGTTGCTCGCCAGCGGCAGGTCGTATTGGCTGATCTGGTAGTTCTTGGGCATGTCCGGGTAGTAGTAGCTCTTGCGATCCCACTTCGTGCGACGGGCGACTGTGCAGTTCAGGGCCAGGCCGGTCAGCACCGCGAAATCGAATGCCCGCCGGTTCATCACCGGCAGCGAACCGGGATGACCGAGGCAAACTTCGCAGACGCACGAGTTCGGGGGGGCGTCATAGCGAACAGGGCAGGCGCAAAACAACTTGGTCGCGGTCTGAAGCTGGATGTGGATTTCCAAACCAACGATTGTCCGCACTGAAACCTCGGCGTTCGACATGAGCTTAACTTTGGATTGTGAATGCCAAGCGGTCAAGGACGAATCGCGGCGATGGTTTTCGTGCACAGGGCGTCGATCACGACCGACTGGCGATGGCCGCGGCCAGCGGATTGACGAATCCCGGCACGACCGGTCGGCGAGTCCGTATCAGGACCGTCCCCACAGCGAGAGTCGCAAGGCTCAGGATTACGATCCCCCAGTCCGAAGCCGAGGGAATGGAGGGATCCGCCAGGCAGTCCACTAGAAAGACATGGCTCGACCCGGCATCGGCGCCCCCCGGTAGATCGTCGTTCATGGCCCCGATTACCGCCGTGCGACCGTCCACCACGGCGGCGGAGCCGAAGTGGTCCGATGCGGCGGCGTCCGCGGCGGTCAGCTTCGCCCGCTGCGTCCACACGGTGCCGAAACGGACGAATACGTAAGCGGACCCGGCGTTGCTTCCGCCCGCGTGGTCGTCCTGGTTCGCGCCGATGACGGTCATATTTCCACTTACCGCGACTGCACGGCCGAAGGCATCCGATGCCGCTGCATCGACCGCCGTAAGTTTGCCCTGAGAAGTCCAGACTCCGGCGGAACGAGCGAATACATAGGCAGAACCCGCGTTACTTCCCCCCGGGTGGTCATCGTAGATGGCCCCGACCACAGCCGTGTCATCCGCGAGGGCGACGGAAAAGCCGAAGTTGTCGAAGGCGGCGGCATCCGAAGCGGTCAGCTTGGCCTGCGGTGTCCAGACCGAACCCGTCCGGAAAAACACGTAGGCGGCACCCGCGCCATCCTTTCCCGGCAGGTCGGCGCTGCTGGCGCCTGCCACCGCCGTGTCGTCCGCCAAAGCCACCGAACGACCCAAGTAATCAAACGCGGCAGTATCCGAAGCGGTCAGCACGGCCTGCTGCGTCCAAACCGTTCCAGCCCGGACGAACACGTAGGCGGCGCCGGCGTCGGCCTTGCCGACGGCGTCGCGTTGGTGTGCTCCGACCACGGCCGTATTGCCCGACACCGCAACCGAGTAGCCGAACCAGTCAGCTTCGGCAGCATCGGAGGCGACCAGCTTGGCTTGCTGCGTCCACACGCCGCCGGAGCGAACAAACACATACGCCGCCCCGGCGTCGATCACGTTCCCGACATCGGCCAAGTACGCCCCAATGACCGCCGTGTCGCCGTCGATGGCTACCGAGTAGCCGAAGTAGTCCAGGTCATTACCGAGCAAGTCGATCAGATAGGCCTGCTGACTCCATACCCCACCCGCGCGGACGAACACATAGGCCGCGCCGCTGTCGGTCGTCTCCGCGCCGTAGTCATCGCCGTACGCTCCGATCACCAACGTGTCGGCGTCGAGCGCCACCGAGACCCCGAAATAGTCGGCGGCGGCGGCATTCGAGGCGATCAGCTTGGCCACCTCCTGAGTGTTGCACTGTCCCCCCGTCGGTTCTGGAAGTCCCATCGCCCCGAGCAAGAGCCACAGCGGGCAAAACCGCCTTCTTGTCCACATCGATCCGCCGCCTCCGAGACAATGAGGGAAGCATCCCTACCCCGCTTGGGGAGGCTTCCCCGGTGCCTTCTCTCCTGACTCCGACACAGACAAGCTTGGAGCACCCTTGCCCCCCCCTATCCCTGGGAGGGAGAGGGGTTATGGGAATACGCTGCTACGCTACGACACTCATGGGACGACCTCGTACGCCCTCATCATCTCGTTGTCCTCATGCTCGACGATGTGGCAGTGCCAGACGTACAACCCGGGGATGTCGAACTTGGCCTTCACGCGCGTGACCTCACCGGGATAAGCGATGACCGTGTCTTTGTAGCCGGTTTCCCACGCCTCCGGCGGTCTGGGCATGCCCATGAGCACCGCAGGCTGCACGGACATGCCGTCCATATCCGTCATGAGAGCCTGGCGATCGACCACTTGGAACATCACGAGGTGCAGGTGGATCGGATGGGCGTCTGCTGTGAAGTTAAAGATCTCCCAAATCTCCGTCGTGTTGAGAATGGGATTTTCGGTGGTCTCATCATCCCAGAACTTCGGAGTGCTGAAGCCGTCCCATTCGAGCGTTCCGAGCCTGGCCATGATCGGCCCGAACGGCTCACCGTTCACGCAGTCCTGCACGATGTTGCCGAACTCATCGGTGACGACCCGGACGGTTGCGGAGTCGTCCTCGTTGAGTGTCACCTGCCGCACGTTGTCCGGCGGGCCCAGTGGAGTGAACTTCGGTAGCGCCAGCATCGCAGGGTCCATACTGGTATCCGTGGACATCAGCGGCCCGACGACGAACTTCATAATCTGACCGGTAGTGAACGGATCGGCGTAGGGGAAGTCCACCCCGGGTACCCCGCCGCCGAACGGTTCATCCGGCCCTTCGTTGATTAGATAAACTTCTGTTCCCGCAGTCAGACCGGTGAAGTCCACAATCACGTCGGCCCGCTCCGCAGGGGCCATGAGCAATTGATCGAGCATGACCGGCGCCGGGAGGAAGCCGCCTTCCGCCCCGATCTGCCAAAACGGCAGCGCCGGAACGCCCGGCCTGACCGTCGGATCCCCCGTGACCAGCTTGAGGATCACGAACCGGCCGTTGGTGCCGTCCAGCAAGCGGAACCGGTAACGCCGTGGCTCAACTTGCAGCCTGGGCCAGGTGTGCCCGTTGACCACTATGGTGTTGCCGAAGAACTCGGGGTTCCAGATCGGCGAGACGTCGCTCATCTCCCCGTCGCAGGCCATGTCGGGGATAAACGATATCTGCAACTGGCTCGGATCCAGCCCTTCAAAGAACGCCCGATCACCCGGATAGAACAGCCGTCCGTCGTCAAGGAAGGATCGGTCCTGTATGGCGATGGGGATTTCGTAGTACGCCATGCCGGGCGGATCACCCAAGGCGGGCGCCGGACCGGGCAACTCGCCCGCCGACAGATCGCCCCGCCCCCGAAGGAGATAGAAACCCGCCGGACCCGCATACACATTCGCCCGCGTCATACCCAGCGTGTGGTCGTGATACCACATCGTTGTGGGCCGCTGGGTATTGGGATACTGGAACACTGCTGTTCCCGGCTGGGTGTTCGTCAGATCGAACTGGCCGTAATGCGTGCCCTTGGTGGCATATCCCATCGGAATGTTGACCGCGTTGGGCAGCCACCAGGCCTCGGGATAACCGTCGCTCTCCGGGCCGACGTGCGCGCCGTGCACGTGGGTGATGATGGGTACGGGTCCCGTGTACGGCGTCGGGTCATAGCCGCGCATGTCCTTGCCCATCTCCCCGCCGGGCGGATTGGCCCAGTGGAGGGTTTGATCGATGGGCAGCAAGTGCGGCAGATAGTTGCCGTTTTGGTCAACTAAACCGTTGATCCACTTCACGCGAATTGCCCGATTGGTCTTGGCCTCGATCGTGAAGGCCGGAAAGTGGAACGTACCCGGATGGTTCGCAGAACCGTAGCTCCACACGGTGGTCATCGGGTATCCAGTCGGCAGAACCTGCTGCTGGAACTGCCGCACGGCGATTTCGTAGTAGTCGACGTTCCTCTGGCCCCTGGCCCGGATCTTCGAGGTCCAGGGCATTACCGGGGGAATGACCAGAGGCTCCATGTACTTCGGAACGCTCGCCGGGTCGAGCGGCACGGCCGCACGCGCGTCTCCGGGCGACAAGGTCGAGACCAAGCCACCGGCGACGAACAACACACAGATTCTTGGTACAGTCCTAGTTCTCCTCATGGGTCACTCCTCCTATTCTTCGGCGGCGCCGCCGTGGCACCCAGACGATCCGACTGTCGGAGCGCTGGGGGTAAACGCGAGTCTGCCGCCTGTAGTGGCACATCTTTCCACCTAGCGGTTGACACACTTCTTAGTCTTGCCATTCCAAGTGCATGCCGGGTTGGCGTTGCATAAGGTCCGATCAAGGTAGATTGAGCAGTTGGTTGGCGGCGGAGCTGAGACACACTGGTAGAGTTCTTGGAAACCTGACGCCGGGTACAAGGGGGGACCGAAACCACCGATGACGTCAGACCAGCCCATCGCCCCTTGGTCCTCGTGTTCCAGAATATGGCAGTGCATGATAGTCGTGCCGTCATAGACGCTGGAGGTCGCCGGGTTCAGGTCAAAGCGAGTGTTGCAGGGACCGGCGGACAATGTGTCATAGTATTCACCGTCCTCGAACGCGCCGCAGGCGCCGTTCATCTGAAAGTGATAGACGTGGAGGTGGAAGGGGTGGGCGCCGGCCTTAATGGTCCACTGCTGCACGTTGCCTGTCGGTATGGTGAACGTAGGCACATTCATATCAAACTTGCTGCCGTTGATGGTGCGCGCACCCATGCTCACGTTACGTTGCTCAAACGACGTCACGCCTCGGAGATCCCGCAGATAGCCCGGCCGCCACGCGGACCAGGTGGTGCCGGTAGCGCCATTGGAATAGGGCCCCACCGACAGGTTGGCGGGCAAGCTCGGATCCGCGAACACGTTCGCGACGACCGTTCCCTGGACGGAAATGCTCGAGTCCGCGCTGCACCTTACGGCCAGGTCGGCCCGCGAGGCGCCGGATAGATCAAGGGAGTTCGTGGGGAGCGGCTTAGGAGCCGTGGTCCTCCAAACGCCGTCACGGGCCAGGAGCGCCACCTCGCACCCCGCTCCGACCGACAAGGTCTTCGGCATGGCGTCCCTGTCGGCTAGGAGCAGGCGCCAGTGCTGCCACTCACTCACAGGCGTGCACAGGTTCCCTTGGACCTTCCCGTTCACGGTCCAGGTGGGCGAGAGAGTGCCGGATATCAGGGTATCACCTCCGGTTCCGGCAACAGTGGGATCCACGAACCCTACGGCGAGCAGCCGTTCCGTCATGCCTGCCACACCTGGTGGGATACCGTCGTTGGAGTCGTTCACCAAGAGGAGACCGAAGGCGCCGCCCGACACCTGCAAGAAGGTCGAGCCGTGATGGTGCGGGTGGTACCACAGGGTGCCGCCCATGTGGTCGGATGGAACCGCGTAGACGTAGTCGCCACAGTAAGTGCCGTTGATCAGGCGCATGACGTCATCGGAGGGCGACATGGGCGAGACGTGCAGGCCGTGAGTGTGTAGGTTGGTAATGTTGGGGTCCTTCAAGTCGTTTTCAACGGTACTCGCTGCCGCATAGGGAAGCAGGTTCTTGAGGGTCAGGACATAGGTATTCCCCGGCGTCATCCTGATCGTCGGACCGGGAATACTGTAGCTTCCGCCCGCCTGACGGTAGGCCCGCGTTGTCAGGGTGTCAGCCCCGATGGTGAGAGTTGCTTCGCCGATCTCCAGCGTCCCGCTCCAATAACCGTTTTGTGCGGTCCACTGGAACTCGACCGGGTCCTGAATGACATTTGACCCTGGGCAGACGCCTGCCTCGGCGGCACCCGCCAGGGCAAGGACAAGGGTCGGCAGGAAGTTCATCGTGTTCCTCATTACGTCACATCCCAATCTCGTTTTCATTGTGTCCACGTTTCTCTCTTTACCCGGTAACCCGGCTTACACAGCCGGATAATCTCTTCCTCCAATAGAGGAAGCACTCCAAATACAAGTTCATAGGGCTCGCCTAAGCTTTCGAAACTCTCTGCCATCGCTGCCCCCACACCACAACGGGATCGCCTGCGCTTGTCCCTGCAAGCGGCGTGCCTTTCGGGGCAGCGTCCATGTTCTCCAAAGGGAGGATGCCGCCGCTATCGGCGCGGCACTAATTCCGTGGCGAGATTCTCGGCTATATATCGTAGGACAAACGGCAGTGTGCGTAGGACGACCACCGACAGTCGGCGGACAGGCTACTCGACGAGTCCGTGTTTTAAAGCGTAGCGGGTGATCTCCGCGTTGTGCCGGAGGCCGAGTTTTTCCAGGATGCGGCTGCGGTAGGTGCTAACGGTCTTGACGCTCAGGGCCAGTTGGTCGGCGATGTCGGACACACTCTTTCCCTGCGCGATCAAGCACACCACCTCGAATTCGCGGTTGGAAAGTTTCTCGTGCGGAAGCTGTGCTGAGGTGGCGTCAACATGGGAGGCCAGACTCTCCGCGGTCTCCGAGTCAACGTAGTGCCTGCGTGCGGCGACGGTTCGGATCGCAGCGATCAGCTCGGACGGCGGGCGGGCCTTGTTGATGTAACCCGAGGCCCCCGCTCGAATGGCACGAACGGCGTACTGCTCCGTCGGATACATGCTCAGCACCAAGACGGGAGCATCCGGCTTTCGGCGGCGGACCTCTTCCAAAAGCTCCATCCCGTTCATGCCCGGCATCGCCAGATCAATCATGACCACATCGGCGGGGCAAGTATTGAGGAGCGAGAGAAGGGCAGCGCCGTCGCCGGCCTCGCCGACCACCTGAATGTCGTCCGCGTCATCGAGCGTTCGCTTGATGCCCTCGCACACGATCGCATGGTCGTCTGCAATTACCACGCGGATCATGCGACGTGATCCTCGGTGCTGGGAACCACCGGTATGCGAAGAGTGACCGTCGTCCCTTTTTGCCGCACGCCAACGATGTCGAGGCGCCCGCCCCAGGGAAGCACGCGTTCTCGCATTCCGAGCAGCCCCAAAGACCTTGCGTCCGTCATCTGACGCCGACCGATCCCCTTCCCGTCGTCCTGCACCGACAGAATGAGCACATCGCGCTGAATCGCAAGTTTGACAATGACGTTGGAGGCGTGGGCATGGCGAGCGACGTTCGTCAAGCTCTCCTGGAGGATTCGAAACACCGCCGTCGTTTGCTCTTTCGGCAGGAGACGAGTCGTTCTCACCGGCAGCGATGTCCGGCAGCGGATGCGGCTGTGGCGCTCGAATTCTCGGGCCTGCCATTCGATGGCGGCGATCAAACCGAAGTCGTCCAGGATCGTGGGCCGAAGATCGGCACAAATGCGGCGAAGAGTGTCCATAGTCTTGCCCACCAGACCCACCATGGCATCGAGTCGTGCACAGGTCTTCTCGGCGTCCCGCCATGAGCGCTTCGTCAGCCAGTGCAGGTCCATGTTCAGCGCCGTCAACGTCTGGCCGAACTCATCGTGAAGCTCGCGGGCGATGCATGTCCGCTCGTCCTCCCGAACGGCGTTCAGACGATCGGTCAGTCGCCGCAGCTCTTCGACCAGATTGCGGTGTGCCTGTTCACTATTGCGCAGCGCCTCCTCCATGTGCCTCCGTTCAGTGATGTCCACCATGTTGCCCTGAATCACCATGAGCTTGCCGCGATCATCGGGCAGGAGGCTGACGTTCTCAAGGACAAAGATCGTGGTTCCGTCCTTGCGCTTCAGCCGACACTCTGAGTTCACGAGCTTTCCGGTCTCGCGCAGCCGTCGCAGGAACTGGCGTCGGTCGCTCTGCGAGAAATACAGGTCGGAGGCCCGGCGCGACAGGAGTTCAGCACGAGATTCATAGCCCAGCATCGCCGCCATCGCATCATTGCAATCCAGCATTCGGCCGTCCGTTGTCGTGCGGTAGATTCCCGCAAGGCTCTGCTGAAAGAGCAGGCAGTAACGTTGCTCGGCTGCGGAAATCGGGGCTTGCATGCACGTTCGGACGGGACCCGGTAAGGAGTCACGTTCGGAACTGTGCCCTAACAGTGTCGGCTCGCCACATTTTGAGAGGGCCGTAGCTCGCGACTTTGCTCTTGCTGTCCGCGACATGATGTTTCCTCGTGCCGACGACACGGCGATCGTGCGCGTCATCATAATCCGCCCGCAAACGCCGGCCAACAGACCGTCTCGACGAGAGCGGACACATCGCCGACGTGGTCGAATCCGTAGCGTCACGATCGGCTGGCGATGGCCGCGGCCAGCGGATTGACGAATCCCGGCACGACTTTTTCGACAGCCAATTCGTCGGCGGCGTCGCAGAGCGTCCGCAACACATTGACGGGCGGGCTGTCGCCGGCCAGGCCCCAATACTTGCGGATGGTCAGGAAAACGCTGATCGGCTCGCCCTCGAAGTCGGCCGCCTGAACCTCGTAAGTGCTCGTCCGCGATTTGACCTCGACGTAGGCCTGCATGTCGCATTCGGGCGTCAGCGCGATGCCGTAGTACGGCTGGGCGTCGATCACGTGCGTCGAATGGTCGCCGAAGAGGAATCCGGACGCGGCGTGGTCGCCGAAGAGCGTCTCGGCCACAAGTTGATCGTGGTTTCCGCGGTAGCGAAGATCGAACCCGTAAACGACCTCCATGTGGTCGTAAACCAGGTCGCTGAGCGTCAGGTGGTAGGGGGCCTGCGTCAGGATCAGTTCGCCGAGTCGCCACACGTCCTCCAGATCGGTCGGGGCGAAGTGGCCGAATCGAATGCTGTTCGCCTCCAAGCGCAACCATCGCCGCGAGCCTTGCTCGTCCGCCTCCTCTTCGAGCGTAAACGTTCCGCTATCGCGACGCCGCAGCTTGCGGAGCGTGGGATAGTCCTTGCGAATGCGATCGAAGAAGTGCAGAACGGCCTCGTGTTCGAGGCTCATGTCGAGCTTCAAGTAGAGGCGGCAATTCACGTAGAATTCGTCGCAAACCGCGCCGAGGTTTTGGAACATCGTGGACCTCTGTTGACATTGGGCCGGGAAACGCGGCGGTCGCCGCTTTCCGTTTCGTCATTATTGAAGATCGTCAAAAGAATTTCAACCGGTAGGATAGCGGGGACTCCGGCGGGGTGCATCCCAAGAAGGGTGGCGAAATCGGCGTCGGGTGGCATAGCCGCGCGTCGCGGCCATGTGTTTCCGTGCTTCGAGAACGCCCAAGCGTACAACATGACCGCCTGTGGGGCGGCCATGCCACCCAAAATGGGATGCACCCACTCCGGCGGGCCGGGGCGGCGCTTGCTCATGGCGACCCTTGCCAAGCGTTGCGAGGTACGAAATCATACGGCTCGCGAAGGCGCCAGCGCGGGGCGAAGACGAATAAGACGGCGCTGGTCAGGCCGCAATCGCGCGGTCGTACATCCTGGGGAGGCGGTTGTGTCTGAAACCAAACGATACTCGGCGATCCTGATGTTCGGTTGCCCCGGATCGGGCAAGGGTACGCAGGGCGTGGTACTCGGGCAGATGCCCAACCTGCGACACCTCGCGATGGGCGACATCTTCCGCGGCCTCGACAAGTCCTCGGACATCGGCAAGGAGTTCCTTTCGTACTCGACCAAGGGGTTGCTCGTGCCCGACGAATTGACGATTCGCGTGTTCCGGCATCACGTCGACGGGCAGATCGCAGCCGGGAAGATTGACGCCGGGTATCACATGCTGATTCTGGACGGCATTCCGCGGACCGTTCGGCAGGTGGAATTGCTGGCGGGCGTGATCGACGTGAAACGCATCGTTCACTTGATGATCGACGACCGCGATTCGCTGATTGCGCGCCTCGCGGCCCGGGCGAAAAAGTCCGGTCGGCCCGATGATGCCGACCGATCGGTGATCGAAAACCGCATCGAAATCTACGAGCGCGAGACCTCGCCGGTGCTCGACGCCTATCCGAAAAAGCTGATCGCCAAAGTGAACGCCGATCAACACCCGCTGGGCGTTCTCCGCGATATTGCGGATTGCCTGATGGATGTCGTCTCGGCCAAGATTTAGCGCGGATTTCTCACCAAACCACGAAGTACGCGAAGGGCGCGAAGAAGGAGAATCCGATGTCGAAACAACTTGCGTTTGAACCAGACTCCCGTGGTGTTGCTACGATCTGATGGACCGATGTTCGACTCGTGGTCCTGTTTTGTTCTGTGCCCGCACTCCCTTCGTGATCTTCGTGGTGAGAGATGCGGGTTTGTGGAGAACTGCATTATTCACGAAACGTCGCCGTGTGTCGCTGCCGTGTGGGTAATGGTCGCAATGGATGCCAAAGACGCGGCACTAAGAACGCTATGAGCGATTCACCTGCGGATTTTCTTCGCACCTTCGCCGCCGAGTTCGACGGACGATTCGACGCCTACCTGAAGGTCGCCGACGTTCCCGCGCAGCTCCGGGAGGCCGTCCGTTACTCGGCCCTCGCACCCGGCAAGCGAATCCGCCCCTACCTCGTGGCCCGCTGCTGCGAACTGGTCGGGGGTCGGCGGGATGACGCCTGGCCCGCCGCCGCAGCGATCGAGTGCGTCCACGCTTTCAGTCTCGTTCACGACGACTTGCCCGCGATGGACGACGACGACCTTCGCCGCGGCCGACCAACGACGCACAAACAGTTCAATGAAGCGCTTGCGATACTGGCGGGCGACGCGCTGCTTGCATTGGCGTTCGAGTTGCTCGTCCGACATACTCCCGATCGGACAAGGGTCGGCGAAATGGTGCTCGAACTCGCCCGCCGGACCGGATGGACGGGAATGATCGGCGGACAGGCGGCGGACGTGCTCGGCCAGGGAACGCCCCCCTCCGAAGACCTTGTGAAGTACATTCACGGGCGTAAGACAGCTTCCCTCTTTGAAGCCGCCTGCCGCTTGGGGGCGATGGCGGGCGAAGAGCGGGCGGACGCCGTGGCGGCACTGGGACGTTTCGGGCGGCACTTGGGTCAGGCGTTCCAGATAGCCGATGATTTATTGGACGTGACCGCCACTTCAGCGGAGTTGGGCAAGCGGGCGGGCAAAGATGTCTCGGCGGGCAAACAAACGTACCCGCGATGCGTAGGAGTGGAGGCGAGCCGGGCCATGGCGGCGGAAGAAGTGCAGGCAGCCGTCGCCGAACTGTCGCCATTCGGACCCTCGGCCAACGACTTGCGAGCGCTGGCGGAGTACGCTGTTTCGCGAAATTATTGAAAAGATCGAAACTGACGAAGGGCCTCGCCTTTCGATAGAATCGACAGCGGCGGACGACGGCTGCGACGCGGCATGTGTGTTGCGGCGACGCTCGCCCGGAGCCCAGACCTAGATGTCCCTGCTAGAGACGATTCGTTCGCCCGCGGACTTGCGTGCGCTTCCCCTTCATCAGTTGCCCGCCCTGGCGGAGGAGATCCGGAAGCGCATCGTGGAGGTGGTCGGCCGCAACGGCGGACACCTCACGAGCAATCTGGGGGTTACCGAACTCACCGTGGCACTGCACCGCGTGTTCGACTTTTCGGTGGACCGACTTTTGTGGGACGTAGGGCATCAGTGCTACCCGCACAAGTTGCTCACCGGACGCAACGGGCGGTTCGACACGCTACGAAAATCCGGCGGGGTCAGCGGGTTTCCGGACACGCAGGAGAGCGAATACGACCTGTTCAACGTGGGACATGCGGGGACGGCCATCGCGACGGCCGTCGGGCTGGCCCGCGCCGACCAGATGCTGGGGCGAAGCAACAACGTCGTCGCGCTCGTCGGCGACGCGAGCATCGTCAACGGCGTGGCGCTCGAAGGATTGAATCAGGCCGGCACGCTCAAGCGGCAATTCCTCGTCGTGCTGAATGACAACGAGTGGGGGATTTCGCCGACGCAGGGGGCGATGGCTGAGTATCTGGCCAAGTTCCGCACGAGTAATTTTTATGAAGAGGTCAAGTCGGCGACCAAGCGCCTGCTGCCCAAACTCCCGCTGCTGGGCAAGCCGGTGTTCGATATGATCGCGCACCTCAAGGAAGGCATCAAAGCGACGGTTTCGCCGGGGCAGGTGTTCGAAGCGATGAACCTGCAATACGTCGGTCCGGTGGACGGGCACGACATTTTCCACCTGGTCGAAATCCTGGAGATGCTTAAGCGTGCCCAGCATCCGGTGCTGCTGCACGTACACACTACAAAGGGCAAGGGTTGCGACTGGGCCACGGCGGAACCCGGCAAGTATCACAGCCCCAAGCCGTTCGTCGTCGAGGACGGCAAGGTCACGATCCAGCGCGGCACGGGCAAGAGCTGGACGACGGCGTTCGTCGAACAGTTGATCGCGCTCGCGGAGCAGGACGATCGCATTTACGCGATGACGGCGGGCATGCTCGACGGGACGGGGCTGAACAAGCTGGCGGAGCGTTTTCCGGATCGATGCCGCGACATCGGCATCGCGGAGAGCTGCACGGTGGACATCGCGGCGGGCATGGCCAAGGCGGGGATGCGACCTATCGCGGCGATTTACTCCACGTTTTTGCAGCGGGCCTTCGATCAGGTTTTTCAGGAAGTCGTCTTGCAGGGCTTGCCGGTGATGTTCTGTCTGGATCGCGCCGGTTTGGTCGGCGGCGATGGCGCGGTGCATCACGGGTTCCTCGACATTACGTACCTTCGCGGTTTTCCCGGCATGGTGCTGACGGCCCCGATGGACGAGGCGGAGCTAGGCGCGGCGATGCGGTTCGGCCTGACGCTGAACCAGCCCTGTGCGATCCGCTATCCGAGGGACACGGTGCCGACGCCGACGCCTGACTGTCCGCCTTTTGAGTTGGGGCGGTCGCGGCGTTTGCGCGAAGGCGTCGACGCGACCATACTGTGCTATGGCGTGACCTCGGCGAACGCGCTCGCGGCGGCGGAAATGCTGGCCGAGAGCGGGATAGATGCCGCCGTGGTGAACGCGCGCTTTGCCAGGCCGATCGATTGCGAGATGGTCGAACGGGCATTCCTGTCCGGTGGGGCGGTGGTTACGGTCGAGGATCATTCGGTGAGCGGCGGTTTCGGTTCGGCGGTTTTGGAGACGGCTCAGGAGTTGGGGCTGACCTGCACACGGTTTACGAGGCTGGGCATGCCGTCTGACCGGTTTGTCGCCCACGGTTCGCGGGCGGCGCAGATGGCGGAGTGCGGGATCGACGCGACGGGGATCGCGGCGGCGGTGCAGCGGCTCGTCGAATCAGGGTGGGCAGTGCCCACGCTACAAGAAGAGCCCGCCGATCGTGCGGCGTTGCTACGGCGGTAGGTGGGCAATGCTCACTGGAGTAGTAACGGCAGGTGCGAGCACCTGCCCTACAACATTTCGGAGTTGTCGCGTTGTCGGATTCCGGTAAGTCGCGTCGGGTGTATCTGCTGGGCAACGCGGACAAGCGTGATGCCGGGCCGGCGATGGACGAGCTGCGCTCCTTCGCGGCGACGCGCTGCCAGGTGGTGGGCGCGTCGATGAACCGCGACGTTCGCCCTGCGATCGCGGGCAAGGCCGATCGCATCATCGTCGTCGGCGGCGACGGTACGCTCATCGGCGTGGCCCGGGCGCTCGGCGCGGATCAGATTCCACTCATCGGCGTGAACGTCGGAAAGCTCGGCTTCCTGGCCGAGTTCTCCCTCGGCGAACTCAAGCAAAGCTTCGAGCAAGCGCTCTGCGACGACGGACTCATCAGCCGACGGATCGTGTTGCACGTGCAAGTCGAACACAACGGAGGCGTGGGGCAGACGAGTCTGGCGATTAACGACTGCGTGATTCAGGCCGGTCCGCCGTTTCGGCTCATCCAGCTCGGCGTTTCCATTGACGGCGAGAAACTGACCGACGTGGGCGGCGACGGCTTGATCGTCTGCACGCCGAGCGGCTCGACCGCGCACAACCTGTCCGCGGGCGGGCCGATCATGCAGTCCGACGTGGATGCGATCATTCTGACGCCGCTGAATCCGCACTCGCTCACACACAAGCCGCTGGCCGTCGAACACAGCTCGGTGATCGAAATCCTCGCGTTATCGGTGAACACGGGCACGACGGTTATTATTGACGGTCAGGTCTCCTACCCGATCGGACCCGGCGATCGCGTGACGGTCCGCAGGTATTCGAGTGATTTTCTTCTTGTACGCAACCCGCAGTACGGCCGGTGGCACAAACTGGTCACCAAGCTCCACTGGGGCCAGTCGCCGAGCTATGAATAGAAAATGTCCCGCCGCATGCGCGTACGGGAATCGGCGGCATGTTTCGCTTCACTGCACATGCCCTACCCCAAGGCAACAAAGATACCGGGACTAACACTACAACGCTAACTCTGGTTGTCGCATGGATGGGTAAGCCCGTTGAAACGGGCTGAAGGATGGAAGGGCTGTGGGTCACCGTTAACCAGCCCTACAAGGGCTGGCCTGAAGCGCCGCCTTCGGCGGTGAAAGACCGCTAAAGCGGCCTGACCATCGCAAGCGATCCTGTCGCGCCCTACAACGAAGATAGTGTTGTAGGATTAAAACAGATTCGCAAGAAGAATCAGCAAGACGGCGATGACAACGGTGTTGAAGAAGGCCGTGTTGAGAAAAGTGCCGATTGTGTTCATCCCTGTGTCTCCATCCATTCCGCGTCGTGGTGACGACGCGAGTCCCTGATCTACGGAACGCTCGTTCGCTGCTCGTTGGGGACGAATCCGCTCCGCAGCGTGTTCTCGGTAATACACCGGGCGTCCATAAAGTGCAACAGGTAGTCCTGCGAACCGGCCTTGACCCCGGTCCCGCTCAGCTTGAAGCCGCCGAAGGGTTGGGCATCCACCTGGGAGCCGGTGACCCGGCGATTGATGTAGAGGTTGCCGACGGCGAAGTCGCGGCGGGCCTGCTCGATGTGCGCGGGGCTTCGCGAGAATACGCCGCCGGTCAGGGCGTAACGGGTGTTGTTGGCGATGTCGATCGCGGCGTCGAAGTCGGCGGCGCGGAGAATGGCCAGCACGGGACCGAAGATTTCCTCCTGCGCGACGCGGGCATCGGGTTTGAGGTCGGCGATGAGCGTCGGCGGTACGAAGAACCCGTCGGCGCATTCGGGCGGGAGCTTGGCCTGCAAGGCTACCCGACCCTCGCGCCGCCCGAGGTCGATGTAGTCGCGGATTCGAGTGACGGCGGCTTCGTCGATCACGGGACCGACGATCGCTGACGGCGCGTCGGCGGGGCCGATGGGCACGCTTTGTGCCGCTTCGCATAGGCGCGACATTAGCGCGTCAAGGACACCCTCAACCACGATCACCCGGCTGCAACTGCTGCACTTCTGCCCGGCGAATGCGAACGCGGAGTCGATGATCGCCTGCACGGCGCCGTCGAGGTCGGCGTCGTCGTCGATAATGATCGCGTTCTTGCCGCCCATCTCGACGATCATCTTCTTGATGAAGGCCTGACCGGGGCGGACGTTGGCGCCGGCGCGGATGACGCCGGTTCCGACCTCCGCCGACCCGGTAAACGCGACGACGTTGACGTCGCCGTGTTCGACGAGGTGGAGTCCGATGCGATCGCCCGCGCCGGGGATGAAGTTCACCACGCCCGGCGGAAAACCGACGTCATGCAGAATGTCGACCAGTTTGGCGGCGACGACTGACGCCTGTCGCGCGGGTTTCATCACGATCGTGTCGCCGGCGGCCAGGGCGGCAGTGGTCATGCCGGTGAGGATCGCTAGCGGAAACGCCCACGGCGAGATCACGGCGCAGACGCCCTTGGGCGAGTAGGTGAGCATGTTGGCTTCACCGGGGATGTTGCGAAGCCGCGGGCGGGTTTCGATTCGCTCGATCTGCTCGGCGTAGTAGCGGCAGTGGTCGATAGCCTCGGTCACGTCGGCGTCGGCTTCACGCCAGGGTTTGCCGACTTCGAGGATCATGGTGGCCGCCAACTCAAAGCGGCGCATCTCCAAACGGTCGGCGGCCTTTCGCAGCAGGTCGGCGCGTTCCGCGGCGGCGGACGTCCGCCATTTGGCGAAGGCCTTTCGGGCGGCGGCGACGGCGCGATCGACGTCCGCCGTCGCTGCCTGCGCGATGTTGCCGATCGACTCGGACCGGCGGGACGGATTGTGCGAGGTGAAGGATTCGCCGGTAGTCACCGATTGGCCGTTGATGACGAGCGGGTAGCTGCGACCCAGCTCGCCGCGGACGTAGTTGAGCGCGCCGACCATCTTTTGACGGTTCGCGGGGTTGGTGAAGCTCGTGTTCGACGCGTTTTGGAACGCAGTCATGGTTACCTCTCCGTCGGGATCGGTGTAGCGGCGTTTCGGAAGCGGCGCGCTCGGCGGTTTGGCGATGGCCGGGTCCGCCAGCAGGCGACGCCGCGATTCGCGTTCGCTGAAGCTCTGTTTGAGGAATCCCTCGTTCGAGGTGTTCTCCAGCAGTCTTCGGATCAGATAGCCCATGCCCGGCATGAGGTCGCCGTACGGGCAGTACACACGGACGCAGCGCCCCATGGCCACCATGGCCGCCTTGAGCGGATCGCCCATGCCGAAAAGCGCCTGGACTTCGTAGACCCGCGGTGACAGGCGCAGCTCTTCGGCGGCGGCGCAGACGACGGCCAGCGAGCGAACGTTGTGACTGGCGAAGCAGGACCGAATCAGGTTTGCGTGTTCGAGCATCGTCCGCGTCATGCGCTCGTAACAGGCGTCCGTTTCCCACTTTCGCGTCCAGACCGGCGGGTCGGCATGGTAGCGGACGGCGTTGGCCGTTTCGGCATCCCAGTACGCGCCTTTCACGAGTCGAATCGCGAAGCGCGTGCCGCGCCGCGTCGCCCATTCGAGCATGTCCGCGAGGTCGCGTTCGCCGCACTTGAGATACGCCTGGAGCACGATGCCGACGTCGGTCCAGTCGCGAAGGTCGTCCTCCATCAGCAGGCGTTTGAACAGTTCGAGGGTGATGTCGCGGTGCTTGGAAGACTCCGTGTCGATGTTGACGAACGCGCCGGCGCGACGGGCGTGCAGGAGCAGGGGTCGCAGGCGCGAACAAACCTCGCGAATCGCCCGGTCGGTGTCGATCGGATCGAAATACGGGTCGAGCCCCGTCAGTTTGACCGAAAGGTTGACGCGCGGCATCGGTCCGCCTTCGTCCTCGTCGATGATCGGAATGGTCGGCCAGCGCCGGGCGAGCGGCGTGACGCGGTCGATCAGGTCGTGGTAGGCGGCGGCGTAACGGTCGGCCTGGTCGTAGCTCGTGGTCGATTCGCCCAGTACATCGAGCGTAAACGCCATGCGCTCGTCGCGCAGACGTTCAATCGTCGCGACAGCGCTGGGAATGTCGAACCCGGTGATGAACCGCCCGGCCATGAGGGTCGCCCCGGTCCGGGCCGCGCGCCCGGTAAGGTCGTCGCGGATGCGCCGCAGGCGACGCCCCCCCCCGAGCCCCCCCTTTTCAAAGGGGGGGGGTGTAACGCCTGCCGAGCCGCGGGGTTCAGCCCGCGCGGAGTCATTGGAACCGAGCCAAGCGTGGGCGAGGCCGGGCAGGTCCACATCGCCGGGGCGGAAATATTCGGCCAGGTGTCGCGCGATGTCGGCGTGCGATCGCAACGCGGGCAGACAGTCGACGAATTGAAACGCGCGCGTGCGCAGGCGCTCGTCGCGATCCACGAGACGGGTCATCCCCTCCATCCACCAGGCCTTTTGCCACACACGCGGCCGGGCCTGTTCGGCAAGCTCGAAAATCTCCTGCCCGATCCGCAGGACGTGTTCGTTGAATGATTCGTAGTTGGGTTTCGTCATGGTGTCAGTGCGTGTGTCGCAAGCTTTCGCGATCGGCCTGAGCGTTTTGACATACCACTTGCCGGGGCGTCAGAAACACGAGCCAGCATCGTCGGACCGGGCGACGCCAGAGTCGCTCAACGGCGCGGCTGTAAAGCGCCATCTGCGGGCGATAGAGTTCGCACCGGGCCGGAACCTCGTCCGCCGAGACGGCGTCGGTCTTGAAGTCCACGACCTCCACGCCCTCGTCGATCGGAAGGATACCGTCAACGATGCCCCGAACCAACACGCGATCGCCCTCCGGCGCGGTCACCGTCGGATCGAAGTAAATCAGCGGCTCGGTGGTCACGAAGCGCAGCTCGCGGCGGTAGGCCGAACCCGCCCGGCGAATCGCCTCCGCCAAAGGCGTGGTCACAAACCACGCGATGGCGTCCTCGGCCACCGACTCGCGCTCGGCGGCGGTCAACACTCTGTTCGCAATCATTCGCTGCAATTCCGATGCCACGCCTGCGGCGTTGACGGCTTGGTGAAAATCGAGATGTTGCAGAACGCGGTGGGTGAGAACGCCGCGCTGCGCAGCGTTTTCCCGCCGTGCGGAGGCTTCATCGAACACGTCCCCCTTGATTACTCCGCGTGATACGCTCGGCACGGGGCGCACATCGGGGTCGCGCAGATAGTCGAACGCACCCTTGAACTCGCTCGCAGCTACGGTGGCCCGAACCGACGACGCCGAGAACCAGGGATAGAGGCCGCGCATGCGCGTCAGCACGCGTTCGACCTGGGAATCGGCGTCGGCGAGCGGTTCATCGGGGGGAAGCGGTCCCAGTCGCGCGACGGCACGGCGAACCGCGTTTTCGCGCTCGTCCGCCGCTTGGGCGATGCGCCATCGGAGCATCTCATCCGGGCCGTGCAACGCGACCGCCACCAGCGGGCGGGTTCCCCCCTTGCCAAAGGGGGACACCCCGCCGCATCCCCCCTTGCCAAGGGGGGATTCAGGGGGGTCCGCTTCATCGCCGCGAAATCCGCTCACCGCGCCCGGCGGCGCGCCGACAAGCGCGGGCAGCAACCAGTCGAGAGGCGTTCGGGCCGTCGCCACGCTCAGGCGCGTCGGCGGTCGGGCGATGGCGCCAGCGGCCTGGGATGCCTGGAAACGGTCCAGGCGATTGATCGACCCGACGAGGATCAGGCGATCGCGGGCACGAGTCATCGCGACGTACAGGATTCGCAACTCTTCGTCGCGCGTGCTGCGTTCGATCTCGGAGGCGACCAGTTGATGCACGGCCGACGGGTACTCGATCATCCGATCGGTTTCGACGACGCGCAGCCCGATCTTCGCCCCTCGCTCGAAGATCATCCGCCCCGCGCGGTCGCCGAGGTTGAACTGCGTGCCGAGTCCGGCGACGAACACCACCGGAAACTCCAGGCCCTTGGCGTGGTGGATGCTCATGATCCGCACCACATCGTCGGCTTCGCCGATCGCCGGCGCCGCGCCGACATCGCGGTCCTCGTCGGCCATCGACTCGATGAAGCGCAGAAAGCGGTGCAATCCCTGCCGTCGAAACGAGCCGAACTTTCGCGCCAGATCGTGAAGCTTCAATAAGTTCGCACGACGCTGCGCTCCGTTGGGCAGTCCGAGCGCGTAGGCCAAATAACCTTGCCGCTCGTAGAGATTCCAGATGGTATCGGCCAGCGGTCGGCGGCGAACATCTTCGCGATACCGATCGATTCGCGCGAAAAGCCCGGCCAAGCGCGAACGCAGTTGCGCCTTGTCGCCGCGATCCGCATATTCGCGCACCGCAGCGTGGAAAGGAACTTCCCGGTCGATCAAGCGAAACTCGACGAGTTCGTCCTCCGTGAAGCGTTCGCCAAATAGACCGCTTCGCAATACCGCCGCAAGCGGGATGTCCTGCTGGAGGTTGTCGAGCACCTGCAGCGCCGCCAGCACGTCTCGGACCTCCAACGCACCGAACAATGATCCGCTGACCTCCGCGTAGGCCGGAATGCCCATCGCGCTAAGGATGCCGGCCATCCGATCGGCGTTCATCTTCGTTGCGCGTAGAAGAATCGCGATGTCGCGGTACCGCACCGGCGCGACGCCGGAGCAATCAGAGCCGGGAGCGTCAGCGACCGGTCCGCCTCCCCCCTTGCCAAGGGGGGATTCAGGGGGGTTCATTTCAGAGTCGTGAGCGTCAGCGACCGGTCCATCCGACTCAGAGTCGGGAGCGTCATCGACCGGAACGCTTTCCCCCTTGCCAAGGGGGGATGCAGGGGGGTCCACATCGGAACCGGGAGCGGAAGCGAGCGGAGTGCTTCCCCCGGCAGTCAATTCCCGAATTCGCGTTGCGATCAAAAATGCTTCGCGTTCGATCGGATCCCAACGGGCGGCGTCGGCCGGATCGACGACGCCGCGATCGAGCCAATCCTGCCCTCGATTCGCCGGTGCATCATCCAACCTGTCGTCATCGCGTTCGCCGTCGGATTCGTCCGCGTCGTTCGTGTCGTCCGCGTCCGCCGCCGATTCCGCGGACGCGCTCCTCCTGAACCCCGGCATTAATGCCGGGGATCCGAGGACGTTCCGTTCCAACAAGTGAAGTTCGACCGGGACGTGCGGCGTCGGGTGGCCCAGGTCGTCAGACCTGGGGGACTGATTTCCTTCGAACGTCCGGCCCGGGTGCAGTTCGGCCTGTTCGTCGTAGACGACTCCTTCGCCGGCGGCCGGCATGAGCTGACGGAAAACCAGGTTCGCCGCGTCGAGGATTTCCGGGCGGCTGCGAAAGTTGCTTTGTAGGAAGACGGCCTCCCCGCGTTCGTTTTGAGCCCCCCGAGCCCCGACATTCATGTCGGGAGGCCGCCCGGCGTAAACGCCGGGGCTCCGAGCACCGTCGCCGCGGAAACGCGCGAGACGATCGAGGAAGAGGTTCGGTTCGGCCAGTCGAAACCGGTAGATGCTCTGCTTGACGTCGCCGACGACGAAGAGGTTGCCGGCCCGCCGCGGATCGGATTCGCGGCTGACCAGATGCAGAATCGCCTGCTGGATCGGGTTGATATCCTGAAACTCGTCGACGAGGACGTAGGCGAACCGGTTCTGCAGCGCGCGTGCGACTTCGGAAGGTTGCTCGCTACCCCCCCCGAGCTCCCCCTTTTCAAGGGGGGGGGTGGGGGGGGCGCTGAGAAGATCGAATGCACATCGTTCGAGATCGGAGAAATCGAGCACGTTCATCCGCCGCTTTCGCGCGTCGTAGGCCTGACGAAACGCATGCACCAGATCGACGAGCGTCGCCACGTACGGTGCGATCCTCGCCATTCCCTCGATCCATTCGCCGACCGAAAAAAGCCCAAAGCGATCTCGCAACCTCTCGCCGAACAACTTTTTCTTGACTTGCTTGCCGAAAAGATCGCTCGCGGCCTTGCGTGCCGCTTTGTCCGCGTCGGGTGTTCCTTTCGGCAGCCTGGGCGCTTGTTGTTTACCGAAATCGAAACCGCCGATGCCTTCGCGAAGGCGTTCGAACCGCTCGGTGGTGAAATCAACCGCCTGCCCAGGCTCCGTCGCCCATTCGGCCAGTTGTTTCACATAGTCGCGGATTCGGCCCGCGTGATAGTGCCCGGCAGGATCGCCCGCCTCCAACCAGGCCGCCAACGCCGCACAGTGTTCGCGTTGCGAGCGCAACTCCGCCCGCAACTCGCTCGCCAGCGCTTCGATCACTTTCTGCGGATGCTCGGTCAACGAATCGACGGCGTCATCAAGCCATCTTCGCGGATCGGGAAGCGAAGTCGTAAATTCGTAGAGCCGCAGCACGAACGCGGCGATGTCCCGGTCCTCGCCCAGACCGTAAACGTCAACAAGCCGGGCAAAAGACTCACCGAGTTTGTCGGTCGCCCGGTCGGACCGTTCGGCTGTCGCAACCGCTCCGACTGCCGCATCCCCGATCGTGTCGGCTCCCAGAATGTTTCCCGTCGCCGGGGCGGACGCGTAGAGATTGTTGAATAACCCGTCGAGCACTTCCTTCTTGAGCAGAGAGGCCTCATCGGCGTCGAGCACCGTCGCCGTTGGGTCGATGCCCAGGTGGCTGAACCATCGTCGAACGGCCCACAGGCAGAAGGAGTGGATCGTGGAAATCTGTGCGGCTTCGGCGAGGGCGAGCTGGTCACGCAGGCGTTCGTCGTGGGGTCGCTCTTCGGCGCGTCGGCGAATGGTTTCGACGATCCGCGAGCGCATCTCCGCCGCGGCCGCTTCGGTAAACGTCAGCACGAGCAGCGCGTCGATGTCGCATCGCTCGTCGGGCGGAGCATCGCAAACGAGGTACGCGCAGCGCTCAGCTAGGACCGTCGTCTTGCCCGATCCGGCGGCGGCGGAGACGATGACGCTCCGTCCCGTCGTCGAGACGGCGCGAAGTTGTTCCTCCGTCAGCGTGGAGCGGCTTGCGGGCATCGCGGGCGCGATTATAGCCGCGATGTGACGGCCAAGCCCGCCGACAGCACTTGACCGCACGGAATCATCGTTCGTATGGTACGACTCATGCTACGATGTGGTAGGCTCCGGCCTCTAATCGTTGAAAACAAACCAAGTGTTTGATATATTGAAGGCTCGATATGACGCTTGCCGGGCCGCTTCCGGCGAGCGCGCCCCGGACGGGGAGAACGTCTATGCCCGGATTGGCCTTTCTTCACGTCACGTCAAGTCGGGTCGCACGAGCTACGGCCTGCTGCGCAACCATCGTGGTCCGCTGGCGGCAGGGAGGCTTCTTGCTTTTCGGACATGAAGAACGCTCAACTGGCGACCTTATTAATCGCCTTTGGCGGGTCAACCCACCATACACACTTGAAGGAGTATTCCCCATGAAAACCAAACATTTCGTATTTTTACTCGTCTTAGTCGGATCGCTGGTCGCAACCCCCGCGCCCGCATTCGCACAAAAAATCTACTGGACCGACGTCGGAACCGGCAAGATTCAGCGGGCCAACCTCGACGGGACCAACGTCGAGAATCTCGTGAATGCAGCGCCGGAGCCTCTCGGTGACATCGCCCTTCACGAAGGTCAAGGCAAAATGTACTGGGCAGCCGACAACTATTACATCCGCCGTGCAAACCTGGACGGGACGGACATCGAAACGGTGATCACGGACTTTGTGATCGCCATCGCCATTGACAAGCTCAACGGGCGCATCTACTGGTCGCATGGAATCGATTGGGAGCACGGAATCAGCCGGGCCGACCTCATGGGTCAGAACTATCAAGAGATAGTCTCCACAGGTTCGTATTCCGCCAACGGCATCGCATTGGATGTCTCGTCCCAAAAGCTCTACTGGGTTACTGACCATCTGCTTTGGCGCGCCAATCTGGAGGGATCGCAAGTCGAAGTCCTTATTCCCGATGCCGCTGAATTTGCCTGCGGAGTTGCATTGGATTTGGCGCATCAAAGGGTTTATTGGAGCGACTGTGGCGTTGGAGGTTCGCTGCGCCGAGCCAATCTCGATGGGACCGGGGTGGGAGGTTGTCCCGACTGTAGTTGAATTTGAGCGGTCCATCCTTTTCGCATCTC
>ERZ1292633.1246-Hain-H41-02um-R1-1246-length-27846-cov-9_pt1 | contig 27846 bp, 20 predicted proteins | sample MGYA00564406_ERZ1292633 | MGnify/ENA primary metagenome ERZ1292633 (study PRJEB36523, sample SAMEA6512639) | groundwater metagenome | collected 2019-01-08 | study: AquaDiva: Metagenomics assemblies of 32 groundwater samples | reverse complement strand
CAGATGGAGGCGCTCACCGGGTGCACGCGCGACGAGCTGATCGGCGCGCCGTTCAAGAGCTACTTCACCGATTCGCAGCGGGCCGAAGCGGCCATCAATCTGGTGCTGCGCGAGAAGAAGGTCACCAACTACGAGCTCACCGCGCGCGCCAGGGACGGCAAGACCACAGTGGTCTCCTACAACGCGACCACGTTTTACGACCGGGACAGGACGCTGCAGGGTGTGTTCGCGGCCGCGCGCGACGTCACGGAGCGCAAGCGGGTGGAGGCGGAGCTGCAGCAGGCCAAGGCCATGGCCGAGACCGCGAGCCTGGCCAAGTCGGATTTTCTGGCGAGCATGAGTCATGCAATCCGAACGCCGATGAATGCAATCATCGGCGTCGCGGACCTGCTCGCGAAGACCCCTCTCTCCCCGGAGCAAAACAAGTATGTGCAGATCTTTCGCCGCGCCGGCGACAACCTGCTGAATCTCATCAACGACATCCTCGATCTCTCCAAAGTCGAAGCCTCGCAGCTCGAGCTGGAACGGACCGGGTTCTCGTTGAACGATCTGCTGGAGAAAGTGAGGGAGATGGTGGCGGTCCGGGCCCATGAAAAAGGTCTGGCCCTGGTGTGCGAGATCGCGCCGAAAGTGCCCAGCGACCTGGTCGGCGACCCGACACGGCTGCGGCAGGTGCTGCTCAATTTACTTGGCAACGCGATCAAGTTCACGGAATCCGGCGAAGTGGCCCTGCGAGTCACGCCGGATGCGGACTCCTCCGTCCCGTGCGCATTGCGGTTCACGATCTCGGACACCGGCATCGGCATTCCGAGCGAGAAATTGGGCGCGGTGTTTGAGCGATTCACGCAAGCCGACTCGTCCACCACTCGCAGGTACGGGGGCTCGGGGCTGGGGCTCACGATTTCGAAGCGCCTGGTGGAACTGATGGGCGGGCGCATCCGGGTCGAAAGCGGAGTCGGGAAGGGCAGCGTGTTTTCTTTCGCCGTGCCGCTCGAGATCTGGGCGGGAGCCACGCGGCGGGCGGCCGTGCCGGTCGACACGGGTCCCGAGCCAGCGCTGCCGGCGCTGCATATTCTTCTGGTGGAGGACTCCCCCGCCAACCGCACGATCACGGTAGCCTTCCTGCGGGACACGCCGTACCGGGTCGAAATCGCCGAAAACGGGGCCGTCGCCTATGAAAAGTTTACAGCCGGACACTATGACCTTGTCCTGATGGACCGGCGAATGCCGGTCATGGATGGCTTGACCGCGACGCGCGCGATTAGAGAGTGGGAACAGGCGAACCACCGGCCGCCGACGCCGATCATCGCACTGACGGCCTCTGCCTTGAAGGGGGATCAAGAAAAGTGTGTGGCGGCGGGGTGCACGGCGTATTTGACGAAACCAATCAAACAAGAGGTGCTGCTGCAAGCGATCAAGGAGCATTCCCTAGTCGCGTCTCCGTCATCGAAACAGGAGAGCAGCCGGAAGGACACGATCCTTGTGCGTGCGAATCCTAAATTCGCAGACCTGATCCCCGGGTTTTTGCAGAACCGCAGGCAGGATGTCATCGCGATGCTGGACGCCTTGGATCGGCGTGACTTTGAGACCGTGGAGAGTCTGGGGCACGGCATGAAGGGCGCCGGGGGCAACTATGGATTCCAGGCCATCACTGACATCGGCGCCGCCCTTGAGCAGGCGGCCGAGAGCGCCGACACCGACGCGTCGCGCAAGTGGGTGGGCGAATTGTCCAGGTACCTGGATCGTGTCGAGATCGTCTCCGACTAGCCCGTCACACGATTACCGGAACTGGGTTCTGGCGAGGCAGGCGCGGACGCGTGCGGCGAGCTGCGGGATCGAAAACGGCTTTGTCACATAGTCCGTCACCCCCGCTTCAAAGGCGGCGCGGGTGCTGGGCTCATCGGTCATGGCGGTGAGCATCAACACAGGCAGGGGCTGTGTCTCGGGCTTGGCGCGGAGCGTTTTCATGACCGCCAGGCCGTCCATGCCGATCATCTTGTAATCCAGCACCACGAGGTCCGGCATGTGCTCGTCGATCATCCGCAGCGCCTCCGGGCCGCTTGTCGCCTTGCTGACCCTGTACTGCTCCTCCTCTAGCACGCGAACGATCAGCGTGAGCGTGTCCGGCTGGTCATCAACCACCAGGATGTGAAAGCGGCGCTGCGCGACGGACGCCTGGAACGGGTGCGCCGTGACAAACGGCTTCAAGGTGGAGCGCGGCTCCAGGACGAGTTCGCAGCCTTCATACGCGCAGAAGACATCGAGCCCCGTCCCGCATTGCAAGGCCAGGATGCGGGCCTTGCGCTCGATGTCCGCGACGAAGTGGTCGTTGTGGCTCGGATCGTGGTGGGTCAGTGCGACCTGCCGTACGCCGGCCGCCGCGGCAATTTGCACCACGTATTCGTAGGTGCTGTGTCCCCAGGTTTTCTTTGAGATGTACTCCTCGGGCGTGTACTGGGCGTCGTGGATCACGAGATCGGCGTCGGCCATGAATTTGGCGTGCCGGCGGTCTCCCTCGTGCAGGATGGACTCGATGCGGCCCGGCTCGGCACCGGCGCGCCAGAGCGCATCGGAGAACGGCTCGTGGTCCACCAGGTACACCACCGCCACGCCGTCGGCTTCGACCCGGTAGCCCAACGTCATGGCCGGGTGATTGAGAAATTGCGTCGCGACCCGCGCGCCGCCGATTGTGTGGATGCCCTCGGTCAGCTCGTGGTAGGTAATCGCGGCCGGCAGCTCGTTCAACTCGATGGGGAAGTAGGCGAACTCCATCTGGCCGGCCAGCACGTCATGCAGCGAGCCGCGGCTGCCTTCCGGGCCATAGATCGCGACGGAGTTCCCTTTGACAAAGGCCGGGCTGAAGAACGGAAAGCCTTGAATGTGATCCCAGTGCGTATGTCCGATGAGAATGTTCGAGTTAATGGCTTTCTTGCCTTGGGCCATCAACTCGGCGGCCAGCCGGTGCGCGCCGGTGCCGCAGTCAAAAATCAGAAGGTCGCCGCTGGCAGTGGTCAGCTCGACGCAGGAGGTATTGCCGCCGAAGTGGTTCGTGCCCGGCCCGGGGGTGGCGATCGACCCCCTCGTTCCCCAGAAACGTACTCTCATGAGTCTGTGGCTCCCTTGCGTGGCGATGTCCCGTCCGCAGTTGCGGGTTTAGGGATGGCGGAATTGCTTGCATAGGCTACGCGGCCTTGGCGTTGGCATCAACTGGTTTGCCGGAGAACGACACGATAAACGATAGGAAAACGATAGGAAATTCAATCCTGCTCTTTGCGGATGCCGAGGCGCGGCTGGAAAAAGTCTACGGGCTGATTCCCGAACTGCGCGAATTCGCGCCGCGCAAGGGCTTGCAGCTTTCCGGCGGTCAGCAAAAACTGGTGGCGCTCGGCCGGCTTCAATGCGGCATGCGCGAGTCGGCGCTGGCCGGCATGGCGCCGGGGGTGACTAGAGGTTTTTCGGCCGGGGACGCTGGTACATTGACCGGAAAATAAGCACTGGTGATCGGTACGCCGAGGGGGGCGCGTCCGCATTCGTTTCCGGCTTCATCGCGATAGACCAGCTCATTGGTCTCGAAATCGTATTCCGGGTGGCAGGGCTGGCTCCATTGGTCCAGGAAGTGCATATAGAACGGGACGTACAGGCCCTCTCGCGGATTGTGGTGCTGCAGCGCAAATACGTATTCCGGCTGATGTTTCACTTCGAATCCGATCTGGCAATGCTGCACCCAGACGTGATCCCCGAGAACGATCACTTTCCAGAACGGCTCATGTTCGTAGAATTTCAGTGTGATTTTCTTGCCGGCTTTGCGCAGTTCCGCGAGGCAGGCGATGCTGGCCTCGATTTCTTTGTGAAAAGACAACAGCGTGATGTCCGACGGCAGCGAATCGACGTGCCGGCGCAAACTCTTTCCGACCGGATTGACCAGCATGACACGAATCTCGTAGGCGGTTTGCAGCGCCCCGCGCAGCAGGCTGCGCTCGTCGACGAAGGTATCGTATCCGGTCAGCGTCAGTATGCAGGCATCGCGCGCCGCCGACAGCCGCTTGACCAGTGCGCGTTCGCGCCGGCGCGACAACCAGTCGCGGCGGGCATTGCGCGCATACGCGAGCGCGGTCAGTTTCGCCATCGCCACTCTTTGCCGATTGCCCCACACGATCTTGGCAAAATTGAATAGCAGCACCAAGACCGAAGCCATGCCGATTTCCGTCGCAAGCAGGAGGTTCGCGTCTTTCTCCACCACCGGCCACCACTCGTAGAGAATGTATCGGGCCGCCTGCGGCAGGGAAAACGCAATCGCCACTGCGAGCATGGTGATGACCCCGTGCGACAGGATTTGCTCCAAGCTGAGCAGCAGGCCCTGGGATCGAGTGCTATCGCGCATTACTAACCTCCGAAATCCGTTGACAAAGGAAATGCGGGCGCTGGCGGATGCAATGCCGCATGCCTCAGCTTGCTTGCGCGCCGGCTGCAAACGCCATGACGTTGGAAGAAAAACGCCCGCAAGTTGCGTGCGGGCGCGAAACCGGTACGGCCATCAGGGAGGAGGGTTTTACTTCTTGACCGACCGGGTGAAGCTGTAGACTTTGGTGAAACCGAGGATGTCGGTGACCAGCAGCAGAACGAATATGAACACCAGGGCGCCGATAAATTCACCGCCTGCCGGCAGCGCGTCAATCTTGCCCGCGACGGCCGCCACTTCTTCATCGCTCAGAGCGCTGACGCGCGCCTTGGCCGCGGCCGGATTCACTCCGTTTTTCTCCAACCCGGCGCGGACTTCGTCACGCTCCAGATATCCCTCGAGTTTCTGCCGCGCTGATTCGGTTTGCCTCGCGGCGGTGATGCTGTAGGTCGATACCAGTTCGGCATGCGCCGGCCGGATGGGCAAGTCAAAATAGCAAAGGCTGACGATCAGAAAGCGAATCAGGTGTTTGTCAAACGTATTCAAGGCTCTTCTCGGTTTTCAAGGACGGGTTGACGTTTGCACCAGTCGGCTGCCGCCGTATCACAGCGGCAGCAGCAGGCTCAGGATGAAAAACGTTCCCGCGAACGCCCAGGTTACGGTCAACAGATTGTAGAACGCGCGCGGATCAATGTTGCCGAGCCAGATTTTGCCGGCGAGCAGCCCCAGCACGCCGACCGCGAGGTAGTAGAAGCTGGTTGGCTGGTTGCGCGCGATGAGATCGATGATCCAGAACAGCCACCCGCCGGGCTTGAGCAGGTTCCAGGCGATGCCGATGACCCCGACCCACATGAGGCCATTCAGCAAGAGCCACGTCAGCCACTCAAAATGACCTTTCGCTCGATATTCCATGGTGACCTCCGATTTCGCCGGGGTTGCGCGATTCAATAGCGGGCGACCATGGCGCCGCCGACAACGCGCACGCGCTCGCCGACCGCAACCGCGGGCGCACCGGACTGCGAGACCGTGCGGAAAGAACCATCATCCATGCGTACCGTCACACGGTAGCTGTAGTGTTTCTTCACGTTCTTCTCGATCTCGTTGCCGGCCAGGGCGCCGCCGGCGGCGCCGAGAATGGTCATGGCGGTGTTGCCATTGCCGCGGCCCATCTGGTTGCCGACCACGGCCCCGGTTACGCCGCCCGCGACTGCACCCAGGCCGGTCGCATCGCCCTTGAGTTCCACCGCACGGATCGACTCGACCGTGCCGCACGACGCGCACGCGCTGTCGCGTGCCGCGAGCCTGGGCACGCCATGACGGGCGCTGTCGGCGGCGGGTGCGCTTCTTTGCGCGGGTGTGTCGGTTTTGTCGGGCCGCGCATTCGGCAATAGTCCACCGATCGCGGCAGCGCCCACGAGGCTGACAACCATCACCGATGCAGCAGCGCCCAACACGAGCGGATGTGTCTTTCTGAAACCGGTGCTTTCCATGTCCGTTCTCCTTTAACTGTCGGTTGATGCGCGGCGGGCGCACAAGGTCATGCGCCCGCCGCAATCCTTACTGCGGCTGACGTATCCGTCGTGGTTGGTGTCAAGTTGCAGGAACAGCTTGCTCGGCTGACGACTGTCGTCAGCTGCGTCCGCAACGCCGCTCGCAGCAGCCGCGGCGGACGCGAGCGCGACGATTGCGATGCGGAAAAACGATTGTTTCAGTTTCATCGTCTCCTCCTGCATAAGTTCTGAAAGGCGACGGCTTTACCCGTCACGCCCTGCTTAACGCAAACGCCGTGCCAGAATTTGTTTATTACGTGTTATCCAATAGTTAGAGTACTTTTTTAAATTCCGGGACTAGCCCTGACCGAGCACCTTGTCGTCGGCGCACGACAAGCCGGACCGGCGGCCCATATCAACAGATTGATTCAGATGGACTTTGGTTTGTCGCCTGCGGACGACAACAGAGTCAGCGGCGATAGGGAGGCGGTTCAGCGCGGCTTGCGCGAACTGCAGTAATCAAGACCGTCCCGCCAGCCCTGCACGTAAGGTGCGTCCCCTTTGGGGCGCTGCGCCGAGCGGCCGAATACGTTCTTCGCGCTCTCGCAGCCGACGCTAAAGCCGCGTTTGTATTCGGGCGGGAAGCCGGAAAGGTTGATGGAATTTGTCACTTGCGCAGGATCGTCCGCGCCCACGCGCAGGGACCGGGGTGCGCATGCCGGCAACGCCGCCAGCAGCAGCAACACGGCAATTCTCACGGCAGCGCCCCTCTCGTTTGATGCGATTGCAGACTTGGACCAAGGCATGAACCAAACCCTGGGCGCACCACAACCGGTATTGCTCAACTAGAGCGCGCCACACTTGTCGATTTGTCGCTGCTCGCGCTCCGGCCATCCCCCATGATCGCGTGCGACGAAGGGGTCGCCGTGGCGCCCGCTGCGGGCTTGCGGTTCTGGTCCGAGGCACCCCCGGTTGCCGTGGCCTTGGTTGAGGTGATCGCGGCGACGTCCCCCGACAGTTCGCCGCCTTCCTCGATCGCTATCTTGCCGTAACGGATCGTTCCCGACACGCGTCCAGTGGAATGGATGACGAGTCGACTATGTGCAGTCAGCTCGCCCTCGAATCGGCCGCGAATTTCCGCTACATCGATACCGGCTTTCCCGACGAACACGCCTTTCTCTGCAATCTGAATTACGCGGCTGTCCATCGAGGCCTCGACCCGGCCTTCGACAACCAGCGTGTCGCAGTCGGTGATTTCAGCGCCTTTGAGCTTAATATCGGGACCGACGATTAATTTGCATACTGCGTTGTCGCCGGGTTGGGAAGGTTTGGCGGGCCCCTGAGTTTGCGGCGCCTCGGATTTAGGTACCTCGCGTTTCACTGTCTCGGCGGCTGCCGCCGTACTCAGCGCCTGGTGCAGTTGACCATAAGGGCTTTCGGGGAGTGCATTTGGCGAGCGCGAGACATCACGTTTACGAAATCCGTCGAGCATTGTATGTCCTTTCTGGTTAGTCATTGTCGTAGGAGATAACCGCGATATTGTCTAGTTGCACCGGACCCAATACGGCGAGCGGAGCGTATTCATATCAGCTTTTCCGTCCGCAGGATAATTTCGGTTGCGGTGGGACTGTCGTAAAGCGGCGCGCCGTTCTTCGCTGTGGCACGCATGCGGGTAGCGCCGGCGGTGGTACTCTCCAGTTCTATTTCGATCGGCCGGCTCGCCGTACTAGCCTTTATCAGCTCGCCGCTCTCGGTCTTCTCGGTTGAATCAACCTTGATGCCCATGCGCGTCAAGGCCGCCGAGGCGCACGCTCGCAGCGGCGATTTCCTCGATTGACAAAATGACGGGTCTTCGTTGCATCATGCCGGAATAGAAGGGCTCCTTGCGGAGCCCTTCTATCTCCTTAGCCTATTGCAAGGCAGCGGAAATGGCCGCTATCTGCTCTGGCGTCAGCGTGATGCCGTTCATGTCGGTTACGTTTGCAATCGCGTTCGTTATCTGTGAGACGGTTCTCGTCCGCTTTGATGACGTCGCCAACGCACCGTGGCAGCCGCTGCAGTTCGCCGCATAGAGCGCTGCACCGTCAATCGCGGCGGCGGTCGTGGTCGCGGTGGTCTGAACAGATGCGCTGCTCTCACCGGCGCTGTTTACCGCCGTGACGATATAGAAGTATGCAGTACTGCCGGTAAGTCCGGTATGAACAAACGGGCTGGTTACTCCGGCGATCCTCGTTCCTGTCGAGCTTGTAACCCCGGATGTGGTTGACCAATAAACGTTGTACGAGGCCGCCCCTGTGACTGCAGGCCAGGAGAGGGTCACCTGATTGGCGCCACCAGCGGCGGTTACACCGGTCGGAGCGGCGGGAACCGTCGGCGCCGGAGTGACGCTAAGGGTGGTTGCCGCAACCTGGACGGAGGCAGCACTCTCGCCGGCGCTGTTTAACCCCGTGACGATGTAAAAGTAGGTAGTGCTGTCGGTCAACCCGGTATGAACGGTAGGACTCGTCACCCCGCTGATCTTCGTGCCGTTAGTGGTGGTAACGCCGGTGGTGGTGGACGAGTACAGATTGTATGACGTCGCACCAGTGACTGCAGCCCAGGAGATGGTCACCTGTTTGGTGCCGCCGGTGGCGGTTACGCCGGCCGGTGCAGCAGGCACGGTCGGTGTCGGTGTGGTGGCGCTCGTGGTCGCCGATACTTCGGCCGAGGCGGGGCCTCTACGGCCGTTGTTTATCGCCCTGACGATGTAATAGTAGGTAGTGCCGGCAGCGAGCCCCGTCTGGACATAGGGGCTGGTGGCATTGCGTATCTTTTTGGCGTGATGGTCGTCGTCTTCCGTCGGGACGTTGGATTTTGTCGACCAGTAAATATTGTACGAAGTCGCATTGCCGACTGCGTCCCAGGCGATGGTTACCTGGCCGTCGCCGCCTGTGGCGGTCACCCCGGTCGGAGCAGCCGGGCGGGGACCATGCTTGGGTAGGTCGTCATCGTTGTCACTAAAATGCCCGCCTTCAACGTCTTTGACCCGGGCGGTGAAAAGGACGGCACCAGTGGCCGCATTGGTGATTGTGAGGGTGCCATTGGAGAGGACAACTTTCACGTTGTCGAACACCGCGTCAAGCCCTTCGTGGTCAGCCTTGAAGGGATCCTTGATCGGATCGGCACTGGCGACGCTGAAGACATCGAGCAAGGGCTTGAGTTTCGACTGGAGGGTTGCGACGGAACCCGGCATAGCAGACTTCATTTTATCGAGCGTGGCCGAATCGGGTTTGTCAAAGACCGTTGCGGGATCATCGACGCCTGCAGCAATGGCCACCGCTACAGTTGAGAACGGGTTGATGTTGGCGGTGCCTGGCTTGTCTGCAAAGGAGAACATCGTACGGCTTACTCCGTCGGCGGTCCCGGTTGCTTTCAATATGAAAGGAGCTGTCATGTCAGCCACATCGATGGCGAATGAGCCATCGCTGCCAATAATGGTTACCTTGTCCTTTCGTACAGAGGAGGAGTCCCTGAGGGTTACCTGTCCGGCCAAAGGGGCGCCTGTGGCGGCAACGCCGCTGACGACCTGGGGCGAAACACCCGCACCGTCGCCACTACCGCCGCCACTGCCGCAGCCAGCAATCAGGGCACCAATAATCAGCAGGCCGAGTGCTGTGATCGTGGCGCCGGCTCGTTTCAGCAGTTTTTCCATAACATCCTTTACATACCTGGATCTGCTGAAACCGTTCGGTGAATATTGTCGCATCTGAATCTCCTTTTGCTTGGCTCGCCAACTTGACACTGCCTGTCGCCGTTGCTTCGTGGCGAGGCTCCGGGCGGCAAGGGGTTAGGTGGAACTGGGTTCGGAAGACGCTACCGGTGAGAGTAGGCGGCTTCGCACTCGTATACGCAATCGCCGTGCCAGAAGGATTTTTTTACTTTGGATCAGCGAGTTGCTGTAATTGCTTAGTTGCTGACTGGCGCTCTGAAGGGCGATGCTGTCGCCACAGCCCGACACCCTTTGGCCTATTGCAACTTAAAAGGCGGATTGATTGGGATTAGTGCTGTCGCCGGCAGATGACTACAAAGTCAGCGGCAATGCGAGGGTAGTTCAGCGCGGCTTGCGCGAACTGCAGTAATCAAGACCGTCCCGCCAGCCCTGCACGTAAGGTGCGTCCCCTTTGGGGCGCTGCGCCGAGCGGCCGAATACGTTCTTCGCGCTCTCGCAGCCGACGCTAAAGCCGCGTTTGTATTCGGGCGGGAAGCCGGAAAGGTTGATGGAATTTGTCACTTGCGCAGGATCGTCCGCGCCCACGCGCAGGGACTGGGGTGCGCATGCCGGCAACGCCGCCAGCAGCAGCAACACGGCAATTGTCACGGCGGCGACCCTCTTGTTTGATGCGATTGCATTCTCGGAACTAGGCATGAACAAGGGACAGCAAGGTGCATGCCTGGAGTTGCCTTGCCTGCGTACCCGATTTAACTGTTTTCCGACTTGAACATTCCCGGCTCGAGCCGATGGCGCTCGAGCAGCTTGTAGAACTCGGTGCGGTTGCGCTGCGCCAGCTTTGCCGCCTGCGCGACATTGCCTTGGGTGATCTTCAGGATACGCACCAGGTAGTCGCGCTCGAACGCGCGTTTCGCCTGGTCCAGCGGGGTCAATCCGCTCGACCGATCGTTCAGCGCGCTTTGCACCAACGACGCCGGAATCATGCCGTTGGTGGCAAGGGCCACCGCCTGCTCCACCACATTTTGCAGTTGCCGCACGTTGCCCGGCCACGGCGCCGCCACCAATCGCTCCAGGGCCTCGGGCGCGAAGCTGTTGACCTCCTTGCGATAGCGCGCCGCCACCTGCTTCAGAAAATGCAGAGCGAGCGGCACGATGTCCTCTGGGCGCTGGGCCAGCGCAGGGATGGTCAGCGCGACCACGTTCAGGCGGTAATACAGGTCTTCGCGAAACTGCCTGTCGGCAATGCGCTGCTCCAGGCTGCGGTGTGTGGCAGAGATGACACGCACGCCCACGTCGACGGTCTGGGTTGCACCCACCGGCCGCACCTGCCGCTCCTGCAGCACGCGCAACAACTTCGATTGCATGGGCAGCGGCATATCGCCGATCTCGTCCAGAAACAGGGTCCCGCCGTCGGCGCTTTGCAGCAGGCCCTTGTGGTCATAGACGGCGCCGGTGAAGGCGCCCTTTTTGTGCCCGAATAACTCCGATTCCAGCAGCGCTTCCGGGATCGCGGCGCAATTTACCGCCACGAACGGCCCGGCGGCGCGCTCGCTGGCACGATGGATGGCGCGCGCGAGCAGCTCCTTGCCCGTACCGCTGGCGCCATAGATGAAAACGCTTGCATCGGACTGGGCCACCAGCCGGGCGCGGCTAAGCAGATCTTCCATTGCCGCGCTGGCCGTGACGATGCCACTGCGCCAGTCGTTGTCCGCGGACGCTGACCCCGCGACGCCGATGCCCGCCGAAAGCTTCAAGGCCTGCGCCACCTGTTCCAGCAGGGCCTGGCTGTCGAACGGCTTGGGCAGAAAGCCGAACACGCCGCGCTTGGTCGCGGCCACAGCCTCCGGTATCGTGCCGTGCGCCGTGAGGATGATCACCGGCAGCGTCGGCGCCGTGTTGTGGATGGCCTCGAACAAGGCCATGCCGTCCATGCCGTCCATCTTCAGGTCGGTAATCACGAGCTGGGGGCGCGACGCGGCCAGAGCCGCCAAAGCCATGTGGCCGCTGTCCACCGCCTGCACCTCGTAGCCCGAGGCGTTCAGGCGCATCGACACCAGCTTGAGGATGTCGCGATCGTCGTCGACCAACAGAATAACGGGCTTGGCGTCGCTCATCTGCAGTCGTTCATCTGCGTCTGGGCTGGCTTTCCTGCCCGCGTTCCATTATGGTGCGCTCGACTTCCTTCAGTGCATCGAGTTGTTGGCGCATGGTGCGCTCGACTTCCTTCAGCGCCTCGAGCTGTTCTCGCATCTGGTTGGCGCGTTTCTGCTCGCTCGCGCGCTCGTTCAGTTGCACATAGAGCAGCCTGGCGAGCGAACGCAGCGGGCTTGCCGCGTCGCTCGGCGCAGCCATCGGTTCGAGCAGGCTCGCGGCCCGGGCAGCGTCGTGGACGCTGGCGCCGGCCGTGGCAAGCAGCAGGGCGAGCCGCATCCGGCTGTTTGCATCCTTGTCCCTGGCGAATGCCTGATTGCTGGCGCTATACTCGCGGCGCTGCTGTTCGGCCGTCATCGTCGCGACACGCTGCGCATAGCTGATCAGCTGGATTACCTGGCGCTCCTCCGGCTCGCTGCCCGGCAGGCTCGGAATACCCAAGCCGGCGCAGCCCGCGAGCAGCAGCGCGATGGCGAGTAGAAAGCCGTTGCGTATCATTGTTTGGTTCATCCTTGGGCGCGCAAGGCAGGCAAACTGACGCGGAAATGCGCGCCGGGCGCGCGGTCCGCGATAACTTCGATGCTGCCCCGGTGGGCAAGCACGAATTCGCGCGCGATCGCCAAACCCAATCCGCTGCTTTTGACCCGTCCTTGATGGCCGAGCTTGCCTTGGAAAAACCAGTCGAACACCCGCTCGCTGTCTTCAGCGGCGATTCCGGGACCGGCATCGTCGACCTCGATCACAACCTTATCCTCCTCGGTGCGCACCGCCAAGGAAATAGTACCGCCTTCCGGCGAATACTTGACTGCGTTCGACACCAGGTTGTCCACCACCACGCGCAGCTTGTCCGCGTCCGCCGTCAGCACGGCGGGCTCGATGCGCAGAAGGAAATTGAGATTACGGGCGGCGATGGCGAGCTTGTGCGCCTCCGCCACTTTGCGCGCGATGTCGGACAAATCGATCGACCGGAACTCAAGCCGGTTGATGCTGTCGAGGGCCTGCTGGTAGCCGAGCAGTCCCTCGATCAGGTGCTGCAGTTGCAGGCTGTTGTGCCTGAGGATTTCAGCGATCTCGCTCTGCTGCTGGTTGAGCGCTCCGCTTGAGCCGTCTGCGAGAAGTTCGGAGCCTTCGCGCAATGCCGTGAGCGGAGTTTTGAGTTCATGCGACACATGATGCAGGAATTTGGTTTTCTGCTCCTCCAGTTCGACCAGCCGCTGTCTCAGCCACTCGAGCCGCTCACCCAAATATTCCAGATCCGCGGGCCCGCGCACGCGGATGCTAGTGGCGAATTCGGCGCCACCGAGCTGACGGATGGCGTGATCGAGCTGGCGGATGGGTTTTGCGATGAGGAAGGCGAACAGCGTGGCAATCAGGACACCGAGCGGAATCGAAGCCGCGAGCTGCCACAGCAGCGAGCGCTGGGTGCGTCGAGCTGCCTCGCCCATATTCCCGACTTCGCGGTCGATCAGCAGATTACTCTGGTTATGCACATTGTTCGCCAGTTCCGACAACTCGACGTAGCCCCCGATCAGCTGCCTGCGGCCTGCGCCCTTGTCGTCCTTGCGCCCTAGCTGCTCGAATAATACCTGCTCCTTCTCGATCGTTCTGTTCAAATCCCGCAATTGCGACTCGTCGAGCGGCAACAGCGACATATCGCTGGTGGTCTGCTTGAAACCGCTGCGTACTTTGGCGTAATCCGCAAGCAATGCGGCGTCACCGAGAATCAGATATTGCCGCGCTAGGCGTTCCATTGCCGTGACCTGCTCCATCAGCACGCGGCTGCCGCGCGCCGCCTCGGCCGCCTGATCCACAGCGGCCTGACTCTGCGTGGTGAGCCGGTCCACGTACGCGGTCGCATTCAACAGGGCCAGGATCAAAGGCAGAGAAACCAGACCAAAGCCGAGCAGCAGCAGCTTCAGAACCGATTTTGGATAGCGAAGGCCTGCGAATTTGAACTTGCGCGTCATGCGGGATAAACGATAGAAAATTTTGAAATAGAATCTTCTGGGGTACCGCTCTGCACGGGGATCAATACCGTCCTTGCTTTCCCACCAGGGGTTAACTATTTGATTCAGGCAACAGTGTTCTCGGCCGCTTTCCCGGTCCGCTTGGCGACCGATCCCGAAGAATAAACGCTGCTGATATTGATCCCGCCGATGAATGCGGTCCGCCCGTCGACTACAAGCAATTATTGAATCCACCGACGCTGTCATAGATTGCGCTGACCTGAACTCCCCGGCCCTGCTGCTCCAACAACAAATTCGCGAACTGCTGCCCTATTTCGTCGTCTTCGATGATGTAGGATTCCAAGTTGATATGGTCCCGGGCTTTGCGGATTGCGGCAAGCATTGCCGGGTAGGTAGCCGCTCCGTCCTGCAACAGGGTGACTTTGTTTCCCAGGATAAGCGGGCTGCCGGCGATTGCCTGTTCCAGCGCAATCTGCTTTTCCAGAATATCCATGTCGCCGGATTTGCGCTTGAGCTGCGCGAGGATGGCGGCGCTTTTCTGCGCGGAAAGCGGACCACTCGCATTTTCGAATCTGGCTGCTTGCCCAGTGTGCCGATCCATCAGGGCATCGGTGTCAGGCGGAGTCGCGCAACCCGCCGCGGCGAGCAGGCAAAACGCCGTCCCCGCGGCAAGCTTAAGCGCGCGAATTACCATGGTTCGCCTGCAACAAAGGACGGCGCCTCATCACGGGCGGCAAGTGTGATAATTGCACCGCCGCTGTACGTGCCCTACCCCATGCTATGCGGAACTCAGCGCGCGTGAGGCGAAGCCGGAACGACTATCACGGTGTCGCCACCGGTTCTGCCGCGCTGACCTTGAGCCCCGGTATCCCCCGTGGATCCTGTTACTCCGCTGTAACCGGTCGCGCCGGTTGATCCGGTCGATCCTGTGGCGCCTGTCGGGCCGGCGGGCCGGCGGGCCGCGGGACGGGAACTGCAACCACCGCCGCAGGAGTCACGACAGTCGGTCTGTCGCACGCGCTCAATGCCAGCGCCATCAGTACCGCTGAAAACACCATCGAATACTTCATGAGAATTCCTTTTGATTGTTTGACAAAAACCGCTCACCTGGACAGATTTGCGGCGACCCGGAGTTGCAATTCGAAAGTACGCCATGTACGCGTGCGGTTCCGTGCGCTGGCGCACAGACTTCCCGGAAAGGACGGGCAATAATCTTGCCGTACCCGCCAGTTACTCTCCTCCTCCTCCCTGAAGTCGCTTGGCGGGTCGAGGCCCTCGGCACATGCTCATGTCCGAGGGCCTGTTTTTTTGTTCCCTGAATGCGGCAAAGCCCTTGCATCCCGGACCAGTTGCCCGCAATCGCTGTCCTTTCCCGGACCGGCGTCGATCAATGGGATCAGCGCAAGCAGTGGATTGACTATGCCCAGCGCAATCGCGCCGAGCGCGCGCGCGGCTACGCGAGCCTTGTCGACTTCGACATCGGGCTTGGCAAAGCTGCCGCGAACGTAGATCGGACTGCGCAACGCCACGGGACTGGTGTTCTTGGGTTTCCGGCAATTATCCGCACCAAATTAGATGCAATCCGTGCGCTTGCGTACATACGACAGATGATTTTCATCATAGTCTTGGGCCTCACTCGGAGCGGCCGTAGTTGTAGCCGCCGTTGATTGGGCGATCGATATCCTCCTTTCCCCCTGCTATGTTCTGTGCCGTGGCGTACCTAAGGAGCAAGAAACTGGCAAGCGGCTGTCTCAGCCTTGCAGTATCGGCAGCCGAAAGAATCTCTCGCTTGCAAGTGTTAAGCTCGGACTCCCGCTTCACAATTGATTACCCAAAGAACTGACGGCCTGTCGCCGTCACCCCGGTTGCGATGGGATCGATGCTACTTCGCGACAGAGAAGGAAACCTGAAGTGAAATTGAGCAGTAAAAACATACGCGACACTTGGGCCCGTTTGTGGGCGCGCCTGCGCGGCAATGGCTTGGCACAACAACAGTACGCCGGCGACGCGCCACCGCTGCGGGCGGAACTGTTTAATGCCGACCAGATGGAACGGCATGGCAAGACCCTGGCGGGCACGCACCGGTTGAGTCCGGGACGTGCTCCGGACCAGCTCCTCGCGCGGCTGGCCGAAAATGAGGGCGTTCTGATTGAAGTCTGCGATCTGCTGACCGCGGCGGTCAAGGAAAACCGCCGGATTGCGCCGGCCGGGGAATGGCTGCTCGACAATTTCTATCTGATCGAAGAACAGATACGCACGGCCAAGCGACACCTGCCCAAGGGTTACAGCCAGGAACTGCCGCGCCTGGCTCACGGCCCATCGGCCGGGCTGCCACGCGCGTATGACATCGCGCTGGAGGCGATCTCGCACGGCGACGGATGGGTGGACCCGGAAGGTCTCAACCGTTTCGTAGCGGCCTACCAAACCGTCACGGCGCTTGCCTTAGGCGAATTATGGGGCATCCCGATCATGCTGCGTCTGGCGCTGATCGAGAATCTCCGGCGCGTTGCAGCCCGGATCGCCGTCGGTACGATCGACCGAGACCTGGCCGACGCCTGGGCGGACCAGATGATGGAGGTCGCCGAGCAAGACCCGAAGAGCCTGATTCTGGTGATCGCTGACATGGCGCGGTCCAACCCGCCCATCCGCAGCTCGTTTGTGGCGGAACTTGCGCGCCGGCTGCAAGGGCAGAGCCCCGCCTTGGCAATGCCGCTTAATTGGATCGAGCAGCGACTCTCCGAGTCTGGCCTGACGATCGAGCAGTTGGTACAGTCGGAGACTCAAAAACAGGCCGCCGACCAGGTCTCCATCAGCAACAGCATCGGCAGCCTCCGCTTTCTGGGAGCGATGGACTGGCGCGAGTTCGTCGAAACGATGAGTGTCGTCGAGCAGAAACTGCGTGAGGATCCCGAGGGGGTCTACGCCAAAATGGATTTTGCCACCCGTGATCGCTACCGCCACGTGGTGGAGCGGATAGCGAAAGCGAGCCGCCTGTCCGAAAGCGAAGTGGCGCGCAAAGCGATCCAACTGGCGCACGAGGGTGCGGTCAGGAAAGACGGTGACGATCGAGCGGCACATGTCGGGTTCTACCTGATCGACAAGGGACTGCCGCAGCTCGAACGAACGGCGGAGGTGCGCCTTGCTACCGCCGAGGCTCTGCGGAGAATCGGCCGCCGGTTTCCTTTGCTCCTCTATCTAGGCACGATCGTGCTGCTGACGGCGATCTTCACCGGGGGCTTACTGGCAAAGGCGCATGCCGGCGGGCTGCATGGTTGGATACTCACACTGATAGCGATCCCTGTGGTTTTGTGCACCAGTCATTTGGCAATCGCGCTGGTCAACTGGCTGGCAACCTTGCTGGCGACGCCGCATCTGCTGCCGCGCATGGACTTTTCCGGAGGTATTCCGTCGCAATCCCGCACTCTGGCGGTGGTCCCGACCCTGCTCACCAGCGCTCAAAACATCGACGATCTGATCGAAGCACTTGAAGTCCGGTTCCTGGCGAATCGGGACGCAAACCTGCACTTCGGCCTGCTGACCGATTTTCGGGACGCGCACGAGGAAACGCTGCCGGAAGACGAACCGCTGTTGCGGCTCGCGCAGAAGAGAATCGAAGAGCTGAATCAAAAGTACCGGAGTGTAAATAGCGACACTTTCTTCCTTTTCCATCGCCCTCGCCGTTGGAATCCCCAAGAGCGGCTGTGGATGGGTTACGAGCGTAAGCGGGGGAAGCTGGCGGAATTGAATTCTCTGCTGCGCGGCGGCGGGCAGGAGTGTTTCTCGCTGATCGTCGGCACGACTGACGTGTTATCCAGCGTAAAGTACGTTATTAGCCTGGACACGGATACACAGCTACCGCGTGATTCGGCGTGGCAGTTTGTGGGCGCCATGGCGCACCCGCTGAATCGTGCGCGCTACGATGAAAACAAGCAGCGCGTCTGTGACGGGTACGGCATCCTGCAGCCACGCATGGCCGTGAGCCTGCCGGGTACGAACCGGTCGCGGTACGCGCGACTGTGCGCGAGTGAGCCCGGCATCGACCCGTATACGCGCGCCGTCTCCGATGTTTACCAGGACCTGTTCGGTGAAGGCTCGTTCATCGGCAAGGGGATCTACGACGTTGATGCGTTCGAGCGGGCGCTCAAGGGACGCTTTCCCGAGAACCGGATCCTCAGTCACGATTTACTGGAAGGATGTTACGCGCGGGCGGGATTGTTGAGCGATGTGCAGTTATACGAGGAATATCCATCCCGCTACAGCGCGGACGCGAGCCGTCGTCACCGCTGGATACGCGGGGATTGGCAGATTGCATCGTGGTTGCTGCCGCGCGTACCTGGCAACCGCGCAGATTCCGATACCGGCCGCCAGCAGAACCCGCTCTCGGCACTGTCCCAATGGAAAATCTTCGATAACCTGCGGCGCAGTCTGGTCCCCGCGGCATTGACACTCCTATTGCTGCTGGGCTGGACCATCTTGTCACCAGCCTGGTTCTGGACCTTGGTGGTGATCGGCATCAGCCTGATTCCGCCCTTGATTGCCTCAATTCTTGACCTGCTCCGCAAGCCGGATGACGTGCTGCTCGGTCAGCATCTCGCCGCGGCATTGCGCTCAGCTGGCGGGCACCTCGCGCAGGCGGCACTTACGCTTGCCTGCCTCCCCTATGAGGCATGCTTCAGCCTGGACGCGATCATACGCACGAACTGGCGGATACTGGTCACACACAAACGGCTTCTGGAATGGAGTCCGTCGGGCGAACCGGATCGTGAGTTTGACTGCGAGGTTGACCCAACCAGACGCACGAACCTCCTTGCCTCTTTGTGTTCGATGTGGATCGCACCCGTTATCGCCATTGCCGCGGCGATCTATCTGACGGCATCAAAGGCGGCCGCGCTGGCAGCGGCGGGACCGATTTTGTTCTTATGGATTGCCGCCCCCGCCATCGCCTGGTGGATCAGCCGGCCGCTCGCTCGCCGTGAAGCACGGCTGACGGTCGACCAGATCATTTTTCTGCAGAAAATTTCGCGCAAGACCTGGGCGTTCTTTGAGACGTTCGTCGGTCCGGAAGATCACTGGCTGCCACCGGATAACTATCAGGAGCATCCCGTCGCTGTGGTCGCGCACCGCACATCCCCGACCAACATGGGGCTTGCGCTGCTCGCGAATCTGTCCGCGTACGACTTCGGCTACATTCCGGCCGGACAACTCATCGAGCGCACGGCGAACGCACTCCACACGATGGCAGCCATGGAACGGCACCAGGGTCACTTCTACAACTGGTACGACACGCAATCGCTGCAGCCGCTGCCACCTCTCTACATTTCGTCGGTGGACAGCGGGAACCTCGCGGGCCATCTGCTGACATTGCGGCCGGGACTGCTCGCGCTTTCCGATAACAAGATCCTGGGGTCGCGATTGTTTGAGGGCTTAAGCGACACCCTTAGGATTCTGATGGACGCTGCGGGAGAAGCCGCTTCTCCCCAGCTCGCTCAACTCCAGAAGGATGTGGAGACTGCCTACGATTCCCGGCCTGCCACGCTCGCGGCGGCGCTGCGGTGGCTAGCCCAGCTGGCGACGTCCGCTGCGGAGGTGGCCCGCATCTTCGATCCCGAGTTCGATGTTGGCGCCGCAACTGAGCCCGAGAACGAAGCGAAGTGGTGGGCACGGGCGCTGGCCCGGCAATGCCGGGGCGCCCTCGATGAGCTGACATTGCTCGCCCCATGGGTACTGCTGCCGGCCGCGCCCGCGGGTTGCAATGCGGAGCTCAGCGACTTCCCCGGCATTGGTGAGATCCCGACGCTGCGCGAACTGGCAAGACTTGAAGTGGAGTTGCCGCCGGTACTCGCGCGTCGGCTCGACGCGGACGCGACGCCCGAGCAAAGCGGGTGGCTGGATGAGCTGCGGCGGCTTGTTACGGAAGCAAGCCGTCGCGCCAAAGAGAGGATTGCGGCAATCGAGCGCCTGGCACTGCAATCAAGCGAACTCGCGCGCATGGAGTATGACTTCCTCTACGACAAGGCGCGTCATCTGCTCGCTATCGGCTACAACGTTGGCGAGCGCCGCCGGGACTCGAGTTACTACGATCTGCTGGCTTCCGAAGCGCGACTATGCAGTTTCGTGGCGATTGCGCAGGGACAATTGCCGCAGGAGAGCTGGTTTGCCCTGGGGCGCCTGCTCACTACCGCCGGTGGCGAACCGATTCTCCTGTCGTGGAGCGGTTCGATGTTCGAGTACCTGATGCCGCTGCTGGTGATGCCGACGTACGAAAACACGCTGCTCGACCAGACCTGCCAGGCGGCGGTGGAGCGACAGATCGCGTATGGGAAGCAGCGCGGCGTAGCCTGGGGCATGTCGGAATCCGGCTACAACACGGTCGACGTTCGTCTCAACTACCAGTACCGCGCCTTTGGCGTGCCCGGCCTGGGGCTCAAACGCGGACTGGCGGAGGATTTGGTCATTGCGCCGTATGCCTCGGCACTCGCGCTGATGGTGGCGCCCGAGGCGGCGTGCCTGAATCTGCAGCGACTCGCCGCTGAAGGGCTGGAAGGACAATACGGCTTTTACGAGGCGATCGACTACACGCCATCACGTCTGCCACGCGGGCAATCGAGCGCCGTGGTGCGGTCGTTCATGACGCATCACCAGGGCATGAACTTTCTCTCTCTGGCCTATCTGATCCTGGACCGTCCGATGCAGAAGCGATTCGAGTCGGATCCGCTGTTCCAGGCGACCACGTTGTTGCTGCAGGAGCGGATTCCAAAGGCCACGGCGTTCTATTTGCACACTGCCGAACTTTCCGACATTCGTGCGATTTCCAGCGGCCCGGAAATGCCGGTCCGCGTACTCAGCAGCCCCAACACTCCGACACCGGAGGTGCAGTTATTATCGAACGGCAGATACCACGTGATGGTCACGAACGCGGGTGGCGGTTACAGTCGCTGCAAAGACCTCGCCGTCACACGGTGGCGCGAAGACACTACCTGCGACAACTGGGGCACGTTCTGTTACATCCGCGACGTGGCGAGCGGGGAGTTCTGGTCAACCGCCTATCAGCCGACGCTCAAACGACCGGAAACTTACGAAGCGATGTTCTCGGAGGGACGGGCGGAGTTTCGCCGTCGCGACCACGATTTCGATACGTATACCGACATCGTTGTTTCGCCGGAAGACGACATCGAACTGCGCCGGGTGCACATCACTAACCGCGCGCGGATCCGTCGCACGATTGACGTCACGAGTTACGCTGAAGTGGTTCTCGCCGCACCTGCCGCGGACGCGCTGCATCCGGCGTTCAGCAATCTCTTTGTGCAGACCGAGATCATCCGCGAGCGGCAGGCGATCCTCTGCACGCGCCGGCCCCGCTCCCTCGAGGAGCACGCGCCATGGATGTTTCACCTGATGGCCGTGCACGGGGCGGAGATCGCAGAGGTTTCCTATGAAACGGATCGCATGCGGTTCATCGGCCGCGGACGCACTGTCGCCGCGCCCCAAGCGATGAGCGATTCCGCGGCGCTCTCGGGCAGCCAGGGCTCGGTGCTGGACCCGATTGTTGCGATCCGGTATCGAATAACACTCGATCCGGAACAAGCGGCAACGATCGATATGGTTTTCGGTATCGACGAAACCCGCGACGCCGCCTTAAGCCTGGTCGGGAAATACCAGGATCGGCATCTTGCGGATCGGGTTTTCGAACTGGCGTGGACACATAGCCAGGTGACCCTGCGCCAAATCAATGCCACCGAGGCCGACGCGCAACTCTATGGACGCCTTGCCAGTTCTGTCATCTACGCCAATTCCTCGCTGCGCGCCGACGCGAGCGTTCTCATCAAGAACCGCCGCGGGCAATCCGGCTTATGGGGCTATGCCATTTCCGGCGATTTGCCGATCGTGCTGCTGCAGATTGGCGACCTGGCGAATATCGATCTGGTACGCCAACTCGTGCAGGCCCACGCCTACTGGCGCTTGAAGGGACTCACCGTGGACCTAGTGATCTGGAATGAAGATCACGCCGGTTACCGGCAACTGCTACAAGAACAAATCATGGGGCTGATTGCCGTGGGCCTCGAGGCACACGTGATGGACCGGCCCGGCGGAATCTTCGTGCGGCGGGCGGAGCAGATATCGGAGGAGGACCGCATTCTGCTCCAATCGGTCGCGCGCGCCATCATCACCGACAGTCGTGGCGCGCTAGCGGAACAGATCAACCGTCGCGGCTTTATAGAGAGGCGGGTCTCGCGGGCAGAACAGACCGACCGTCGCGGCTTTATAGAGCAGCGGGTCTCGCGCTTGGTGCCAACCCGAACCTACCGTCCCGAACTCCCGGCTGCCGCTGAGTTGCCGCGTCGCGATCTGATCCTCTGCAACGGGCTCGGCGGCTTCACCCCCGATGGGAGCGAGTACGTCATCACGACCGCTCACGGGCAAGTGACGCCGGCACCCTGGGTGAATGTGCTGGCGAATCCGCACTTCGGAACCGTCATTTCCGAGAACGGCATGGCCTACACCTGGAGCGAGAATGCCCATGAGTTCCGCCTCACGCCCTGGCACAACGACCCCGTGAGCGATGCGAGCGGAGAAGCTTTTTACCTCCGTGACGAAGAAAGCGGGCACTTCTGGTCGCCTACGCCATTGCCCAGCCGCGGCGCCACACCTTACGTCAGCCGGCACGGCTTCGGTTACAGCAGCTTCGAGCACGCGGAAGGCGACATCAGCTCGGAGCTCACGGTTTACGTGGCCTTGGACGCCGCGGTCAAGTTCTCGGTATTGAAACTGCGCAACGACTCAGGCCGATCGCGCCGGCTCTCCGCTACGGGGTACGTGGAATGGGTGCTCGGAGACCTGCGGCCGAAATCGGCCATGCATGTGATCACCGAAATCAACCCCAACAGCGGAGCGCTCTACGCGCGAAACCGATACAACATGGAGTTCGCCGGCCGAATTGCGTTCTTCGACGTGGACGATGCGGCCCGAACCATCAGCGGCGATCGCACGGAATTCATCGGGCGCAACGGCACGCTCAAGAATCCGGCCGCGATGACCCGGTCGCGGCTTTCCGGCAAAGTAGGCGCCGCTTTGGATCCATGCGCGGCAATCCAGGTTGCGTTCGAGCTGGCCGACGGGGAAGAGCGTGAGATTGTCTTCAGGCTTGGCGTAGGCCGAGACGCCAATGACGCCGGCAACCTGGTGCACCGCTTCCGCGGATCAACTGCTGCGCGGAGTGCGCTCGAAGCGGTACAACAGTACTGGAAGAGTATTCTCGGCGCAGTGCAGGTGGAAACACCCGACCAGTCCCTCAACGTGCTGACCAACGGCTGGCTTTTGTATCAAACTCTGGCCTGCCGTCTGTGGGCGCGCAGCGGCTACTACCAATCGGGCGGCGCGTTCGGTTTCCGCGATCAGTTGCAGGACGTGATGGCGCTCATCCATGCCGAGCCCGCGCTCGTGCGCGAGCACCTGCTGCGCTGTGCGGCCCATCAGTTCCGGGAAGGCGATGTCCAGCATTGGTGGCATCCCACCTCTGGTCGCGGCGTGCGCACGCACTGTTCGGACGACTACCTGTGGTTGCCGTTGGCGCTGTGCCGCTATGTTTTGAGCACCGGCGACACCGGGGTCCTGGATGAACCCATACCCTTCCTCGACGGCCGAGCGGTGAACCCCGAAGAGGACTCGTATTACGACTTGCCCGGCCGCTCGGAAGAGTCGGCCAGTTTATACCAGCACGGTGTGCGAGCCATCCTGAGAGGTCTCAGCTTTGGCGAGCACGGCCTGCCGCTCATCGGTTCCGGTGACTGGAACGATGGCATGAACATCGTGGGCGCGCACGGCAAAGGCGAAAGCGTGTGGTTGGGTTTCTTCCTGTATGAGGTACTCATGCGGTTCAGCGAGGTTGCCCGCATGCATGGTGACGCGTCCTTCGTCGAGCGTTGCCAGCAGGAGGCGGCGCAAGTGCGCCGGAACATCGAGCAGCATGGATGGGATGGCGAGTGGTACCGCCGCGCTTACTTTGATGACGGCTCGCCGCTGGGGTCGGCGAGCAACGCCGAATGCCAGATCGATTCGATTGCGCAAAGCTGGTCGGTGCTATCCGGTGCCGGCGATGCCGGACGCTCGCGCATGGCGATGGAAGCGGTGGATAAGCGCCTCGTGCGCCGGGACCATGCGCTGATCCAGCTCCTGGATCCACCGTTCGACAAGTCGACGTTGAATCCCGGCTATATCAAAGGCTACGTGCCGGGCGTACGCGAAAACGGCGGGCAATACACGCACGGGGCAATCTGGACGGTGATGGCGTTCGCTGCCTTGGGCGACAGCCGGCGCGCATGGGAACTATTCGACATGATCAACCCGGTAAACCATGCGAGTTCCGAGGCGGCGATTGCCACCTACAAAGTAGAACCTTACGTGGTCGCGGCCGACGTCTATGCGGTTGCGCCGCACACCGGCCGCGGCGGCTGGACCTGGTACACAGGATCCGCCGGCTGGCTGTATCGGCTTATCGTGGAATCACTGCTGGGGTTGAAGCTGGAAGTCGACAAACTGCGCTTTGCGCCATGTCTTCCAGCAGACTGGGAAACGTTCAAGCTACATTACCGCTACCGAGAAACCGTCTACCACATCATCGTTCTTCAAACACACGCCGCGGACAGCAAGACCAGCGTAACGGTTGACGGCGTCGAGCAGCGAGACGAGACCGTTCCTCTGCTTGACGATCGTTTGGAACATGCGGTCGAAGTAAGAATTCACCGGGCTCAAAGCTGAAGCAACCTCGTCTATCGACAAACGATGTTTTCGGGATGCCAACCTGCGCCAGACACTCGCCAGCCCGGGCTGCTGTTCTCGCGGCACGCCTGCAGGGCGGTAATAGTGAGCAAGCTCTACGAACCCGGCGGCAGACATATAGCGCCGCCACGCCTCAAGATCGTGGTACGCGCCGTAGCGTCATACGGTAATGGAGGAAGTATGTGCTGCATGGAAAAGCTTCCTGGAGTCTGAAGCAAAAACGGGGCGAACACCCCATTTTCTGCAACCGGTCGATCGGTCAAGTTGCCACCGCAGGTCACATCGGCGCCACGCCGGGACGGTATAGGACCGACCGTCCCCGGACCGCCGTTACTTGAGCCGCATGTCGTTTTTGACCGACTTCACGCCGTTGACGCTGCGTGCGACTTGGACTGCCTTGCTCATGTCGGCCTGGTACTTGACGAAGCCGCTGAGCTGAACCGTGCGCTTGAAGGTCTCGACGTTGATTTCGGCGGATTTCAGCGAAGGTTCATTGAATATGGCCGCCTTCACCTTGGTGGTGATGACGGTGTCATCGACGTACTCTCCCGTGCTCTCCCTGGTGGGGGTGGGCGCGCAGCCCAGAACAGTTGCCAGCAGGACGGCAAGGAAAACGGCGGAAATGCTCTTAAGTTGTTTCATAACCAGACTCTCCATTGAGTACCGCATTAAAACCGGGGGCCATACCCGCTGCACATCGTGAAGTCACGACATGCATATTGCCCGGACAATCATCTTCTTCCGTAGCGCCGCGTTCCGTGCGCTGGCGTACATAGGGGGCGAACTATCTGGTTCAACGCATTGCACCGCGATTCACGAATTCTGGACCAGCGCGCCGTTCTCCACCCTGACCTTGTCACCCACTTTGAAGGCCGGCTCGGTCGCGTAGGAAATGCTTGATTGGGTATGCGTCCACCAGAGGCGCCGATATCACGCACACCATGCGGCGATTGTCCCAGCCGCCCGACCCGGGGTCTGTGCGGTAGGATACACATCCGGCCGCCCGGAGACCAGGTGGCGGTCGTTGTCTCGCGAAATCCGGCTTATGTTGGTTAGCGCACATACGCCCCCGCGACTTCATGCTAACCTCGCTGACATGGGGTAGGGGTCTTGCCTTTGACCCCGGCCGCCAAGCCATTTGTGAAACTATTGGTGAAACCATTGCCATGCACGCGCCGCACTCTCCCAAGCAAAACCGCCTTCTGGCCTGCCTGTCGGCCGAGAACTACCAACGCCTGCTGCCCGATCTGGAACTCATACCGATTCGCCCCTTGCCGGCTCGACTGCACCCGCTGGCAGTTTCGATCCGGGATGGAATGCGGTAAGCCGCCAATGCCCGCCCCCCAAAGCCCCAATCAAAATCATCTTCTCGCCGCGCTGCCCACGGCTGAATTCGAACGCATGGCCCCTCATCTGGAACCGGTCGAAATGTTGCTCGGCGATGTCCTCTACGAGTCCGGCGGCCTGCTCCAGCACGTCTATTTCCCGACAACGGCGATCCTGTCCCTGCACTACATCATGGAGAATGGCTCATCCTCCGAAATTGCGGGCGTGGGCAACGAAGGCGTGCTCGGAATTTCGCTTTTTATGGGCGGAGATACGACGCCCAGCCGGGCTGTCGTTCAGACCGCGGGCCAAGGCTACCGGCTGAAAGTACAGCTGATGGTGCAGGAATTCAATCGCGCCGGACCGATGCAGCAGTTGATGCTGCGTTACACCCAGGCGCTTATCACGCAGATGTCCCAGACTGCGGTGTGCAATCGGCACCATTCGTTAGTGCAGCAACTGTGCCGCTGGCTGTTGCTGACTCTCGATCGCATGCCGACGAATGAGTTGATCATGACGCAGGAACTGGTCGCGAGCATGCTCGGCGTGCGCCGGGAAGGCGTCACCGAGGCTGCCCGAAAATTGCAACAGGCCGGCGTTATCCGCTACCGCCGCGGGCACATTACCGTACTCGAGCGGTCGGGATTGGAATCCCAGGTGTGCGAGTGCTACGCAGTCGTAAAGAAGGAATTTGCCCGCCTGCTGCCGGGCCTACGCCAGCGACAGGACATTTTTCTGCAATCTCAAAATGCGCAGCGGGAAGCGGTCGTCTGCACGGCCGACCGATCGAGAGGTCGTAAATGAAGCCTGACCTGGTCTTTGCATTTTTCGCGGATCCCGGCAATGTTTAAGAAAACCCGCAGATCCGGCAACGGCGCATATCCCGATCGTGGCGATCAGTGCAAACGTAATACCCAGCGATATCAAAAAAGGCCTGGAAGCAGGATTTTTCCGCTATCTCACCAAACCCATCGTGGTCAACGAGTTCATGGATGCCTTGGGCGTTGCACTGGAATTCTCGGCGGCACGAGGGGAAAATTGGTTTACTCAGAAGTCGGTAACTTGGAGAACAGGATGTCCTTATTCCATGCGGGTTTCAGACGCGTTTCTGTCGTCTAAATTGCCGACTACTGAGTAAAAGGGACTGATTCAATGATTAACGCATCTGAAATCCTGAACGCGAAAGTGCTGATTGTCGACGATCAGCAATCCAATGTCCTGTTGCTTGAGAAAATTCTGCAAGATGTCGGCTATACCCACGTTACCTCAACGATGGATCCGCATGCAGTCGCGGCGCTTCATCGCGAAAACCGCTACGACCTGATTCTGCTCGATCTGCAGATGCCCGGCCTGGATGGATTTCATGTTATGGAAAACCTCAAGACGATCGAAACGGAGAGCTACATTCCGGTCCTCGTGATCACCGCCCAGCCGGCGCACAAGCTGCGGGCGCTGCAGGCCGGCGCCAAGGATTTTGTGAGCAAGCCCTTCGATTTGACCGAAGTTAAAACGCGGATTCACAACATGCTGGAAGTGCGCCTGCTGCACCGGAAACTCGAGAATTACAACAAGGTGCTGGAACAGACGGTACAGGAGCGGACGGCCGAACTGCGCGAAAGTGAAGCACGCTTTCGCGCCCTGACGGAACTGGCGTCCGACTGGTACTGGGAATCGGACGAAAACCAGCGATTCACCAAGGTGTCCGGCCCGTTGCTCGAGATGCTCGGAATACAAATGGGCACATTGATGGACGAAACAAGAGTACTTCAGGGTCCGGGCTGGAACGAGGCGGAGCGCGCTGAACTCGAAGCGAACATCAAGGCCAGGCGTCCGTTCCTTGATTTCCCCTTCAGCCGGGTCAATCCCGATGGCTCCCACCAATATTTTCAGGTCAGCGGGGAACCGATGTTCGACCCGTCCTGCCGCTTTATCGGTTACCGCGGAATCGGTGTGGAAGTGACCGGGCGCATGCGTTCGATGGTCCCCGCCGGCGCCGCCTGATTCATTTCGAATAGCAGGGCGAACCGG
>ERZ1292633.1245-Hain-H41-02um-R1-1245-length-27855-cov-5_pt1 | contig 27855 bp, 23 predicted proteins | sample MGYA00564406_ERZ1292633 | MGnify/ENA primary metagenome ERZ1292633 (study PRJEB36523, sample SAMEA6512639) | groundwater metagenome | collected 2019-01-08 | study: AquaDiva: Metagenomics assemblies of 32 groundwater samples | reverse complement strand
ATGCTGAAGCATTAGGACACGCTGCAATACAAGCTCCACATCCAATACAAGAGGCATAATCAAAAGCAGTATCTGCTTTAACTTTTTCTATTGGTAAGCAGTTAGCATCTTGAGCATTTCCTGTATTAATAGAAACATATCCGCCAGCCATAATTATTCTATCCATAGCAGCTCTATCAACAACCAAATCTCTTATAATAGGCATTGCAGCAGCTCTTATAGGTTCAACTACAATATTATCACCATCTCTATAATGTCTCATGTGTACTTGACAAGTAGCAGTTCCTTTCATTGAGCCATGAGGAACTCCATCTATTACCATATTACAAGATCCGCAAATACCTTCACGGCAATCACTATCAAATTCTACAGGCTCTTCACCTTTTTTTATAAGTTGTTCATTAAGTAAATCCATCATTTCTAAAAAAGACATATCAGGATTCACATCTGGAATAGAATAGTCAACAAATTTACCAGTATCTTTACAACTTTTTTGTCTCCAAATCTTAAGATTGACTTTCATTTTTTTTGATGTTGCTTGACTCATATTTATTACCTATACCTCTCCTATTTATAACTACGTTGAGTGAGTTTTACGCTTTCAAAAACTAGCTCCTCTTTGTGTAATTGAGGTTCAGCTTTTTCACCCTTATGTTCCCATGCACCTACATAACAGAAATCATCATCATTACGTAAAGCTTCACCTTCAGATGTTTGATATTCTTCTCTGAAATGTCCACCACAAGATTCTTCTCTATTTAAAGCATCTCTAGCCATGAGTTCACCTAGTTCTATAAAATCACCTAATCTGAATGCATACTCTAGGTTTTTATTGTAATAAGTTTGTTCTCCTGGAACTAAAACATTTTGCCAAAATTCATCTTTAAGATTAGAAATATCTTTTATTACTTTAATAAGACCTTCTTTATTTCTAGCCATACCAACGTTATCCCACATTAAATGACCTAATTGTTGGTGATATTCTTGAACAGTTTTATTTCCTTTTACAGATAAAAGTTGATTTAATTTAGCTTTTACTTCATCTTCAGCTTGTTTAAAAGCATCATGCTCGGTTGTTACTTTTTCTAGTGTATTTGCAGCTAAATATTCACCTAGTGTATAAGGTATTACAAAATAACCATCAGCTAAACCTTGCATTAAGGCACTAGCTCCTAAACGGTTTGCACCATGATCAGAAAAATTAGCTTCTCCTAAAACATGTAAACCAGGAATTGTACTCATAAGATTATAATCAACCCAAAGTCCGCCCATTGTATAATGAACAGCAGGATAGATTCTCATAGGAACTTTGTATGGATTTTCTCCAGTAATTCTTTCATACATATCAAAAAGATTACCATATTTAGTTTTTATACTTGCTTCGCTTGTTCTTTTTATAGCATCGGTAAAATCAAGATAAACAGAAAGACCTGTATCACCTACACCATTGCCTTCATCACAAACATTTTTAGCATTTCTTGAAGCTACATCTCTAGGAACAAGATTTCCAAAACTAGGATATCTTCTTTCTAAGTAATAATCTCTTTCATTTTCAGGAATCACATCAGGAGATCTAGAGTCTCCTTTATTTTTAGGAACCCAAACTCTACCATCATTTCTTAAACTTTCACTCATAAGAGTTAATTTTGATTGATAATCACCAGAAACAGGAATACATGTTGGATGTATTTGTGTATAACAAGGATTTGCAAAGAAAGCACCTTTTTTATGAGCTCTCCAAGAAGCCGTAACATTTGAATTTTTTGCGTTTGTAGAAAGATAATAAACATTTCCATATCCACCAGTACAAAGAAGAACTGCATCTCCTGCATGTCTTTCTATTTCACCAGTTAAAAGATTTCTAGTTATTATTCCTCTTGCTTTTCCGTTAACCAAAACAAGATCAAGCATTTCTCTTCTATTGTAAAGTTCAATTTTTTTAAGAGCTACCTGACGCATTAAAGCACTATAAGCACCTAAAAGAAGTTGTTGACCAGTTTGTCCTCTAGCATAAAAAGTTCTTGAAAGTTGAGCTCCACCAAAAGAACGGTTATCAAGTAATCCACCATATTCTCTTGCAAAAGGAACACCTTGAGCAACACATTGGTCAATTATATTTCCACTAACTTCAGCAAGACGATGTACATTAGCTTCTCTTGCTCTGTAATCTCCACCTTTTATGGTGTCATAAAATAATCTCCAAACACTATCACCATCATTAGGATAATTTTTTGCTGCATTAATACCACCTTGAGCAGCGATACTATGAGCTCTTCTTGGTGAATCATGAATACAAAAAGATTTTACATTATATCCAAGTTCTGCTAATGAAGCGGCAGCAGATGCTCCAGCTAAACCAGTACCAACAACTAGGACAGTAAATTTACGTTTATTATTAGGGTTAACAAGGCTAACATGGCTTTTATGATTTGACCATTTATCTTGTAAGTTACCAGAAGGTATTTTTGAATCTAACATTTTATATTCCTCCTTTTGTTAAGAAAATCCAAACAGGTAGCACTAAAAAGCCTATAGACATTAATAATGCGAAAACAAGTGCTGCTGTGTATATAAGAGAAGAATATTTTTTATTATTTGCTCCTAATGATTGAAAAGCACTCCAGAAACCATGTCTTAAGTGCAAACCTAATAACATCATTACACCTGCATAACCAAAGGCATATAAAGGATTCTGAAATTTTTCAATAACGAGTCTATACATATCTCTTGCTTCTTCACCATGTAAAGTGGTTATATAACCTTCCTTTATACCTGGTCCAAATTTAAAAGTGATAACATGTAAAATTGTAAAAATCAGAATAATTGATCCTGTTACAATCATACTTTTAGAACTAGCACTTTGTTTACTAGCCCCTCCAGCACTTTGCTGAATAGCATATTTAACAGGTTTTGTTTTCTGTTTTTTTAAGGCAATTGATGTTCCTATTGCACCATGCACAACAAAAACACCTAATAAAGCTAATTCTACTACCCATAGAATTGGCCCTAAGCTCTCTAATTTAAGAGCGTAATTATTAAAAACATCTGCACCTATAAAAAGTTGCAGATTCCCAAGAAGATGTCCGAGAACAAATACACACAGAGCTAATCCAGTTAATCCTGTTAGTACTTTTCTTCCTATTTGAGAAGTTAAAGCATCAGTAAATTTCATATTTTGTTAACTTTCTAAGATTATAAAAAAAAATTATAGTTAATAATAAAATCAAAGTAATTATACGAAATTTTATAGTGATTTTGTATTAATATTAGTTAAAAATTTTTTTGACAGTTATTTTTATATGAAATTTTAAGATTTATAAGATTATCTTAAATCAAGAAAGTATAAGCAAAAACAAGCTTTAAAATGATATAATAAAAATTAGATAAAAAATAAATTAAACATTTATCGATTTTTTTTTTGATTATTATATTATAATTTAATAAAAAGTAAAGGTCTAAAATAATTGATTTCAAAAAATAGCTATTTAAATAATATTCTAAATCTAATTCTTAAGAAAAGAACTATTTTTTTTAAAATATTTTTCATACTTCTGGTTGCTATAAATTTTTCTTGTTCTTCAAAAATTATTACAGATCAAATAAGAGGTGGTAATATTAAAGGCCCTTATTATTTGGAAAAATACCCTGTTTCAATAAATAGTGAAAAAATATCTATAGTTACATTTAAAATAGAAAAAGATATAAATAAGCCTATAAAAGAAGTAATATTAAAAAGAAACGAAGATTATAAGATAGATTATGATAAAGGGACAATAATTTTTACAAAAGATATTGAAGCTTATGATAAAGAATTAAACAAAATCTATATTGTGGTTCAATATCAAGGATACGGTTTTAACTTATTATAAGTTATGCCGGGCAATATTCGTTAACCCAAACGTCTCTTTTGTTAACCCATTCATTTTCTTTTATTTCTCTTTGTTGTGTATAAAGATTAGAAAAAATGTATTTGTTTGTATCGATGATATTTTCAGAATCAGATGCTAATTTAGGGCTTAAGTTTTTTACTTTATTTTTTATTTCTTCTTCAGATTCTGCAACTACATTAAATGCTTGACCTTTAACCCAAACAACTTTAGATACTTTAGAAGCATATATAGCTTCATTTTGAGTTTTTTTCTTAAAGCTATCACCAAAAAAATTCTCTTCTTTAGAAGTTTGATTTTTAGAATCACTTCCTAAAATGAAGCTTTCTGCTTTTGTTATGATTTGTTTAAATTTTTCTAACATATTATCTTAAAGTTAAAACTCTTAATTTATTCTTAACTTATTATAGAGAATAATTTTTATATCTTGCTAAGAAAGTTAAGGTTTATTTAAGAATGGGGAAAAATATTCTTAAGTTAGTTTTTTTATCTTTTTCTAAAAATAAGAAAAAAACTATAAAATAACTAAAATAACTAAATGTTGATTTTTGATAAAAAAAAATCAACATCAATACAAGTAAGGATATAATTAAATTATTGACACATATTTTAAGGTTTAATTAAAAAAGATTTTATGAACGCAAGACATACATCAAGAGAGCTTTTTGTTTTAGTTTTATCACAACTACCAAACATAAAAAAGAAAATAGAAAAAGTACAAATAAATGATCTAATAGAACAAGCAACGAGGACATTAACTGACGAAGTTTCAGCAGTTCTAAGTGTGGCAAGGGGAGAAATATTAAAAGCAGACGAAGATATGCACGAAGCAAGTTTGAGAAGCAATAATGAAAGTGTAAAAGAATTTTTATCAAGTGGTTTAGATAATACCCATCATGCTTTAGAACTAATTTCATACTGTAATTCTATTCCTATTCTATGTTCTATGGCGGATAAACAAGATATTAGAGATTTTACAGCAAAATTAATTCGATTATATCAAGAAAGCTCTGAAAAAATAGATAAAATAATAAATGAAAGTACCGAAGGCGGATGGGATATGGAAGGAATGTATTCTTTAGATAGAAACATTCTTATTATGGCTGTAGTAGAAATTACTAGTTATGAACATACAAATTATAAAATAATAATAGATGAAGCTATCGAAATTGCTAAAAAATTTGGTTCTGCCGAATCACCTAATTTCATAAATGGTGTTTTGAGTGGTGTAATGAAAAATTTAGGTATTAAATAAAAATGTCAGAAGAAAAGAAAAAAGGTTGGCTTAAAAGATTTTTTGGTGGTACTGAGAAAAAGCAAGCATCAGAGAATCTTGAAAAACCTTTGTCTGAACTTGTCATTGAAAAAAAAATAGAACCTGAAATAGTTGTTCCTCAAAAAATTGAAGTATTAGAGAAAATAGAAAATAAAGAATCTAAAGAAACTATTGATACTAATAATAATTTAATATTAGAGGAATCTAAAACAACTATAGAAGCTAAAATTGAAGAAAAAGTAGAAGAAATAACTCAAGAAAAAACAGAAGAAAAAAAAGGTTGGTTTTCAAAAGTTGTTGATACACTAAATGCACCCATAGAAATAAAAATTGATAACTCTGATCCTGATGCTTCTTTTATGTCAAAAATTACAGGGAATATAAGTATTGGACTTGGAAAACCTGTTGTTAAAGAGACAGATGAAGAAAAAGAAGCTTGGCAAGAAAAACTTAAAGAAAGTCTATCAAAAACAAAAAACTCTTTTGTTGATAAATTAGATAGATTGGTAAAAGGAAGCACCAAAATAGACGAAGATCTTTTGGAAGAAATAGAAGAAATTCTTCTTGAAAGTGATGTTGGTGTTGTTATGACAGATAAAATTGTTCATAGAATAAAAGAACTTGCAAAAGAAAAACGTTTTTTACCAGAAGAAATTATGCCTTCTGTTTTTGAATACTTAAGAGAACAATTAGATGATGAACAATCTAGAATAGTTATAGATGACTCTCGATTAAATATAATAATCATGGTTGGTGTTAATGGAACAGGTAAAACAACAACTACTGGTAAAATTGCTGCAAAATTAAAAATTAGTGATTATTCAGTTTTATTATGTGCTGCTGATACTTTTAGAGCAGCTGCTATTGAACAATTGGAAGTTTGGAGTAAAAGAGCTGATGTTCCACTTATAAAACACCAAGAAGGTTCTGACCCTGCTGCAGTTGTTTATGATGCAATAAAATCTGCTCAAGCAAAAAATGTTAATGTTTTATTGATAGATACTGCTGGAAGACTACATAATAAAGCAAATTTAATGGAAGAATTAAGAAAAATAAAAAGAATTGTTGATAGAGAAACAATAAATGCAAAAATCGAAATTTTATTAGTTTTAGATGCTACTACAGGACAAAATGGAATAAAACAAGCAGAGCTTTTTGGACAAGCAATAAAACTATCAGGAGTTGTTCTTACAAAATTAGATGGCACTGCAAAAGGTGGTGTAGTTTTTTCTATAAGAAATACATTAGGAATACCTATAAAACTTATGGGTGTTGGTGAAGGTCTGGAAGATTTAAGAGATTTTGATCCTCAAATGTTTATAGATGCTCTTTTTTCTAAAAAAAATGAAATTAAAGTCAATGAAAGTACAAAAAAAATAGCTGGGGAATAAAAATGGGTAAAGTATATGTAATTGGAGTGGCTGGTGGAACGGGTTCTGGCAAATCAACCATTGCTCGTAAGGTTGTTGAAGTAGTTGGACCAGAAAATGTTTCTTACATTCAACAAGATTCTTATTACTATGATTTACATCATTTACCAACCGATGTAAGAGATAAATTAAACTATGATCATTTAGATTCTATAGATAATGATTTGCTAATAAAACATTTGAACTTATTAAAAGCAGGTAAAAGTGTAAAAAAACCAATTTATGATTTTAAAACTCATTCAAGATCTCCTCATACAGAACATTTACCTGCAAGAAAAGTAATATTAGTAGAAGGTATTTTAGTTTTAGCTCATGAAAAATTAAAAGATATGATGGATATAAAAATTTTTGTGGATACAGATGCGGATATTCGTCTTATAAGAAGAATTTCAAGAGATGTTATTGAAAGAGGAAGACCTTTAGAATCTGTAGTAGATCAATATTTAACAACTGTTAGAGTTATGCACGAAAAATTTGTTGAACCAGGAAAAAAAGTTGCAGACCTTATAATACCTGAGGGTGGTCATAATGAAGTTGCAATGGATATGTTAATAACAAAAATAAAATCTATTTTAGATACACCCTTTAATGTTCATTTTTTAGAGCAATAGATTTTTTCTAAAAGTTGTTTAGGATTGAGAATTAATTAATATACGTTTTTAGAAGTGAAGAGTGAAGGATGAAGAGTAAGGATTTTGCAGGGGTTTGATTCATCAAACCCTTATGTAAGTTCATGAAGTTATTTAATTTAGATAAGCTTTCTGGAAATAATTTTTAAATTTATATATTTGTTTTTAATAAAAAACTTAAAGGTCTATATTTAAAATATGATAAAATCATACTATGAAGTTAAAATTACATTCAATTGATTATCTTGCAAAAAGAGCTTCGGAAACTTTTCAAAGATTCCCTAGTGTTGTACTAATTGCTATAGTTGGTACTCTTACCTCAATCTATTTAGTTCATAATGAAAAAATACATAATATTTACTATTTCATAAATTTTGTTTTATGTTTGATAATGGCTGTTTTTTCAACTTTATCTATTTATATTTTTTCAGAAAAAAATGACATACTGTCGGGGAATATTGATAAAAAAAAGCAATATTTACTACATATTCCTGTATTTATAATATTAACTTTTTATTATTTTACATTACCTTTTACAGAAGAGCAGTATCGTGCTATTACACCAGAATTAATGAGATACGCTCAATATAATATATCATTAGTTATGATTGTAATGTTTATTGCTTTTATAAATAAAAAAAAATCACTAGGTATTTGGAATTTTAATTATAAATTAGCAGAAAGATTTTCTTTTGCAGGAATATACTCTTTTACTTTATTTACAGGATTATCAGCAGCTCTTTTTTCTATAGACAAATTATTAGAAATATCAATTCCAGAAAAAAGTTATTTAGACTTATGGATTTTTATTGTAGGTATTTTTACTTCAATATTTTTTCTTGCAGGAATTCCAAAAGATTATGAAAAACTTGAAGAAGAAACATTTTACCCTCCTTATTTAAAGTTTTTTTCACAATTTGTTTTAATTTCTATATCCCTTATTTATATGTTTATTCTTTATTTGTATGGATTAAAAATAGCTATGGCTTGGGAATTACCAAACGGTAGAGTTTCAGCATTAATTTTAGGTTGTGCTAGTTTAGGAATATTTTCATTTATAAGTTTATATCCTCTTCAAGAAAAAGATGAAAATGCTTGGATAAAAGTTTTTACAAAATATTTTTATATTTTATTATTACCTCTTATAGGAATGTTATTTATTGCTATCAATAGAAGAGTTTCTGATTATGGGATAACAGAACCAAGATATTTTTTATCAATAATAGCTTTTTGGCTTTTTGGTATTTCTATTTACTTTATTTTTAGTAAAATAAAAGATATAAAATATATTCCTATATCACTTGCATTCATTTCTTTTTTTACTGCAATAGGGCCTTGGAGTGCTTATAATGTTTCTTTTAATAGTCAATTTTCAAGATTAGAAAGAATATTGATAAAAGATAAAATATTAGAAAATGGTAAAGTAGTAAATCAAAAATCCGAAAAAAATATAATAAATACTAAAATAGAAAAATCAAATCAAGAAAAAAATATAGAAAACGATGATTTATATGAAATATCTTCAATTTTATCATATCTAAATACTTATAATAAAATAAATGAAGTAAATAAATTTTTTGATCCACCACTAAAATTGACTCTTCATTATTCAAACCCTCAAACTATAATGGAAGCTATGAATTTAAGATATGTCCATCCAATAAGATATTTTGAACCATCAGTTAATAGTAATAAACAAATAAGTTTACATTATTCTATAAAATATCAAAATATGAATTATTTAGACATTTCTGGATATGATATTTTTCTAAAAAATAACTATTATTCAAAAAACTCTCAAGAGATAAAAGCAAAAGATAAAATATTTAAAATATATATAGATGATAAATTTAAACTTACACTAAAAGAAAATGATGTAGTTATTTTTGAAGTAGAATGTAATGACCTTTTTAGAAAAATTGTAAAAAAATATAAAAGTAATGATTATAGCTTAGATACAGAAGATGCTTTAATTGAATTTGAGAATAAAAAAGGAAAAATAAAAATATTTTTTACTAGTCTATCTTTTACGAAAAAAGGATCTAACTTAACATTAAACAATGTACAAAGTGATATTTTAATGAAAATAAATTAATATTATAAAATATACTAATTTTTAACCTTCACTAATTTGTTCAGGATCATATTCACCTTCCCATCTTGCAATAACAACAGTAGCTAAACAATTTCCAATTACATTAACTGAAGTTCTTGCCATATCCATAAGTTCATCTATTGCTAAGATAACAAAAATTGGTTCTGTAGGTAGTCCAAATGTTGCCGCAGTACCTAATAATATAACTAAAGAGGCTCTAGGAACACCAGCAACTCCTTTACTTGTAACCATAAGAGTAAAAACCATAGCAATTTGTTGAGAAAAAGTCATTTCGATTTTTGCAGCTTGGGCGACAAAAACAGCAGCTAAAGATAAATATAAAGTAGTGCCGTCCAAATTAAATGTATATCCTGTTGGTAAAACAAAAGCCACTATTTTTTTAGGAATACCAAATTTTTCAAGTTTCTCCATTGCTAAAGGTAAAGCGGCATCAGAACTTGTTGTTGCAAAAGCTAATGATACAGGTTCTGAAATTGCAATAATAAATTTTTTAATTGGTACTTTAAAAAATAAAGCAATAGGTAATAAAACAAAGAGTAAAAATAATCCTAGTGCAATATAAAGTGTTGCTAATAACTTAAATAAATTTACCAAAACACCTAATCCCATGTGTCCAACTGTATAAGCAATTGCAGCGCCCACACCAATAGGAGCAAACATCATTACAATAGAAGTAAATTTAAACATTACTTCAGATAAACTTTCGCAAAATTCTAACATAGGTTTTTTCTTTTCTTCAGAAAGCATAGCTAACCCAATTGCAAAAAGAACACTAAAAACGACTATTTGCAAAACACTTCCTTCTGATACAGATTTTGCAATATTTTCAGGAAAAATATTTAATATTATTTCAGCGGTCTTTTTTTGAGCAACTACTTCTATTTTTTCAGTTTCACCTTTTGGTAATTCTATTCCTACTCCAGCTTGAGTATAATTTATTGCTCCTAAACCAATAAAAAGTGCAATGGTTGTAACAACTTCAAAATATATAAGTGATTTTATTCCCATTCTTCCCATTTGTTTTAAATTTGAATGACTTGCTATACCTACTACTAAAGTTCCAAATAAAAGAGGTCCTATTATAGTTTTTATCATTTTCAAAAAGATTTGGCTGAATACTTTTAAACCCGTGGCAAATTCTGGAAAATCATTTCCAATTTCTGCTCCCAAAAACATACTTATAAAAATCCATGTTGTAAGAGATTTCTTTTTTATTCCATAAAAAGTCAAAAAACCAATTGCTATCCACCTTGAAAAAAATAATAAATTTTTATCCATGGGCATTATTTCAAAAGCATCAATTAAATTTAAAATACTTACAATAAAAAAGGTTATTAATGTAAATATAATATTATTTTTCATAAAATTTTCCTATATGAAGATGAGTAAAATAATTTTATCATGAAAAGTTAAGGACAAAAAATAAATGATTAAATGTTTATATAGAGTAAGAAGTTAAAAGTAATGAGTGATGAGAAAAAAAAATATATTCTTATCTTGTTACTTCTTACCTTTTACTTTTCACTAATCATGATGATTTTAAAGGATTAATTATCTTTTTATCTAAAATAAAAACAATGAAAATAATTAAAACAGCGGGTATTAAGAAATAATGAAATTTCTCTGAAAATTTTTTATAATTTTTGGTAATTATCTCTGATTTTTCTAATGAATTTATTTTTGAGTAAATGTCATCTAATGTTTTTGCATTATCGGCACTAAAATATTCTCCATTTGTCATTGCCGCTATTTCTTTTAATTCTTCTTCATTGATTTTTGTAATAATAATTTCACCTCTTATATCTTTTTGATATTCTTCTATTCCTGTTTTGGGATCAACAATTTTTAGAGGAACGCCTTCTGGTTTCCCAATTCCTATTGTATATATTTTAATACCTTTCGTTTTAGCAATTTCACTTGCTCTGATAGGAGATATTTGCCCCATATTATTTTCGCCATCAGTTAATAAAATAATTACTTTACTTTTATTTTTAATTTTTTCAAAAATATACGTTCCATTTGCAATTGCATCTCCTATTGCAGTTCCACCTGTTTTAACTATTTCTGTATTAACCAAATCAAGTTGCTCTAAAATAAATTCATAATCATTTGTAAGAGGCGATAAAGTAAAAGATTTTCCTGAAAAAGTAACCAAACCTAAACGATTATTATCTTGCTTTTTAACAAATTTACTTATTACATTTTTTGCGGTTTCTATTCTATTTTTTCCAATATCTTGAGCTAACATACTTGATGAAGTATCTATTGCTAAAACAATATCAACACCTTTTAATTTTGTTTCTTTTATTTCATGACCAACTTGTGGTCTAGCTAAAGCTAATATTAATAAGAATAAAATAAATGTATTAATATAAGATGAATAAGTATAAAAATAAGTTTTCCAAGATTTTTTTTGATTTTTTATTATATAAAAAGTAGGAAAAGGAATAGATTTTTTTAATTTTTTTTTATTAACAATATTTAGATGATAAAAAGGTAGTATCAATAGTAATAATAATATATAAGGGGCTGAAAATAGCACTTTTTATATTAAATATCGTCTTTTGATGAGCTATCAAAAAGAGAAACTTCTTGCATATCTAAGGCACTTATTATGGTTTCAGGAGTAACGTAACCTAATTTTACAAGAACCTGACCTAATAGTCTTTTTTCTTTAGATTGAATTTCTAATGCATTAAACAATTGCTCTTCGGTTATTAAACCCAGTTCAACCAATATTTCACCTAATCTTTTTTTTGGTGAAGATGTAAAAGTTTCTTCGTTCATTTTTTTTATTCTAAAAAACAAATAATATTAGAATTATAATCTTTTTAATATAAAATTAAAAGAGTAATTACTAATATTTTATTATTTATCAAGTATATAACAAAAAATATAAGGTAGTGAATATATTGAAATTATTGATTTTAATGCTTGATTTAAAAGTAAATTTTAGCAATAAACATTAGAAAATATTTTTTTTGTTTTAATATGTTATTTAATTTTTCAGACTAAACAGGAGAAAAAATCTTTAATGAAGCTAGTTCTTGCATGGCAACAGAAATCATTTTTACATCACTGCGTAATATAGCCATTTTAGATGCACCGCTTAAATATTGAGTTTTAATTTCTTTAGAGTTTAAAAAATCTTTATCTAAAAGTCTTTTAGTCTTATCAACTCTTTCTTTAGCATAAAGAGCTTCTTTAACTCTTCTCATAAAATTAAGATCTATATTTGTTTTATCTTGTGATTCTCCATTTAATTTTCTTAAATTTAAATCTAATTCAACTATTATATCTCTAAATTTTTCTAGTAATGTAACCGAATTACATAAATTTCCATCCAAATTAAATTCCATATTTAAACGATCTTCAGCTTTCTCAGCATCTTTAATTAATCGTTCTATTTCATCTTGAACCATATCTAATGATTTATCTTCAGATTGTATCTCTTTAATTAATCTTTTATTATCTTCACTAAAAGTATTTAATGAATCTATTATTCTTTGAGTTTCTGGATAGGTTTCTTCTACAAAGTGATTAAATTCGTTATTTCTTACTACATATTCATTACCTGTTTCTAAAACTTCACCCCAATTATTATTCAATTCTTCAATCTCAGGAGCAATATAAGTATTTATAGTTTGAGAAGCTCTATTAAAATCTTCTGTTGTCAAATGTTGAATAAAAGCAGAAACAGGGTTAATTTCAGTTTCAGCTGATAAAGAAACTCTCTCATCACTACTTAATAAGTCAACTTGACTAAATTCATTAGTTAAATTAGAATTTGCGTCAACTTTTGGTGGTACAGGAAGTGTAAAAGTAGTAAGGCTTGATAAAGCCATAGAAGCTGTAGGTGTTACTCTTGAAGTTAAATTAGTTGATAATGATGGCTCGGTTCCTTCTAATAAGGTACTTGCATTAGGTATATTAGTTCTCAATAATTCAACAGGTTCTTCTTTTTTTCTACTTATAGAATTACTAGATTCTATTGGAATTATTGATTGAGATAATATCTCTTCTGTTGAGGAATTATCTACTTTTACATAAAATTGAGGGTTTTTAAACATATCATTAAGTATTGTTGTTAATTCAGTTTTTTTGCCAGATCTAGGACAATTAGTTATATCTAAATTAATAACATCTTTATTTTGATTAATAATAGTAAGAATTTTATCTCTTTTTTGTTCAGGAGTCATTTTATTATTAGGACTCATTACACTTTTAATTTCATTAAAGGCTAAACGGAAATTTAAATCCATTGCTTTTAAATCAGGTAGTTTACTAAAATCTGTATTACCTTCTTTCATTAATTCCAAAACATTTTTCATATATTGACCATATATAACGAATAAAGCAGGGTTATTTTTATATGATTCAAATTCTTTAGTTAAATTTCTTAAAAAATCTGCTGTTTTAGGATCTGTTTTTATTATTTCATCAATTTTTGATTCTATATCGCTTACTGTACAAGATACGGCATGAAGAGATTTATTAAAGTTTTGTTGGGACTCTTCTCTTTTAGCAATTTGATCAATTAATTCATTATTATTTAAAGTTTGTAAAATAGTACCAATTTCTGCACATTTTTGGGGATCTAAATTAGGTAATTTATTAGAAGCTTCTTTTAGAAATTTGAGTAAAAATTTTTCTTGATAAGCTGCTATAGAATTACTTCCTCCATTTTTTATTTGAGCTAATGTTTGTTTTACATTATCAATCATAACATTACTTCTTCCATCTTTATTATTTGGTGAATTAGTATATAGAGCTAATAGTTTTTCCATAGAATCCATATTATTTTTTAATACATTTGTTAAATCAACTCTTTGAGAATGAATTTTCTCTCCTGAAGTGCCATTATAAAAACCTCTGACGCTTGCTAAATTTTTAGAAAAATCTTCTGATACTTTTTTTTCTGGAAAATTAAAAGGTTTATTAAAATCAATTCTTCTATTTAAATTACTATTTACTTGATTTTTATTTTCGCCACTTCTAATTCTAATAGCTTCAGGTTCTGCTACAAATTTTCCAATTTCTTTAATTTTATTTTCATTATTATCAGGAAAAGAAATTGCATTTTCTTTTTTATCATTATTAATATCATTTTCATTTAAATTTACAAATATTTTGTCTCTATTTAATATTACTTCGCCAACCATAAAAATAACCTTTTAATTTTTATTTTAATACATTCATATAAGATTAATAGTAACTTAACTGAAAAACTTGCGTAAAAAACACATTTAAAAACATGCTTGAAATTAAGTTAAATTAATATTATGAAACGAAGAAAATTAAATATCTAGTTTTTAATTAGTTTCCAGAAAAATATAGGTATGAAGTTGATGTAAACAAAGCAGCCAATAAACTTACAATATAAAATCTAAAACTTATTTTTGTTTCTCTTAAACCTTTTTTTTCAAAATGGTGATGTATAGGAGTCATAAGAAAAACTCTCTTTTTTGTTCTTTTATAATAAGAAACTTGTATTATTACAGATAATGTTTCTAAAACAAAAATTATTCCTGCAAAAGGAAGCCATAACTCATTATTACCTATTATTGCAAGAGATGAAAACAATCCGCCCAAAGCTAATGAACCAGTATCTCCCATAAAAACTTCTGCGGGATAAGAATTAAACCATAAAAAAGAAATACAAGTTCCAATACAAACAAGCCCCATAACAATACCAGCAAAAGTCATATTACTAGGATTTGAAAAAGCAAGCATAACAACAAGGGAAATTAAACTTATTGCGGTTACTCCTGATGCAAGACCATCAAGACCATCAGTTAAATTTACAGCATTGGATGTACCAGTCATAATAAAAGCCATTGCAGGAATATATAATAAACCAATATCAATAAAAGTATTTGTAAAAGGAATGTTTAGAATGGGTTTATGACCTAAATATTGTAATCCTAATCCAAAAATAATAGAAGAAAGTATTTGAAGAACTAGTTTTATTTTTGGTCTTAAACCATCATTTTTACCTTTCATAACTATTAACGCATCATCAATAAAACCAATCATAAAAAAACAAAAAACTGTAAAGCATAATAAAAGAGATTCGGTAGAAAAACGACATATAAAAAGAGTTAGAATTAAAACAGGAACAATTATTCCAATTCCTCCCATTGTAGGAGTTCCTTGTTTTACTTTATGTTCTTCTGGACCTTCTTTTCTTATTGTTTGCCTAGCTTTAAATTGTTTTAGCATTTTTATCATAAATGGGAAAATAGCAAGCCCAGAAACCAGACCCATTAGAATATATATTTGATATATAAAAAGTTTTTCTGACAAAATAAATAATCCTAAATTTGAATATCACTAATTTTAGAGTTTAAACTCGAAATTAAATATAGTGGAAATATTTATTTTTTTCGGTAATCTAAATTACTATTTTTAATCGTTTGTTGTAAAAATTATATTTTATTTTTTTCAAAATCTTCTATAAAACCTATTATTTCTTTTAGGTTATTAGATTCCAAATTTACAAATTCAACACCCATTATTACATTTATTTTATTTAAAGCAGATTCAAATTTGGCTTTTTCAATATACTTTATTATTCCTTTTATATTTCTAAAAGTTACATTATTCGGTAATTTAAATGCAAGCATGATATTGTCATTTATTTGATAATTACCAACTGTTCCAATAGAAACACCTCCAGAACTTATATCTCTTATAACCCCACTACTTCTAGTATTTCCTTTAACTATATAAGCAAGCGTTTTTAAAGAAACTCTAGTATTTATTCTCATTAAATTTTCATTTTTTGTTACTTCTTCATCTGAAAGCTTTGAAATTAATTCAAAAACATTTTTTTCTTCTATTTTTATAATATTTTCAGAAAATTTAAATTTATCTTTTGATAACTCAAAAACATTTTCAGAGATAAATATTCCTTTTTTTGAAGTTTTTGATATTTTTCTGGCATATTTAATTATTTTACCTGAAATAACGAGATCATTTCTTTGATAAAAACCAATACTACCATATAAAATATATCCATAATCAATACCAATACCTAATTCAAAATCATCAATTTTATAATCATTTTTTATAATATTTAAATTATGTTCTAATAACTCTTTTATTTCTAAAGATGCTATCATTGCTAAATTAATATCATCATCCGATTTTTCTGTTATACCAAAAACACAAGAAATAGAATTAGAAGAGATTCTTTCAACTATTCCATTATATGAAAATATAATTTTTGTTATTGTAGTTACAATATAATTTATTAGTTTAAAAAAATTTTCTATGGTTATTTTTTCTGATATTTCATCAATATTTCTAAAATTAAAAAAAACTACTACACCTTTTTCTTTATTACCTGATAATGGTATATTTAGCTTTTTTTGAATAACTTTAGACACAATATTTGATGGCAAATGTCTTTGTAAAAAATTTCTAATATCTATTTCTTTTTTAAGATTTTCAAATAATAAAACATTTTCCAATGCTATAGAAAACTGATTAGATATTTCTTGAATAAAAAAAGAATCTTTATCATTAAAAAAACTACTTTTAAAATTAAATAGAGCAATATATCCTATTATATTATCTTTTTGTTTTATTAATCCTAATAAAATAGAACTTATATTTTTATAATCTTTATTATTTATGTTATTTAGAAAAAAATTAGTATCTTTGTTTAATAATAAAGGCTTCAAAAAAATGTTATTAAAATTTTCAAGTTTTGTTGGTTCATTATAGAGATTAATTGCAAATTTAATATTTATATTTTGCTCTATTTCGTCTAAAAGTAAAATACATCCTTTTTCGCAATTAAAAAAATTAATAAGAAGTGATGTTGTATTAGATATTAAAGAAGTAAAATCATTAATAGAATGTATTTTTTGAGATATTTTATTTAATTCAATAAATTTTTTAATAAATTCATCATTTTCTTTATCCAAAAAAAGATAATCTTCTATCTTTATATTATTTTCTTTATCCACTATTATTTTTCGACCTTCTATAATAAATTGTGATTAATCACAAAAGCATAGGGTTATATTGTAATCTTAATTTTAAAATATTGATAGTATTTATATAAATTTTTTATAATTAAAAATTTTCATCTTCTTTTTTCATTTTTATACGAGTTAACCATTTTAATAACATTTTTCTAATAATATCTAAAGTAAAAGGTTTAATAACAAAATCTTTTAAACCAATCTCAAAACATTTATCTTGTTCCTCTTGAGAATCAGTACCAGAAACAGCTATAATAACAGGACTTCCTAAACTTAAAATTTGTCTAGAAGCTTCATATCCATTCATAAGAGGCATTTGTAAATCCATAAAAATTATGTCATATTTATTTGCTTTAAATAAATTTATTGCTTCTATTCCATTATTTGCTATATCTGGTTCATAAGATAATTTTTTTAATACAGAGCTAAATAAAGTTTGATTTACAAGATTATCTTCTGCTATCAATATTTTTAAAGGAATACTTCTGAAAATTAAATCTTCAGAAATACTATTAAGCGTTACTTTCATTATTTTTTCTTGATTAGGTATATTAAAAGAAAGTTCAAAATAAAAAGTGGTTCCAACATTTTCTTCACTAGTTAAATAAATAGAACTTCCCATAATTTCAAGAAGTTGTTTACTTATGGATAAACCTAAACCAGTTCCACCATATTTTTTTACAATTGAAGAATCAGCTTGTTCATAAGGATTAAAAATTAAATCTATTTTATCTTTAGCAATTCCTATGCCTGTATCAGAAACTTCAAATTTTAGCTTTATTTTGTCATCATCGTTACTTATTTTTGATACTTTAATATTTATTTTCCCATTATGTGTAAATTTAGAGGAATTACTAGTTAAATTTATAAGAATTTGCCTTAGTTTTACTATATCTCCATTTAAAAATTCGGGTATATCTTTATCAACTTCATATTCTATAATAGATTTATTTTCTTTTATTTTATAAAATAAAACATCATATACATTTTTTATACAAGCTCTTATATTAAAAGATTCATTTTCAAGAATCATTTTTCCTGAATTAATTTTAGAAAAATCTAAAATATCATTTACAATTGATAAAAGAACTTCACTGCTAGATTTTAAAATATCAAGATATTTTTTTGTTTCTGGATTTAAATCTATATTTTCCATTAAATTTATTGTAGAAACAACACCATTTAAAGGATTTCTTATTTCATGGCTCATAGTTGCAATAAAAATAGATTTTTCTAATGTTGCTTTTTCAGCCAATTCTTTTGCTTTTTCTAATTCTTTTTTTTCTATTTTTTTTGTAGTAATATCTATTACAAATATGGAAACACCTATTATTTCTTTATTAAAAAAAACAGGGTTAAAGGTTATTTCATAAAAAAATAATTTATCTTCTATTCTATTTTCAATTTCTTTAGTAAATTTATTGCCTAAAAAAGCTCTTTTTATATTTTTTTCCCAAAATAATTTTTTTTCTTTTGATTTTGAAAATTCATTGTTTATAATATCTATACCAATAAATGGCTCTGTATTAAATAATTTTTTAAAATAAACTTTAAACGCATTATTAAATGCAGATAATTTTTTTTCTTTATCAATCAAAAAAATTATATTATCTGTACTACAAATAAGGGAATTTAATTTAGATATTTCAACATCAGCAATATCCTTCATTTTTTTTACTTTTTCAACTTCAATCAAATAATTTTTTAAAAGTTCTCTAAAAGATATTTCTAACATAACTTTATCAGCTAAAACGGTTAGAACTTTTTTTTGTTCTTCTGTTATTTTTTTTGGTTTCTTATCAATAATACACAAAGCACCTAATTTAAAACCATCTTTTGTTTTTAGAGGAGCTCCTGCATAAAATCTTATATTTGGGGAATTTACTACAAATCTATTATTTTTAAATAATTCATTTTCATGAGTATCTTCTATAACAAAAACATCATCACCCATTATTGTATATTGGCAAAAAGAATCACTTTTTTTAGTTTCATCTAAATATAAACCAATTTTAGATTTAAACCATTCTCTATCTTTATCTATAAATGAAATTAGGGAAATTGGAACATCAAAAATAATAGAAGCAATATAAGTAATATCATCAAAAGATTTTTCATGAAGAGTATCCAAAATTCTTAAAGAATAAAGCTTATTTATTCTTTCTTCTTCGTTATCTTTCAAAATACATGCCTCAAATAAATTTAATTTAATTATATATTAAAAAACAAAGAAACCAGTTTTTCTTTATTAAAAATAACTGGTTTCTTTGTTTAAATTTTTTATTTTATTAAGAATACTAAGAAGCTCTGCTTCGGGATTAACAAAACGAAATTAAGAAACTATTGTCTTGAGTTTAAAAAAGCACTTACTGAACCAAACTCAATATTATTGTTCATTGTTGGTCTTGATGGTCGTGAAAACACATCATTAGAATTATTCATTTGTAAATTTCCAGTTGGTGCAACTACAGGAGCAGGAGTGTCTGTAGGAGGTTGTTGTATAGGTGCTGTTCCACCAAAGTTTCCACCAGCAGTAACATTAGCAATTGAAGAATAATCTTTTTCTTTAGATAGTGCTTCAGACATACCACCAATAGCACCACCTATTGTAGCAACTCCAAATCCAATAGCACTTGCAATAGTAATAACTTTTAATGCACCAACAGAACCATTTTTAAGTAAATCACCTATCATATTACCCATAGGGCTTAATCCTTGCATTGCGATTCCTCTGTACATAGCAAGGCCAGCTAAACCAACAACTCCTGCAACTGCAACTGTAGTTGTCGGACCGATTGAAGTTATTGTATTACCAACGGCACCTAAAACAGAATCTTTTACTTTTTTTATGCCTTCTAAAGAACCACTTTTCATACCTTCTAAAGCAGAATTAGCTTCGTTTTGATAAGCAACAACATTACCTGTATAACCTTTATAGGTAACTGTAGCTATATTATTTTTACCCAACTCACCTATTTGTAAGGCGTCGCCATAAGCGAGGTAGTTTTTACCATTGGCAGTAAAATAAACTTCATCTAAGCCATTTTTAGCAGTCTTAGCAGCTGCTTCCTGTATAGAAAGGCCACTTTTTAGTTCTTGAATACCTTGAACGTTAAGTTGGTGTCCGTTTAAGAGTATGCTTTCCATATTTTTACCTGTTGACAATAAAATAAAATTGACATTAATACTTATATATATTATACGAAATTTCTGTAAAAACTTGCTAAGTAAAAGTTAAATTTAGGGGAAAAAAAAGTTAACTATTTGATTCGTTTAAGTGCCTTATTTCCTTTATTAATAAATGGTTCAGGTACACTCTAAGAATAAATGTAAATTTTTTTGAAGTTTTAGAGTTAGTATTATTAAGTTTAATTACAAAGTCTTTTGACTCTAAGTTAAAAAAACAAGTTAATAAATAGTCTAAAAAGTAATGTAGATAATGATTCTGAGTAATCATTTTGACTTCAAAAGAAGGGTGTTTTTTTAAAAAATATATGCTTCCAATAGCTCTTTGTTTTTCTTTTTCTATTAAAAAATCTAAGTCAATTATTTTTTCAGGATGATAATGATAAGCCAATGTATTTTTATTTTTTTTTAATTTTAAGTTTAACTTTCTTATTCTAATTCCTAATTCTAAATCTTCCCAACCATAACCTGTAAAATTTTCGTCAAAAAATCCAGCTTCAATTATTTTACTTTTTTCTATTGAAAGATTTGCTGTATCAAAAAAAGAATTAGAATAATCAGTAAAAAGATTTTTTTTAATTTCATTTAGCTCATCTAAATTTGAAATAAATTTTAAATTACCTTGAACAATAATATTTTTATTTTCTTTGTGCATTTTTATATGTGTTTCAATAGTTTTTGGAGTTACAAAAACATCACTATCAATAAAAATTAGATGACTTCCTTTTGCATTTTTAACTAAAATATTTCTTGTTTTTGAAATACCATTATTTTTTTCAGAAATTATATAATTAAAAATAGTAGGATAATTTTTTTTGTATTTTTCCAAAAGAGACTTTGTTTCATCTTTAGAGCAATCATCAACAACCAAAACTTCTATTTTATCTTCGATATTTTTTATAGAATCAAATATTTTTTCAAGAGATATTTCTAATATTTCTTTTCTATTAAAGGTTGGAATTGCTATGGTAAAAAACATTTTTCCTCAACAGGATTTCATTTTTTATAGATAATATTTTAGCTTTATAATATCATCTTTTTCACTATTTTTTTAAATATTATAAATACTAGTTATTTGAAATTTCTTTTTTATTGTATTTAATTTTTATTGTATTTAATTTTTATTACATTTATGCCATAATTTCTAATGTTATTCATTATGGTTTACTTATTTTATGAAAAAATTTTTATCTTTAATATCATCATTATTAATTTTTTCTTGTTCTAATGTTGGGGTTAGTGAACTACCAATAACTGAACAATCACCTGTAAATAATGTACAAACTAATTCTATTAAATCAATTTATACTTTTTACAAAAAATTTAAAGAATATAATCCAAAAATATTTGCTTCTATGGATTTTAATAATGACAAGTTTGTTTCTAAAGATGAATTTATTAAATTCAATTTAGGTCTTTTTAAATTTTCTATACCAATAATGGGTAATACTTCTTTTGAAGATTTAGATAAAAATAAAGATGGAAAGCTTACTGTTAAAGAAATAGATTTGAGCCTTTTTAGCGAAATAAAATTTGTAGAAGAAGTAAGAAAATTTTCAAAAGAAACTTTTGTTGATTATGATAAAAATTCAGATGGTTTTTTAAATAAAGAAGAGTTATTAGATAAAAAACTTTATTGGCTACAAAAAATAATACCAGATACAACAAATAAAACCTTAAATCTTGTAAAAATAAAATTTTCACCTGAATTTTTTTCTCAATATGATGATAATAATGATTTAAAATTAAGTCTATCTGAGTTAGAAATATTATCTGCAAATGAAGCCCTTGAATTTTTAATGGCTTTAAATTTATACCAATTTAAAGTTGGAAAAAGCTAGATATTAATATTATCAAATATTTTTCACAAAAAGCCTTTTTTATTTTCTATTGAAAATAAATAACAATTAATTTATAATCTAATTTAACTTTGATTATGCTATATTTACTTTATGAATTATATTAATTATATAAATGAAACTCTTTACCCAAGAATAAGCGAAAAGCAAATTGTTCTAGACTTATTTGCTGGTTGTGGAGGTTTGTCTTTGGGTTTTGAAGCAGCTGGATTTGAAACTATTGGATTTGAAATGGATATTTCAGCTACTAAAACATACAATAAAAATCTTAAAGGTCATTGTAATAATATAAAATTAGAGTTATCACATGAGTATCCTAAAGCTGATATTATTATTGGAGGACCTCCATGCCAACCTTTTAGTGTAGGTGGTCATCAAAAAGGTATTGAAGATTCAAGAGATGGTTTTCCAATATTTATTGATGCTGTAAAAAAAATAAATCCTAAAGTTTTTATGTTTGAAAATGTTAGAGGGCTTTTATATTCAAATAAAAGTTATTTTGAATTAATAATTAAAGAACTTCAAAAACTAGGATATCTTATTGATTATGAAATTTTGAATGCAGTAAACTTTGATATACCTCAAAATAGAGAAAGACTATTTGTTTTTGGGCATAGAAGTAAATTTAAATTTCCAAAACAAAATTTAAGAAAAATTACCGTTGAGGAAGCAATAGGTGATATAATGTTTACTACTCCTCCAGAAAGTAAATTTTTTACGCCCTCAATGGATGCTTATGTTGAAAAATATGAAAAAGCATCTTTTTGTGTAAATCCAAGAGATTTATATCCAAATAAACCTGCTAGAACACTTACTTGTAGAAATCTTGCTGGTGCTACAGGTGATATGCAAAGAGTGAAATTGAAAGATGGGCGTAGGAGAAGGTTATTACACAGAGAAGCTGCTAGACTTCAAAGTTTTCCTGATTGGTTTGATTTTTGTGGTAATACGACTCAAATATTTAATCAAATTGGAAATGCTGTCCCACCTCTTTTAGCTTATCAATTAGCACTCTCATTAAAAGAATGTTATTTTCAGGAAGAAATATATTCTACTGAAGAAATTTTGAATAATAATTTTCAAGCGAATAATATGCTTACACTATTTTAAAGATGAAAAACTATATCCATAAAAGTAAAAAATCAGAATCCATTCAAAAAATAATTAATGAAGCTCTTGATATACTTGACGGTATTGGAATTCCCTTTGAAGGTAAAACAGAACGTGATTTAGAAAAAATGGCAATGAGTTTTCTTTCATTAGTTGATGTAAAGAGTATTTGGCAAAATGCTAAGTGTGTTGAAGATAATTATGGATTATCCTCAAAAGAAGTTATAAGTTATTTTAATGAAAATTTTGAAGATAATATTAGTCCTGGATCTTATGATGATGTACCTAGAAAATTTATTAAACTTTTACTTTTATCTGATTTTGTAACAAGAAGTGGTATTAATCCAAAAGAAAACTATAATAGCCCAACTAGAAAATATACTGTCCCTAAATTTTTAAGAGATTTGATTATAAATTATAAGTCTGATGATTGGGATAAAAAATTAAAAGAATTTAATTCAAAAAAGATATTACTTAGAGAAGAATTAAAACGAAAAAGAGAGCTAAATATGCTTCCAGTTATACTTTCAGATGGTGAAAAACTTAACTTTAGTACTGGGACTCATAATGAATTACAAATAGAAATAATTAAAAATTTTTTACCAAGATTTGGTGCTAATTGTAAAGTCTTATATGTTGGAGATGGTGCTAATAAAAAGCTTCTTAAAAATGAAAATTATTTAAAAAAACTAAATTTTTTTGATATTTCTCATGGAATCTTACCAGATATTGTTGCTTATAGTGAAGAAAAAAATTGGTTATATTTAATCGAAGCGTTTTATTCGACAGGAACTATAAGTGAAATTAGAATGAAAGAATTAAAAAAAAATTTATTAGAATGTACAGCTGAAATTATATTTGTTACAGCCTTTTTAACTAAAGAAGAGTTCAAAAAACAAATACTAGATATTGCTTGGGAAAGCGAGGTTTGGATATCTGAAAATCCAGATCATCTTGTTCATTTTAATGGACACAAATTTTTGGGAGCATATTAGAAAAATTAAAAGAAGTTCTATCCATGTGAATAAAATATTTATCACATAAAAATGATAGAAGGAGAAAAATTTGAAACAGATATATATTTTATATGGTGAAGACTCTTTTTCTATGGAAGAGTTTGAAAAAAAATTAATAAAAGACATAGTAGATCCAGATTGGGAAAGCTTCAATTTAGATATTTTTAATGCAGATGAAACAAGCCCAGATAAAATTGTAGAATCATTAGAATCATCTCCTTTGGGTGCTGGAAATAAATTAGTAATAGTAAAAAAAGCTGAAGTATTATTTGCAAAAAAAGATGATGAAATTGCTGTTTTTGAAACTTTATTAGTTAGAAAATTATTACCTACAAGTACGTTAGTTTTATCTTGTAATTCTTTAGATAAAAGAAGAAGCATTGTAAAAGATTTAATTAAAACAGCTGAAGTAAAAGAATTTGATTTACCAAAACCGTGGGAAATAGCTAAAAAACTTTTTCCTTGGGTTGAAGATCATTTAAGAAAATTTGGAAAAAGAATAGACCAAGAAGGATTACACGAACTTGTTTCTGCTACTGGTGGAGAGAAACATAAATTAGAAAGAGAAATTGAAAAGATCATTTTATATATTGGCGAACAAAATATTATAAAATCTGATGATGTAAGAAAATTGGTTTCAAATGATCAATCTGATGTTTTTGAATTTTTAGAATATTTAGGTAAAAGAGAAGTTGATAATGCTCTTATTCAAATAAATAAACTTATTGTAAAAGATAATCCTATTAAAGTAATTGCAACAATTTCATCTACTTTTAAATCACTATATAATCAAAAATTATTAGCAGAAGATAATATGAGTAATGCAGATATAGCAAAAGAATTATCCCAACGACCTTTTATTGTCGATAAAAACTTAAAACTTTGGAGAAATTATAATTCAAAAGAATTAAGAAGTATTTTAAAGCATTTACTAGATATTGATCTTAAATTTAAATCGATAGCAGTAAATCATAAATTAGAATTTGAAAAATTTATAATAAGGCACTTTTCATAATGTCAGAATACGATCTAACTAACCCTTACGAATCTTTAAAAATAAAAGATTTTAGATATTTTCTTATAGCAAGAATTTTACTTATGATTGTTTTTCAAGTTCAATCAGTTTCTATTGCTATACAAGTTTATGATATAACTAAAGATCCTCTTGCATTAGGTTTTTTAGGATTATCTTTTGTTGTTCCTGCAATAATTGTTTCTTTATACGCAGGATATATTGCAGATCTTTATGATAGAAGAAAAATACAACTTTTATTTGGTACAATGCTATTTTTTCTTTTTTCAATTTTATATCTATTTAATGTTCCCTCTATACAAGAATATACTGGCTTTTCACCTATTCATATTTATGTACTTATGTTTTTTATAGGAATCGGAAAAGGATTTATGAATCCTGCATCTTTTGGTCTTATGGGACAAATTATTCCGCCAGAATTAAATAAAAACGCTTCAATTTGGAGTAGTTCATCTTTTACCACAGGTTTATTATTAGGCCCTGTTATTGGGGGGTTATTATATGATTTTTGGGGGCCAGAAAAAACCTATCTAACAAACCTAATAATTACAATTGCAGGATTATTGTGTATCTTTATGATTTCTAAATATCCTATGCCAAAAGTTGAAAAAAGACCGCCAATGCTAGAGAATATAAAAGAAGGAATAAAGTTTGTTTTTGATAATCAAATAATTATAGGAGCAATTTCATTAGATTTATTTGCCGTTTTATTTGGTGGAGCAATTGCTCTTTTACCTATTTTTGCAAAAGATATACTTCATGTAAGTCCAACCTCTCTAGGTATTTTAAGAACTGCACCAGCATTAGGTGCTGTAATAACTTCAATAATTTTAATTTATCGACCAATTGAAAAAAAAGCAGGTAAATATTTTATTTTATCTGTAGGAGGATTTGGAGTATGTACAATTTTATTCGCTCTTTCAAGTAGTTTTTGGCTTTCAGTTTTTTTATTATTTATGGTAGGAGTATTTGATGAAGTTAGTGTTTTAGTAAGATCAACTATTATGCAAACTATGATTCCAAATGAAATGAGAGGCAGAGTTTCTGCGGTAAATAGTATTTTTATTACCTCATCAAATGAATTGGGTGAATTTGAATCTGGAGTTGCTGCAAAAATTATGGGAACAGTTCCGTCTGTTATTTTTGGTGGATTTATGACTATTTTAGTCGTTATTATTACTTCCATAAAAGCAAAAAAATTAAAAGATTTAGAGTTTTAATAAAATTATCCAATGTGTTTGTTTCGAAGCGTTTTTAAAACGCTCCTTACATTATATTCTTACTTCATTACTTCATTAGTCAATCAACTTAATAAATTTCTATTCATAATCTCTTTATTATTGATAAAAAATCTGGCATAATTGTGTCAAATTTTGTTCTGTATAGAATTTAAATTTCATAAAATTTTAACTGTCCATTTTTTAAAGGGGTTACAAATTGAAAATATTTTTATCATTATTAATCAATACATTTTTATTTATGAATACTGCATCAGCTGAACTTTTGGAAGGAAACTGGAATCCTGAAGCCAGAAAAAAAATAAATAAACTAATAAAAGATAATGCTTTTAAGCATAAAAAAGTTATTTTTGATTTTGATAATACTACTGTTTCAAGAGATATTGGAGAAGCTACTTTTGCTTATTTAGTAAAAAATAATATTGTTAAAAAAGATGAAAAACTAAAAGTAATTTCACCAAGTTTTGTTTTAGATAATAAAGAAATTTCACTTGATTCTAGTATTGATCTTACAGATTATTATGAAAAAATTGTAAATTCTACAAATCATGAAAACGATCAATCTCCTTACATCATATCTTATGGTTGGATTGTTCAAGCAATGCAAGGACTTAATGTTTTAGATGTTATAAATGCAACAAAAAATGCTTTTAATGAGAATAAAGCAATTTCAGACAGAAAAAATAATATAGAGTCAAAAATAGATGTAACTTCAGGAAAAACTTCTTATAGAGTTCCTTTTTTTCATGATGAAACTATTGATTTAATTGGAAATCTTATATTGAATGATTATGATATTTATTTTATTTCTGGTAGTAATGCTTGGACAATAAGATACATGACAACAAAAGAATTACCTAAATTATTAAAAGAAAAATTTAAAAAAGATTTAAAAATAAAGCCAGAAAATGTAATAGGAGTAAATACGCTTATAAAAGATAAAAGAAATGGGAAATTATACAAAGATTATTTTTTGGTAAAAGAAAATAAAAAATATGCTAATTTAGAACCTGATGAATTAAAAAATTATGAAATAACAAATCAATTAGTTTTATAAAATTGTATAGAAACTTTTGGACAT
>ERZ1292633.1242-Hain-H41-02um-R1-1242-length-27863-cov-7_pt1 | contig 27863 bp, 14 predicted proteins | sample MGYA00564406_ERZ1292633 | MGnify/ENA primary metagenome ERZ1292633 (study PRJEB36523, sample SAMEA6512639) | groundwater metagenome | collected 2019-01-08 | study: AquaDiva: Metagenomics assemblies of 32 groundwater samples | reverse complement strand
CCACAACCGTCCACAAATTAACAACTGGGCCGTTTTGATGCAGTAAACGGGTGGTTTTGTTGTTGTTTAAAAAAAGGGGGGGCTTTTCCCTTTCGTTTTTCTTCAATCGGCATCATCCGTCTCACGTTCATCGTCCCATGCGACCGTCACCACACCACCCATGCGTCGCGCCGTTCACAAACCCGGAAGAATCGTCAACGCATCGTGGCGCCTCGTCACCACCGAACGACGTCATCCACGCGGCCGCCAAAAGTTCTTCAGTCCGCACCTCCCTGCAAGCGACTCAGCAACTGGTCTACATTTGCGCGTCCGATGCCCGACAGCGCGCGGCTGCTGCTCGAGACGCAGGCTTGCTACTGGAAGCTCTCCGCCTCGTTGACCTGTCCGATCGCATGCAGCCTGCGCACGGTCCGACCCTTGCTCTACGGTGCATGATTCGCCTCGAGCTGGGCTGCAGCGGTCACGCCGAAGACGATGCGTTATCGGCGATATGTGCCGGGACACACAATTCCGCGCATGACGTCCAAAACTGCATCTATGCCGTGCAGCGGTCGCGCGTCGACGTTCACGACTACGCCTCTGCCCGCGAACTTCTTCCGCTGTTGCCACCTGCCATGCTACAGGCGCAGCGCTTTGCCTTTCTCAAGGACCTCGACGCATCCGAAGCGAAGTGGATCGCGGATTCGGGGTACAACCAGCTGCTGAGCACATGTCCACTTGGGTTGCTTCGCGGCGCGGAGAAAACGATCAAGCAGCTGCCGCCGTCGCGTACCGGCCCGGGGGGCCCACGGAGGACCCTCGACGCGCTGCGGACCGCCTTTTTCAACCCTAGTTCTCCATTGGTTGTGGGTGACCCGCGAGCCGCCTTCATGCGCCCTCCTTCACTGGAGAGCATCAATTTTTCACAGTTCCCTGTTGAGTTGCGCCTGTCGACCAAAGGAGGCTTCGGCCTTTTCGCAACGCGCACCATCGAGAAGGACGGCATGGTGCTGTTGGACCCGGGATTCTTTGCGGTGCACCACGACTACGAGCGGCGCTGCCACCACTGCACCCGGCCTCTCACGCCACCTGCCACGTCGGGCGAACAATCCGCACCTTCATCGAGCTCAACGGTGGTGCCGTGCCCTGGCCGCGGATGCAACCGACGCTTCTGCTCGGTGGCCTGTCAGCAATCCGCGTTCGACTCGTACCATGCGCCGTGGTGCGGCCGTGACACCTCATCGGTGGACACGCTTCAGACACGGGCGGTGTCGTCATCCGCTCGCGTCTGGCTTCACGTGATGAAGATGATGGGCTATGCGATCCAACAGGCTCGAAAGGCCGTGGACACGGCGGAGGCCGGATCGCGGTGGGTTTCAACACCCATCGCAGACACCGCTCCGCTCAACCTTCTGTGCCGACTGTCCGACATTTCCACCGGCGACGCTATGCACCGCTCGATGGTTCGTGCTCAATATTATGCTGTCCTGGCGATGCTGAAGGAAGAACCTACGCTACGTCACTCTTCCGGGCTGCAGTTTGACGCGTTTTTGGATGCGGCCAGTATGGGCCTCCTGAACAGCGCTTGTGTGGCCGACCCGGACGATGATGATGATGCGATCGCTGCCAAGGACCTTCCGTGCCTTCTTCCAAGTCTTGGCTCCTTCTTCAATCACAGCTGCGAGCCGAACGTGACCTACGGAGGGCACTATCCGGGCGCCTCTCTCTGTTTTCTTGCCGAACGACCCATCGCCGCGGGGGACGAGCTCTTCATCGCCTACATCGTGAACCGCGACGCTGAAAAACGGCAGTGGTTGCTGAAGGACGCTTACGGGTTCGATTGCGGATGCCCAATGTGCGGCTCGACCGACCACCGGGCCGCATTGTCTGATGCTTCCGCGCATTGACGGCCTGCTTCCACCGCCATGGCCTTCCCCTCTTCGCGCCCACGAGCGACTTGCTCCTCCTCCCCGCCTTCTCCGCCCTTTCCTTTGCCCCCCGTCCCGCTTTCCTTTGCCGACACTCCGCTTCTCCTTGCGACTGCCCCTTGGACACCCGTGTTGGGATGGACAGCCACCTTCTGGGTCAAATCCCGCGGCGTCACTGCAGGCGAATCACTTGTGCTCGCACTGCCCGATGGAGCCAGCTTCCCACAACTTCCTTCCCTTCTTTCACACGAGCATCCTCCCCGTTTTTCCGAAACCCCCCTGTCGTCACACGCCGATCCACCTATGATCCCTCTTCCTTTTCCCCAGCCGCTTCCTTTGTCTCTCTACTCGCACACTTTTTTTTCCGGCGCTACTTTTAACCGGTCAAATAAATCAAGCAAACTTGTCCGCCGCTCTCCCTGGAAACATGGCACGCCCGCGCAGACACGGAGCATGACACGAACAAGAAAGAGGACTGTTTTCAGCTGCTGCGTGCGAAAGGTGATGTCCCATCAAGCGGCATAAGGAACGCTGGGGCTTTGGGTCGTCGCTTCATCCTCCTTCGGAAACACGTTACGGAATATCCATTTTTGCCTGACGTTCATGAATGTCGCCCGGCTGCCGCTCGACAGCGCGGAGCCACCGCCTTCTCCGCTTGCGGGCGGGCATGCCGTGGCGATCACTTCGGCACCAGCCGTTTCATCTCCCGCGATTATAAGTTGCCCTGTGCCCCCCCTTCGCCGCCCAGCCGGCGTCGTTCTTCTGGTGGCGTTGCTCACCGCGGGCTTCTTATTTCGAGGCGCAGGCAGTGACCCAACTGATTCCGCCGCTCCGTCGTCCGGTGGGTCGCCCTACACGACGACGGCGCAGCGAACGGTGCGGCACGTCGATGCGGGTGTAGGGCCGCAAACTTCTTCCGGCATCCTGGACCGCGATGCCGCGAGCAGCGAGGCGATGCATTCCGCTGCTATCGTGAATGGGAAGCGTCGCGCCGTGCCGTGCGCTGGCAATGACTCCATCGTCGTGGTCGACGACGGATTTTTGCGCACTCCGCCGCGCCCTCGTCGTCGGCTGGTGCTCCTGACGTTCGCCCACAAGGTCGGCGTCTTGGAGTCCTATTCGTTTGGTCCTTGCGATTTCCTCGTTTCGGCGGCTCTGCAAGGGTTTACGGAACTTTGGGTGCTTGGCGTGGGCAGTGCGCGACGCGCGAAAATGTCTGGTGCACTTTTCGCCAAAATTGTCGTTGCCGTCCTGGAAAAAGAATCCGCAAATAGAGGACGGCGGACTACCGGTTCCGCTGGTTCGTCAACCAACGAACTCGGTGAAGCCAACAACTCATCCGGACCCAGGCCTGATTTACTTCAACCTTGGGACCTGCTCTTGTTTGCTGATTTCTTTGACATTGTCTTTCTTGGGAGCCGAGATAGGCACATTGCAGCGTACGACCTGCTGACGTCCCCTTGGTACTCCGCTCCGTCACTGCAATCCGACGTCGCCGCGGAACCGCAGGCGACACGTCCCGTCTCCGCGGATCCACCTGGCAATGGCCACCGCCTCCTTCCCCACAAGTGGCCGCGAGTCCGTCAACGCTTTGAGGCGGCCGATGACCAAACCATCGTATTTCAAGGCGACCGTACGTCATTTTGCCCCGACACCGCCATCTATGATGCCGCGGAACATCGACGACTGCAACGCTGGCCGATACTCACCCGAAGAAGAACACAAAAAGGGCCGCCGCTAGACCATAGGCGAGTCCGCCACGACTCGATGTGGTTGTCTACTGTTTCTTCGGCAACGTCGCAGGTCACAACCGTGCGCGACGGTCTTCGAAGAGGACTGCTCTGGCCGTATCCGAACTCCGGTTTGTTCATGGGCACCGCCGCCGCGATTCAGCGCAAGTTACCCGAGTTGATGCCGGAAAACTCGGGGATCGATCAGGGATGGGTGTGTCACCGCAGCGCGAGACTCGGATACATCGACGATGGTCGCGTGGTCGTGGACGCACGAGGGGCCTTGTCGTTGAATATGAACACAGGGTACATTTCCGACCGGAGGGAGGCACAACTGGCAAAGGGCAAGCAGCAGCAGCAGCAGTCGCACGCGAAGAAGCACATGTCGAATCCGTTGGATGGTGGCGCCGACTCGAAGTCCCCTCCCATTCAGGCCGTCAAGGAGAAAGAAGATGAAGGGACTACTGCTCCGTTGTTTCCCACGGTGTTGTTTGATCATCCGCCAACCTGTCACCTCACCACGTGGACGAAGCAAACGTCCACCGGGAAAACCGTCTCCCGCTCATCGCTGAATTGCCCGGAGGAAAAATTGACAGCCGAGCGGTGGAACCGTTCAACAACGGCGTTTCGTTTTCCGCTTTCCGCCGCAACGGAAGGCGTTGGCTGTGCCGGTGAGAAGGCCGAGCAGGAGGAGGGTCTCTCCAAAGGACGACGCCCACCATCCGCAGCCCCTCCTCCAGACGGTGGTGGCCGTGAACAGCCACCCGTCGACAAAACAGATCTCTTAGATCGGTGGATGCGCGAGAGACCACTTTCGGTTCACTTTTCCGGTCCTGCAAAGGCCTTATTTCTTCCGACATTGCGAGCTCTTCGAGGCATCTATGAACCGTCGTGGCCTGTCGTGACGTCCGTACTGCGTGTGTCCGAGGAGCGCGCCCGGCAGAAGTGGCTGCGCAGCCGCCGCCGGGTGGCCGCCGAGGCATTGCTGTCGCTCCGCGTGGTGTTCTTCAGCGTAAGCGGGAAGCGACTTCCAGACGCACCCCCTACTGCCAGCAGCTGGCGCGAGCAGTGCCTGAAAGACGGTTTTGCCTCTTTCTTATAGCCCCCTCAACCGATGGACGTCGTTGTCGTCCCTCCCCTCTCGTGGGAGCTGTCTTGAGGTTGACGACCCGCGCGCCGCGCGTTTGTGGTACGAGCACTCCTCTCTCTCTCCCTCTCTCTCTCTCTCGATTTCTTTCATGGTCGCTGCATTTGTTGTCAATTCCCGACCCATTCCCGTCTCCGACGAGGCACGAAAAAAGCAAAGCGTTCGCCTTCATGGAGGCCGGGGGGGCGTTGCCCGCCGCCGCGGCCGCGGCTCCGACGATGCCCACCATTCCTCGCCCGTTCAGCCCGTGCCCCTCGGAGCCCGACGACCGCGTAGATTCCGTCGATGGCGCGGGAAGCGACACGTCTCAGCCACGGGACCACAAAGGGCAACCGCGGCTGCGCTTGAGCACCGCCGACGGTGGCCCCGTCGTCGTGCATCGGCGAGTCGAGGCGGAAGCGTGGCTGTTCTCGCCAGATCTCTTCTTCTTTATGTTGCCGTTTTTATCGGATCGGCAAATCGTATCGATGCGGAGGGTCTGTCGGCACAGTGAACGGCTCTTTCGATGGTGCTTCCTTCGTTTCGTGCAGGCGCGCGTGACCCCGCTCAGGGGAGACTGGCTGCCACGCGTTCCGCATACGCTGGCGTCTGATCCCACTGACCTCCTCCGGCGACGAGCTCGCACCGTCGACACGGGCGGTCCCCCTCCGCTTCCTAACGACCCTCCACATCACGACCAGCTCATGGCGGCGACGGCCGCTACGGCACCGACAGGGGAGCGTCAGCCGCCACCGCAGCAGCGACGGGCCGTCTCGACGCTGCGCTTGCTCGCCAATCGCATCGCCTCTGGCACGGTCGCGTCCCTTCAGCTGATCGAAGCACAATGGCGCCGCATCCGCAGACGCGCCGGCTTCGCGCTGGGCCGTGAGGCGAGTCGCCGGGCGGAAGAAGGGGAAGGTCACCTCTTCCCGGCGGTGGAGGGGTCGATTTGGATCCAAGCTGATGTCGCTCCCGCCGCTCCCGACGCTTCCGAGATGCGGGTCGAAAACACAAATGCTGCTGCCGGCAGCATTACAACGCAGCGAGCCCCGGAGGACGGGGGATCCTCGAGAGAAGGAGGGCCAGGTGGAAACTCGACGATCAATCCACTCTCCCCAGCGGCGGCTGCAGCTGCCGGCGATGCCGTCCCACCGACAGTGACGACGAGGGCGGCATCGATATCGTCGCTGGTGGGCATGACCGGCGCCGCCACCGAACAACAAGCGGTTCAGACCAACCGCTGTGGCCGTCGTGTGGAAGAAGAGGTCCGGGCCACGTTGACCGAGGCGACACAGGCGTCCTTGGTGCAGTTCAACGTGGGTCATGGGCTGTGCGAGATCGTGGACAGTCCGGTCGCGAGTCACCTGCCGCCAGTGGTCCTCCCAAACGGCACGGTGCTATTCGCCGTCGGTCACGAAATTCACGCGGAGCTGCGAACCTACGCTGGTCACGCCGCCCCGACGGACAACGGCAACAGCGATGTGGACGCCTTCCGCGACGCGGCCGGCACGACATGGGTGCGAACGGTCCGCAATCGCTCACACAACGATCTCGTGACGGCGATGCAGTATCACGCAGCCACGGGAGTGGTACTGACCGCGTCGCGGGATGGTCACATTCGGACGTGGCGGTTGCCCTCCACGACACGACTACCGAGGGCGGAGGTGGCGGATCAGGAGCCAGCGTACGTCGGGCTTCCCGAGTCGTATGCCGGCTTGACATGGCGCTACCCGGAGGATACGTCACACGTTCGCCACCACGCGGATCCCATGATGCCTCCACACCTGCAGTGGATGTTGTGCATCAAGGCGCAAGACAACGCCTTGGCAAGGCCGGTGGACGGCATCGACGTGGTGGACGTCGAGGACATCGTGGGGCGTCGTTCACCGAACGTGTTTTTAGTGGCTTGGTACATTGACGGCAGCGTCTCTCTCTTTTCCTGCGGCGGTTCTCGCCCCACCGTCGGTGTCGATGGGGCCGGCAACAACAACAACAACCCGTCGTGGTCGAACGGCTGGACCCTCGTCGGCCGCCATGAGATGCAGGAGCCGGTTATCACCTGTCGCCTCCTCAACCACGTCCCTTTCCCGAGCTGCCATCCGACAAAAGCTGCTGCTGCGGGGGCGGCGCCTCTTTCCGCTCCCGTGGAAAGAAGGAGGGGGTCCGAGGTCGATGACGGTAGCGAGGAGGAGGGGGATGGCGCCGCGGAGGAGCCAGGCGAAAACGCAACTGCGGATGGCGGCGTCGTCGGCCGTCCCGATGACGGCGTCCCCCCGCCGAGCGTCACTCAGGATGGCGAGGTCCACGTGCTCGTGAGCACCCTGACAAAAATTGTAGTTCTCACGTTTCCTGTTTGTCGCGTGACGTCCTTTCATGTGGTTCCGAGCCACATCACCGACGTCGCCGACGATCCGAGCGACTTGCCCGGTACCGAGGAGCGGCCTATACCTCCACCTCCCTGGATCGTGAGAGAGGGATTGTCAGACAAGATCGTCTCCACGCTCCTTCCTCAGAGGGACGACGACAACGACGACAAGTCCGCCGATGCCTCTCGCGTTGCGATCGTTGAACATTACGCCGATCAAGCGGAACTCCTCAGCCAACGGCGCGGCCGGCTGCGCGGGGAGCCGCGAGTGCAAGTGCTCTCGACGCTTGAAGAGCACACAACGCGTGCCTTGTTCTACCGTGGTGCTGCCGTGCCCCCCATTTGTCACTCATCCTACGTAAGCGATCGGTGGCCCGACGACGGCGTTGTGGGGGCCGCGAACGCGACGCGGCCATCATTGCCGCAGGGACTGGGGAGGAGTAGCGACTGGAATGCTAGCCGACCGCTATCGACGCCGCATGTGCAACCGCCGTGGGAGACCATAACAAATGCAGCGACGACGACGACGACGAGTCCCGCCGTTGGTACAAACAGTTGTCCCCTCGCAAGCAGTTCTTGGGGCGAAGGTGGCAACACTTACTTGACGAACCCGTGCGCTGGCGTTTGCTGTGATCGGGGGTTTCTTCTGATCGCCCAGATCCCCCCACCTCCCGCTCGCCCCGCCTGGCAACAAGAGAGCGCTGCCGCTGGTGCAGCCACGGACAACCTCGATTCGCCGCCGCGCCCGGGCCCCGGCGACTACGCCTCGTTCCGGATTGTTTTCGATAAGGAAGTGACCTGCTGCGCCGTCAGCCCCACGCGCCCGATGTTCGTCGTGGGGCTCCACAACGGGGTGGTGAAAGCGCTCGTCAGCTTGCCTCCCAGCAGCGGCGAACGCCGAGCGACGGACGAAATGCTCCCGTTTCTCGGTGCCCGATTGGACCGCGATCTCCAGCGTGCGTATCAAAACGAAAGTCGCTCCCCGAGCACTGGATTGCGCGTGGCGACCCTGCGGCCCGCGCATGTGGCCCCCGTGCTCTCCGTCCACGTCGACTCTCACGTGATCATCTCCCTCGATCGCACCACCACGGCCCACTGTTTTTCCGCGCTCGATCGCCAGATTTTGTGGTGTCTGAGCCCGCGCTGCCGACCGTTTCGACCGATCGAGTATCCCTGGCAACTGTCGAACGGCCTGCGTGAATGGCTAACGTCGAGAGCGGCCCGACGTCGTCTGTGCTCCGACATTACGTTCGTTAATGGGGTCATGGCGCTGGGTCCCGTCTGTGGCCACGGCGGGACGATCATCGTTGACTTTAACGGCGAGTACATCGACGACGCGGCCGCGGCTGACCTTCGACGGGGACAGCCACTGTTTTCTGCGGCGCTCACGACGCCAGGACTGATGCAGCTGGCGACGATATTTGCAGCATCCAAGCGAAACGGAGGAGCAGGCACCGCCGCTTCGTGCTGTCTTGGCGGTGGCGACGCATTTCGTGTCATTCCTATTCCGCATCCCATTGGCGGCGAAATCTCCCTTCCATTCCCCGCCAACCGTGTGCCGGCGTCATTCCGCCCCGGCGCCGTTTCGGTGCAACTTTGCAGCATGTCGACCCAGCGGCGGCGACCTCCGTCTCCTTCGTCGGAACCGGGGCTCGGCGAGGCGCCGCCGCCGGCGGCTGGCGGTGCCGAAGTGGCCGCGGAGCGAAGAGACCAAGCGGATGGTGCGAACTTCGCGGAGGACCTCACGGCATCGCTCAACGTGTCTGCCACGACGGCGGCAGCAGTCCTCGTCGCGGGTCAGCTCCAGGTGCAGCCCGTGCTCTGTCTGCACGCGAAAATCAATGTCAGCCTTCAGGAAGCGTTAAAGGCTTGCGAGCGACCCGTCAGCGCGGCCGCCATAGCGTGCTTCGCGCTAGGCGCATCTCTACATGCAGACGCCCTCGCCGACATGACGAGCACGCTGCGCTACCTTTGTCTCCCTCTCTTCCTACTCGCGTGGCTCCTCGGAACCGTGATGCACGTCTTTCAGCTTTCCTGTTGGCGAGCTCGGTCGTCGGTGCCACTCAACCTGTGCCTGCGGCAGCTTGCGTGGACGTTGCGGATGTGGCTGTTTCCATGGTGTGTCACGATGCGACTGGCGCCCGTTTACGACGACGACGACGACGACGTCGGCAATGGCCGAGGAGGCCGGAGCGGGTGGGGTCCCTTGGAGGCGTCTGCCTGTTTTCAGTGTTTGTCGTGGACGCTCATCACGGCACCGCTGGCCTTGGCATTCGTCGTCGACGCACTCGTTTCGCAACTTGAGCACCGCGTCGATGCGTTCCGGCGTTGGTCGCTTGTCGACCTTTGGCAATTGCGCCGCGGGTGGAGCCTGACGCTAGGGCTGTGTGTGGTGCTAACGAGCGCTTGCTTCGACGCACCGTCGCTTCCCTACTGCGTGGCCGGCGGCGGGACGGCCGCGATGACCAATACTACTTCGACAACTACCGCAGCGGCTTTCTTGATGGCGAACAGCACCACCACAGCTGCGACCACAACCATCCCGAAACGCCAGAATAGAACGACCGCCGCCCCAGAGATCAAGCCCGCGATTTCAGCTCTATTCCCCGCCCCTCGGTTGCACTACAGTGCTCTGGGAGCGCCGCCAAGAATCACTGCGGCGTGCCAGGTGGTGGCGTACTCGACTGGAACCGTGATATCGCCGGTCGCCACCGTTTTGATACTAATCACTGTTGCCGAGATCGTCGCCTACCGCCTCGTGACACAGTGTTCCAGCATGCTCTTGACTTCGGTCATCCCATGGTGCTGCAACGGAGCCAACTGGCGCTGGGGATCAACGTGCCTCAACACGTCCTTCGCGGCGTTCGTCGTGTTTTTACCCGTGCTGCTGCTCATGTTCAAGTACGACGACTTTGACGATCATGTGAAGGCGGCCGCATTGGGACGTTCGGTGCCGTTGTCAAGTGTCGACGAGCTGAATCTCGTGCCGCTCGTCGCGATCCTTGGGCCCGCCATTGGTTGTGGGATCGCTTTTGTGGCCGTAAGCGGAGTGAAAGCCGTGCGGATGCTTGCCCACCTTGGACACCGATGAACGACGGCGCCAAAAAAGGATAGGAGGAGGTGTGATTCTTTTTCGCACAGGGAAAGTGCTCGTCCCCCTTTGTGTCCGACGATGTGACTGCGGAGCCATCTTTGGCTGCGGTGCGCCGCGAAGCAACCGGACGACCGGTGTCCGATCGGATCAGAAAAACTCTGTGGCATGAGGAGACCCAAGACGAGTTGCTTTTTTTTTGCCGGGTTTTTTCGCGTTGTGGTATGTTTATTGCATTCATGATGAACCCCTCTCCTCTCTCTCCTCTTTTCCTCTAGTGGCCTTATCTTCCCCTCCATTCGGCACAGGGCGCGTTATCCCGAAGTGGTTTCGGAGATATCGAGGGTTTTTTCCCCTTCGTGGTCTCAAATCGAGAGGTGGTGACAGTGGCTTTGGGGCAGCGTTCACTTACGTGAATCCTTTGATTTCTGGCTTGAAAAAGATTACCAGCCTCAATACCAGTCAGACGGCGGTGTCTCAATTCAAAAAAAGTTTGAATGCCTGCTGCGATCGCTTCCGCACCCAAGAGGAGGAGGCGCGACGAGGAGAAAGCCGCCACCAAGAGGGCACCGTCGCCCACGGATTCAGCGTCGTCCTCTTCCTCAGGCATCAGTGACAAGCAGGTCCTAGCCGCCACCCGGACCGTGAGATCGACGCGGGCCACCAGGCTGCTCGCACTCATTCGCGAAGGGCTGTCCGCGGAGGACGAAACCCATGTGTCAACGGCGGCGTCTCCTCGACGCCATGTTGGGCGCCCCTTGTTGCTTTCCCGCCGCCCACCGGTCACAGCGATCGATGCCACAACAAAACGGCCGCGGGGTACCGACGATTTGGCGGTTACGAGGAGCTCCTCCTCCTCGTCCTCGTCGAGCGATGAGCCCGCGGAAGGTACGGACGCCTCGGAGGTCATGTCGGCGACGTCGTCGTCCGGGGGCGCGTCCGCCTCCACGACAAGCCGAAAAAATGTCCGTCGCCGGCCCGCCGATCTTCTTCAGGGTGAGCAGCAGTCTGACAGCAGCTGGTCCGCCGGAGATTCGGTCGACGGCGACAGCACCGACAGTGATTTCAGTGAGGATGAAGATATGGGCCGGCTCGAGGGGGACGACGACGACTCTTCGAACGACGGTGAACGCGCGGCGGCACGAGCCATGCGGCAGGAAGCTCGAGACATCGAAGCGCGGAGGGTGGCCAAGAAAGTTGGCGGACGCAAGGGCCATGCCCGTGTCACGACCCCCTCTTCGACCGCCGCGTTGCAGGGATTCACGCTGGACGAACTGCGGCGTCGACGACGTATTTTGTCACCCGTGGAACAGCTGGACATGATGGCCCTGGCTGCTGCCCGCGCCGAGACGAACCGTGAGTGCCTGAGGGAACGAGAGGCGCAGCTCACGGAACTGGCCGCGTCCGTTGACGGAGTAGACAAGGGGATGACCGGTCGTGGCTCGACGAGGCGCAAACGGGCCCAGCGGGGTATGGCCGCCCAATTAGCGGCCGCCGCGGAAGCCGATGCGGGTACCGTCGGGAACGAGGGAGGAGCCGCTTTGGCGGTTCCCGAAACCAACGACCGGTATGTGAGCAACCGATGGACTCTCGAAAAATGTGGAGCCGCGTTCGTCATCATACGCGGTGCGCCGATGCCGGAAAACGCAACGTTGGCAATGCGCACCCGCTGAGGCCGTAGTGTGACAGTGATCCCATATTCTTTGGGGGGACGGAACATCGAGAAAACACTCCGCCGATATCTCGACTAGTATGTACCGTAAAACAAGTATACGCAACGTTGCTCCTTTTTTTCCCCCTCTCCAAAGTGCTTTTGCAGGAGCATCCGCCTCAGACCGTCGGTCAGGAAAAAGTCCATCGGCGGGTTTTGGTCCGATCCAGCCATGGACCGGGTCGAGGAAGAAATCGCGTGCGTGTCCACGCTGCTGAGAACGGTCGTTCACGCCGTTCGGACGTCGTTCGGCAGCATGCAGCGGGGAAGCGGGGGGTTCGGCGAGACCGATCGCTCCCGTTCTCCAAACGATGGACCCACTCCGGCCAAAGGAAACGAGGAGCTGCCGGAATCCGTTTCCGTCGCCGAGAGCATCGAACTCATCGAGCTGTGTGGTCAGCTCATCGAGAGCGACAACAACGCCTACCGAGTGGCCACCATCTTGGAGCAGTGTCAACCAGAGTTAATCGACACGCTCATGTCCATCCTGACCACCAATCCCGCATCCGTTATTCCTCCTTCATCACCTGAAGCCAGGAGCGGACCGGATTCGTCGGACTCGGCGATAACGGCGAAATCTCAACTCTCACAGCAGCACAACAGCCTACGCGTATCGCACGGCTTTCAACAGTTGCAGGATCGCTGTCTGGTCGTCTTAGGAAAGATCGCCGCGATTATCGGCACCTCATCGCAAGTTATCTCACAGGACGCCCTTCGTCATTTACAATGGAGATCCAGTAGCAGCACGGGGGCGCAACCCCCGCCGTCGCATAGCTTGCTTGCGGCCATGCAAACGACCTTCGTGGAGCACAAGACCTTGGACATCGCCCTTCGCTACGCGGTTCTATTCACTGACAACGTGCCGCCGTCCATGCGGCGCCGCGCGATCGAAGTGACGTACACGTTGGTCACCAAGCTGCACCTCGTCACCGAAGCGCTGCGGTTGGACGCCCCAAATGTTCTGATGGACTGTGCGATGCCCATGTTCGCTGGGATGGTCAGTGAACTGGCGTCGGATAATCCTCCGCCGTATGGAGCGCCCGCGAGAGGCGATCACGAAGGGGGTCCCCTTCGCAACGTCAAGTTCACCGGCCTTCCCGACAAACGAATTGTGGCGACGACGATGGCCGATGCTGGCGGACGAAGCAACGACAACGGACTGTCCAATCAATCCCCTCAAGGGGGGGATGGAGATGGAGGAGACGAAGGGGGCGATGAAACCCGCATGCAAATGGATCCGCTCTACATGAACTACGTTTGCGCAATCGTGCGGGATTGCACGGCCGTGGGCGCGGCTCACTTTCTACACGAACCGTTCTTGAATTTCACGCGACTGGTGCTCTTGACGTCTCCGTCGAAGTACGCCGTCATGCTCGTCTGCGACGCGCTGCGGGTCGTTTTCTCTCAGTATCCGAGGTTCTACGATCAGCACGTGTCGGAGGACTGGAGGTTAGCATTGGTGGAGGCGGCAGACATTGTGCTGGATCGATCGGCCGATCATGTGGACGCCGTGACGGCCATGTGCCGTTTGCTTCAAACCCTCTTCGTCCTCGACGCGGTCGCGACCGCCGAAGTGTCCGCGGACGCGGCGGATGGTGAGCTCGCAAGGAGGAAGAGGAGCAATAAGAACGACGTCGGGGGAGATTCCGCGGTATCTGCGAAAGGCCGCGACCGCCCTGCCGCGGACCGCCGGTTCGTGGAGCTGTTCTTGGAGCGACGTCTTTACCTCAGACTGCTGCAACTGACGTCTGACATCACCAACATTGCCTCCCGGGCAGAGAAGATGGCCACCTTCCGTCAACTGGTGCAACATTGTCATATGCCGCATCTCCTCGACGGCATCGTCATCGCCCTCAACGCGGACGTGTCGAGCTTTAGCGTGCTCCTCGCGTCGCCCATGAAGCTGCCTCCATTTCAGGGCAACGACGATGCCAGCCGGCGATATTGCTTGGAGGGGTCGCTCACGGTGTCTATCTTGATGGCGAAGCACCCGCTGTTTCGACATTTGATTCGAAACGCCGTGCGCAGCTTTCCAGGCTGGGTCGCAAACTTACAGCCTATGGTGCTCGCCGGGACGGAGGCCGCCTTGGCACTGACGCCCTCGGGGTCGGTGCAAATTATCGACGTGAACGGCAATTTCCTGAACAGCGTCACGTACTTCGACAATCACTGTCCCACCGCGTGGTTCGACTTGGACGCCATGGAGCGCTGCGTCGCATTGCTGCTGAAGCAGCAGGCGAACTACACGATCGCGCAGCGGACGGCGACCCCCTCGCACCCCATGGCATCGGGTGTTGATTACCGACGGCTGTACGGTTTCGAAGAGCACATCATCGTGAATCAGAGCGCGGCGGGAAACGCGTCCGCTGGCGACGGTGGCAGCAGCCACATCGTCATCGCCGGCGCGCGAAAGCACGCAGTCTTAACGCTCGCGGTGCTAACGCTCGCCGTGTGCATTGGATGCGATACCAGCAGTGCCTCCATCCCACCCGCCTTCGATGTCGACGACGAGGCGGAGGACCGAGACGACCCAGAAAGGGGGGGACGAGGAAATGGCGGCCGCCGACATCAACATAATGCTTTCGTGTCGGAAGACGCCGTGCTGGACGTGGCACAGGCTCCGCCGGAGCCACAGCAGCCGTGGTACCCCGGAGGCGGAGGGGAACGTCTTCAGGCCGGTGCCCAATATTCAGTGGGTCCGTCATCTGATATCCGCGGGGGGCCGGAAGCGGCCTACTATGACCATGAAGGTGAGTTCCACTACTCTGGAGGGGGCGGTCCAGCAGTCCGCATGCATCCCCTAATGCAGACCGACGAGAATCGGTTCCGTCAACGCGGTAGGGGTGACGAGGACACGAGGGGGCTACTTTCGTCCTTCCCGCCGCGTCGTCCTTCCGAACACTATGACGACCCCCCGAGGTACGACGCGGAGCCAGGAGAGGTTGCTGGGGACTCGATCAGCGGTGGTTATGACCGATCCGACGGTGGCGGCGTGGGGCTCGCGTCGAACCCATACGCAGAGCACGCAGCCCGTAGTCGACACTCCAAGGGGCCTGCGGTTCCTCCGTCGACCGCGCGCGGACTCGCTCGGGCACCGGATGGGATCCGGGAAGGGCGATCCACCACGTTTTCGGCAACACGAGCGGGACGGTCTACCTCGGCAGGCGGCCTCCGGCAACGATCGCAATCGGCCACTTCCGATGGCCTCAACGACCCACATCAACTTTCCCGGCTCGCCACCGTCAATCTGCAAGGGCGGAGGAGTGGTGCGTCGGGCAGACGCGACCCTGCGGCCGCTCCCTCGAGCCGATCGTCATCCTACCTGAACAACTTTGTGCGCAATCCCTCCGGATACGACGCCACGATGGCGGCGGACGTCACGGCGGCCCCGATCCCGGCATTCATCCGCCGAACCCACGACGGCCGATACGTCGCGGTGCCGACGGACGCGGTCGACCCCATCAAAGGAGGCGTCAGTAAAGCGGTCGGTAAGTCCGCCGCATCCGCCACCGGCGGCATGCGTGGGACCACTGGGGCGGCCACAGAATCGTCTGACCGACGCGGCACGACGCAACGCATTTGGCGGTAGCAGTCTCGATCGGTGTCAGAGGATGCCCCAGCCGAAAAGGTCGCCTCATATTGGGTCACTGATATCGCGTCGCGGGAGGGAGGGAAGGATTTCGTCATGCAGCCTCGTTTTCCGCCGCCATCTCTCTCACCTTCCTTCCCTCCACTGCTTCTTTCTCCCCTTTGTAGCTGTTTTCACTCGCCTCCCTTCCCCTCCTGCCCCCTCCAAAGTAGTCCCCTTCTCCCTTGCATTTGTCCAGCTTTACGCCCCCCGCCCAGCGCTACGTTATACGGCATGTCGGGGTTTAGTTTCCGTACAATTGTTAGAAAAAAAAGCATGGTTCGGTTTGTTGCGTCTGCGTACGAGAGGACTCTCACGATCACCACAACCTGGCATGCTCCTTCAGAGGACAGCACACACATACAGTTTTCACGTTGTACTGAATCCGAGAGGCATCGAACGGCGACTCATAATGGCGGCAGCATCACTTTCCGCGCGAGCGTCGAAAGCATCCGATACCGCCGATGTCGAGATGTTCAAATCATTTCTGCGCATCAAGACGGTACACCCGAAGCCGGACCTCGATGGCTGTATCACATTCTTGCGGCAACAGGCCGCCGAAATCGGACTCACGGTCGCGGTGCACGAGTTTGTGCCGGGCTATCCCGTCGTCGTTCTCACACGTGTTGGGACCCAGCCCGAACTGCCGTCGGTGGTGCTTAATTGCCACATGGATGTGGTCCCCGTTGAGGCCGACAAATGGAACGCCTTGCCTGCCGGGGAGGACCCATTCACTGCGTGGGAAAGCGCAGATGGAAAGATCTACGCGCGTGGGTCGCAGGACATGAAGTGCGTCGGCGCAGGGTACCTTTGCGCTCTGAAGCGCATGCAGCGCGAGACGTTCAAACGCACTGTCCATACGGTATGGGTTCCCGATGAAGAAGTCGGAGGGTCCAACGGCATGGCAGAGTTTGTCAAGTCGGATGCGTTCCGTGCTCTCAAGACGGGCGTCGCGTTGGATGAAGGGTTGGCGCACAGCGACGACAAGTATGTCATCTACTACGGCGAGCGCACCGCACTTTGGCTGCGCTTCACGGCCGTCGGACCGGTCGGTCATGCCTCCAAGATGCCCAAGCGAACCGCCTCCGAGCGGTTAGGCAAATTGATCGAAAAGTTCCACCATTGGCGAGTTCGCAGCGAGGCAAAGTTAGCGGCGAAACCGCAACTCGAAATCGGCGATGTGACGAGTGTGAACGTCACGCATTTCTACGCCGGGGTGACCTCGGATGGCGGCAAGACGTTCGCATACAACGTGATCCCGGCCGACGGACGCGTCGTCGTCGACACCCGCGTATCTCACGATGAGTTTGAGGCCATGCTCCGTTTTGTGGATGAATTGTGCGCAGAATTGGACCTTCAAGTCGAATTTCTCAACGGCGCGGGGGGCCGGCCTTCCGTGCCGTCTGGAATTTCATCGGTGCAGTCATCCTGGTGCCGCCTTCTCACTCAACAAGTGTCGAAGTACTGTCCGACCGTCAAGCACGCGGTATTTCCGGCGGCCACCGACTCTCGCTACATTCGCGGGGTCGGCATTCCTGCCTTCGGTTTCAGCCCGATGCGCCAGACGGACTCACTGTTGCATGATCACAACGAGTACCTGCATCGCAATACGTTCTTGGAGGGCATCGACGTCTATGAGGACGTCATTCGCGTGCTGTCGAATCAAGGTCCCGAGGCCGATATGCCCGCCAAGCTCTGACAGCACGTGAATGCCACGAATGGACCACCACGACGTTGCCACACACATACCGTAGGCGCCACAGGTCTGTTTTTTTACTTTGGATCAGGTGACAGGGGTCTATCCCTCGTTTTGGGTGCCGCCCGCCCCTCCGTCGATCGGGTCATTGGGTCACGAATCCTTAGGACCCATCACAACTTTCCGTTTCTTGCTTTGATCTTTGTCTTTAACATGTTGGCTTCCCCCTCATTTCAAAAAAAGTGTAGTGTCCGTTCGCACCTGTCTCTCGATCTGCCTCGCCTCCTCTTCCGCACTCGTCCATGCACACAGCGGCGGCATCCGGGGCGACGTCCCCACATCTTAGCCTGCACACGTGGTGGCAATCCGTGGAGCCGACGTTGAGCAACGCCACGCAGCTCGTGACGGATGCCACGAAGCGCACGGTGTTTGGTTCCGTGCTGTATGACGATGGGACCCCCTTGCCGTGCACGCGCTTCGCCTCGGCCACGCCGCATTACGAGCTGCAGTTGTTTACGTCGTGGGAGAAGCGGTGCGAACGGCGGTTTTATGAGAAGCGCCAGCTGCAGCAACGTAGGGTGATCGACGGCACAGGAAGCGACGGGACTGGAGGCAGCGCGACTGTGGTTCTAGCGACGCCGAAGCCCGTGGCCCCATCAGGCGCATTTGTTCTGCCGTGGCACAAGTTCATCCTGGAACACTTCGAGGCGTTACACGCCCAGATCGGACGAGAGAGGCAGAAAAGGGCCCTCGTGCCAGGGGCGAGACCCGCGACGGCGACGCCGCAGAACCCGGCGACAATGTCACTGGAACTACGCGAACGGTTTCTGGGGCAGATACCATGGAAACTTATTAGTGATGCGTTTCTCGCTGTACCTTTGGAAACGGCAGCGGCAGGACCTCCGCTTGCCAACAACAACCTCACGCTACTGACGGCTGACTCGCGACCGCACACTTCGTCGTCCGGGCAGCGACCTCCGAGGCCAGGATCAGCTGCCCCGCCGCAAGTGTTGCAGGACAATCGCGCGGTCGACCTCGCGAAGGTCTTTGTTTGCTGGCATTACTCGAGATGTCTCGTGCTGCTGCAGAAGCGTCTCACGAGCCAACTCGCTGAAGGTTCAGGCGGAGGAGGGGGGCAATCTGCTGCAGCGTCGTCCTTGGAATCGGCGGGTCGTTACGCTGTGTCAGCGTCGCCGGGAGACACGGCAACCGCTGACGACGAGCTCGTCCGCGCCGCGCGCTGCGGCATGGTCGCTCTTGGGTCCAATGCGCGAGGGTGCAAGGTGTTTGCGGTGCCAATGGAAGGAGTGTATGTCGGGGAGGTGGCGTCGTTAAAACTGCCGCCGCTGCCGAAGGCCACTCCAGTGCCATCGGCGGCGTCGGGTCCCTTGGTCGCGGGATCGCTCACGAACCCGGCCGACGAGAGCGATCGCGCACCCCCAGCGGACCACCGCCTGGTCACGATTCGGCACGGCATGGGCGAGTTTTATTCGATGGATTCCTATGGCTTCTTTGGGCAATGGCAGCGGGACGTGCCTTCAGGTTGGGGGAGACTCGTCACTCCCGCCGGCGTGTTTGCCCAATCACCGATGTGGCGGTCGGGCATGATCGCGGGGGGCGTGGTGCACGTCAGCCGGCCGGACGTGGGACGTATGGAACGGTTTGAGTGCGACGAGGACGGCATCGTCACGGTGGCCGCCAACGTCGTCCGCGCGGCGCCCATTGACCCGCCAAGCGGCGTGGAGGCGAAGGCGTGCACCTGGATCGTCGAGGCTCGCGTGGTCGAGGCGCGACGAGCGTATGAGAGCGGTTCCGGTAAGCGAGTGGGCAGCGCCACGCCGGGCCGGCGGGAGACGAATCCGTCTACCGGTGGCGGGCGGCGGCCGCCGGAGGAAGAGCATCGGCCGGACTTGGTCGCCAAGTTCGACCCCTTGGACGTCTTCCCCGACGGGTCATCGCGGAGAGCCAGTGCGATTCCACCCGAGGAGGAAGCGAACCCTCTCGCTGCCATATTAGCCGTCTGCGCTCGCGAGAACCACTCGTCGTCGGATGGCAGCTCGGTGAGGTCGCAAACGTCGTCCTCGTCGCCAACGCCCTCGACGACCGGGCTCGTGAGACCTGGAACCGTCGTCATGTATCCGCCTACTGCCGTCCTGGTTCCTGAAGCAGCAGGAGCAGCGGCAGCGGGGGCACTACCCATCGTTCGCGCCAAGGCGATCGAGTCGCCCGGCATCATGATCATCCCCCCAGCCGCTAGCAGTAGTTCGTCGGCGGACGGGCCACCTACGATTCTCCCCCCAGCCGCCAACGATCCAGCAGGGGAGTCGTTGCCGATGACTGTAGGCAGCAGTCTTCCTGGAACCTTCGGCCTTTCCGGTGACGTCGCGAACCCCCCGACTCCCATCCTGGCGTCGGCGGCCTCCCCGATCCAAGGCCGGCTGCGGCCTCACGTGGTGAAGGTTCAAGCGGCCGCTGCCGACGACGTACTGGGCTGCGCGACCGCTTCCCCATCGGCAAAAGGGCTACTCCCTCTCCCTCCCCCCAATCTGCGGGGTCCATCACCGTTGCCCTTGATCGACACCACGTCACCGGAACAGCAGCGGGTGGACGAGGCCCGCGAGGTGATCGTCCTTGTGACGCACGACGAGCCACACGCCCACGCGACGATGCTGCCAACCGGCGCGGAGGAGTCCTCCCCCTCGTCGCTCGTCGCCACGCAGCAACCAGCCGCGATCGGCAGTGACCGCATCAGTGAATCAGCAGCCACAATCTGCGACGCGGTGACGTGCGCCGACGCAGCCGCAGTGGCCGGAGAGGTGAGGGCGGTGCCCGGGGAGGCCGCCGCTCCCCCTACTGCTTCGTGCGCAGGGGGCTCGAGTCCCCTTCATCCTCCTACTCATGGCGGCAACAGCCGCATCGAGCCGCAGCGTTCTGGAGCATGGGGGCACGATGACCTCAGCCGCCAAATCGCCAGTGCAGGAGTTCCAGGAGACCCGCCTCAACGACCCTGTTCACCGTCTCAGCCTGCTGCCGCGGTGCCAAGTTGTGTTGAGCCAGCAGCACCTACTTGCGTCGTGGAGCCACCACCATCTACTCTTCAAGTGGTCGTCGATGGAGCCACCACCAGTCTGTCCGCGGCGGTGGACCCGGACGCCGCGGTGGCAACGGAATCGCCACATGACGTCGAACCGAGGAAAAAGAGCAAAAAGCCGAAGGGGACAGACAAAAAAGTCAAAAAGGAAAAGAAACGGGAAACGAGCCTCGAGGAGGATGGGGAGGATCGCGAGGGCAAGGTGACTGCCGCACCACCACTGCGCCAAGAGGACCCCTCCTCCTCTTGTGTGAAGAAGGACGAACATGTTCTCCTGGACGAGGAAGCGGCGGCAAAGAAGGAGAAACGAGAAAAAAAGGAGAGGCGTGCAGCAAAAAACCGGGATCAACAGGAAAAGGAGGAAAGAGGAGCGATGGCACTCCACTCTGCCTCTACCACGCTCGACCCTACCGATGCCGAAACCGTTGTTTGTTTGGTGTCGACGACGAAGACCACCGTGGGCGCGGGCGAAGATGCGGAGGAGGAGGAGGCGCGTCGAAAGGCAGCGCGCAAGGCCGCCAAGAAGGCCGCCCGAGCAGCGGCCCTCACTGAGATGGTGCCCGAACAGGCCGAGGCTACCAAGCTGACCGGCGTCTGCCATATCTCGAAGGGCGAAAACGCGCATTCTGGGGCACTCAATTCGGACGAGGATGGGACCGGATCAAAATCATTGAGACCCGCGGTCCCACCCCTCCTCGGCGGTGTGGCTCGACCCGCTCCCGAACTCCTGCCTTCTCCCTTTGCCAGTGGCGGAGTAGGTGTGGTGCCGTTGACGTTAGCGCGCAGTGGACGTCACGAAAGCCAGCGGGAGCTCCACGCCGCAACGGTGATGCCCGTCTTGGGGGACACGGGGCGACGAGGCACGACGACGACGTCCTTGACGAAGTTGCCCTTTGAAGGGGGCTCCTCCTCTCCCTCATCTCCGACCGCCGCGGGCGAGCCATTGCGTCGTCTTTCTAACAGCATAGGGCGAAATGCGACGACGACGACTCCGTACCCGGCAGCCACGCATGGTCAGGGCTCCGGAACGCCTCCCGTGCTCGATCCGATCCAGCTCACCCGGCAGCAACCGTCGTCTGGAAGGGTGACCTCTGCGGCCTCGTCGGCAACGAATGGTGTTTCGGGTGCGTTGGACGGTGGTGGAGGAACCTCGCCTCCTTTGGGCTCACCAGAATGGGCTCTCGACGGAATACAAAGCTCCACGCCCACGGGCGATCACCGAGCGGCCGCCGTATCGCTGTCACCAACGGCGGGTGCGATGCGACGCCCCGGTAGCGGACGGGGTCGCATGTCAGCCGCCGCGCCGCTGTTACCCCTCGAGGACATGACGACGACGACTCTTGCCGTCACCCCGAATGCGGCGGCGGCGCCTCTCCGTTCCGGTCGAGTCGCCTCTGGCCTACCCCAGGGTAAAGCCGCCGCAGGAACGCCAACATAGAGAAACACCACCCCTTCGTCGTTAGAGGATGCCATCTTCCAGTCCTTTGCGCGCCCACTTCCACTCTCTCTTTGCTCTCTCTTTGTCTTTCCCGCCTCCGTGCCCTTCTTTCCCGCCCCAGTCCACACTCGATGAGTTTGCGTCCATCCATTCCATCGCCATTTCTATGTGTATGTCTGACTGAACCACCCGCAACAGCAAACAATAACCCCCGCTCCAGTTTTTTTCCGGTCGGGGACACTCTGAAAAACGCCTTCGAGTGCCTCCCCCCTCTGCGCGCCCGTTGCGCCTCAGGTTAACGTTGTTGTGGTGCGCCTCCCCATTCAACGTGCACACATGATGCAGTAGTGTTTCCACGCCTCGTTCCCCCCCCCCCCCCTTTCGGTAAGGGCGACGAAGAGGATTCAAACGCGCGAACGATCTTCTTGTTGGTTTCGTTGGACTTTAGGAAGGGGCCAGGGGGTCGTTGTTCTCAGCGCGCGACGTCGCCGAAATGGTCGCGAACGATAGCCCTGTGACGCCGCGGGATGAATGGCGCCGTGCCCCATGACACGTTGATGCTCTCCGGCGCGAACGTCGTTCGCTGTCGGCATGCTCTCCGGCGCGGGCGGGGCTCAATTGCGCGACGCGCAGCGCACTGATTTGTGCCGGCCTGCCTGGTCAACCTTTTGCACGCGGCGCTCGTGCGTCCGGCCGCTCGATTGCTCGACCACGCACTGGGTGCGACGACGACGCTGCTCGTTTTCAGCCTCGCACTGCTGACCGCGGCCCCGCCGCACGAACCCACCTTCGACGCAGCGGTCCTCACGCTCGCCGCCGCCGTAGCGGCGTGGATGTACCTGCTGCTCGCACTCGCGCTGCACCGCCGCCGCGACGAAAAATAGCGTGTCAAACGTAAAGGGGAGGCACACCTGTAGTGACGGTGCGGTTATTTGCTTCCCAAGCGGCGTCGTTTGATACTTCCTTCCTCCTCGGTATGTTTTGTGCAGAAACCAATTATTGCCGTGATGACCGTAGGTCCCATGAGATTCGCTGGCGCCGCGTCGGCCACCTTCCTGCTGCTCCTGACATCGATGTCTTGCGGAAGTCAGTTCGTGGCGTACGCGCACAGCATTAAGCACGTCATCGTACTCATGGAAGAGAACCGCAGCTTCGACCACCTTTTCGGTTGGGCCTCTCACCTCTTGGGCATCAACGGGCTGCAAGGTGGGGAGTCCAACCCAACTTCAACAATCAACCCCAACGCATCGGAGGCGATTTTTGTCGAACCGAACGCCCAGTTCTTCGCCACCTGCGATCCCCATCACGAGACGATATCGACCACGATGAAGTTATTCGGATTGAAAAACCTTCTCGACCGAAACTACACGGAATGCAGCTGCGGCTTCGTGGAAGCTGAGCTCGTCTTGAAGCGCAATCCTACTTGCGCCAAGTCCGTCATGGGCGGCCTTGCTCCGAAGAACGTCCCGGTATTCATTTCGCTTGCGCAAGAATACGCCATTATGGACAGGTTCTTCGCGTCGCTGCCCGGTCCGACGTGGCCGAATCGCCAGTTTTTTCTCGCGGCCACGAGCGGAGGGTCCACGGAAACATTCAACTGGTATCAAGGGAACGGAGGATCTCTGTTCCCGGGCAAGCTGTTCTTTGATCAAATCGATGACGAAGGCCTGACCTGGGCACAGTACTACGTGGACACACCATGGGAGTTGTTTATGGACTCGCTCGCAAAAAATTCCAAAAACATTCGCCTCATCGACGAATTTTTCTCCGCCGCGCGAACCGGAGACCTCCCCAACTACATATTCATCAATCCACGGTCGGCGATCAACGTGACGACGCAAGAAGGGAGCAACGATATGCACCCAGATCACGACACCCGTTTGGCAGAAAATTTCGTCAAGGACATCTACGAGGCCGTACGGCAGTCGCCTGCGTGGAATGACACGCTACTTGTGGTCACGTTTGACGAGCACGGTGGCTTCTACGACCATGTCTTGCCTCCCACGAGGGACATTCCCCCTCCGGACGACACCCCCGCCGAACCGGATACGTATTTCAAATTCGACCGACTAGGAATCCGAATCGCCACGTTGCTGATTTCGCCGTGGATCAACAAAGGCACCGTCATCAGCGCACCCCCGCCGGCTCAAAAGCCGTTTCCCAGCAGCGAGTATGAGCTCACGTCCATCATGGCGACTGTTCGCAAACTGTTCAACATGTCGTCCCCGCCGCTCACGCGGCGCGATGCATGGGCGGCAACGTTCGAGCATGCGCTGCTTCAGCGATCGGATCCTCGCGCCGATGCTGAGTGTCCTTTGGAAATCGCGAGCCTTTCCATGTCACCGGACGAGCGAAGCGCCATCGGCTCCGCGGAAGCAGGCCGGCAAATCAACGACCTTCAGGATGGCTTCTTGCAGACGCACTACCTCCTTCATGGGTATGACATGCCTCACGACGTGGCTCGGGCTAAAGACGGACGACGCACCCCCGCCGCGGTGGTCGCGTCGTCCGTCGTGATCTCTTCCGATCCTCTGTTCAGCGCCACCGCGACGTCGGCCCTCGCGCACGTGCTGACCACCGCGCAGCAGAACGTTATCGAAGCGGTCGTGGACGGTCAGCGCCCCACTGATGCGGACGTGATCGAATTCATGCGCGACGAGCAGCGCCGCATGAAGGTTCGACTGGGCAACGGACAGACCGACGGTGGTGGTGACGACGGTGGCGCTGGCTTGATGATCAGTGACGCCGCGCCGCATTCCGCGACGGAGCATTTGCGCAAGGCCGCCGCGTCACTTCGAGAGGGGCATGGACTGCGCACACAAGGTGATGTCAGCGAGTGGCTCAAGCGCCACACCGAGGTACACTTCCAACGCACGGCGGAGTGGGCGAGGCATCATCGCCGGAGAGAACCCAACAACCGCCGGTCCACGTCGGTGTTTTCACCCGATTGGGACTCGCCGCTGCGGTCCGATCATTCACAAGTGCAACACGTGTGCGATATGGTGGCCTCCTCGTCGGGGAGCGCCGCCACCGACACAACCGTGGCGTTGAGCGACCCGCAGCTCCATCCGGCGGCGAAGCATGATATGCACCGCGAAACGCCAGGGATCCTCGAAACCATGGTACGACGAGCGGACGAAAAAGCAAGCGCCGTCGGCAACGGCACCACTACCTGGTCGGCCAAGGCTGCCGCGATGGTGGATTGGTACTGGCTCCTGAACATGAAGTATCAAGGCTGGAACGTGTCGCACGCAAACTACGCTGCCCCATCGACCCGAGCCACGCCCCCATTCTCACCGGTGGCGAAAGGTCGAAGCGTGGTGGCTGCTCGGGTGGGGGGTGCGAACCACACCGACTTCATCGTGATCTCGAATCGTGGCGTCACGAGCCCAAGCGTCCTGTGTCTCACGTGGCTGCAGTCTCACCAGCAAGCCAGCGGCATCGCGTCGTCGATAATGGCGAACCACGATGATGATGATGGTCGAAATCAGTCTGATGGGCATCTCGTTGGGGTCACGCCATGCTATCCATCTGCCGACGCCTCCCGCAACCTCGACGTCTGGCAACAATGGATTTGGACGGATTCGGCGACGATTCGCCCTGTGGCCAACCGCTCCTTGTGCGTCACGACGCACGTTTGGAGCGGGGATAGCCGGGTGCGGCTGCAGCCGTGTGAAGGGACCGTCGAGCAGCACTGGATGTATCAAGGACCGAGCTACAAGAACGTCGACACGGGGATGATCCAGTTCGGCAATGGCATCTACTCGATTGGCATCACGCCAGACCTGTGACACAACAACAACAACAACCAAAAAAGCACGTACACACACGTATGAAACGAGAGCGAGATGTTTCATTAAAAGTGTCTTGTGACTGTCTATGAAGATCCTCCGCCTCAAATGGAGCCAGGACCCCGGGTTTTTTTTGCTGGTTCGAATCCGGCACAACCCTACGCCGAGTCTGCGGAGATGTGTCGATCGAGTTTTTCTCCCATCCATCCCGCCACCCTCTGATGGACTGCGGAGGGGAGAAATGACTGCGGTTCGGCTCGACGACATTGGTGGCGTGGGTAACCGGACCGCTTGCCACCTGTCGATGCCCTCGCGGCGATGTCACAGCGGCACACTCTGGGTTGTCGTTATGCTCCTCCTGTCGGGCCGTTACACCCGCCCCGGTCATGCCACCTGCGCCGTGCCCTTTTCGGTCGTGCTGTCCAACAGTTATGACGTGCCTTCGAGTCGACTTAGCGGCCCTGTCATCGCATTGCCAGCCCTGGAAACACCGCCGCCGCTGAATAGACCGTCTTTATCGTCTTGTTCGCCGCCCATGACGGACACCGTCAAAGATTCATGGCTGCTTTTCGGTTTTCGTTTTACGTATGTGCGAGGGAGTGTGGAGTGCGTCGGTGGTAACACCTTCCTGCGCTGGGGTTGTACTTGGGTAGAGCAAGATTCCACAGCGTCACTGTTCGTGGTGGCCGTGGACAACACCTCCGTGCCGCCGTCCCTTGGCTCGGTTTACGTCCCGAGTCCATATGACCCGTCGCCCATGAGCTTCGCATCGTTTCACCTTCTTCGAAATCGGAGCGACTACTTCGCGCTCAATCCGATGGATTCAAACGTCTTGGACAGCTACGAGCTCTGGCTGCCGCCGCAAAGGTACCACGCTGGCGCCACGCTGGTGCTTCAGTACGCCGATGCGCACACGAACAACGAGGAGGATAACAATCCTAGCGCGTTGCTGTCCATCGCCGTCGAGGCGCTCGTCATTCCACGACCCCTCCTGGATGGTCCCCACCCGTCCGATTGCTGCGACGCTGCGGCGCGACGGTGTCGCATGACGGAGGAGGAGGAACGAGACGCAGCCACAGCGTCGTCGTCGCTTTGCATCGCGGAGCGGCGCGGCGTGGTCACGCTCCATCCTGCCTACGAGGTGCCAAGTGTGGGCGTGCCGTTCGAAAATGTCACCTTTCCACATTCGGCCTCCAACATCGTGGGCTTCCGCTTCACGTATGTGGATGGCCGCACCAACTGCGGTGTGGCACCGCGGCCGTCAAAGTGGGGTTGCGATATCGGTGGCATGTTGGACATGTTTTCCCTCCACGTCGTCCACCAAAACACAGCAGAAGATATTCTCGCACCTGTCGCAGGAGGCGCGAGCAACGTGGCTTCGATCTCCCCGTCCAACTTTTACTCAGTGCTCAACCGCAGCAACTTGAGTGCGCCGCCGCTGCGCTCCACCACCGTGGAGTCGTACGACCTTCTGCTGCCCGAGCCACGCAGCTTCGGGAAGCACGCTGCGCTGAAAATTTTATACGGCGATCCAGACCAGCGCGATAACAGCGGCACGGTGACTGTCCGTGTTGAAGCGTTGCTCCCCGATGCCCTAAAGGAAGCTGCAAGATCGACCTATTCAAGCGTTTGTCACTGTCGGTCGAGCGACAAGACCTCATCACGTTCATCGACTGTCACCAAAACAGCGTCGAAAACGTCGAGGAGCACTGAGGTGGCGACCATTACTGGCTCTTCGCGCACTGTTTCCCTACCGTTGGGACGTCGTCGTCATCGTCGGCACAATACTTCGTCACGAACACAGTCGAAAACGACCCCGTCGCATTCACCACCACCAACGAAGTGGTCCGTACCACCCGGCGCTCCCGACTCCACGACGATTAGTGTGACACCCATACCAGCGACGACCGCCGTCACCACGCTTCGACCGAAGGCCGTTTCAAAGTCACTCACTCGCACGTTCATCACGTTCGACATCGGACAGCAAATGCAACGTGTGTCTGAAATGATGTCCGTACGAGTGTCGGCGTCCGTGACCGCCACCGCGACGGGTCTCACGCTGGTAAGCGCCATCTTCGGCAAGTCCGGGCTCATGTCGGTGTCGCAAGCGTCGCGGCAGCGAAGTGTCGAACGGCTCTCAGGGTGTGGTGCGGATCAGACGAGTTTAGATGATCCGAACGAAGCCGCATCATTTTTTAATTTCCCTATTCAAATGCCGTTGGGTGGCAGTGCCGTGTCGAATGCCATTGTTTCTTCATGTGGCGCCGTGGCTTTGGCGGCAGGTGCCAA
>ERZ1292633.1237-Hain-H41-02um-R1-1237-length-27924-cov-179_pt1 | contig 27924 bp, 23 predicted proteins | sample MGYA00564406_ERZ1292633 | MGnify/ENA primary metagenome ERZ1292633 (study PRJEB36523, sample SAMEA6512639) | groundwater metagenome | collected 2019-01-08 | study: AquaDiva: Metagenomics assemblies of 32 groundwater samples | reverse complement strand
CCGTAACCATGCGGCCCCCAGCCTACCAGATGGTTACGAAACGCCCTAATTACCTTACCTCGTGTCGCTGCCAAAATAATAACTGAGACGCGAAGGCACTGCGTGTTCTAGCGGCCTATCTCGTGGGTTCTCATCCCGAACCCTGAAAAATCTGCTGGATTCTCCGTGAAATACATGAGGGTGTCAATTTGATCCGTTTCGAGTAGCTTATCTGCCCGACCGCCCATCACCCTATCCGCCCGCAACTTATATTGCCTCGCATGCTAATGACGATGGCTCACCTGTGGAGATTCAAAGGCACCAAGAGTCTTTAATCCCAACGTCAATCACGAGCTGGTCATGGACGGCTGGATACTGGTGGTATCGGGGTTGTTCACGCAAGCTGAGGAAAGCTAAATCATGAATTCAGTTGCTGCATCCGTTTGATCGAGCAATAGAGCGCATAGCCTTGGGCCACCATCCCGGTCACGAGTAACCCCAGTGCGGTCTGAAGCCAATGTGAAGCAGGATGATCGAGTCCGTACATGCCGATGACGAACCCGAGGGCGATGGCGATGATTCCGACGGATCGGGCAATGACACCCCTTAGCCACCAATTATCTGTTGAGGAAGTCTTGAGAGCTATCATTTCTTCAGTCTACATACTTACAGACAGAGAGTCCAATTGCACTTATCTATCTAGGTACGTTTGGCTCTTTAGAGTGGGACGTCCACGAGCTCAACTTGGCAGTTGAAGAGAAAATTGACTGCTCAATGGAGGCTCGTCAGAATCCGGCAGAGTGGTTGATACGCATCTGATCGCACAGATCCACCTGTCTTCTCACGAGGCGAAGCCGAACGAGCCATCAAGGCCGGTTGGGTTCGATGACCCGGAACCGGACTTCATCGACATAGGAATAGGCAGAGGTCTGTTCTCCGGCAAAGAGGCCGCAACGGTAATACCCAGGTGTCCAGCTGGATTTCGGAGGGGTCAGCAGGAAATACCCTGATCGATCGTTCGTCGTTGTCATGACGCGATCTTGGACTGTCGTCTGTGGATCTTCAGCCATGTCAGATGTTTCCAGTCCACATCGTGCAGTCAGTGGGACGGCATCAAACGAATCCGATACCAGTCTGAAGACCAAGTAGATTTCGGATTGTGTGGTGGGAAATGTATCGCCCGGGTACAGCGGGATGAACTCGTGAGCGCCAGTCGGAGAGTCGTCCCGCACGACTTTGGTTGCCGGAATAACAAATCGAAACCAACTGAAATCCGCATCCCGACCCACGATTGCCGATCCGGTCTCAAGCGTCTTCTGTGGCTTCAGGCTTTCAACAGCCTTCGCATACAGAGCTTCCTCCGACGGTACGGATGTAGCGTCGCCTGATTGCTTCTCCACTTTCGCCTCTTCCTCTTTCAGCTTCACCAGTTCAGGAACATGGGGCCGTACCTTTTCAAGCCAACGAGCGATCTTCTCTTTTGCCAGGACACGGGTACCGGCTGGGAAAGGGACATCCTTATTGGCTTGTTCAAATTCGACGGCCGCGTCATACAGCATCTGGAAGTGAACAAAGGCGTCTTCCCACCGCTCCAACTCCACATAACACTGCCCCATCCGATAGGTCGTATCCGCGAAGTCCTCCTCACTCGGATTCAGATTCGACAGATTCCCGAACACAGCAAGCGCTTCCCTACACTGACCCAACTGCATCAGCGTCAGACCCAGCTGATGGGTAGAGATCGGATCGTCCGGATTGAGCGCCAGCAACCTGCGATAGACCGGCTCGGCTTCCTGAAAGCGACCGGCTTCAAACAGCTTCCAGGCCTCCGATCGAAGGGCAGCCCATTCTTTCAGTTGAGTTGCAGTGGCAGCAGGAGTCAGCGCCGGCTGAAAGCGTCGGCCCCGTTCCATCGACTCATGTAGTTGTGCCAATTGATTCTTGGCTGGCAGCTCAAGTGGTGAGCCGGATGGAACACGCTGTAACACATGGCGCAAGTCGGCATCCGCCCCTTGATAATCCAACACGTCAAAGCGGGCACGGGCCAAAGCCAGCTGCCAGCTGAGCAGATCCGGCATAAGTTGGACCGCCTGCTTGTACGATTCCAGCGATTCCTCCAACCGATCGAGCTTTCGCAGTTCTTGCGCCAGTCGCCAGTGAATGAGCGGATTCTTCGCATCAATCCGGGCAATGTTGTGCAGTTCTACAATCGCCTTCTCTTCCAGCCCCCACCGGACCAGCAGCCCCCACTTCGCCCAGCGAACATCCAGCGCAGCGGGTTGCGCGGCGAGCACTCGGTCATAGACCTGAACAGCCTCTTGAGGAATGCGAAACGTAGAGAGGATGTCACCACGTACTTTGTTGAGAATGACCGCTTCCGGATGAACGCCCAGACCGTGATCAAGAATCTCCAGTGCCGTCGTGACCTCCCCACGGTCCCATGCGGCTTTGGCATACTCAACTACTTCATCTGCCAGCGGTCTTGCCCCATCCTCTGCAGCGGCACAAGGATTGGCCATCAGAGCCAAGGTGAATGCGATCATCACAAGCACTACGCCGGCACGAGATCGTGGCCGATCGACAGAGTCTTGCCTAGCAGATGGCGCAATCATGTTTCGGTTTTGAACCCCACTGCACTTGAAACCAACTATACCAAGAAGGAGGAAGAATATATCAGGCAGAGCTCCGGCAAAATGGCCTCACACAAATCACTCCTACTGTTTCATTCCCTTTCTTGACCTGCCCTCATGATCCCGCTACTCTGGCCTTAGCCGAACCCTTCGAAGGGAATTCTACTGGAGATGAAGCGTGATTCTGGTCACTGGTGGTGCCGGATATATTGGTTCTCACACCTGTGTTGAGCTGCTCCAGGCGGGACACGAGATTACCGTCTTCGATAATTTCTGCAATAGCCATCCCGAATCAGTAGAGCGTGTACAGCGCATTACGGGGAAACGGCTATGTGTCATCCGCGGCGACATCCGCGACCGAGCGGCGCTGATCACGGCGCTGCGAGAATGCGACGCGCAATCGGTGATTCACTTTGCCGGCCTGAAGGCGGTCGGGGAATCAGTGCAGAAACCCCTAGCCTACTATGACAACAATGTCGTCGGTTCTTTGCGTTTATTGGAGGCAATGGAAATCTGTGGGGTCAAGACGCTGGTGTTCAGTTCCTCCGCTACGGTGTACGGCGATCCGCAACGGCTTCCGTTGACAGAAGATCATCCCCTCTCCGCCACCAATCCCTACGGACACACGAAACTGATGGTGGAACAGATGCTGCGAGATCTGCAGCGAAGCGACACTTCATGGCGAATCGGGATTCTCCGCTACTTCAACCCGGTCGGCGCGCATGTGAGTGGATTGATCGGCGAAGATCCGCAGGGCACTCCGAACAATCTCATGCCCTTCGTGGCGCAGGTGGCAGTCGGCCTCCGCCCGCATCTGAATGTGTTCGGGGATAACTACACAACCCCGGACGGCACCGGTGTGCGCGACTACATTCATGTCGTGGATCTGGCGAAAGGACATCTCAAAGCGTTGGACGCGCTTGGACGATCAACACCACAGGAAGAATGCCTCACGGTCAATCTCGGAACCGGGACCGGCTACAGCGTGCTGGAGATGGTGCGGGCCTTCGAACAGGCCAGCGGCAAGCGGGTGACGTACAAAGTTGCGCCTCGTCGGCCCGGCGACATTGCAGCCTGTTATGCTGATCCCAGTAAGGCAGCTGCCCTTCTCGGCTGGCGGACTGAGCGAAGCCTCGCCGACATGTGCGCCGATACTTGGCGGTGGCAGAACCTCAATCCTCAGGGATACAATCCCCCCCGCCCAGCAACCTAAGCCATGCCTACAGTACTCTGCCGCAGCGCGCGGGTGTCGTGATACACTGCCCTTCAGATGTTCGACGTCATTCTCTACCAACCGGAAATCCCCCCGAATACCGGCAATATTATCCGCCTCTGCGCCAATACCGGTGTCCGGCTTCACCTGGTGAAACCGCTTGGCTTTTCCATGGATGATAAACAATTGGTGCGGGCCGGGTTGGACTATCATGAGTTCGCCACGATCAGCACCTACGACGACTGGGCCGATTGTGCGGAGTGCTTCAAGGATCGCCGCCTGTTCGCTGTCTCCACAAGGGGAACCAGGCGCTATGACCAGGTCGGCTACACCAAAGACAACGTGTTTTTATTCGGCCCGGAAACACGCGGGCTCCCCTCCACACTCCTTGAATCGTTTCCAGTGGACCAGCGCATCCGTGTGCCGATGCGCCCAGAGAGCCGCAGCCTCAATCTCTCGAATGCTGTCGCGATCGTGGTGTATGAAGCTTGGCGGCAGATTAGTTTTGAGCACGGGCTCTGACATTCCTTCTTTGCGAAAAAGGAGGCTTCATGGCCTCGGCATTCTCTCACGCATTCGTCGCCCTCGCACTCGGCAAGGCCCCTCGACATCCTCTCTTCACCTGGCCGGTCTTGTTCCTGGGCATGGCCTGCTCAATTGGTCCGGATCTGGATGTCATCGGCTTTTCCTTCGGGATTCAATACGGTGATCTGTGGGGTCATCGTGGCATGACCCATTCACTCTTCTTCGCCAGCCTCCTAAGTGCCCTTCTCACGAGTATCTGGCACCAACAGAAATCGACGGCAGCACAGGTGCGCCTCTTTTTCTATCTATTCTTCTGCACCGTATCACATGGTCTGCTCGATGCACTGACCGACGGTGGGCTCGGGGTGGCGTTTTTCTCCCCGTTCGATACAAGCCGGTACTTTTTCACCTTTCGACCGGTCGCCGTCTCTCCGATCGGCATTAACGCATTTTTTAGCGAGCATGCTTTCCACGTGCTTGCCAGCGAGATGCAATGGATCTGGCTCCCAACCATGGCCGGGCTCTTGATTGCTCGCATGCTACAATATGCGTGGTCAGCTCAACGGATGGTAAAGCCAGCGCCGAAAGATTGATCGGCATCTTGGAGGAATTGAAAGGCGATGGCACAAATGTACCGTTCAGAATGATGGGCTGGCTGCGGTGCTCATTAAGGATGGAATTCTGCCCACCCTATCTTCACCCATTTCCCACACATCTACCAGCTCGACAGGCGAATACGGCTGCTATCCGAGATATCGACCATATAGGAAGGCAACAAACTGCTTTGCCCCGCGCATTCTACTCTTGACGTTTTCTTCCGTAACACCACCTTGTCGCAATTGCTTTTCAAACCTGATTAACGCATCCTTCAATTCTCTTCTTAATTCTTTCTCGATGACTCGGTCCAACACGCTTGGCATAATCTTCCTCCTCGATTAATTCCCTCGGATTCACTCCGACCAGGACACTGACATGAAGGGTGTGACGTACGGACACCAGATCGGAAATTCTACAGAACTCGTCAGAGACAAACCAGTTCTTAAACCAGGGAGCACCAGCTCAACAAAAGACTCCTCCTTTATGCAGGGCTAGAGCCGCCTGACATGGAATAACGTGAGCCCAATTTTCACTCTGGCCTTGGGCAGGATCGTCTTATGCGCAAGAAACGTTGGAAGTGATGCAACTGATTCCTCCCAATGTACCAGCAACCGCGATGGTTCTTGCGTCAGCAGCTCCCCTAGGTGAACCGGGCCGACAACAAAGGCCTCACCACCTCGCCGTAACATGTGACTCAGTCTCGTCACAATCGTCTTCATGGTTATGGACGAATCAAACGAGTCATACGGCAACCACTGATAAATCAGGTCATACAGTTCGTGGCTTTCCGGAGACGCTTCACACGTATCAGCGGATTCCATTCGAATTCGTTGCAGCCAATCCCATCGGTGCACTTCGGCGCACTGGGTCCAGAGCTGCTGGGCCTGACGCTGCGCATAGGCAACGGAGCGAACATGCACGGTATAGTCACGTGGCCGGTCAAAGAGAACGCACGTGGCAATGACCGCATCCCCGTTAGCAATGAGCACACGTTCTGCCCGCGATCGCAACCTTCCAATCTCGCGATCCTGTTCGCCAAGATCGTCGAGATAGTCTGCCACGAAGGATTGGGCAGCGAGTTCGCCGATCTCTTGGTCGTCTTCTGGAAATAAAGGGACCGCCTCGAACGCTTCATCGGAGGAAACTCTCGGAACGCCATGCGCGAATACCGTACGCCAATCGACCGGACTGACCGGACATTCGTTGGGCGGCGATGTCTTCACTGGGAGATCAGGCTCCAATGGTAAGGTTAATTCCGTTTCACGATCTTTCAGAATCAACGAACGCCCTTCGACACGGAGGCTGCGATCCAGAGGGAGCACACGGCGCCCGATCGAACTGACGTAGGGAAGACCCACCGGATCTTCATCAAGGGTGGCCTTTTGAACAATCCCGTTTTTCACGGTTACACTCAGCCCCTGGCTTCCCTCAAGATACCGAACGGGAGGATGCTGGGCTGGAAGCCATTCAACACGATGAGACGTTGCAGGATTCATGAACGCTGTAAACGGATCCTCGGCACCTACTGGCCGAGGCGTAAAAAATGTGCTGAACAAGCGAAAGGCTGCCTCGGATGGATAGGTCGGAATACCACGATACCGTAAGGCCCTCGGAACAGAGTGTCCCTTGTTCTGATCGTCATACAACCCACGAATCAGCTCGAACACGGCAGAGCCCGTCCCCGGCAACAACGATTTGAACAGTTCGACCACCGGGAGAAAGTCAATCTGGTCCCAATGCATGGCTCCCATGCAGGCCATGAAGCGTACCGTTTCAAATCCCCCACCATCCAACACGTACAGGGCATCTTTTCGCTGTCGAATGGTCGCCATGCCTGTGGGATCGATCGCAAGATCCTCATCGCGATAAAACCATCGCACTTCCTCGGTTGGGACCCGTAACGCTCCTGCAGCCAGGGCGCGAAGATCATCCGGTGTGATCCGTTGCCAATTGGGTCTCAAGGCGAGATTCAGCCTGGTTTCATTCACCAGCCCACAAGGCTTAATCCCAACCCACCGTCCCCAATCCAGTCGAACTCGCGCTCGCCGCAGCAAAACGGTTCCGGTACCGTTCGACTCCCATTCGCACTCATGCAAGGGATGGCCTGCCGGATCTGTTTCGAGGAAACGCCGTCCATCAGGCCGATAAAAAACAAGGTGCCCGTTCGGAAGAGTTTGAACGTGTCCACCGACCTTGTGGAAGGACTCAGCAAGTGTACGTGCGGAAGGAAACCGGAGATGGCCTGGCGTGTTCAGCGCAAATGCAATGGCGTCCGAGGACATTCACTCGCGGAGTTGGCCGCCCCCCAAGACAATGAATTTAGCGCAGGTTAACTCTTCCAACCCCATGGGACCCCGCGCATGAATGCGCGAGGTACTGATGCCGATTTCAGCTCCCAGACCGAACTGGTACCCGTCGTTGAGCCGGGTGGAGGCATTGACCAGGACGGCACTGGCATCGACTTCTTTAAGAAACCGCATCGCGTGTCCGTAGTCCGATGTCACGATCGCTTCCGTGTGCCGCGACCCATACTGTGCGATGTGTTCCATCGCCTCATCCATATTCTTCACGATTTTCACGGCAAGAATCAGGTCCAGAAACTCTTTACCGTAGTCCTGTTCGCTGGCCGACTTGGCCTCAGGAATCAACTGGCAGGTCTTCGGACAGCCGCGAATCTCGACATTGGCCGCGCCGAGGCTTCGGGCAAGCTTGGGCAACAAAATCCGCGCGGCCGACTGGTGAACCAGCAGGGTTTCCATGGCGTTGCACGTGGATGGCCGCTGCGCTTTGGCGTTGACGCAAATGGCCTCCGCCATCGCCAAATCCGCTTCGGCATCGACATAGATATGGCACACACCTGCATCATGCTTCACGACCGGAATCGTCGAATGTTCCGAAATGAGTTTCATCAACGATTCGCCGCCACGCGGAATGATTACGTCGATGAACCGATCCTGCTTGAGCAACACCGGCACCACCTCACGATCTGCACGATCGACGAATGTGATCGCCCCGGCTGGAACACCGGCCTTTCTCGCCGATTCAGACAAGATGGTGGCAATCGCCGTATTGGACCGAATGGCCTCACTACCACCTCGCAATACACAAACGTTGCCCGATTTAAGACAGAGGGCAGCCGAATCTGCCGTTACATTAGGGCGCGACTCATAAATGATCCCGACCACTCCGATGGGCACACGTACCCGCCCAACCTGCATCCCGTTGGGTCTCGTCCACATACCGGACATCATTCCTACAGGATCGGGCAACTTCGCCACTTCACGAATGCCTGCGGCCATCTCCCCGATCCGCTTCTCGGTCAATCTCAAGCGATCTGCCATCGCCTTCTTTTCAGGCATCATTCCAAACGCCTTCAAATCTTGCTCATTCGCTGCGAGGATTTCGCTCGACTGAGCCTCGAGCGCCTCCGCCATAGCAAGGAGTGCTTGATCCTTGGTGGCGGTCGGTAGAGACGCCAATCTCCTCGATGCCTGTTTGGCCTTGGAGACCAGCGCCAAGACATACTCCAACACAGGCAACGGCTTGGACTCTTCGATGTTCTGATCTGAGTCGATTTTGTCTACGGCTTCCACTCTTCACACCAATGATCCAACCACTCGGAATGACCACTGACAATACCGTGTGGGTAAGAGACGGGTCAAGAGTCTCCATAATGCGTGGTGCGTGGGATCCTTATCAGTGGCAAGGTCTGGAGAACCGAGAGAGGCACGCCAATCATGCTTATTGCGTTGCCTGAACATCCACCTCTTCCGGGCCCCTCGATTCATCTTGTGAACTCGGTTCCGCTGGAAAGATCGGCTGTTCACGGATGGCTCGCTGTGCCGGAGCCGTAGACGGCCTAGCGACAGGCCCAGCCACCGCCACCATAGATGGACTCGGATATTGAAATACCCAATCGTAGTGGGTCGGCTTTCCCTCAAAATGGCGCACTGCGAGCGGGAAATTACCCTGTTTGATCGGTTTCTGCCGGCTCTTGCTTCGGACTCCCATGATGCCTCCCGCGGGAGCCCTCAGCAATTCCCACTCACCGCGTCCCACAGGATCAAGGTACACCTTCCTGAGAAATGGTTTGGGCGGCCTCGTGAGTTCGGCGAGCGTTAGCGGGTACACTTCACCAGGGAAAACTCTTCCTGCCTTTGTCGTGGCCGAATACAGTGCGAGAGCCGATTGAATTTCTATTCCCTTGGCCAACAAATCTGTCTCGAGCTCTCGTTGCACCATCGTCTTCCACTGCCGAGCGGCCACCGTCATGGCAAGTCCCATAAGAGTAATCGCAATCATGACCATGAGGTACGAGAACCCTGTTTCTTGCCGCCTCAACGATGCCAAAAGCCTCCTCATGTACCATCACTCCTGGTCCGTTGATTGCTCCCTCTCCTGGTCCATTGATTGTCCCGACAATTTATCCGACAGCGATACCGTTTGATCCACATGGGTACCGGTATCTCGGATCGTCACACTTTCAGAGTTGATCGCCTTAAGAATCAGGTGGTCGTCGACACGATCACCGACCTTCAGCATCAGCACCTCATCGTCTTTCTTGAGTACGGCAATATCCTTATTTTCACGACGCCCCTTACCCACACGAAGAAAGCCCAGGTATCGATACTGTTCTAATTCCAACTTCTCTTCTTGTTCTGTCGAGGTCTCGGCTGAAGACGAACCAGGCTGATTTACGGAAGTTTGGTCATTCCCGGTGACAAACGTGCCATCGGGACGGGGCATGGAAAACATATTACGCGGCACGGTGAAAGTCGCCTGACGTTGAAGACTCGTTGATGAAAATAGATGGAGGTTTACGTGCAAGCCTGTTCCCCCTGTTGCCGCACGTTGCCCTACGGAGGGGTGACCCGCGATATTCGTGAGCGGAACGCGAACCGGCTCCTGCTGTAGGCGCCATTGCCATACTGCCAGTCCTGCCCACAGAAGGAGAAGCGAAGTAGCAAGAATCGTCTTCTTTTTGGCATCCATGTTAGTGCGCTGGTCCCGACGAACTAGACGCCTCGGTCTCGCCGCGAAGGTACGTTGCAATCTTAATATTGAATGTCAATGATTCGTCCTGTAAGCCTCCGGACCGAGCTAGCTCAAGATCCTCGATAAACACCAACTCTTCCGCCGTCTCAAGACCGTAGATGAATCGGCGAAGATCCTCGTATCGCCCAGTCATCGGCCCCTGTAACAACCCCTTGCTCGTATTCGCAATGAGAGTGGGCTCCGTCTTATAGGACAACCCCGGCAAGGTAACTCGGTCACGCTTCGCTTCATCTGAAATCCCCAACGCGAGCGGAGTAAAATCGCGCTCGGCGGGAAGCACCGCCCAGACTCGGCTCAAGTCTTGTTTGGCCTTTCTTGCTTCTCGGTGATACATCAATGCTTGTCGGGTCGCAGTCCATTCCTTCTCCAAGCGATCTCGGCTCGCTTGAGCACTTGCCACACCGAAGTCATGGACGAGGAACAGCATAAAAAGAAGACCCAGCGTGACTCCCATCCAGGAGAACAAGGGTGCAAAGGGATGCTGCCAGAGAAAGAGCAGTCGATCTTTCATCACTCAAGTTCCTTCGCGCCGGTATTGTACCGTGACATCGAACTCCACCAACCCGTTCTGCCCGACATGATGCTGCGCCAAGATCGGGTCTTTAAATGTCGTGTGATTTTGAAGTCCGACAGTAAAGGCAGTGATATCCTCGAGAGCCGCAGCAGTTCCCGTGAGTTGAACCGTCGTGCCTGCTTGATCAAGACGAACGCTGCTGAGCCCAAGGCGTGGAGGGATCGTTTGCTCTAATTCAGTCAGAAACTTGGTCCACGAAAACGTTCTTTTTTCAAGCAGCTGGTTCGCCAACTCGACTTCAGAAGGCAGTCTCTTTAACGCCTCTGCAGACAGATCAATACCTTCACGCCGGGCCTCTGCCATGAAGTCGAGGTCCTGTTGCCGCACTCGATCCAGTTCTGCCTGGATGGTTAACGATTCTTGATGCGTGAGGATCACATGCCCAAAGTCCCAACAGATCCCGATCACAAGCAGGACGCAGCTGCAGATCAGGAGCCATCGAAGCGGAACGACCGCTGGTCGATAACGGCGGCTCAGGTTTATCTGGAACTGACCTTCGGCGCCGCAGTACAATAGCCTTAACTTGAGCGGTTCGAAAAACCTCGCGACGACGGAACTCGTAATTGCCATACTAGAGCACCCCAGCCACTGCGGCCAACGATGTCATCCCTCGGTCGCTCTCTGTGGCCATTCGACCAAGAGCCTCGACCGATTCCCAACCTAGCTGTTCAACGGACAGGTGAAGCTCGGTCTCGATCAATTTCCGAAAGGCCGCAATGTCCCCATCCGCACAAATCACGGCTTCCTTAACAACCGCTGAAGGATGTTGTTGTTGACAGATCTCCAACGAGACACAGCATTCCTCAAGCGTCTTGTTCAGCATATCGGTCTTCCTCGACGCTTCAGTCACCTCAGCCCCTAAAAGCTTGCATCGGTAAGACAACAACCGCCCTTGCTGATAAATCATGGTCGTCAGGGCTCGATCCGATACATTGACCCACAGACAGTTCCGGCTTCGCCAATGAGAGCCACTCGATACCCTTCTCCATAGATCAAAGATCTGTAGGCTCGTGACCCCTACCTCTTGGGGAATCAACCCGACAGATTCACACAGAGACTCGTACTGCTTCAGCACCGATTCCTGGACCGCCACCGTCAGCACAGTATGGGCTGGCCCTTTCCCTCGCGATCGATCATAAAAGACTTGGGACAACACCTTCGCCCCGCTCAACGGGAACAGCTGTTCTTTGCCAAGCCGCCAGCGGATCAGCGCCTCGCGTTCCTCGCACCTGACGGGGAGCTGCTCAAGGTGCAAAACTGTCGTTCTGACCGCCGTGTCAGGCAGCAACACGGCAATCCGTTGAGGAAGATCAGAAAGCATTGTCCTCCCGAGGGACTGGTGAACCGAATCTGGATTGATCAGAGCACGAATACGATTGGCCAATGCTAAAGGATCAGCTACATTCTCCTCAGTCGGAGAGGGCTTGATCATGCCTTCGGACAGCGGAGACATGATGCACTTGTGTTGACGTTGTCCACGCCAGTTTCGCTTGGTTTCGGCCCACGCGATCGAATCGGCTCCGAACTTCAAGCACCGCTGAGGTCGACTACTAGCCCATTCCCACATCACATTACCCTTCCTCACTGAATGTCACCCGATTGATCTCTCGCAACGACGTCTCACCATTCAACACTTTTCTCAACGCCGACTGTCGCAGCGTAATCATTCCACCGGTCACAGCCCGATACCGGATTTCTGACAGTGGCCGTTCGGCATGAATCATTTCTTTGATTTCATCCGTCAGATCGAGAAACTCCGTGATGCATTTTCTTCCTCGATACCCAGTTCCATGACATTCCGAGCACCCCTTACCTTCGTAAAATGGCGTCTCCTTGTACTGCTCATAGTCCAATCCTGATTCCTCAATAAGGGCCTGCTGTGCTTGGACGAGAGTCCGACATGATGAACACAGGATTCGGACAAGCCGTTGCGCCAATACACAGTTGAGAGCAGCCAGAAAATTATAGGCGTCGATCCCCATCGACGCGAACCGCCCAATGACGTCGAACACATTGTTCGCATGCACCGTCGTCAGCACGAGATGGCCGGTCAGGGCCGATTGGATCGCGATCTGCGCTGTCTCGGCATCTCGAATCTCACCGACCATAATCTTATCCGGATCATGCCGGAGTATGGACCGAAGGCCGCGCGCAAACGTGACGCCTTTCTTTTCATTAACGGGAATCTGCACCACTCCCGAGAATTGATATTCAACGGGATCTTCGATCGTAATCAGCTTATCTTCGAGCGTGTTCATCTCCGATATCGCGGCATACAGCGTTGTCGTCTTTCCACTTCCTGTTGGCCCCGTGACCAACACCATGCCATAGGGACGAATAATCGCTTTCCGGAATCGTTTCAGATCTTCCGGATTAAACCCGATCCGGTCGAGTTTCAAGTCCGACACTCCAGTCACAATTGAGTCCCGGTCTAATATTCTGATCACGACCGACTCACCAAAGACGCTTGGCAGAATGGACACCCGAAAATCCACGGTCTTTCTATCCAACCTCATACGGAAGCTTCCATCCTGAGGCACCCGACGCTCGGCAATATCAAGCTCCGACATGACTTTCAAACGGGACACTAAAGGGGCATGTAATCGACTATCTAGTGACTCCATGGCCGGAATCAGGATGCCATCGACACGAAGTTTGACCTGGGTCGCCCGATCTGCGGCTTCGATGTGGATGTCACTGGCTCGGCGCTGCATCGCGCTCAGGAGGATGGAGTCCAGCAGCTTCACGGCTGGACTCTGCTCTTCCCCCGCATGATCGAGAATCAGAATCTCCCCATCTCGATCATCTTCTTTGACCTGCACCGACCGGTACTCCGCTTCTAGCTCACGGAGAGCTTGACGCGAGCCAGCACTACGGTCCAGCGCGGAAAGAATCGCGCTCTTGGTACTGACGATCAGCTCAAGTGGCTTTCCGATCAAGAGCTCCAATTCGTCGAGTCCCGGCACATTGTTAGGATCGGCGATGGCAATGGTCAGCACGCCGTCTCGTTCGGCAATCGGGATAAATGGAAATCGCTGCATCAGCTTGACGGAAATCGTCTCGTAGTAGCGGGAATCGACTTGAAACTCTTTCAGCGGATCATAGGGAAGACTGTATCGAACAGCTAGGGCTTGAGCTAATTGATCCTCCGAGAGAAGTCCTTCACTGATCAGCATTTGCCCTAAGGTGGCAGGCACACCGTTACATCGGCATAGGACATCCTCGACCGTGCGTTTGGTGAGCATTCCCTGGTCGACCAAGATCTCGGCAAGAGATGTTCTCGTAAGACTACGCAACATACGCAACCTGTATCATCCGGGTATGCCTATTAGCCTGAGATCCCACGTCTCTCCTACTCTAGCCGCCAACGGTCCCGGCCATCTGAAATACCGGCAGATACATCACAATGACAATCCCGCCGACTAGTACTCCCATCACAAGCAACAGAGCCGGCTCGATCCACGTGGTAAGTTGCGTCAATCTCGTATCGAGGTCAGCCTCATAAAACTCCGCAACGTCTCGTAGCATCGAATCAAGAGACCCCGTTTCCTCCCCGACGGATAACATTTCGATCGCCAATTTCGGGAGCACCCTGGGACGATCCAATGCATCAGCCAATGTCGCCCCCTCACGAATTTCATTGACGGCCCGAATCATTGCTTGTGAAATCCACTTATTCGAGACAGCTCCTCGTGCACCTTTCAACGCATCAACAAGCGGGGTTCCTCCCGCAAGAATAGTTCCGAGCGTTCGCGCCAATTGCACAGTATTGTGCTTGACGGCAATCTGACCCACGAGCGGGAGTTTCAGCACAAGACGATCGATTGCCAGTTTCCCAGCTGAAGTGGCATAGTAGGTATGCACTCCAAGCATGAGGCCGATTAGAACGGCAGCTGCGGGCAATAACCATGATTCAGCATGTGTGACGACATCGAGCAACACCTGAGTTGACCAGGGCAAGGCCTTCGCTGACTCTCCATAGACCGACACAAAAGTCGGCATGACATAGGTCAATAGAAAACCAACCACGGCGAGACCGATACCGATGAGAACAATAGGATAGGAGATCGCTTTTTGTACTTTCTGACGAAGTCCAACCATCAGCTTCAGATACGCAACGTACCGCTGTAGTACTTCTGGAAGATTGCCCGATTGCTCTCCGGCTTTCACCGTGGCGACATAGAGTTCAGGAAAATAACGGGGGTGTTTAGCCAAGGCTTCTGAGGAAGAGGCTCCACCTCGAATGTCATCCCGCACACCACGTAGAGTCCGTTGAAATCCAGCATGGCCGGCTCGTTCGATGAGAAGATCCCAGATGCGCAAAATGGGCAGTCCAGACTTGACCAGAGCCATCAATTCTTGATTAAAAACTAAGAACTGCTCCAGCGGAAGCTTTCCCCATGACCATGACGGCTCCGTCTTGACTGATGCGGCTCCTCGAGAGTGAAGATTGAAAACCAACAACCCTTGCGACTCGAGTTTGGCACGAACCAATGATTCATTGTCTCCTTCTACATGCCCATGGATGGTGGACCCATCAGGCCGCGCGACTCGATACGCAAATACTGCCATAGATAGAGACCTTCACGGCTTGCCAATTAGCCCATCGTGCGCCATTACATTCGTTCGTACTCAGGCTCATCTGCAGACGGCTCTGTCAACCACAGGGTCTGGCCCGCTTGAATGCGGTCACCAGAGAGCGCGTTGAGAGCCATGAGGCGGCTGACAGACGTGTGATATCGGCGTGCGATACGCCATAACGTGTCCCCATACTTGACAACCACGTGTGGAGGAAGGTGTACTGCCGACTGAGAAACCACCGGTACTTCGCCGACTGAAGAGCCCCCCGACACCTGAATCGCAGCACCTGAGACAATCTGGGTGCCATCATCCTGAATAGCCCGTGGGTCGCCCTGTTGATGGAAAATCGTGGCGGGCTCTGGTTGCGCGTCTCCTGGAGAAACCATCGCTGCAGGAGAGACTTCTCCCCTCACCTGTTTCTCAACTTTCGAGAGTTGCCTTTGAAGCTGCTTCAATTGATTCTGTAGCACGGCTCTGGTCCGCCCTACCTGTTCCCGTTCGGAACGAGCGCTGCTTAGTTCTTCCCGCTGGAGGTCAATCACATGGCGAGCTTCCGTCAATCGACGCTCCGCCTCTTGAATACGGCCTTCAAGCTGAGCTCTGGCAATCTGCACCTCGGCCAATTCTTGCCCCCGTGCGTCGACCTCTACTCTCAACTCGTCAACCATGCGCTGGGCATCTCGCAATGAGGTTTTGAGGGTATCCACCGTGAGCTGGAGATCCGACATCTCAGGCTCTATGATGATGTCTTCGAGCGAACCACAGGCCGAGACTCCAAGCAGAAGGATTCCGATGGAAGGACTCCTCCATTTCCCCTTCACTCGAACCCCTTTGAGCCCGGAGCAGAATTTACTCCGAGCCAATTTCACGACCCTGTTCACCATTTGTTATAGGGAGTCCCGTTTGTCCCAACCAGATCCGACCCTGAATACACATCAAAGATACCACCCTCTGTCGGTTCGATGATCTGCTGCCAAGAGCTCGGTGAATTCGTAAAGGGGTCTTTGGGAAGAGTCCGCAAATACCCAGCCGAGACCAGACCATCCAAGGACGGAGGGTATTTCCCTTTATCCGCGCGGTGATGATCCAACAACTCGCGCAGCGTGAAAAGGTCTTGTCGCAATACCGTTTCCCTGGATTTGATCAATGATGACTGATAGGACGGAACGGCGATCGTGGCCAAAATCCCAACGATGGACACGACGATCATGAGTTCAATCAGTGTAAACCCATTCGCATTACATCCACCCACCTTACCAATCCTGGTACTTAGTCCCATCGAGCCCAGACTCCTCGCTTTGCGTCATCACATCGTAGACATCTTCACCGCACCAACTGGATGGCTTCGAGCGATCTTTATAACAACGCAGAGCCCAATCGGATTTGCCCGTTAGCGGGTCGATCGGCATCGCCCTCAAATAGCGCCTCACCGTGGTGCCTCGAACCGTCGCCTCTTGTCCTGTCAGTTTTACGCCTAACAGAGCATCGAGAGACTTCGGATAGCCGTACGGCCCGGTGACTTCCTTACACGTCAACCTATTCTTTACACAGACCGCTCCGAGCAAGACGTCCCCATCACGATTCCACTCCAGCTTGAACACATCGATCGCACCGCGAATCATCCGAAGATGCTGACGCAACTCGATCTCTTGGGCTCGCTTCGTCGATATTTTGCTCAGCGGCATGGCAACCGATGCTAAGATCGCAATGATCGCCATGGTGACGAGAATCTCAATGAGAGTGAGGCCATCCTCCCTCACCGCACTCGCACCACCCCTGTCCCAACTACTTCTTGCGATACCTGCGCCGCACCGTTAGCATCCATCAGCTCAACGCGAATCGGCGATACCCCTGGGGCCTTTGCCACGAAGATGACATTCATCGTTCGCGGCGGACGTTGAGCCGAGCGAGTGAAGTGGAACGTGATGGCTCTTGCTTGCCCGACACCATCCACCGCTGTCGTCTCGCCCGCGTCGATCAACTCCGCACTATCAAGTCGTTTAAATTGCAGAATCTCGGGGTCATAGCCCAGCTTGAAAGAGTGCTCGCCCGATGCACTGATTCGCCCATCCACGACAGAAAGCCGTATTTCTTTACCGGATTGAACAACTGCGTCTTCCGGCTTGATCACCAACTGAGGACCAGGTGTTGCCAGCTGGGCCAATGATCGGACCATCTTTGTCTGTCCAGCGTCTTTCTCCAGAGCTCCACCGTGAGTGTGCATCTTCCCGTACTCGCCTCCCACCAATGCTGATACTTTTCGAGAGGGGCCGGAAAAGACCGGGCTGGTCGCATAATTGAATTCAGTACCAGACCAAAAGGCTTGATTGCTGGAGCCAGGAGGAATCGCGGGTTGCGCAATGCGAGGAGTGATAGTGAGAATGACTTCAGTTGTCACTCGTTCCGTTTTGTAAGAGCTCAACAGTTTTCCAATCAACGGCCAATCCCCAATCCATGGCATAGTAATTCGCGTTCGACGATCCTCCTCCTGAAGCAGCCCCCCGAGGACCACCGTTTCTCCATCTCGCATGTTTAAGGTGGTCTCTGCCGAGCGATTGCCAAATTTAAACTGTTCAATTTTAGGAGCAGCCTGAAGGAGCACCGGCTCTCCAACCCGAATGACCTCCACCTTCATTTTCAGCGACAACTCATTGCCTAACCGGATTGAAGGCTCGACAGTCAGCTTGACGCCCGTATCTCGGAACTCAATCGACGTGACGGTTGAGGTAGTCGGTACGGCTCCCGTGGCGGCCTGCCCAGGTAAGACATTGGTGGTAGAGAGAAGAATCGGTTGTTTGTCTCCGATATTAATCTCTGCTTTCTTGTTATTCATCACACGAACCTTGGGGGAAGCGAGCGTCTTCGCGTCTGATTGCTGCTTAAAAAAATCCAGCAATACAGTCGTCGGCAGTTTAAAGAGATAGTTACTCGGCCCCAGATCGGTTAGTTGGCGGTAGGTCATCTGCACAGCCTCTGCGGCCAAGGTTCCGGTAAAGCCGGAAGCAATTAGTCCAGCACCGGCTTGCTTCGGATAGTTCAATCCATATGTTTGCCCCTTTGTCCGATTGACTTCCAATACCTCAAGCTCAAAAAGGACCTCGGGTTCCTGTCGATCATTGGCCTGGATAATCCTTTCGGCAAGTTCCAGTTTCTCCGGCTGATCGCGAATGATAATGGCATTGAGTTGTTCATTCGCATGCATCCGCTTGGAATCCAACATGCTCTTGAGTAAGAGCACCGTGTCTTTGGCCTTCGCCGTCGAAAGGTAAAACGTCCTGATCATCAGATCTTGATACTGCTCCTGCTTCTGTTTGGTATCGGGACTGACGATGAAGACAGCCGGAGATATTTGACGAGAAAACAAACTGTTACTATTGAGAATCAGGTGCAGCGCTTCCTCAAAAGGTGTGTCCTGAATCGAAATGGAAATGGGGTCGTTCCGGACGTCCTTGTCGAAGACCAACGTAAATCCGCCGACCTTCGCCACCCCCTCCAGGACTTCCTTAATGCCAGCGTTTTTGAATTTCAGCGTCACAGACTGCCTCGAACGTTCGTCTCTTGCGAGCCCTTGCTGGACTTCAGTAAGCCGGGTGATGTTCTCCAGCGCCTCTTGGTATGTTGGATCGAGCTCCGCAGCCCTCGCAAAACCACTCATCGCCTCCTCGACTCGTCCAAGTTGAGCCAGCCGTTCAGCCTCGCGGTACTGCGACCGGGATTCTTTCACACGAGTGGCTTGCATGAAACCCGCTTGGTAATCGGGACTGGAAGGGGTGATGGCCAGAGCTCGCTTGAACTCTTCAAGAGCAAGATCGATTTGCTTCTCCTTCAGAAACGTCCGAGCCCGCTCCGCATACGTCGCTGCAGCTCGCTCGCGAGCCAACCCATACTTACCCTCTAGGGAAGGATTGAATGGATCGTCTTTTAATGCCTGTCTGTAGGCAAGGATCGCTTCTTCCCAACGTTCCGCAGCCAAATGCTGATCTCCCCGCTTGACGTCAGGAGACACAAACAAGGCGCAACCAGACATCCCGAGGAATCCTAGAACCAGGATGATTTCTATCGCTTGACTATGAAGACACGCCTTCAGCTGACGAGCCACAATATATATTTCCTATGGATATGTAGGCATTACCGTATGGCCTGGAGGCATAGTCCATGCCAGCCATCAAATTTCCTTATACTACGGATCAAGACGGGCTCAAAGGAAAAGCCTAGAATATGAAAGAACGACGTCTCCCCAGAAAAACGAGGCCTCAAGTTAAATGCAGTCCATGCTCTCTGGGAACCCGGTTGAGAAACTGTTTGGACTCGCCAACAATGTAGATCTTTGAGGGATCTCAAAAATGTTTAGAGAGGGTCAGCAGGATGGAGGAGAAGACCTGGTATCCCACCCACTCAGCAGCCCTGGCATCTCAAGGCGTGCCTTCCGACAGGCAAGGCCGCCTCGGGTGAAGAAGCGAGGTATAGCTTGGTCTGTATGATGTGCCTCTGAACGACACAGGAACGAAGCTGACAAACGTTTTACATCCTACTGGTTAAATACTGCGGCCTGAAGAGCCACCGGCATTTGTCGGACCCCCTATCCCAAGCCGACATCTATGCTTGCGGAGAGCGCAGATATTCTCATTATTCCTCGCGTGCAATTAGTAAACGCTCTTGCTGACCTCGTTTGAATAGGCGCTTTCATTCCCCGCGATGTCATAGGCTGTTACGACAAAGAAATACGTCGCGTTGAATTGAAGTCCTGTAGCTGTGTAGCTGGTCGTATTGCCCAGGATCGCCGCGATAGGAGCTCCATAGGCTCCTGAGGAAGTTGCTCGATATACTTTATATCCCGCTAAATCGCTTTCGGTATTTGCATTCCAAGTCAACGTGACTGACGAACTTGCCTGAGGGTTCAGCGTCAGGGCAACGTTTACGGTTCTGGTTATGCCACCACCCATCACAGTGATGGTGGCCGAATTACTTCCCAAAGTCGCGGTCGCCGTATTCACGCTTGCCGTGATGGTTCCATTATTGGAGCTGGCTGTCGGACTAAGCGATAACCAGGCCGCATTGTCGCTGACCGTCCAGGTTCCGTTTGAACTGATGGTGACAGTCTGGGCAACAGGGTTGGGTGCTCCCTGCGTGGCGGTGTAGGTCAAACTGTTGGGAGAGGCCGTCAATGAGGCGGCTGATACGGTTAGCGTGACCGCTGCCGTTCTCGTCACTCCCCCGCTCGTCACGGTAATCGTGGCCTGGTTCGTGCCGACAGCGGCAGATGCCAGGGTCACGTTGGCTGCGAGGGAGCCATTGCCGTTGCCTGATGAGGGGCTGAGGGTGAGCCAGGGGGTGTTGCTACTGGCTGTCCAATTGCTGTTCGAACTGACCGTCACGCTTTGGCTCGCGGGATTCGTCCCGCCCTGAACCCCAGAGAACGTCACCGCGGTTGGGCTGACGGTCAGGGTTGGGGAAGGTGCCGTCACCGTAAAGAGGACGGGGACAGAGACGGGCGTGGCGTTGGGCGCGCTGACCGTAACCTGAGCGTTGTACGTCCCGGCGGTGAGTGCGCCGGTGGTAGCGGTCACAGTGAGCACCCCATTGCCGGTCCCTGAGGTTGGGGAGATGCTCAGCCAAGAAACGTTCTCGCTAGCCGACCAGGTAAGGAGTCCGCCACCGGTGTTGGAAATGCTGACGGTCTGCGAGCTGGAATTGCTGCTGCCCAACTCGGCTGTAAAGGAGAGGCTCGCCGGGCTTGTGCGAATCACAGGAGGTCCAGATGAAACCGGGACGCTTATGGTTAAGTTGACTGGAACAATAACAGGTATGGCACCAGCAGCGTTCAGAGTAATTATTGCATTGTAGGTGCCGATGGCAAGGGATCCAGCAATGACAGTTAACGCAATTGTACCAGTATCTTTGCCGGAGGCTGGACTTAGACTCAACCACGCTGCCGTAGAAGCAGCATTCCAGTTCAATGTTCCCCCACCTCTATTTGTAACAGTTAGTGTTTGCGTGGTCGGGCTGTCGTCTCCCTGCTGAGCGCTAAATGAAAGACTCGGGGAACTCACTCCGATAGCAGGCTTCAGAGACGAAATGGGAAAGGACGGCGCAGCAAGTTGTTTTAGTTCCGGCATTTCAGACATGAGCCTGCGCATTGGAGCTGTTGCCGGTTGAGTTTGCATCGGGCTGGCCTGTGGGGCTGCCACCGCTTTGGAAGTTGGAGCAGTAGACCCGAGGAGAGAGGATGCCTCCTTTGCAACAGGAGTAGCGCTGAACCCTGGCCGCATGGTGCTTCCCAATTGCGCGGAAGGAATCGCCATGGTGGGGCCTGAAAACTGCGAGGACATACCTCTTGACCGAGAGTCGTCAGATCCGGATGGTGCAACTGGTGAACTCGATGATGAAGGCTGCAGCGATACATCATTGCTCATTTCGACCGAAGTTTGAGGTGATGTAGTCCGCACAATGAGACGATGTGATGGGGCAGTTGCTCTGGTCAGCTCGTTCTTTTGTGCAATCACCTTCCCATCGATTTGGCTGGGGTTTTGAGATTTCTCATGAGAGTTGTTCTGGCGAACCGTAACCGTGTCCTGACCGGCCGCCGCTAGTGCTGGCTGTATCGATGGAATCATCGGCTCAGAAACGAGCACAAGCGAGCTCATACCGACAGAGAAGAGCAACAATCGCTGAATCTTCTGGCGCATTGTCGAAGTCCTCCATAAACGGACATTAAACGGACACTACGACCTGTAGGTTCGCGCAAGGCAATGAGCAAGTTAGGTGCCCTTTGCAGGCAGGGATACAGTTTCAACCAGTGCAGACTCAAACGAAGAGGTTTTTTATGGCTTTTACTGAAAGCCGTCCCTCAAGAGAGCGTTTCGAAGAAGGGCGTCCTGGATGCGCAGGGAAAGCCTTCGCATTCCCTAGATGTACACATAAAGTGATAGTTTATGTTTGCGCTTGTTGATATTGAAGTAAATCGTGTTGTATTTACTTAGTAAACATGTTTATAGGGAGATCTCTTTGATATTATTGAGGCCGATGTGATGACTGCCTTCTCCTTAGGCCTGGAGGAAGACGTCTGAAATATACAGTTACTGAGCCGTCCACCAAATAGTGCATAATCTGAGCTCACTCATTCGCTTGCTTTGCGTGAAGAAATGCACTTTTGGAGAAGTTATACGCCCACACTTTTATAGTCTCCGGGGTAAATACACGTAGTGCCGTAAACAGACCAGTTCGGCAAAGCATAGCCTTTCCTTGACGACCAAGGCGTCTTCTGCCATTGTTGACGTCATTTGTATCATTCGTTACTCACGAGGGGGCGGTATGAATAAGCAAGAATCGCGTTCGATTGCTGTTGTGGGCTTAGGTTACGTGGGCCTTCCGATTGCCGTGGCATTTGGGAAGATTGCTCCTGTGATTGGCTTTGACATTAATGAAAAGAAAATTGAAGAATTACGAAAGGGAATCGATCGCACAGGAGAAGTGTCACGAAATGATCTGGCCGCTGCTCAAATCAGATATACATCGGAGCCGCAGGACCTCAAAATAGCCAAGTTCATTATTGTCGCCGTTCCGACTCCTATCAATGAAGCATTGCAGCCGGATCTTACCGCCTTACAAAAATCCTCAGAGCTGATCGGGCAGAACCTGTCTCCCGGTACCATCGTGGTCTATGAATCGACGGTTTACCCGGGTGCGACCGAAGAGGTTTGCCTGCCGATATTGGAAAGAACCTCCGGAATGAAGGCGGGTGTAGATTTCAAATTAGGGTACTCGCCGGAGCGAATAAATCCTGGAGATAGGGAACATACGCTCGAAAAGATTATCAAGGTCGTATCGGCACAGGACCCTGAATCTTTGGACATCGTGGCGGACACATATGCATTAGTTGTGAAGGCAGGTGTTCATCGAGCATCAAGCATCAAGGTAGCGGAGGCAGCCAAGGTTATCGAAAATACTCAACGAGACTTGAATATCGCATTGATGAACGAGCTCGCTTTGATTTTCCACCGACTGGGAATAGATACTAAATCTGTCCTTGAAGCTGCGGGGACGAAGTGGAACTTCCTCAAGTTCTCTCCTGGTCTTGTCGGTGGCCATTGTATCGGCGTGGATCCTTATTATTTGACTTCAAAGGCAGAATCAGTGGGCTATCATCCACAAGTGATTCTCTCAGGCCGCCGCATCAACAACGGCATGGGAAAGTTTGTGGCGGAACACACCATGAAACTACTCAGCCACATGTCGCGCCCTGCTAATGAACTCAGGGTAGGAGTACTCGGCTTAACGTTTAAGGAAAACGTGCCAGATCTCCGTAATAGCAAAGTACCTGACATCATCTCCGAACTTCGCGAATATGGAATCGAGGTGCTCGTCCATGATCCAATTGCCGAGAGTGAAGAAGCCGTGGCAGAGTACGGCATTCACCTCGTTGAATGGGGAAAGATGAAAGAGCTTGATGGATTAGTCGTGGCCGTTGCACACAAGAAGTTCTCCGATATGAGCATCGAAGATCTCCTCAAACCTCTTCGCAATCAGAAACAAGCGGTCGTGATCGACGTCAAGAGCATCCTCGAACCTAGTCACATTCCTGCATCGATACGATATTGGCGGCTGTGAAGACAGGCTTGCTTGTCAAGCGACCTGGAAAACTTCTTCGCCTTCAAACGTGCGATGGGAGAAACTGCTGAAGATCAAGCGATGCAGGTATTGTTTGATATGACACATCAGGCCATCCTCAAAATTGAGCAGAGAGATTAAACTGCCACTTGCCTCTCGCTGACAGCATAATCCAGCATATAGCTCGGAAGAGAATTTGACGCTACACCATTGAGAATTACATGGATGGGTCTGTCTGCACGCAGTGATCCTATCGCCTGTTTGACAGCTTGCTTGGACGTCAGGTTGGCTCTTACGACAAGAAGGAGAAAATCACAATGACTTTCCAGCACGTTCATTGTGGCTACTGGGAGAATTGGTGGAGCATTGATGAGGATATAGTCAAATTCCTCTCGCAATTGCGACAACACACGGCTGAGTTGGCCGACCCTTAATAGGTCGTTGGAGTCAGCTACAGCTTCGCCAGCCGGCATAATCCAACATGGAACATCAGTGAAAGCACTCATGGCCTCCTGCACCGGAACGTCACTTCTTAGGCAATCAATAAGCCCATATCGTACCGGTGACTCAAGGAAGGCCCTCAATTCAGGATAGACAAAGTCACAATCCAGTACAAGTACACGCTTACCAAAATCGCGCGACAGGGTATAGCCGAGATTGATGACGGTCGTCGTTTTCCCTTCGCCTTTAATTGCACTCGTCACAGCGACAACCATCGGTGCCCCGGTCGTATTGATCAACTGCAATCTCGCCGCAGCCACACGATACTGCTCAGCAGCCATGGAACGAGGGAACATCTTCGCAACAAATCTCCGGTCTATCTCATACGAACTAGACCGTTCGGCTAACGGTTGGTGACTCGGCACGATCTCTGACCGAGGTCGCATAGTCATACCCAACGACGGTCTTGGCAGAGCAGGTGTCTGGAAATATCCTGGAGCACTGGCAGTAGCCCACAGCGATGAAAAATCAGGAATGGCTGCCAATAATCGAGGACCTGCGAGCAGAAATTCTACATCGTCCGCACTTCGGAACTGAGGAGTGAGGTGTTCACGTAAGACCGACAGCCCTGCTCCCACAACACACCCGAACAGGAGCCCTAGCACTAAAACCCTTGGTTTGTTTGGAATGACTGGCTCCCTCGGTAAATTGGCACGGTCCAGTATGCGATACTTTCCCCCCTTCTGCCGTTTTCCGATGTTTTCTTCGACTCGCGAATGCAACCGTTTGTCAAGGAGCATCGCGTAATTGTTCTTTAGATTACTGTAGTCACGTTCGAGAACGAGCAACTCCTGTTCCACTGCCGGAGATCTATCGAGACGCCTTTCAAGATCACTCTTGGTGGTGCGCAGTTGCTCTAGACGCTGTCGGAGAAGAGCTATCTCGGTTCGTTGTTCGCTCTGCTGCTTCAACAAATCCTGAAGGACCGGGTCCAGTGGCGCCGTCTTGTCCGCCCGTAGCGCATCCGGACCGTACACATTGGTTAACTCTTCCTCTGTTTGCCGAATTTCCTCCTTCGTTAAGATGATTTCGGGATATCCATCCCAAAACTCAGCCCGAAGCTTGACTAGTTTCTCTCGGAGTTCCTTCAGGTGCCGAAACAGTGGATCGGGGTCCATCGAACGTGTAGCCCCACTCCTAAAACTCGACTGTCCGGTTGTACGGTACAGGTGAACCTCTTGATTCAGGTTGCCAAGTTTATCGGAGTGACGTTGAAGACTCTCGTTAGTCGCAGCGATCTCTGCTTCTGCTCGATCCAAGGCCCGAAGGTTAGTATCTGTCTGCTGGGGAAGGTTGCCAAGGTGAGACTTCTTAAAGCTACTGATATTCTCTTCTCTCTTCTCTAGCTCGCGTTTCATCAATCGCAGTTCTTCTTCAAGAAACTCGCCCGTGCCCTCGATCTCCTTCTCACGCTCGCTGTTATTCTCCTCAATGAATTTGTCTGCAATTCGGGTTGTCACCTGCCTGGCCACTTGAGGGTCTTGATTGAGAAAGGAGACCACAAAGCCATCAACCATATTCCCCGCCCCTTTTCCTCCAGCCGGGTCGATCATGGCTCGTTCAACCTTTGTCATACCCGCTAACTCACTCCAGCCAACTAACTCACCTTGCCCGTCAGATCCATCCCGGCGCAGACTGAATTCTTTTGCTATCACATCCAAGAAATCTTGGCTGATAATTTGCTTCTGGATAAGAAAAAGCTGCCTCTCGAAATGTTCATCCGCTCTTTCTCCCTTATTAATAACTTGGTCGATCCCCTTGCGTTCTTCCACCACAATCAACGTCTGTGATTGATAGTATTGAGGAGCAATCAGCAGATACCCTACGGCCAAGGTCAAAGAAAAAGCTATTGCACCCGCAATGACCCATTTGTTGCGCGATGCGATACGGAAATACTCGTGAACTGTGGCCATTCCTGTTTGTTCTACAGAGGCGGCTGACTCAGGATATTGCATACGTACCCTCCGAACTGCGTACACTACGGCATAGCAAGACTTAGATATAGAAAAGGCACACCAGCAGGATCGCCGACACAGCCCTAAGCTTACAGGGAACTAGCCGGCACCGTCGAAGACTCCAGATCCGAAACGCAGGTTTGGAACATCGGAACGATCTCCTTAAGCCGTTCAAGCAACACGCCGGCTGCATCGCCATAGCTTGCGGCCTCTAATCCAGACAGCTTTTCACGAAACTCTTCGAAGTCAAGATGGCTTATCGTCCGAATCTGCAAGATCTTCTCCAAGGATGATCGCACCGCAACCTCTCCTTCACCGACTAATTCCTCATACAGCTTTTCCCCAGGACGTAGTCCGACGAATCGAATTGGAATATCCTTCCCCGGATTGAACCCAGACAGTCGAATGAGACTCCGAGCAATATCAAGAACTTTGATTTGCTCCCCCATGTCCAAAATATAAATGTGGCCTTGTTCGCCAATAGTTGCCGCCTGAAGCACCAACTGAACCGCTTCGGGGATCAGCATGAAGTATCGTCGGATCTCCGGGTGTGTAACAGTGACGGGTCCACCGGCCCTAATTTGTTCCTGGAAGCGCAACAACACACTGCCACTGCTGCCAAGAACATTGCCAAATCGTACAAGAAGGAAGCGTGTCCGACTACTCCTCGCAATATCTTGAATGATGAGTTCAGCCACTCGCTTGGTAGCTCCCATCACGCTCGATGGATTGACCGCCTTATCAGTCGAAATATGAACGAATTGTTCGACCCCGTAGAGGCTCGCAGCTTCAGCGGTGACGCGTGTACCAATGCAGTTGTTCTTCACAGCCTCTAGGGGATTCATCTCCACGAGAGGCACATGCTTGTGCGCTGCCGCATGGAACAATATCTGTGGTTTATACTCCTCCAGCACCGAACAGAGCCGCTGGGCATCGGTCACATCACCAATCAGCGGGACAACGGGAAACGCAAGTCTCCGATCATCTAACTCTTTGTGGATGTTGTACAAACTGTTCTCATGGCGTTCATAGAGCAAGAGCACTTTCGGCTCAAACAGGGTAATTTGACGAGCCAATTCCGAACCAATCGATCCGCCGGCACCGGTAATCAGAACACACTTCCCCCTGACCATCTGCCTCGTAGCTTGCTTATCAAGATCAATGGGCGCTCGTGACAAAAGGTCCGGGATCGAAACATTGCGTATCTGACTAACCGTACTTTGGTCTGCGAGGAGCTCCTCTTTGGCGGGCAGTGTCTTGATCGAAATATTATATGGTTCCAATTTTATAACGAGGTCTCGAAGGAACTCAGGAGCCGCATTCGGCTCTGCAACCACAACTACTTCAGGCTTGAGCCTTTCGACAATTTTCGGAAGGTCCTGCACTGTACCCAATACTCTGACACCATGGATGCGTTGATTAAGAAGCCCAACATTATCGTCGACAAATCCGATCGGCTGACAGTTAAATTCCGCTCGAGTTTTCATCTCCCGAACGACTCGTTCTCCTGAGTCTCCGGCACCGACAACCAGAACCTTCCGTTTTTTCTGAAAAATCGGCTTATCACGAAGGACCCTGGAGGGCAATCTCACCCCGGCCAGAAGCCCGATGAGCAGGATAGCATCTATGGCGAATATGGAACGCGGGTAACCAGAGATCCCCATCACCCAATGAACCCAACCATAAAATACGACCGTACTTGTTAAG
>ERZ1292633.1022-Hain-H41-02um-R1-1022-length-30737-cov-43_pt2 | contig 27927 bp, 29 predicted proteins | sample MGYA00564406_ERZ1292633 | MGnify/ENA primary metagenome ERZ1292633 (study PRJEB36523, sample SAMEA6512639) | groundwater metagenome | collected 2019-01-08 | study: AquaDiva: Metagenomics assemblies of 32 groundwater samples | reverse complement strand
CTCGCAGCGGCCTATTTCCGCGTGCGAAAGAAATTGTGCAATTGGCATTGCCGGTACTGAAGTGTGGCAACGGCATCCATCCATCTGTGGCAGTGCCGAGTTATATTCGCAATAAAGTTGCGTTGAAAGAAAGCGAACGATAAGTATGTCGATAGAGCCTGCAATTGAAATTCGAGAAATGTGTTTCGAAGATGTACAACAAGTGATTTCAATTGAGCGGGAAATCTTCCTTTTCCCCTGGTCACCTGGGAATTTCTCAGACTCTATCAAGTCAGGCTACGTTTGTAGAACTATCGTCAAGGAAAGTACCATACTGGGCTACGGAATTACCATGATGAGCCCTGAAGAGGCGCATATTTTGACATTGGGCGTGAGTGCTAATTGGCAAAAAAAAGGTTTAGGTAAAATGCTGATTGAGTATTTTACTGACTATGCGCGTTTAGAAAATGCCAAATCGATTTGGCTCGATGTTAGGGAGTCTAATCAAGGTGCGGTCAGCTTGTACAAAAGAATGGGATTCATACACGTTGCCATTCGTAAGGGTTATTATCCTGCTATGTGGGGGCGTGAAGATGCGCTGGTTATGAAGTTGGAATTATGAATAATCGACGCAAGAAGATTTTGCATGAACTCGGCCTAACGCCGATATGGAAAACAAGAACTGATTCTATACCAGGATCAATGGCTTCTGAGTCTCGTGAAATAGCATCGGGTACGATGGATGATCTTTCCATTCCTGCACCAGAAACCACATGCGATCATTCAGTACACGCGATGAATTGGGATCAACTCAAACTTGCCGTTTCACACTGCACCGCTTGCTCACTTTGTCAAACACGAAAAAACACGGTGTTTGGGGTTGGGGACGAGCAAGCGGATTGGCTTTTTGTGGGGGAAGGCCCCGGTGCGCGAGAAGATGAAATCGGCGAACCTTTTGTGGGGCAAGCTGGCAAGCTTCTCGATCAAATGCTCGCTGCGATTGGCTTGAATCGCGGTGATGGCGTTTATATCGCAAATATTGTTAAATGCCGACCACCGAGTAATCGTAACCCCTCAGACACTGAAGTCAGCGCATGTGAGCCTTTTCTAAACCGGCAGATTCAATTACTTTCTCCGAAGTTGATTGTCGCGCTGGGCAAAGTTTCTGCAGGGAGCTTGCTCAATCGGAGCGACAGCTTGTCCAGTATGCGTGGAAAAATTCATGATTATTCGGGAATACCATTGATCGTGACTTATCATCCGGCTTATTTGCTGCGGGCGCTTCCGGATAAGGCCAAAGCATGGAAAGACTTATGTTTTGCTAAAGCAACGATGCAAGCCTTGTTGTGACTCTACTTGCGTGTTAATCGCTGAGAAATATCTATTTAAGATAAGATGGATTTCTCAAGTAATAATGGTATCTTTCCTTTGCTATCGTTCAGAATTGAATAACACCATGACCCAAAATACCAACAACCTGGCCGCTTACATCTGGTCACTGGCCGATTTGCTGCGCGGTGATTTCAAGCAAAGCCAATACGGTCGTGTGATTCTGCCGTTTACTTTGCTGCGCCGTCTGGAATGCGTGCTGGAGCCAACCAAACCAGCCGTTCTGGCCGCGTACAGGAAAGTTATCAACATGAATGTCCCGGAAGAAGCGCAGGAAAAGCTGTTGCTCAGAGCCACGGGCGGCTTGTCATTTTTCAATATCTCCAAAATGGATCTGGCCAAATTGGGGGAGGCGGGCATTGCGGCCAATCTGGAATCGTACATTCAGGGATTTTCCAAAGATGCGCGGGAGATTTTCGAGCACTTCAAGTTCCGGGAATTCATCGGTGAATTGAACGATGCCAACCTGCTGTACAAAATCGTGCAAAAGGTGCGGCAGACTGACTTAAGCCCCACGGCGGTTTCCAATCATGAAATGGGGCTGGTATTCGAAGAACTGATCCGGCGCTTTGCCGAAAGCTCGAACGATACCGCCGGAGAGCACTTCACCCCGCGCGATATTGTGCGCCTCACCACCGCGCTGGTGTTTATGGAGGATGACGACGCTCTCACCAGACCGGGCATCATCCGCACTATTTACGACCCGACCGCAGGCACCGGCGGTTTTTTGTCGGCGGGCATGGAATATGTCCACGAATTAAACCCGCAAGCGGTGATGCGCGGCTATGGGCAGGAGCTGAATCCCGAGAGTTACGCCATCTGCAAAGCGGATATGCTGATCAAAGGGCAGGAAGTCAGCAATATCAAGTTGGGCAACACCCTGTCGAACGATCAGCTGTATACCGGCAAGTTTGACTACATGTTATCCAATCCGCCATTTGGTGTTGATTGGAAAAAAATAGAACAAACCATCAAAGACGAACATACGCAAAAAGGCTTTGCCGAACGCTTTGGTCCCGGCCTGCCACGGGTCTCGGACGGTTCGCTGTTATTCCTGCTGCACCTCATCAGCAAGTTGCGCGATGCCGCTAATGGCGGGGCGCGCATCGGCATCATCCTGAACGGCTCCCCGCTGTTTACCGGCGGCGCGGGTTCGGGGGAATCCGAGATTCGCCGTTACATTCTCGAAGCGGATTTGCTGGAGGCCATCGTCGCATTGCCCACGGATATGTTCTACAACACCGGCATAGCCACTTATGTGTGGATATTGTCGAATAAAAAAGCCGCTGAACGCAAAGGCAAAGTCCAGTTGATCAATGGCGTCAATCTGTGCAGCAAAATGCGCAAGTCGTTAGGCTCCAAGCGCAATGTGATGGAAGAAAACGACATCGCCACCATCACCCGCGCCTTTGGTGCGTTTGAAGTGGTTGAGGCGCGTGATCTGGACAAACCCAACGAGCAAAAAAGCAACCGTGGCCGCCAGTCTGAAAACCCCAAAATAGCCGCTGCTAAAACCTTCGCCAGCAAAATTTTCCCGACTCATGCCTTTGGTTATCGCCGCATCACCATTGAACGCCCGTTACGGCTTTCCTATCAATTCAGCGATGAACGCCTGGCGGAATGTCGCTACGCGCCCGGCGCACTGAATGCGGCAATGCGATGGATTTATCAGGAATACCAAAGCTGGGAAGGTAAAACTTGGTCGGATGCGGCAGACTGTCCTCACTATGGCGATGTGGCTGAACACGAAGAAGCCACCCGCCGTTACCTGAAAACGCACTTTGCCGAACTGAAGGAAAAACAGATCAAGGACCTGCTGGATCGACAAACCTGGCTGGAACAAAAACAGGTACTGCTGAAAGCCAAACAACTGCAAGTCGTCATCGGCACGCAGCAATGCGATGACATGAATGGTTTTGACGAAACGCTCAAAGCCGCCTGCAAGCAACAGGTCATTTCGCTGGAAACCAAAGAGAAAAAACAAATTACCGATGCGGTGAGCTGGAAAAATCCGAATGCGGAAAAAGTCATCCGTAAAATTCACGCCACCAAAGCCAATCCCATTTACGGCTTGTTTGAAGTCATCGGCGCGGATGGCAAGAAAAGGGTGGTGGAATATCAGGCCGATGGCGACTTGCGTGATTTTGAGAACGTCAGTCTGGATCCCTCCCAATTCGTGAACGCGATCAACGAAGCGTACTTCCTGAAAGAAGTGCAGCCGCACGTGCCGGATGCGTGGATCGATGCCAGCAAAAAAGACGACAAGGATCAGGAAATCGGCATTGTCGGTTATGAAATTCCGTTTAACCGGCATTTTTACCAGTATCAGCCGCCGAGGGATTTAGCCGAGATCGATGCGGATCTGGATGCAGTGTCAGCCGAGATTATGAGATTGCTGCAGGAGGTGCATTCCTGATGCCCATTTCACTGTCATTCCAGCATGCCGTTTCCCCATCGTCATTCCTGCGTGATTTAAGCAGGAATCTAAAACACAGCAATTCATCATCAACGCGATTTTTTAACTGGAATCTCAGCGCCAGTCATGGATTCCCGCTAAGGGCATGCGGGAATGACGGGGCGGAGGTGTTTTATGGGAAGTAAATATCAAGCGTATCCTGAATATAAGGATTCTGGGGTTGAGTGGATTGGGGAAATACCCTGCAACTGGGATATGTGGAAAATTGCCCATGCATGCCCATATGTTGCGAGTGGTACAACACCAAAATCAGATAGTGATATGTATTATGGTGGTGAAAATCTTTGGGTGACTACTGGTGAGCTGAGGGAAAGTGTCATCTTTGATACCGAGAAGAAAGTTACCAATAAAGCATTGATAGATATGCCAACTTTACGTATTCACCCCAAAGGGTCGGTTTCAATTGCTATGTATGGAGCAACAATAGGACGACTTGGAATTTTTGGTAAAGAAGCGACAACCAATCAAGCCTGTTGTGTAATGCCGCCGTCAAGTGTGCTGCATAATAAATACCTGTTCTATTGGTTGTATGCTACGCGACAGGAGATTATTAACTTATCTTCTGGTGGTGGTCAGCCTAATGTAAATCAGGAAAAGATAGCTTCTTTGAAAGTCAGCACGCCAAATTATGAATTGCAAATTCAAATCGCTAACTTCCTCGACCACGAAACCGCCAAAATCGATACCTTGATCGAAAAACAACAACAGCTCATCAAGCTGCTCAAAGAAAAACGTCAGGCCGTCATTAGCTATGCCGTGACCAAAGGTTTAAATCCCAATGCCAAGATGCGCGACTCGGGGGTTGAGTGGTTGGGGGAAGTGCCAAAGCATTGGTATATTAAGCGTATTGGTCTACTATTTACTGAGAGCAGTGCCAGAGCATGCAGTGATATTGAGTTGGAATATCCCGTTTTAAGTGTTTCTATCCATCACGGAATATCTGATAAGGAATTGAACGAAGAGGAGTTAGATAGGAAAATCACCAGAAGTGAAGATAAGTCACTTTACAAAATTGTTCACAGCAATGACCTTGCATATAACATGATGCGTGCGTGGCAAGGAGGTTTTGGTGCTTCCAAGTTGTCTGGGCTTGTTAGTCCAGCTTATGTTGTATGTCAGCCAAGAACATTACTCAATTCTTATTATTTCGAGTTAATTCTTCGAACACCGAATGCTGTAACCGAGCTTAAGAGGTATTCCCGAGGAATAACAGATTTTAGACTTCGTTTATATTGGGATGAGTTTAAGAATATTTGCGTGCCAGTTCCTCCTGCTGATGAAATTGATGCCATTCTAAATTCGATTTCTACAACCAATTCTGCATATGACAATTTAGTTATTGTAGCAGAGCGTCAAATTGAATTGCTGCAAGAACGCCGCACGGCCCTAATCTCCTCCGCCGTCATCGGCAAAATCGATGTCCGAGACTGGCAAACCCCCAATGGTTAACGATAACGCCATCATGGCTGAAGAAATCACGCGCGTGATTCACGCGCATGCACAGGTGGACGCCATTTATCTGTATGGCTCACGCGCGAAACAAACGGCGCACGCACACAGCGATTGGGATATCGCCGTTGTGTTTAGTCATTTTGAGCCGGATGTGAATGCGCGTTTATTGCGTCCACAAAGGTTGGAAGCCGCGCTGGAGCGGGAATTGAAACTTTACAATCAGATCAGTGTGATTGATCTGGAAACTGCGCCGGTTCTTTTGCAGTACAGCATTTTGATGTCGGCGGTGAAGTGGTTCGACCGCAATGTGCCGCATGTCAAACGGGTTGAGCAGAGTATTTTGTCGAAATGGGAGAAGGATTATGAGAGATATTGCCTATGAGCAGGCATTGCTCCGGCATCAACGCAAAATGTTGCGCATTCTGGACGAATACAGCCGCGAAGAGGGCAAATCCTGGACAGAACGCGATTTTCTGGCGATACAGCGCGCCTTGCAGATTTATATTGAATCGTTTATTGGCATGGCGCGGTATTTTGCCCAGCAAAAATACGATTTGTCCGTGAGCCAATCCCGCGAAGCGATCGACGAATTAAAAAACCGTGGCGATTTGAGCCCTCAGCAGCATGAAGAATTGCTGAAAATGATCGGCTTTCGCAATGTGCTGGTACATGATTATTTGGAGATAAACGACAGCATCGTGCAAGCCGTGGTCACTAAAAAGGATTACGCCATTATGGAACCGTTGATTGTGCAATGGCAGCAGGCATTGGACACTTTAGACAAGGACGCAAAGCAGTCGTGAATTTCACACCCTACACTGGCAAAGCCAACGAACTGACATTCCAGAACGATATGCTCAGGCACCTGATCGCCAATGGCTGGCTATTGGGCAAAGCGGAGCACTATCACCGCGAACTGGCTTTGTACCCGGAAGACTTGTTGGGTTTTGTCCAGGAAACGCAGGATGAGCAATGGCAGAAATTCTGCGCACTGTATCCGTCCAACCCGGAACAAAAATTTCTGGAGCGTGTGGCCAATCAACTGAATAAGTCCGATCCCAACGCTGCCGACAAGGCCATGCGCACTTTCGGTACGCTCGGCGTATTGCGCCATGAATTGCGCGACCGCGGCACGCGGTTCAGCTTGTGCCAGTTCAAACCCGAACATGAATTAAACCCGGATACGCTCGCGAAATACCAAAAGAACCGTTGCCGCGTGGTGCCGGAGCTGGTGTATTCGCCGTGGGCAACGGATGAGCATCTGACACAGACGGGAACGAAAGCTAAGGCATGGCGCATCGATTTGGTGTTGTTTGTGAATGGCTTGCCGGTGGCGACACTGGAGCTGAAGTCGGAATTCAAGCAGGCGGTGTTCAACGCCATCCAGCAATACAAAACCACCCGCTTTGCGACAGATCCCGTCACCAAAAAGCCCGAGCCGTTGTTGACCTTCAAGCGCGGTGCGCTGGTGCATTTTGCCGTGAGCCAATACGAAGTGTATATGACCACGCGGCTGGAAGGCGAAGATACCTTTTTCCTGCCATTTAACAAAGGCACGGCGGAAGGTGGTGCCGGTAACGATGTGCCGGAGGATGTGAACCGGTACGCCACCGATTATTTGTGGAATGAAGTTTTATTGCCGGATAATCTGCTGACGATTCTCGCGCGCTATGTGCATTTGCAGATTGAAGAAAAAGAAGACTGGGAAGGACGCAAAAGCAAGAAAGAAACCCTGATCTTTCCGCGCTATCACCAATGGGATGTGGTGAACAAATTGATGAATGCGGCACGGACTGAAGGTCCCGGCCATAAATACCTGATCCAGCACAGCGCCGGTTCGGGCAAATCCAATTCGATAGCCTGGGTGGCGCATCAATTATCGGCACTCTACAACCCGCAGGGCAGTAAGCTGTTTAATTCCGTGATTGTGGTGACGGATCGCACGGTACTAGACGATCAGTTGCAGGATACGATCAATCAGTTTGAGCATGTCGACGGTGTGGTTGGGCGCATCAATCGTCAGGAAGGCGACGGTTCCAAATCCGAAAAACTGGCTGCCGCGCTGGAAAATTCGCAGCCGATCATTATTGTGACCATTCAAACTTTTCCGTATGTGTTGCGCGCGATTGAGAACAGCGTCAGTTTGAAACAACGTTGCTACGCGATTATTGCCGATGAAGCGCATTCATCACAAACCGGCTCGACCGCGCGACAGTTGAAAGAAGTCTTGATGATCGATGCGAAAGCAGATGGGGAAGAAGAACTCAGCAGCGAAGATATTCTGGATGCCGCCGTGGCTTCGCGCCGCGCATCCAATAATCTAAGTTATTTTGCGTTTACGGCCACGCCCAAAACCAAAACGCTGGAATTGTTTGGCCGCTTGCCGAATCCGAATGAACAACCATCCAGAACCAATAAGCCGGAGGCCTATCATGTGTACAGCATGCGTCAGGCGATCGAGGAAGGTTTTATTCTGGACGTGTTAAAAAATTACACCAACTACAAGGTAGCTTATAACCTCGCGCAGAAAATCCAGAGCACCGATCAGGAAGTCGAAAGCCGGAAAGCCAAGGTTAAGCTCAATCAGTGGGTGCGTCTGCACGAATACAACATCGCCCAGAAAGTGCAGGTCATCGTCGAACATTTTCGTTCCAATGTGCTGGGACTGTTAGGCGGACAGGCAAAAGCGATGGTCGTCACCAGTTCCCGCAAGGAAGCGGTGCGTTACAAACTGGGTTTTGACAAATATATTGCGCAACAGGGTTATCCAAAGATCCATGCCATGGTGGCTTTCTCCGGCGAAGTGGAATTCAGCGAGAAAGATCCGAATGCGACCGCGTTGCTCGGTGAGAAATTTACCGAAAGCAACATGAACCCCAATCTGAAAGGCTGCGACATGCGCAAAGCCTTTGATACCGATGATTATCAGGTGATGATCGTCGCCAACAAATTCCAGACCGGTTTTGATCAACCCAAACTCTGCGCCATGTATGTGGATAAAAAACTCGGCGGAGTGGAATGTGTGCAAACGCTGTCGCGCCTGAATCGCACCTATCCCGGCAAAGCGGAAACCGGCACTTTCATTCTGGATTTCTTCAATGAACCGCAGGATATTCTCGATGCCTTTCAGCCCTATTACCAGACTGCGGAACTGGCGGATGTTTCCGACCCGGATTTGATTTTTGATCTGTTTGATAAACTCAAAGCTGCCGGTATTTTCACCTGGAACGAAGTAGAACAGTTCTGTGCTGCCTTCTTCACCAAAAACAAAAGCAATGCCGCCATTGCCAATATCTGCAAGCCCGCCGTAGAACGCTGGCAGAAACGCTATCAATCAGCGCTTGAAGCCTACCGATTGGCGAAAGAGATGTTTGATCGCACCAAGAAAACCCGTGATGCGGTATTAATCGCCAATGCGGAAAACAGTTTCAAGGCATGCAAGAAAGAGAAGGATGCGCTCGATATCTTTAAAAAGGATTTGGGTACATTTGTGCGGTTCTATGAATTCATGTCGCAGATCGTCGATTACGACGATAAATCATTGGAAAAACTCAGCCTGTATGCGCGGCATTTACGCCCGATGCTGCGCGAAACGTTGATGGAAGAAGATAGCATCGATTTAAGCAGCGTATTGCTCAGTCATTACCGCTTGTCCAAAATTCGCCAACAGGACTTAAAGTTACAACAAAATACCGGTGAATATCAGCTTAAACCCGGTGAGGGGCTGGGCACGGCCAGCGCTAAAGATAAGCAGGAAGAATTTCTGTCACAGATCATCAGCCGTTTGAATGAGCTTTTTATTACCGACCATCTAACAGAGAAGGATCTGGTGAACTACGCCTACACCATCCGAGATAAAGTCAGTGAAAATGCCTTGGTCATGAAGCAAATCGCCAATAATTCACCGGAGCAGGCAATGCTGGGAGATTTTATCAAAGCCGTGGATGACGCCGTCATAGATAGCAGCGAGGCGCATCAAAACCAGATGATGCAATTATTGTCCGATCCTGCCAAATCATCCCGTTTTGCCAAGGTGGTATTTGATTTACTGAAGATGGCGAAGTGAATCGATTGATTACGGTAGCTTGCGACATAAAAGTACCCTTCGAATGGATTAATGGATCTTTTTCTCGCCAATTAAGTGCAATGAATCTAGTTTGCTTTGATTCAGTAAATGCCATTTTCGAATCAGTGCCATGGTAATTGATACGAACAACCCAAAAGCAGCGATCACTATATAAATGTGAATATCCAGCCATACTAATAAGGCATAACAAGACAGCATGGCAAGAATACTTAAATTTTCATTAAAGTTTTGTACCGCAATCGAGTGTCCGGCTCCCATCAGTATATGCCCGCGATGTTGCAATAGTGCATTCATCGGCACTACAAAAAAGCCGGCCAATCCACCAATAATCACCAATAGGACAATAGCAATCCACAGATTTTTCACTAAGATCATGGCCATTACCACAATGCCCATGGCAATTCCGAGCGGTATGACTTTGACCGATTGCCGCAACGAAACCCAACGAGCCGCAAGCACGGCTCCCACTGCGATTCCCAATGCTACAACACCTTGTAACTGTGCCGCCTGATTCAAGGGGTAATTGAGCGCTATTTCTGCCCATTTCAACACAATAAATTGCAAGGTTGCGCCAGCACCCCAGAATAGCGTCGTTACCGCCAAAGAAATTTGCCCCAATTTGTCGGACCATAACAATCTTAAACAATGACCAAAATCTTGCACTAAAAACAAAGGGTTCTTATTGGGAATGATATGATCGACGCCAGTATTAGGAATATACAAATTAAAAGTCGCTGCGATAGCATAAATAATAGCTACGATCAAAATACTGCTTTCAAGAAAATTATCAATACCGGTATCGATAAGTGGAAAATCAAAGTCTAGCAAAATATTGGCAATGCTTGGCGTAATCAAAGTGCCTCCTAATACTGTCCCAAGGACGATAGAGGCAACCGTTAACCCTTCGATCCAGCCATTTGCAATCACGAGTTTCTCGGCTGGCAATAATTCTGTAAGAATGCCATACTTGGCCGGCGAGTATGCTGCAGCGCCTAATCCAACAACTGCATAAGCCGCCAATGCAGAATATTGATGCGCTGCTATGAATAACAAACCGCAACCCGTGATTTTGATGGTATTGCTAATAAACATGACGCGACCTTTCGGCATAGAATCAGCAAATGAGCCAACGAAGGGAGCCAAGACTACATAGAACAATACAAAGACAAACTTCAAAATGGGAGTTAAATAAGCAGGTGCATGTAAATCGATCAATAGCGCAATGGCCACGACCAAAAGCGCATTATCCGCCAGTGAGGAAAAAAACTGCGCTGCCATAATTGTGTAAAAACCGCGTTCCAAGTGAGTTCCTGATATTTTTAAAATGAATTATCAATGGCTACGGATATTTTTGTTATTTTATTCAGTAGCATTCAACAGCAGATGTATCGGTATTCCTATTTTGCGATGGCAAATATAATAACCAAGGTTGTTTTGAATAGAGCAATTTAGTTTATGATTGATTGCGAATAATACACTTACTCCTGCTTACTTTCGTCATAAAATTTAATGTCCCGTCCTATTCGAGCTTCAATCAATTTGCCTGCTTTAACGCATAACTTATCCATAGTGCGTAAGTATGCCCCAAATTCGCGCATCATGGCTGTTATTAAGGCAGATGCCTACGGGCATGGGTTGCTTCCTGCCGCACAAGCTTTAAGGGCTGCTGATGGATTTGCATTATTAGAACTGGATGCGGCCATAGCATTACGAGAAGCTGGTTTTAAACAGCCTATTTTGTTGTTGGAAGGTTTCTTTTCAATGCAAGAATTGCAGTTATTCCAGCAATTCCAGTTAAATGCGGTCATTCATCACAATGAACAAATCAGCATGCTACTAGCTTCAAAAGAGCGCAATCTTGGTTTGTTTATGAAAATTAATACAGGAATGAATCGCTTAGGATTAAGGCCCGAGCAATGCTTAATGAGTATTAAAAAGCTACAAGAAAATAGCTATGCCAACAATGTGACATTGATGACGCATTTTGCATGTGCTGATGATTCCGGACAAAAAGAAAGCGTTGCTGCACAAATTAACTGTTTCAAAACAATCACACAACAACACGACTATCCAGTTTCATTAGCGAATTCTGCTGCTATTATTCGTTATCCAGAAACGCATGGTGATTGGGTTCGCCCTGGTATCTTACTGTATGGCGCATCACCATTTGCCGATCAAACGGCGGATGATCTTAAGCTTCAATCCGTGATGACTTTATCGAGTAAGATTATCGCAATTCATGATTTAAGGGCGGGTGAAAGAGTGGGTTATGGCGGTTCTTTTCATGCGTCGCGTGCTATGCGGATTGGTATTGTTGCATGTGGTTACGCTGATGGTTATCCACGTCACGCACCTACCGGAACACCTGTGTTAGTCAATGATCAACCGAGTCGACTACTAGGACGAGTTTCAATGGATATGTTAACAGTGGACTTAACACATATTCCAGATGCTGGGATTAATAGCCCGGTGATTCTTTGGGGGAGTGGAGTATCGGTAGATGAAATAGCCAGTCGTTCTAATACAATCAGCTATGAATTGTTGAGTGCACTTGCGCCACGAGTAGAAAGAACCGTTGCGGCGTAAAATCAATTATTATTTTTGATTATAAATTCTTATCTACTCGTGATAAATCAAAAAGCTTATTCCACTTTGGCTTTGCTGCGTAAATCTTGTACTACCGTTCCAAATTCACGCTGTAACACGCGTTGCTGTATATTTTGTTTGACCTCTTCAAAGGGGGGAACTGTCATTGGGCGCGTGTCCATCAGTTGAATGACATGCCAACCAAAGGAAGTTTGCACTGGCTGATCGGTTAAACCACCTTTCGATAATCTTACCAACGCTTCGGAGAAGGGTCTGACATAAGCTGCAGGCGGACTCCAGTTAAGTTCACCACCATTACTTTTGCTTCCTTCGTCTAATGATTTTTCTTCAGCGATTTTTGCGAAATTACCACCCTTTTTAAGGCTTGCAATGATATCTTTAGCAGTGTTCTCGTTTTCAACCAGAATATGTCTTGCCCGATATTCCTTGTCGCCCATTTGTACTTTGAGCATATCGTACTCTTTTCGGAGTGTGTCATCACTTACGTTATTGTGCTTAATGTAGTCTGCTTGGAAGGCTCTAACTAAAACAGCCTGGCGTGCGATTTCCATTTGTGCGATCACTTCTGAATCTTTGTCTAGTTTCTTTTTAAGCGCTTCTTGCGCAATGATTTCCTCAGCAATCAAATTCTCGCGCAGTGCTTTACGCATTTCAGGACCATCAGCTTGCCCTTGAGCAACTGCAGCTTTTACCATCAAATCAAGACGAGACTGTGGAATTACAACACCATTGACTTTAGCTACCGATTGAGCTTGCACTGACATCACTGCGCAGCACAGAATACTACCAAAAACTACTTGCGAAAATTTCGTTAGACGCATGGAATTTCCTTTTTTGAGATTAAGATAGATTTATATTCACTTGAATATATTTACTTGCGAGAGTATACGCTTTAACTGATTGAACGTGAATCTTTATGGTATAGAATTGGTACGTGCCGAGAAACCAGAATATCCAAAATATTTTCTAAATTCTGAGAGAATATCGATGCTATGTCGGGAATACCTTTTTGAACGGCTTTACCGTAACTTTTTTATAAATGCCTGTGCTGACATAGGGATCAGCTTCTGCCCAATCCCTTGCGGTTTGTAAAGAATCAAATTCTGCTACGATTAAACTGCCTGAGAATCCGGCTGGCCCAGGGTCTGTGCTATCGATGGCTGGATGTGGCCCTGCCAAGATTAATCGCCCTTCTTCCTGTAGTAATTGCAGCCTTCTTAAATGTTCCGAACGAACAGCCATTCTCTTTTCTAAGCTGTTTGGAACATCTTCTCCACTGATTACATATAACATTACTATTTTTCACCTTTTTCGCTGATATTTTTTTCAGAGCTATTAACACCCTGAGAGTCAACTGTTAATTCAGTTGGATTTTCTTTTAGATGTTTACCTAATGCCAAAAATTGTCCGACTATAAAAACTAGCATGAGCCCGGTAGATCCAAACAATTTAAATGTTACCCAGGTATCAACGGGAAAATTGAATGCTACATACAGATTGATTAAGCCCATTGTAGCGAAAAAAATGACCCAACTCGTATTCAATTTCGTCCAAATCGGAAGTGGTAATGCCATTTGTTTTTCCATCATTGCCTGAATTAAATTCTTTTTGAATGCGATATCGGAAACCAACAAAACAATCGCGAAAAACCAATACAGTACGGTCGGTTTCCACTTGATAAATGTTTCATCTTGCAATGCCAATGTGGCACCACCAAAAACAATAATAATCATTAGGTTGATCCACATCATTTTATCAATTTGGTGGTGTCGCAACCAAACCCAAATTATTTGTAAGATTGAAGCAGCAATTGCTACAGCTGTTGCAACAAAAATATCGTAAAGCTTAAATGTTACAAAAAATAAAATGACTGGGAAAAGATCAAAAAGAAATTTCATGCTAGAAGATTGATAGAATGATACTCGAGAAAAATACTTAATTTAGAAAGACTACATCAAGATCGCCGGTAAGAGAGGTGTGAGTGCATTCTTCTCAGCTGTAGCCGTTCCGAGTAGTGCAAATCCCATCAGTTCGTTCGCTTCATTGATAAAGAGTGCTTTAACGCCATTTTCATTGGCTTCAATATGCCATTCACCCGGTATATCAAAATCAGGCGGAGATGCAATCGTTGCGCAAGATGGTGTTTTCACGAGTATCGGCATGGCAGGATAGCAAACAGGAGTTGGATTGCCTGCTAATGTTGCTGCCAAAGCTCTTGCTGCATGCGTGATTGGCATGACAAATGGCAAAAATTTACCGGCAACTTCTGCGCAATCACCTAATGCATAGATATTGTTTGCTTGGGTTTGTAAGAAACGATTGACGATAATGCCGCGATTAACAGGCAGTCCAGCCGCTTCGGCAAGTTCTGTGCGCGGTTTCAATCCAACAGCAGACAACACTAGATCCGATTCAATCTCTTCCCCGTTTTTCAAAGCGATTCGAATGGTCTGCTCAGTTTGATTCACGGAGTGAACAGAAGTATTCAAGTGAAACATCACGCCGGCTGCTTCCAATTTATGTCGAAAAAAGGCACCTGCTTCCGGCGGCAATAATCTACCAAGCGGTTCTAAGCTAATATCGATGACATGAACACGGTAGCCTGCAATCGCCAAGTCATTTGCAAATTCACAACCAATCAATCCGGCGCCAATAATACTCACACATTTCTTTCCTACCAAAGCGGCATAAAAGGTTTGATAATCATCGAGATTATTAACGGTATAAATTTTTCCGACCGCATCACCTTGCATCGGCAAGCGAATTTGATCAGCACCAATTGCTAATATTAATTGATCGTAAGAAACGTATTCCCCATTTGATTGAATAACATTTCGGGCAACGTTGACCGTTGTCACGCAATGATTGGGGAGAATCTCGATTTTGAGTTGCGAACGCATTTTTTCAGCATTGCCATTCAGCAATGATGCTGGATCCTTGCCTGTCGATAATACATTCGACAGCATGGGTTTGGAGTAAAAACCGCCATGATCCGCAGATAGCAAGGTTATAGGGATAGCTGTATTTAGTTTACGCAGCTCCCGGGCAACTGCGTATCCAGCTAATCCGCTTCCCACAATGACAACAGAGTTATCCACAGACCTAGAAAATCTCAGACCATTTCAGAAAGTATGCGAAGATCAACGAAAACGATTCCAGTGCGCTTCATCAACAGTATCTTCATTATTAACTAAGCTTTCTCTTCGTTGCATATAGGCATCTCGCATAAATTCATAGGGATCCAGAGCGGCCTCGTCGATAGTTTTTTTCGCATCCAATAACTGTGCGCGTAAATTGATAACTCGTCCTGCTGCGACCGGAAAACGTAATGAAGGAGAATTGAGATAATCGACATCACGCATGAATACCCCAGTAACCCCTTGTGTTACCGGATCCATAAAGAAGCTATCTATCGCTAATCCGAAGCCATCACGTAGCGAACTCGGACCCAAAAATGGTAAAACTAAATAAGCGCCATGTGTAACACCGTAATGACCCAGTGTTTGGCCGAAATCTTCATTACGTTTATTCAAGTTAACATCGCTTGCTGCAGTAATATCGCTGGCTATATCGAGTAATCCGAATACACCAAAAGTAGTATTTACAAAAATCCGGGCACCTGTCGCCACAGCACTTTTGTAGTTCAATTGCAAAATAGAATTCGTCAGTACAACTACATCATTTAAGTTGGAGAAGAAATTACCTGCCAGCATTTCAATGGGATCAGGGACTATCCACCGATAGCCTCGTGCAGCCGGTTCAAAAACATGCTTATCGAATTTTTCATTAAAATTAAAAACAGCACGGTTCATAGATTCCAAAGGGTCTCCCGGCTCTGTTGGTGCTTTTGTTGAAGCGCATCCAACTAGAAAAAGGCTTGCAGCCAGTAGAATCGCTGCTCTGAAATGTGTGTAAGTTGTCATGATTTCTTGATTTTGGTTAAAATTTCGAGTGATCTTGCCATATTTGTAGGATTGGTTCAATAACTTCTATCGCGCAAACGATGATAACAAGCGCTCATCAAGCTACAACAATGCCATTGTGACGAAGCAATGCATCTAATTCCGGTTCACGTCCGCGAAATGCAATAAAAGATTCCAATGCTGGACGGCTTCCTCCAACCGCAAGAATTTCTTTTGCAAACTTTGCTCCTGTTTCGGTATTTACGACGCCATCGATAGTTGTTTCCTCAAATAGACTATACGCATCAGCTGACAATACTTCAGCCCATTTGTAGCTGTAATATCCCGCAGCATAACCACCTGCAAAAATATGCGCAAAACTGTTGGGGAAACGGTTAAAGCTTGGAGGAATTATTACTGCAACATCTCGACGAACTTCATCCAGTAATTGTAATACGGTTTTTCCAGCATCAAGTTGGAAGTCATAATGAACGTGCATATCAAATAATGCAAACTCAATTTGCCGTAGCATTTGCATTCCGCTTTGAAAATTTTTTGCTTTAAGCATTTTATCAAATAACGAACGTGGTAATGATTCTCCGCTATCCACATGTCGTGTCATGCCATTAACTACGTCCCACTCCCAACAGAAATTTTCCATAAACTGACTGGGCAATTCAACCGCATCCCACTCCACGCCATTGATTCCGGATACACTTAAGTCTTCTACTTGCGTCAACAAGTGATGTAGCCCATGGCCAAATTCATGAAACAGTACGATTACTTCATCATGTGTAAATAAAGCCGGGCGCGAGTGATGATTGAGGGTTACCGGTGCAGAGAAATTGCATGTCAGATAAGCAACGGGGATTTGTATTGACGATCCGCTACCAGATTTGTTTTCGACGTGTCGCCGAGTAATCGCATCATCCATCCAAGCCCCACCTCGTTTACTGGGGCGTGCATATAAATCAAGATAAAATTGTCCGATCAGTTGACCGCTTGCGTTATGAATGTTAAAGAATTTTACATCTGGATGCCAGCACTGAACATTACTTGTGGGGGGAACCTGTGTGATACGAATACCATAAAGATTCTCCACCAGCTTGAACATACCCGTAAGCACTTTATTCTCAGGAAAGTATTGTTTCACCTCTTGGTCGGAGAATGCATAGCGTGCTTCACTCAATTTTTCGCTCGCATAAACCAAGTCCCAAGCTTCTAGGTTGGGTAAATGGAGTTGTTTTTCGGCAAATTCTCGTAATTCCTGCAAATCCTTATCAGCGTGGGGTTTAGCTTTATCAGCTAGTTTTTTTAAAAAATCCAGAACTTGTTGCGGCGAAGTAGCCATTTTAGTTGCTAAAGAGACTTCAGCATAATTGCTATATCCCAATAGTTCTGCCGCTTCTTGACGTAATTTTAAGGTGCTATTGATGATCGGCATGTTATCGAGATCAGCTTCTGTTATGCGCTCTAATTCGCTGGCTCGCGTAACATAAGCATGGTACATCTTTTCACGTAAATCACGATTATTGGCGTATTGCATGACTGGAAGATACGAAGGCATATGCAAGGTAAACTTCCAACCTACTTTGGCATCAGCTGCCGCCTGTTCCTGGGCCATTTGTAGCACATCATTTGGAATGCCTTTTACAGTTTCTTCATTTTCTATATATAAGGCAAAGGCATTGGTTGCATCAAGTAAATTGTCACTGAAATTTGAAGATAACTTCGATAATGCTTCTTGAATTTCTAGGAAACGCTGTTTTTTATCTGCGGTCAGTTCCGCGCCACCTAAACGAAAATCACGCAATTCATTATCAATGATTTTTTTTCGTGCGGCCGATAAATTCTCAAATTCACTGCTTTTCCGTAATTGCTTGAATTTCTCGAATAGCGCTAGATCCTGGGATAGTTCTGCATAGAATTGCGTGATCAATGGTAAGTTTTGATTATAAACTTCGCGTAATTGCAGGTTGTTCATGACTGCATTTAGATGCGATACCTGCCCCCAAGCACGAGAAAGACGTTCGTTCGCATCCACCATTGGCTGAACAAAATTTTGCCAAGTGACGGGTTGTCGGTCGCTTCGAACTTGTTCAAGCAGCGCGCGATTTTCTTTTAATAATGTATCGATAGCTGTTGTGACGTGTTCAGCTTGGAAATCAGCAAAGCGAGGTAGGCCTGAAAAATCAAGTAGTGGATTTGACATGATGTTAGCGTTCAAAAATAAAAGTTAATTCTGTTTTTCATAGACAATATGACCATTCACCAAGGTATACTTGGTTTTTCCGGGTAGCTCCATACCTAAAAAGGGAGTGTTTTTTCCTTGGCTTAGAATGGAATCCGATGTTACCTTCCAATAGTCATTGGGGTCAAAAATACAGATATCAGCAGCCTTGCCGACAGACAGATTTCCTGCATTGATACCCAGTATTTGTGCCGAATCACAGGTAATTTTGCTTAATGTTTTAAGGAGCGGCAAGCGCATTTCTAATCCCCACTTTAAGGTAAGCGACAACAGCAGTTCTACACCTGTAGCTCCGATTTCAGCTTGGCCAAATGGTAACAATTTTGCATCTTCATCTACGGGAGCATGATCTGAACAAACAGCATCAATGGTTCCATCTAACAACCCATGTCGCAGCGCGTCACGATCGCTAAAACTACGCAAGGGGGGCATCAAATGACAATTTGAATCAAAGAAACCAATATCCATATCTGATAAGTGCAAATGATTAATAGTGACATCACAAGTTAGTGGCAAACCTTGCTGCTTCGCATTACGAATCATTGACAAACCCTCGGCGCTTGAAATACGGCATAAATGCACCTTAACGCCAGTTTCTTTCATTAATAATATGATATTCGAGATAGCGATGGTTTCTGAGCATACGGGAATCGTAGGTAAGCCTAGGCGTGTTGCTACTTCTCCATCATGCGCCACGCCGTGATGCGTTAAACTGATTTCTTGCGGGCGCAACCACACCGAAAAATCAAAAGTGGATGCATAATGCATGGCTTGCATGAGGATACGCAAATTGGATAACAAACCATCCGGCTGACCGAAAACCACGCAACCAGCATCAAACAATTCAGCCATTTCAGTCAATCGTTCGCCCTTGAGCCCTTGCGTCAAAGCACCCACCGGATATACATGTGCTTGATTGAGATTGCGCGCACGATGTTTGAGCATTTCAACCAAACCCGGTTCATCCAATGGTGGATCAGTATCAGGTGGGCACGCGAAACTGGTGACTCCGCCAGCGACAGCTGCAGCCATTTCAGATTCTAACGTGGCCTTATATTCCAGCCCTGGTTCACGTAATCTAACTGATAAGTCAACTAACCCAGGGCATACCACCAATGATTGCGCATCAATGATTCGACTGGCCTGGAACTCATTGGGCGCTATTCCGGTCGCGACAATTTTCCCTTTGGCAATGAAAATATCCTGGACGGTATCAATACCTTGCTTTGGATCTATCATTCGACCGTTTTTGATGTGAATTCTCATGACAATTTTATGTTTGATTACCCGCAAGAATCGACATTACCGCCATACGAACAGCTATGCCGAAGGTAACTTGTGGCAAAATTACCGACTGTTTTCCGTCAGCGACTGCAGAATCTATCTCTACACCTCGATTCATTGGCCCTGGATGCATCACAATGGCATCTCGCCGAGCTAATGATAATTTTTCAGGCGTTAATCCATAGTATTTAAAATATTCTTCAGAGCTTGGTAAGTTAGCACCTGTCATGCGCTCATTTTGTAGTCTCAGCATCATCAACACATCAATATCTTTCAATCCCTTTTCCATCGTATGATAAACGTGCACGCCAAGGCGCTCAACCATTTTCGGCAAAAGAGTTTTAGGCGCAATCACACGTACTTCCGGAACACCGAGTGTTGTTAAGGCATGAATCTGTGAACGCGCTACTCGTGAGTGTAAAATGTCACCGATAATGGCCACGCGTAAATTGCGAAACTCTCGCTTGTAGCGACGGATGGTAAACATGTCTAACAGGGCTTGTGTCGGATGCGCATGGCTTCCGTCACCGGCATTGATCACGCGGATATCTGATCGCACATGCTTTGCAATCAAATGAGCCGCGCCACTCTGAGCATGTCGCACGACAAACATATCTGCATTCATGGCTGACAGATTGTTGACGGTATCAAGCAGCGTCTCTCCTTTGGATTCGGAAGAAACTGCAATATTGAGATTAATGACGTCGGCAGACAATCGCTTTGCGGCAATCTCAAAAGTTGTGCGTGTGCGCGTGCTCGGTTCAAAAAAAAGATTGAAGATCGACTTTCCGCGTAATAAGGGTATTTTTTTTACATCTCGTTCGGTAACTCCGACAAACGATTCTGCGGTATCTAAAATATGTAATAAAACAGAAACCGGTAAACCCTCTGTAGTTAATAAATGTTGTAACGTACCATTTTCATTAAGCTGGGGATTTCTGCTATTCATGGTTAGAAGTTTTATCGTATATTTTTAAGCTGAGCTTATCATTCTCATCGCGTTGCAACTCCAACATTTGATTGTCGGGTATTTTTAGTTCGGCACCCACATATTGCGGTGTAATCGGTAATTGCCTTCCACCCCGATCGATTAATGCAGCCAGGCTTATACAGCCGGGACGGCCATAATCGAATAATTCGTTAATTGCGGCACGGATAGTACGTCCGGTATAAAGTACATCATCAATCAGAAGAATATTCGATTTTTCCACATCGAATGGAATTTCGGAGGGCTTTACTTGTGCGTGCAATCCTCTTTTATCAAAATCATCTCGATAAAAAGATACGTCTAGCATGCCCAGCGGACGCTGTATATTCAGCTCTTGATGCAAACGCTGTGCTAGCCATACACCGCCTGTATGTATGCCCACTAACGCGATATTTTGAATTCCAGCGGAACGTATCTTTTTTGCTAAAATTTGAAAAAGCTCTTCGGCGTCAGGTAATCGCATGTTTTTTTTCATCAAAAAATGATTGTAATATTTGCTGTGCAGCCACTTGATCCAAAATTGATTTTTGTTTTTGCACTGTTACCGCTGCTTCACGCAAGGCAATTGCGGCAGTTTGACTGGTATACCGCTCATCCATGAGAACAATCGGAATACTGAAGCGCCCGTGAAGGCGCTGCGCAAAACGTCGACTTAAGTGAGTCATTTCATGGGGTGTGCCATCGATATGCCTCGGTAGTCCAACCACCAATAATACGGGTTGCCATGTTTGAATCATTTTCCCAATAATCGAGAAACGTTGCGTATTAGTTTCGTGGTGTATGGTTTCTAAGGGGCGCGCAAATGCCGTTAGGGTATTGCCAACCGCTACACCAATGCGTTTTTTACCAAAATCAAAAGCTAAAATAGTGCCCTCGGGTAATTGTTGTAAACTCATTTCAACCGGCAGATCATAGCCGGGCGATTCTTCGATCATTGGGTCCTATTTCTATCGATTACGCATGCCCAACTTCATGGGAAAGATTGGCATCCCGGATTCCTAAGGATTGCATGGCTGTAGTAAATTTTTCTTCAGAGGCTAAGTTGAATATGATTTCCTGTGAAGCAGGCACAGTCAACCATGTATTTTGGCTTAATTCGGACTCGATTTGTCCTGGGGACCATCCGGCATAACCCAGTGCAACCAAAGTTTTTTCAGGACCTTGATCACTGGCTATTGCTTTCATGATATCCAAGGAAGTGGTTAAACCAATTCTTTCATTGACTGCCAAGGTTGATTGCCATTTGCCGACTGGGTAATGCAATACAAAGCCGCAATCCATTTGCACTGGCCCACCAAAAAGTATTGGTGTCAATTTATTAACAGGTTCGTCCAATTGCGCAATGCCTAATTGTTTAAATAGGCACATCAAATTCAAGTCGGTTGGGCGATTAATTACAATTCCTAATGCGCCATAATCATTATGTTCACAAATGTATGTTAGGGTGTTCGAAAAAATCGAATCCTTCATGGTTGGCATTGCCATTAAGAAATGATTTGTTAAATTAACGTTTTCCATAAAACTATTGAGTGTTTTATTATCATTCCTTAAAAATTAGACTAGCTGCGATCTAATCACCGCCTAGACCCAGTAAGCTGTCTGAGTCATTATTTTAGAGCTAAATTTCATGGCCACTTTTACAGGTACGGGCAATTCGGCACCGCCGTGTGATAATGCCATAGTTGCATGACTGGCTTCATCAATTTTCATTTGCATCACGATCGCGCGACTTTTTTCATCATTAACCGGCAATTTCTGCAAATGACTCGATAAATGCTCCTCAACTTGACGTTCGGTTTCCGCAAGAAATCCTAAGTTCCACTTGTCACCTAATAACCCAGCGACACATCCGACTGCGAAGGATCCACCATACCAAAGCGGATTTAAGAAACTTTTTCGGCCGCCCAACTCATGGATTCGTTGCTCGGTCCAAGCCAGGTGTTCGGTTTCTTCGCGTGCAGCTTTCATCAATGTTTTCTGCACCTCTTCATTGCGCGCCGTTAGGCTTTGGCCTTGATACAAAGCTTGAGCACATACTTCGCCAACATGATTCACGCGCATGAGTGCGGTTGACAACTCTTTTTCAGTATTGGTTAGCTCATTCTCGGAGCTATCACTTCCTGGAGTTTTACGAATTGTTTGTGCCGGCACCAGCAACGTACGCAAAGCAGAATCAAAACCGATAATGAGTTTATCAAAATTGATCATAATCACAGTGTTAAGTTGGATGAAGTAAATGATTCATTATAATGGACATGCGTAATGAACGTTAAAATTTTTCAGCAAAAAATATCTTATAGGTGTAGCAAAAGTTTATCTGCGGGCGTTATCCCAATCAATTCATCAGCAAAATCCCATTTGCCGAGCGAGTAGCGTTACTGGATGTAATACTTCTACCGGAATATTTTCACCCCACAGTCCTTGAGTAATATGCATTGCACAGCCGACATTTGAAGTTACCAAGTATTTTGCATCATGTGCTACCAAATCATGTAACTTATGCGTCAGTAAAGCATTGGCTATATCGGATTGATCTAAAAAATAGGTTCCAGCCGCACCGCAACATTGATCATTATTGGCCAAAGTAATCACTTGGGCATTAGGAATTCGCGACATGAGCGCATAAGGGTAAGATTGCGCTTGTAATACGTTACGTAACGTACAGGGATCATGAACGATAATTTTATCGGATAACGGCGCAATATCGATCTGTTCCCATCCAGATGAAGCAGCCAGAAACTGGCTAATGTCCGCGATCGAATGATTTTCATCGAACAAACCGTGCTCTGCTAATTGCGCACCACAACCGGAGGCTGTGGTAATAATTGCATCGACATGGTGCGACTCAAATGCGGCTTTGTTTTGCTTATTTAGTGATGATACTTCTTTTATATGACCACTGTGTTGATACAAGGCACCGCAGCAAGTTTGTTTTTGAGGTACATGGACGGTATACCCTAAGCGATTTAACACGTAAATGCTCGCATTTAAGGTCGCAACATCAGTTAATCTTGCCACACAACCGAGAAACAAAGCGACTTCTCCGCGCTTATCTTTATTGACTGGGTAAGTTTCTTTCCATACGTGGGTAATAAAAGGTGGTGCTTTTGTTTCGTTTGTATACGGAAACTGAGCAATTGGAAGACTGGCAAGTAATTTTACCAATGGGTTCGTTTTCAATCGATTAAACGAATGAATCCACCTCCAAAAACCACTTGTTTGTGCAAAATAGTAGAAGCGATGCAGTTTTTCTAAACGGTCTGGTCGTGTAAGCAATGTTTTTTGTAAAAGATACTTTAATCTGGATTGGTTTGTTTTTTTTATCGAGCGCGGCTGTTCTAACAGTAAAGCCCGGGTTTGATCGATCAATCGACCGTACGAGACATGATTTGGACAAACGGCTTCACAAGCTCGGCATGTCAAACAACGATCCATGTGTTCGATAAATCGTGCATTCATGGAGATTTTTCCCGTTGCTACACCCTGCATAAGTGCGATACGACCACGCGGAGAATCGGCTTCAGATTTCAACAACCGATAGGTTGGACAAGCTGGCAAACACAAGCCGCAGGACACACACTGGTTTGCCTCGTGAGCAATAATTTTTTTAAAATTGGAAGATGAAGAGCGAAATAACAAAATATCAATCTCTCTATGTATAGTGATATGCAATGCGCTTTTTCTAAATTTTTGCTTAACCTACAAAGGAAAAGTAAACCTTAATGGTAGCACCCTCAGTGTATTTTGTTTCTTGTCAGATGGGCTAAAATTACTGTAAAATTAACGGTTCTTCTTTTATACATGCAGTCAGGGGTTTACAGATAAAATATGGTTATCATTAGATTAGCAAGGGGCGGTGCCAAAAAACGCCCATTCTTCAATATGGTTGTTGCGGATTCACGTCACCCTCGTGACGGAAGATTTATTGAACGAGTTGGATTTTACAATCCCAGAGCTGTTGGAGGGGAAGAACCCTTGCGTGTTCAATTGGAACGCATTTCGTACTGGCAATCTAAAGGTGCCCAGCTATCGCCAACTGCAAATCGTCTGGTTAAACAGTTTACGGTTAATGCCCAAAAAGCTACAAACAGTTAGTGTCGTTATTGCTTGACTGTTATCGCGAATAAGAAAATATCTCGCGTATGATTGTGATGGGGCATATCTTAGGGCCCTTTGGGACTCGTGGGTGGGTTAAGGTTTGCCCATATACAGAATATGTTGATGGATTGCTGCAATATTCATCATGGTGGTTGGGTACAGAAGAAACTGCGAATTGGCACAAAGCGGAACTCGTGACGGGTCATGTCAGCGGCAATAACTTAAATGTCAAATTAGCAGAATATTCTGACCGTGAGCAAGTTTTTCAACTAAAAGGATTACAAGTTGCAGTGCCACGTAGCTATTTGCCTGTTTTATCGGATGAACAGGGTGGCTACTACTGGTCGGATTTGGTTGGTAAGGATGTCATCAATTTAAAATCCCATCATTTGGGTAAAATCATTGGATTATTAGAGACCGGTGCAAATGATGTATTGCGCGTACAAAATGATTCCATGAAGGATTCTAAAGAGATTCTCATTCCTTTCATCAAACAGATCATTATTCAAGTAGATTTAGATCAGTCAAGGGTGATTGTTGATTGGGAATTGGATTTTTAGTGAAATAGATGATGCCTTTTGCGTGCGATGTTTTGACACTATTTCCGGAAATGTTTAATGCTGTTACTCAGTATGGTGTGACAGGGAAGGCTTGGAAGAATCGTATTTTTGAATTGACAACATGGAATCCACGCGACTTTAGCCATAATAATCATCGTACTGTCGATGATAGTCCCTACGGTGGCGGGCCGGGGATGGTGATGATGGCTGAACCCCTGGAAGAAGCCATTATGCAAGCTAAGTCAAGGCAGCAAGGGCTTGGAATTACGCATCCGGAAGTCGTTTACTTGTCGCCGCAAGGAAAAAAACTTACGCATGCAACGGTTAAAGAATTGAGTCTCGGTAGTGGATTGATTTTTGTGTGTGGAAGATATGAAGGTGTTGATGAACGCCTCATTGTACGGCAAGTGGATAGAGAAATATCGATTGGCGATTATGTGCTTTCGGGAGGTGAAATTGCTGCAATGGTGCTTATTGATGCAATTGTCAGACAAATTCCTGGCGTATTAGGTGATCCTGAATCAGCAACCCAAGATTCTTTTGTCAATGGACTGCTGGATTGTCCTCACTATACTCGACCGGAAATATATAGAGGGGACCCAGTGCCTGAAATACTAATGTCGGGAAATCATGCGCATATCCAACGTTGGCGTTTGCAACAGTCACTCGGAAGAACTTGGTCTAGGCGACCAGATTTGCTTGAAGCAAAACTTGCGCATGGTATGACAACCGAGGAACAAAAACTTTTAGAAGAATATAAACAATCACACAAAACAAGGTAAAATCGGCAATCTGAAAAATGGAGCAAAACAAATCATGAATCTTATCGATCAATTAGAAGCTGAAGAAATTAAACGGCTTAACAAAGACATACCCGATTTTTCCCCAGGGGATACAGTCGTCGTAAATGTCAACGTTGTGGAAGGAGACCGTAAGCGTGTGCAAGCTTATGAAGGCGTAGTCATTGCGAAACGTAACCGGGGATTGAATTCGTCTTTTATTGTTCGCAAAATTTCAAGTGGTGAGGGCGTAGAGAGAACTTTCCAGACATACTCACCATTAATTGCGAGTATTGAAATTAAGCGTCGTGGTGAGGTGCGTCGCGCTAAACTGTACTATCTTAGAGATCGCTCAGGAAAATCAGCACGTATTCGCGAAAAATTATCGACTCGCACACAAGCCCTTAAAGAGTCAGCATCGGGTTCTGCTCAAGCCAATGTTGCCGCCGCAGAAGAGGCAGAAAATAGTGGCAACGCAAAGGAATAGGAATAGCATAATTGATGCAGGTTTGAATGTTTGATCCGCTAGAATCCTGTTGAATAGCAATCAAAAAGCCATGCAAGATTTTTTCTCTTGCATGGCTTTTTGATTTTTTAATTGGAAATTATTATCTTTTGCTGTTTATTTTCAATAAATCGAAAACATTTTCAGGTGGACGGCATATCTTAGCTTGGTCACCGCGTACTACGATAGGACGTTGCATTAAATCTGGATTATCAATCATTGCTTGCATAAGCTCCTCATCGGAGGCGCCTGTTAATTGACTAGCAGACGGTTCATCTCGCAAGATATCTCGTGGGGTTACACGCAATTTAGCAATCAACTCTTTTAACTCGCCAATCGTCAAAGGCGTATCGTAATAATTCACCGAATCAAATTCTTCTCCACTCTCTGCCAGAATGGATAGCGTAGCTCTACACTTACTACAAGTAGGTTTCTGGTAAATCTTTATTTTATCGTTCATTCATTGTGATGCTTAAAGTTTATAGGCATGAATAGAATTGCACTGATTTATCAACACGTCTTTATTTAATACCACATTCCGAGGATATGGTTTTATAAGCTGCTGACGAACCACTTAATCCAAAAGTATCAGCAGTGCTAGTACCGCGAGAAGAAACACCTTTCACAACTAAAGAGCTACCTCGTTTGATCGCATCTACGATTTTATCGTCGGTCGCTTGATCACGCGCCCATGCTGAATCGTCCTGGGTAAAGAGTTGAAAAGTCAGATTGTTTACAGTGACTGAAGCTTCACTTCCTGTTTTATAGGTATAACCCGATACATAACTAAACACGTTTTTACTTTTTTCTGCTGGACGATGGGTAACCAGTACAAACACATCTCCTCTTTTCGAGTAATTTCCAGAAGTTTTCTTAGGCTGGCTAACCATATAACAAACTTTATTGCTATTCTCCATAAAAGTATAAGCTATCCAATCACCATGTTCACCAATCATCTTGGGTTCCGTAGCATGTGCAACGTTACCAAACAGAGGAAATAGAAACATGCTACACAGTAGTAATTTTGTACACTTTAATTTCATTTTTTGAAGAAACCTTGAAAATTATCGGAACGCCAAGCAATTGCTCAATAATCATCAGCAATACACCAGACAGTTAAAATGATACTGTTTCGTCTTTATTTACACCCTTCCATTTTATAAATATAAAACCCATTTTCGTTGATTTCATCAACCACATGATCGGGTGCACTTTGACTGTGACAGAAACTGCATTCTTTACTAGTGACAACTGCATCATTTTCGCCAATTGAGGCAAGCCATTGTTTTGCATATTCAACAGCTTTTTTATCATCCTTCATCGACGTAAAAACATCAAAATGCATAGTGTGGCCATCCTTGGCTTTAACGTAGGTATCATATACATGAATTTGCATTTATTTAATCCTTTATTACAAAATCAATTATTAATCGCGAAATATGGATAGAATCACCGTACTATCCGAATAACTTTTCTGAAACAGGCAAAATACTATACCAAGTTATCAGTAAAACTTAAACCTAAACTGCTATACATATAGAGAACAAGTGTGTAGTCATGTTTGAAGTAT
>ERZ1292633.1236-Hain-H41-02um-R1-1236-length-27954-cov-6_pt1 | contig 27954 bp, 13 predicted proteins | sample MGYA00564406_ERZ1292633 | MGnify/ENA primary metagenome ERZ1292633 (study PRJEB36523, sample SAMEA6512639) | groundwater metagenome | collected 2019-01-08 | study: AquaDiva: Metagenomics assemblies of 32 groundwater samples | reverse complement strand
CGTCAACACACTCTCGAAACTTCCGCCTGCGGATGTCGTTCCGAGACGTCGCCGTCATTGCGTCCGTCAGCCCCGCGATCTGGCCGTCGGAAGCACCAAGCGCGGTGAGAGCCGCGCGACTACTTGGGAACGCCCGCATGTACCAGTCGTACAGGGACCACACGATGGCGTCACGGTCCTTCTCGGTGACGCGTGGATGCGTCACGGTGATTTTAACCACAACACCGAACGAGGAAATCGCGCTGGGCAGAATTTCGAGGGCCAATGCGCCATGACTCGCAGCCGCCTCAAAGATAGAGAACAAATCGCGGACGGCATTTGTGGTCGTGCCACCAGAGAGACCAGTTAGTACGACGCTCGTAAAAAAGTCGATCGCGGTCTCTGTCGCTCGCGGAACAGCGCTCTGTAACACACCGGTGAAGCGCTCCGCATCATAGGATCGCTGGCCAGCCCCCGCGGCGGGTGCAGCCGCTGTCGCGATGACGGCGACTTGGCCAGCGGTTCCTGGCACCTTTTGCGGCACTAACACCGTTTTCAAAATTCGCACCGCATCACGAACGAAAAACGACGCTTGCTTGCACGCGGCGATATCGTCGCGGTCGGATCGGTTCGGAACATTGAGATAGTCCCGGAGGAAATGTCCGATGACGGGGAAGACGTTCGCCGCCAGCGGAGGAAACGCGATCACCGCCGGGAACAGACATTGCTCCACCAGGGAGCGAAAGGCATGCAACGATTGGCCGCGGCTGCGCGACAACAGGTCGCACAGCGCCGGCACAAACTGGGGCGTCGAGCCGTAATGCGACATGGCGAGACCGATGCTCTGGTAAATGCCCTGGCGAATGTAGGTGAGACTCGTTCGCGCGCTGTGCAGATCGCTTCGGCGGTCGATGGGCGCTCGTCGGTTACCGACTTGCAAGCTGTCGACGTCGGCTTCATCCAAATCCAGTATGGCACGATACTCAGGGTCCAAGAAGGCTTCGAAGGACAGCAGGGAAAGCGCGGCGGATCCCAGTCGAGGTAGCATCTCGTGCTGCATGCGGTGCGTGATGAATGGCGATGACGGGCATCGACGCAGAGTGGCCGCGAGGACCAACACGCCATCTTTGAGAGCCGCCCGGGCCTCTCGGAGGGTAGCACTGCGCGCGCACAACAGCTGCGCAAGAAGGTTACCGGTGCACGTGTGGGTGTCAAGCAGGTGTGCCAGGGATTCCAGTCGTTGGCCGAGCAGCCGCTCCAACAGCTGATCGCGATGCGCGGAATCCGGGACTGCGCCGGCAAAGGCTACACAGGATTCGAACAAAAACTGCTGCTCGCTGTGCAGCACTTCGTTTCGCATTTGAAGTGTCTGCACCCGCTCGATGAACGCCGCTGGCAGCGGCCCTCCCAAAACTCTTCCCGCCGCAGTGTCCGCCGCGTAGTCGGACGCGAGTCGAATCAGCAAGGTCCAACCTCGTTTGCGCGCGGCAAGCAGGTCCTGGTCATTGGTGTTGACCCAAGGAGTGGACTGTGACGCATGCTCGCCGGTGCTGGCACCCACCACCACCGGTGGTTCACCTCGGCCAGCAGCAGCAGTCGACTTAAGTTGTGTCACGTGCAAAAGCATCTCGAGTGTGGATTGGAGGTGGGCAACCGGATTGGCGACCGGCCAAAAGGACGCGTGAATGTTCAAAAATATTGGAAGCAGCGTTGCGTCCGGCGGCGTGCCGCGCGCGGACATGTGCACAAGCATCGTCGAGATCGCGGTGGGGTCCGCAAGCTGCGCGACGGCGGTCGCTCTCTCAGTGGACGGTGACGCACCATGCCCCACGCCGCTTGCCGCGTCCCGGCGCACCGAGCACACCGTATCGTTGACTTGCTCCATGATGAAGGAGGCGACCTCCCATCGCACGAACGTGTCGCTCAGCTGCGTGACGTGACCGAAGTGGGTTCGCGGGTCAGAGGACGTCGGCGTCGGAAGGCTGAGAAGAAACTGCGCGCTCGCTTCGATGATCTCCGCCGTGCGAGTGCGCGTCAGCCACTGGAGGGTGTGGCTGGCGGTGCTCCGGAGGTTGGAAAAACCCTGATCATAGTCGCCGAGGCTGCTGAACTGTTTCGCGCTGAAGTGCTGCGCGACGAGGCGATACCTCGCCAGTTCGCTGCTGTCTGCTGGCGACGTCAGAGGGCCGCCTTGCGGCGCCGCTCGAGCAGCGCTGGGGTTCGATACATGCTTCATACACAATTGGCTGATTTGACGCAGTAGCATGCCAGGGGAGAACGGCGGTGTAGGATCACTCGATGAAGATGGCGATGGCGACCACGGTTCTTGCCCGGGAGCGGGTGGCGATCCGAGCGCGGCGTAGTATTCGAATACCGCGGTGCCAAAGGCCACGCTGGGCAGCTGCAACACCTTGTTGAAGCAAGGACAAACCACCGGAAACAACCTCTGCGATAACGGAGGACCGAGTGCGCAGAGGGCGTCGAGCAACAGGCGCAAGACGTCTAACCCATCCCCTTCGGTGAGTCGCTCAAGCAGTTCGTGCGTGAGCGGTGATACGCCTTGCTCAGAAAGAATTTGCGTGAGTTGCTGCAAGACAAGCAGGAGTCCCTCGACGTGAGCCTCGGCCATCCCAACCATATGCCGGATGAAGGCGTACGTTGTGTCGTCTGTTGCAGTTTTGAAAGAATTGACTTCCGTCAACGAGCAAACAATGGCGAAAGCGGCGTGACGCAGCCTGGGAGCGGACGACGCTGCCAGGGCCGCAATGAAATCGTGAACGTAACAAGCATACCACGTCTGAACCCCACCAGTACCGTTCTGCTGAGCCACCCCAGTGCTCGACAAGAGCGGCTGCACGATCGAAACACAACGTAGTAAACTCCGCTCTTCGTTGAGCGGCGTAGTGTCCGCTGCGCCGCGACCGTCAACGCTCCGGCCGACGCCGTTGTAGCGATGAAACAATTGACCGGCGGTCGCAACGACACGCCGCAGCAGTTCGGGCGCCGCCTTCGCAAACGCCCGTCGAATCGCGTGCCTGGCTTCGTGACCGACATGCTCCAACTCGGTGGACTCATCGCCGCACGCCGCCACGAAGCACTCCAACGCCATCAACGTCGCTGGGGATTGGTGCAGGTCCGTTGGGCACACGAGATCCAGCCAGTTCTCACACCCACCTTCACCCAGCCAGCCACCCATGACAGCAGCAACCGCGGCGGTCTGGCACCACCCGGCGAGCACGATGCGCGGCACGGCCATGCCTTGTTGGGCGATCGCGGAAATCAACGAAGCCAACGGCACTGCCTGTGGGGGCAAGACGCCGCGTCGCAAAAGAGACGAGAGTTGTCCCAACGCCGCGCTGCACGCCTCAGGGGAAGCCGAATTTGGGTGGAACGCAATCGCCAAGAGCGCGGAAGAAACGTCGTGGCTGCACTGCGAACGCGGCGGGGGCTGAAACATGGCCTCCATCGAGGCGATGGCACGGTGACGCTCGTCGTTGGTCGTTCGCGGATCGTACGCGACGCGGCAGACATCGATGAAGTGACTCGCCAGCTGCTGAGCTGCAGGGGACAACGCCGACATGGGCTGATGCCTGCGCAGAGTCAGGCGAGAGGAGAAAAAAAATGGAAATCAAATCCTGTCACTGTGTGTTTTGGAGTGATTTCCTTCCTGACAACGGTCGCCTCAAAGTCCTCGTGCAAGTAGGCTCAAGGAAGGAATTCTCCTCATCAAGGAGTTGAAAAGAGCGTTCAAAAGCGTTGCGAATTTCAAAAACGGAAGGAACCGCCGACGCGTGCCATGGGCAGCCGACGGGTGATAGAGTCGTCACGCCTGCATGCGTATCCCCACCCTCACTTTCGAGGAAAGGGACACGCTCGAATCGCAGCAAGCAGGCGATCTCTTTCTCCCCCTTGTCCCCGACCCCATCACCCGGTCAAGCCCTCAGAGAAACCCATCGGCGTGGACGGTGTGTTTCCTTTCGTTTTATTCTATTGTTCGTTTACTCGTCTCTCTCTCCGTTGAGCTTCACCATCGTCGCCCACCAATCCATTGCTTCTCGATCGCGCTTTGTTCATGACGCTGCAGCGAGAGAAAGGGGCTCAAGCCAGTACAATTTGAGAGGTTGTGGTGTTGTGCGTCGCGGGCATTTTCTTTCCTCGGAGGATCACCTCGGCGTCGCACTGCGTGCCGAGCGGCTTCAACATTTTCAACCCTCGGTGCTGATGCTCGGGAGAATCGCCGTTCTTGTTGTTGCGGGAGAAGTACTTCACACCCTGATGCCGGTCCGCCCGCTGCTCGATCGGGTGCGGGCCAGCCGGCGTCGGCAGTGGGCTATGAGAGCGATCCTTCCCTCCGGCTTTGTATTTCAGCCGGTGCAACTGGTCCTCCGGGCCTGACACGGCGCGCTTCCCAGCGTTCGGATCCGGCGACCGTGGCCGCAAGGTGTTCGGGTCGGCGTAGGCAGGCTTGTCCACGAAGACCGAACCCTTCGACGACGGCGACGGCGTGCGGTGCCGTTCCACGGAGGTGTTAGGATTGCCGCTGCGCACTGGCTCGGCGCAGAGCAGGTGCCTCCGCGAGAGGTGGGGCTTGCGATCGACCACGGGAACGTCGAAGCCAGAATCCACGGCGACGGGCTCGAACGGGCCGTTACGGGGCCGCCGGGCGTCGCGGTGCGGTGTCGCGTTCTCCGCGGCCTTCTTTCCCTCTTGAAACAGCGCCCATTGACACTCAATTTGCGCGACCTCGACGGGGGACGTAATGTGGTAGTGCTCGATGAGCGAGCGCAGCGTGTCGAGCGAGACGAGCGAGAGCTCCTTCACGGTGAATTCATTCCGAGCGAGCACGCAGAACTTGTCCCACGCGTGCTGCGGAGCGGTCTTGATGTCACTGCTGCCGGGCACGGTCGTGGCATCGCGCGCCGGAGATGCCGAGGCCGGACGCTTCGCTACGTTGTTCGCTCCTGCCGTTGGTTGGTCGTCCGCAGCGGCCGTAGCCGCCGCCTCGACGGGACCTGGCTTGGTTGGTCCTCGCGTCGATGCGGCTTTGCGCGCGATTGCCACGCGACTCGCCTCAACAAGGCGGACGGATGACGAGGTCTTGGCGATCACGGACCTCGTAGCTGTCGTCGTGGGGACCACGGGGCGTTTTGCCCCATGGCCAGATGCGACGTTCGTCGTCAGGCGCTCCTCCAATTTCTTGATGCGCTGAGCCACAGCCGACGATTCGTTGCGGTGCCGCTCTCGCTCTTCCGCGATCGTGGCTTGCAGGTCGTGAATCTGCTGCTGCAACGCTTGCACGGACGCGGCCATGTCGTTGTACAGTGTATGAGACGCGAGGACGAAAGGCGACAGACAAAAGAGTTAGGGTGAACCAAAAAAAAGTCGGAACGCTTACTTGATCAAAGCGAGAGCCCATCACAATGTCACTCGGACCAGTCGAATCATTTCACTCTCGACTCGTGAGACGGCCCGCTTCAACGATAGATAGGTTGTGGTTGTGAAGCAGCGACGAACTACTAAGGAAGAAAAGAGGGGGACCCACCATCCTAAGAATGCCGAGAGACACGTCGACCTAAACTCAATAGGCACCAACCCCGCCCCGCTCTCCCCTCTCTCCTTCACATAGCGATAGGCTGACCCACGACCAGCTCCTGTCCGCTGGTGACGCACGGTGTGACCGAGTCGGGCAGGTCCACGATCAGAACGATCGCGGAGCCCCAGTTGAACCATCCGAAGTCGGCTCCCCGGGCCACGAATGGACGGGCGTCAGGCGGGTAGACCTTCTCGGTCGTAGGCGCCTTGGGGAAGACGTTGTGCTGCATGAGAGGCGACTGCGGAACCTCGATACGCGTTACGTGCTGAGCAAAGGGCGGCGAATCGGCCGGCGGTAGGATGGCTGCGTTCTGGTGGTCACCAAGCCGCAAGCGTGGGTTGGTGGACGACACGACGCCCTCCTCCGAGGTCGCCACGATGGGAGGGCGCAGTAAGCCCCCGATCTGCTTTAGCGCGCCATGCTGGTTCGTTTTCAGGTCTGAGTCAAAGGAGAAGGAAATGCTGCCGACGCACGTGGCGCCGAGTGGCACGAAGCGCATATTTCCGTGTTGCCACGTCGCCGAGACCACCACGCGCTCTTGTGTCGAGAAGAGATGTGGAATCCATTTTGCCGCCGTGAACGTCACGGGGTGCAACAGCCCCGGAATGTGTGTTGTCTTATCGACGTAGAGGTCCGCCGGGCAGTGAAACCGGTGGTAATCCTTCGGCCTCAAGTGAAAGATGAAGCACCAGCGCTGCATTCCGCGTGCTGGCGCCGGCAAGCACTCATGGAGCAGCTCGTGCACCGGGTAGGAATGGCCCTTGACCTGGAGGATCGACTCGTCCTCGCCCGCGCCGTGAACGAGAGACACCCGGATGAGCTCGCCATCGCAAGGCGACACCAAGGTGGCGGTGGGATGCGGCAGTCGAGCGTGAGGCACGAGCTTGCGGCTAAAAAAATCCTGCAACGTGGCGTAGTCCGACACCGGCTTCTCCACCTCGGATACGTCAACGCCATAGGTCCGGATCATCATCGCGATGAGGCGCTGATGGACGAAGCGGGGAATGCGGCGGCTGCCCGCAATGCGGCCGAACCAACGGGAGAAGACGTTCGCCGGGGCGTTGGCTAACAAGGAGAGCGTCGCAGGGGATTGCGTTAAGGCGGTGCCTTCTGGATACACGGACGCGAGGGCGTATTGCATCGGTAGGAGGGCGAGGGCGGCGATGCTGTGGTACGCCCCACGCAGCACGCGCTTCGCGGCGGCTCGTTTGTGCCCCTTTGACGTTCGCATCGCAGCGAAGAGTCCCAGGAGCGACCGAGATGACCTCATCGCGCGCGACCCCTGCAGCTGGCTGACAATGGACTGCGCCCGCTCCGGACGAAAGGAGCGAATGGCCTTGAAAGCCTTGAAGGCTTGGGAGCGTCGCGCCATGACACGTTTGGCCGCGGTGTTGTTGCTGGTCCCGCCATAGAACGGATCACTCGCCGAGGACATCAATCTCGCACAGTTTTAGTCGCTGCCCGTACAGCGAAGAGACACAAACGGGATCAATGGGGAAAGGAAGCAAGAAACTGTTGAACTGGAGTTGCGCTACGGCGAGAAGAAGAAAAAAAGGCATGCCGACAAACCCCATCAGAATCTGGCAGATGAACTAGGAAAAAACAGGTAATAAAAATTTGCGCTGCGACTAATTCGGCGTTTGCAAGCGCTGGTGGATTTCCAGCCACTTGACGAGACGGCGTGCGACGTTCTGAGTGACAGGAGCCGCAAGGCGCGACAAGAGTTCCGGCGAAAGTAGCCCTTCCAAGGCAGGCGATGTCGGAGGGGCGCCCCCATGCTTGGCGGTTTGCGGCAATGGGCTTGCTTCGGATTCGAGCGACTGGGAAAGGCCCCGGCATGCTCCTCTCGTCTGTGCAACTGGCTCGCGCAACCATGCCAGCTCGTAGAGGGTGGCAATGTCCCGGTGCCACTTCAGAACCTCACGGCGCACAAGAGAGTCGCCTAAATCGAGCGCCACATGGTTGAACTCGGCGACGGCGGCCAGCGCCTCGGCGCGTTCCTCGTCCGCTCCGGGCAGCGCGTGGGCCCGTTGACGCCACACATCCGCGTCGATCTCTCGACTGAAGAAGGGCACATCGGCTGCCACGCCCTCGGCGCTCTCTGCAGGCTGTTGCAGCGCGAGCTCCGGGATCAGTGGCACAGACGACGCGGCCGCAGGAACGGGTACAGGGCCACGCGAAGCCGAGGACGCATTGTTCGAGGCACATCGACCCGCGGCCGACGCGGCGCGTTTCGCGCACCAGTAGTTGCGGATGAGCTCGCGCCAGGGCGCGGGGAGGATGCCACCCCCGCCAAGGCCTCGCGACGCGGCGGCCGTGTCTGGGAGCTTGCTGGTGGCCAGCGTGTCAAGCCTCGCGTGGCTGAGAGCGGGATGCTCCACGGCAGCTACCTCAAGAGCAGTGATGTAGGCCTCCACTCGAGGCACCGTGAGCTGCTGGGCGGCCACCGGGTCCTGCGAGTAGAGTGCATCCAGCCACAAGCGGTCGTGGTGGTCGAGCGTGTAACGGACGGACACAATGGGATCGATGGTCGCCGACGCGTAGGTAGCGTTCGTGTACGCAACGGCTCGGCGGTCAACCGGCAGAGAAAATGGAGGCACAATTCCGCGGTCCGGGAAATTCGGCTTCGACCGGAAGCGAACTGCGCCAGACGGCATCGCGATCGCGGGTGCCTGTGTGGACGCCATCTGGGTGGTTGCGGCCTCACCGGCCGAATGTCCCTTCCCAACACACGTTTACTGTGTGGAGACCCACTCGTTAAAGCCCATCGGCCACGCAATATGAACATATGTAACGCGGCCCTTGCCATCGTGACATCCCACTTTGTGTGGAGCGTGCTCCTACTTGTGGGGTGGGGGGCAGCATCGCACGCTACGATGGGGGCGACGATGGGACGGAGCGCAGAAGTGTTCGGTCATCGCTCGCACTGCCGACAGCGGTGTCGAGCGGCGGTTCCATCGACGGGCCGGTCGCGACCTCGTCCGTCATCTCGATGGCCGCCACCGTGTCATCCCCTCCTTCAGCGACGGTCACGGGGCATACGGCAACATTCGGTTCGCCGTCGCGACGACCGCACGCCTGGTCGTGCGCGAGCTCGGCAAGCGACTTCATGCCCAGGTGCCCAGCGACGGCCAAGGGCGCGCGCTTGCGAGCCACCAGATACAGAGGCAAACCAATGCAAATCCAGATCACACAGTTGCGCCACGTGGCCGCGGGCAGGGAGAAGAGCTGCACGGCACAGACCAGGACGCCCAGCAGCGGCACGAAAGGGACGAAGGGCACCTGAAAGGGGGTGTGCATCAAGGGAAAATGGCGTCGTTTCAGCACGACGGCCACGCAGACGAGGATGAAGGCGAGCAGCGTGCCGAACGAAATCAGCTCGCCAAGCAGGTCCAGCGGGAAGAGAGCGGCGAGCGTCATGGATGCGCCACCCGACAGCAAAGATGCCACGTGGGGTGTCCTAAACACCGGGTGGACGCGCGCGAGCGGCGCGGGCACCATGCCGTCAAGGGCGGCGGCGAGTAGGAGCCGCGGCTGGCTCATGAGCGACACGAGACACACCGAGGTCAGACCTGCGACACTGCCCACGTCGACGAGCACCCGCAAAATCCAAGGGGCTCCTACATGGCTGAGGGCCTGAATGACTGGAGCGCTGGTGTTGAGCAGCGTGTACTTGACCATCGACGTGAGGGCGAGCGTCACCGTGACGTAGAGCGAGGTGCATATGGTGAGGGTCCACAGTAGGCTCTTCGGGAGGTCCTTCGAGGGGTCCTTGCACTCGCCCGTCATTTGACACAGACAGTCAAAGCCAACGTAGGCGAAGAAGATGGCGCCGGCCCCGCGGAAGACGCCCGACACACCAAACTCGCCGTATCGGCCTGTGTTCGGGGGTACAAACGGTGTCAGATTGTTGCTCACCTCGGTGGGGTGGCCGACGGCGTAGTACACCGCATACGCCACGAAGATCGACAGCACGGACAGCTTGAGCCCGACGGCGATGTGGTTCAGGGTGGCCGACTCTCGCACTCCCAGGGACATCAGCCCCGTGAGAAACGCGATGATGAGCGCCGCGGGAAAGTCGAAGATGGCGCCGCTGGCGGTGACCACCCCAGTATTAGAGTCAAAGATGAACGGGGCTTGAGCCAGTACAGAAGGGATTGCACAGCCGAACTCTGCCAGCAGCGCCTGCAGCGACGCCGACCAGCCGACGGCGACGGCGGATGCCGCCACCGCGTACTCCAGTGTAATGCACTGCGCCACAAGAAAGGCTGGCAGCTCACCGATGAACGTGTACGCATAAAGATAGGCGCTGCCGACGCCAGTCAGCGACGACGCCAGCTCAGCGTAGCAAAGACCCGTCAGGAAACAAGCGACTGACGACACAATAAAACTGAGCGACAACGCGGGCCCCGCAAACTGAGCGGCGGCCTGCCCCGTCAGCACGAAGATACCGGCGCCGACCACCGAGCCAACGCCGAGACTCACCAACGACCGCAGCGTGAGATGCCGATGCAGCACGGGTGGGCCACCGGGACGGGCGTGCTCCGACCCGCTGCGAAAGCCGGTGGGGTCGACTAATCCTCCGAGAGCGAGCGGCCTGCGAGACAGCACCCCAGCATACCAAGGAAGAAAGGCAACCTGACCGGTGCCAGTCGAGCCCGCTGGATTCGACGTCATCCAGCCGCTTGCGACTGGAGGCTTCTGTGCTGTGTGGCGCTGCTGATTCACGGGCCGCACGCCACCGGCACCGGCACCTCCGTACGCCACGGTTGGTGAGGGCGCTGAGGAGGAAGAGGGCGGAAGGGGAATCGTCACGACGAAGTGGCTGCCGCGGTGCAAAATTCCAAGCGGAAAAAGGGCGGCGCTGCTGCTCTTGGAAACAGGCAGTTCGTGGAGCCCCGGGCTGTGCGGAGCGAACCAGTCGTGCGACCCAGGCGTGCGCAGTGCAGCGGCGATTTCTTCGCCAGCGTAGATCGGGCGGGGGAAACACCGAAGCAATGCAGCGATTGGAAAGCTATGGAGCGTTCAACAACCAACAGGTTTTCTCCGCTCGGTTCAGCGACTGGGGACGAAGGGGGGAAGGAAGGGGGGAAACGCCAATGACGGAGGGAACACAATATGACAGAGAGACGTGCTAGACACAATCGACCAAGGGCCACGAGGACTCTCAAACGTGAGGAGGGGGAACACGGGAACAAGGAAATGGAGTTTGAAGGAAGACACTACGACGACTAGTACGACTACAAAGAGATTAACGAAAAAAACAAAGTAGGCACTCGTAAAATTACAAGTTTCACCACGGAGCAACGAGGGGCGCCGCCAGAGTGACGGACGGCCAACCCGCCGCAGCGTCCGATGTGGGTCCGAGCAACGGCGGTCGCGTGTGCGGATACGCGGTCCACACCCATGCGAGGAACTCAGAACGATCGTCCAAGGTCGGCAGCGAGACCAGCACTAGCTGTGGCGGGTGCACGGGGTCGAACGGATCCGCTTGCGGCTTTCCCCCCCCTCCCGCCTCTCTCGTCGACAACGCCACCTGCATGGCGACGACGATCGCCGCGGCGCTGGAACGGTCGCCCGACCCGCCATCCGCGGTCGGCAAGGGACAGGCATTGACCACCGTGAGGGGAACGGCGGCTGTGGCCGTCAGCACCAGCGCCGGAGGGCTGGGAGCAGACTTCGCCACGTCCGTCGCGAGCCTCCAGTCGCATTCAAACACATACCCCAGTCGAAACGGCTGGCTGAATGTGGGGGTCGCGTCGGACGCAACACCACTGGCCGCGGGCTGGACGGCAAACATCGCGGCCATGGAGGTCGGACTCGAGAAGATGATGCGTGACCAGTAGGTGTCGACGTGCATGAGTGCGGGGCACCAAGTGAGTTCGGCGGATGCCTCGGAGAGCTTCGCGCTCCCCCCTGCGGCGTCATAGTGAAGACCGCGTTGCCTTCGCAACACGTGGCCGATGACGGGAAGCGGCCGGGCCAAGCCGAGCAAGGCGGCCGTCTTCCACGGCTGCGCGCCGCCGTAGTTCGTCTGCGGAGGAGGAATCGTCAGCGACCATAGCGGAGGGGGAGCGGCAGGCGCGGCGTCCTCCTTCGCTCGACTCGACTTGGAGCGACTCGCCTTCGTGGCGGACGATGCTGGGGCAGCTAGCGCGGTAGGAGCCGGGGACTGCACGGTAGAATTGGCGGCCGACGTTGCTTGCGAGATGGCAGCGGCCGCTTCGACGGGCGATGGGCTGCTGCCCAGTGCCGAGGCGGGGCTACTGCCGTACGACGCGAAAGCCGACGTTGTTTGCGATGAGGCGATGAACGACGTCGATGCCCCTCGCGGCGAACGATTGGAGGCGAAGGACGAGTCGGTATTCCCGATGACGCTCATCGCCGCTGCCATCGGTTGATGCACCGCTGAGCCGATAGGCCCCCCCGCCGCTGCCGTCGGCGGTTGTGTTGGTGCTTCGACGATTGCAACGGAGCGCGAGCCAATAATTGATTCGGGCGATGCCACTGCCACCGCAACTGGAGCGGACGTGGTGCCCGCCGGAGGGGCCGCCGCCTCTTCGTCGTCCCCCTCCTCCTCCTCCTCGGATGTGCTACCGCCGTGAGACGACGCTGTCGCCGCTGCTTGCTTCTGCGCCGCGTCCCTTAGCTTCGCGGCTTCCTCACGCAATTCGACGTCGACCGTTCGAAATCCGTCAGACATGCCGCCGAAGGGCCGCGGAATTCGGGGAAACGGCACCACGTCGAAGAGTTGCTCGAATTTGTCGAGAATGCGAATCTTCTTTTGGACGCGCTCGGCCAAAAAGGGGCTCACGATGCGCCAAATCATCGAAAATGACCTCGGCGGGTTGATGATGCACAGCTGAAACATGTTCTCCGGATAACTGTGCTGATCGATGTGCGCCATCTCTTTGAGCATTTTCACGGCGCTCGGATTCGACAAGGAGGAAATGCCGACTTTTGTGAGATCCATGACGACCGTGATGCGGTCCACCCCCGCCTCCTTCGCCTTCCTGCGACCTAACTCAGCGACCGCGATGTGCCACTGGATGATCTCCATCTTCGATTGCGACTTCAGCAGCACGGCGATCTGCGAGGGGTCCGGCCGCTCGTAGTACACCGGCCGGCCCTGCTTGTCCTGCAGGTGGTATCCCGCCATCTGCGCCCTCACCGGCGCGGGGTGAGGGACGCCGAAGAAGATGTCCTCGACGCTGTACTCCGCGCGGTACGCGATGTAGGCCCGGAGCCCCGTCTCCGCCTGCGTCATGTCATACTGATGCGCGATGAGAAAGCGGAACAGCAGGTCGTCGTCATTGATCTTGAAGCGGTCGGGGATGGGAAGCAGGTCCTTTACCTTCGCCTTAAATGCGGTGTGGGTTTGGCGCTGCTTGTCGTCGATTGCATGGGGGCCACTTTTCGTCTGTGTGGTCGACATGTTTGTTCTACAGCCCAAAAAATCCCCCCCCCCCCCTAAAAAAAAAGTGGGCTACAGGGATTTTTGCGCGAGGCAACTGAACCCAAATGAATGATTCGGTGATGATAAAACACAACAATGGACTCCTACTAGCCCAATGAATCGTATATCTGGAACTGTACGTGTGGAGGCGTCGCTACGGTGTGATCGAAGCAGAAATGACGGTTGAGGCCGTGCACCCTCGAGTGTCCGCGTCGGTCGAGTTAGGCAGCAACCCTGCCTCGACGGCTTCCAGGGTCGCTCTTCTCACAGGTAGCGGTTGCGAGGCATTGTCGACGTACGCCCACGCGGCCACGGCAAGGACGTCGACCTCCCAGGCCTTGTCCGGCCACTCGTCCATCCCAATGTAGAAGGTGCCACACCCCGGGCTTGCCGGACGCTTCGCTGTGATCATGGACTGACCGTCGACAAACAGGTCGAAAAGCACGCCCGTCACCATGCTGTTGGCGACCATGCGAAACGACGTCTGGACGCCGGTAGGAGCCACGCTCGCGGGCTGGAGACTCCCCACGGTGGCATCGGACCACTGCGATGGCTGCCACGCCGCGGGGGGCACCATCGCGGCCCACGGGCCGTCGTTGTAGCTCGGCTGCAGGAGCACGCTGCAGTTGAGCGACGTGAGGCGTTGCTGCACGTCGGCCTGAAACGCATCGAAGCATATGGCAATGCACGCCGAGAGCGACGATGACGACGTCGCCTCTCCTTCCGCCCTTTCCTGTCCTGCCCCGCTGCCAATACCGAGTGGAAACGCGATGAGGTTGTCAAGCGTGCCTGGCGTCAGCTGCAGCTGCGACACCTCCATCGGTGTGAGGTGAACCTTGTCCACGGTGCGATACCTTCTCGGAGCAACCGACGGCGCGCCATCGTCCACGTGATTAGTGCCGTGGTGGTCCTTGTGGTTGCTGTCTGACAGAGAAGAAGCCCACGACGACTCGAAAACGTAGGCCGTATTAAAAATTTCGCAAGAAGCGGCGAGGTACACTTCGGTTTGGTTTTTCAGGTCAGGGTCGCCATAAAGTAGAATGTCCAAGGGGTCGCGAGACACTCGAAATCGCGGACCCACGTGACCAACGACTGTCTGAATGTGCTTCACCGCACGCGACGTGTTAGCCACACGCGCGGGCACGGCATCGCGGAAGGTTCGAAGGAGCGCTCGCGTCATCACGTCGGTGAGGGCCATGAAGAGCAAATTGACGAACGGACGATTCGGGCACTGAACGTCGTAAAGTGCCATCTGAGCGGCATAGGCGACCGCGAGGTGCTCGAACGCTGAGACGATCGTGGCGTTCATTGGCTGCTCGATGGCCAGCCGTCGAGCCGAGGATCCTCGCGACCCGATAAATGCGGCCTGCAGTGTGGTGAATTCTCCGAAGAGCAGCAGCACAGACGATTGGGTGGCGACGGACCCCTCAAGCTCGCTTCCGCTCCGACACTTACCCCTCTCCTCCTCCGCGATATGACTAGTACGATGCGTCGCGTCTTCGCCAGCATGGATGCCGTCTCTGCTTTTGACTGGAAGTAGCGGTAGGTCGGCAAACAGCGCCGCGAAAGAGTCAAACGAGTGACTCGCTGAGATATTTTGCCGATGACCCACGACGGACAGCAGCACCGTCCCCGTCGAGGAGCTGAGTGTGTCAGGACGCTCCATAGCGGCGCGGCAGCACGGACTCATGACGGAGACGAAAACCATGATGAGCACCGCGCCAAGCCACGACCACCGACCATCGCTGGCAGCCTTGCCATCCCATGGAGGCAGGGACGAAACATTAAACGCCGCGCGCCGTAATGGGTGCAACGGCGGCATGTTGACGGATGCAGGAGCGGACGAAAGGAATTTTTCTCCTAACAACAAGGGAATACTCAACGCAACGGGGGGGCAGTGGCGGTCACCATTGTACGACACACGGTGGTGGTGCTGCTGCTGTCTGGGTAGTGCCAAACCGATAGCTCTCTTCATCGCTTCAACGAGATTCGGATTCCGCCCGTGCCAGGCACACTGTTGTAAAATGCAACACGCCGCGCCATTTCGCTTTGGGCTCGAATGCCAGCGTCGTACGCCAGCCGCTGTCGCAATCGCGAAACGGTCAGCGAAGAGCGCACTGGCGGAGCGGCGGCCCAAGCGGACGACGACCGGAGGGTCCCAGTAGCGGTGGCAATCCAACTGCTGCGATGACGTTTTCGTAGCAGGCGGTTCCTCAAACTGGCAGAGTCCGCGAACGACATCGAGAGCCGGAGCGCGTGCCTTGGAGGTGACACTCGATTGCGCGACATCGGCACTCTCAGCGACGTTCGCAGCAGTTGGAACCGTTTCACCACGGGGTACAGCGTCACCGATACCATGAAGACGCACGGCGGCGTCGGCTTGGCTCGACGTCGGACCGGTGCCTTCCGTCGTCGGTGGCGCCCTCCCCCATGGCACTCTTGTTGTGCTGGAAAAACAGCAACGTCGTCGTCACTCCGTGCCGCGCTTGAATCCGGTGTTCGCTTGAAGAACAAGCGTGACTCAGCGCGCGTTGTCGACGCCTCTCCGATCTCCGTCTTGGTCAAGTGTACTTCAAGTGTGCGGAGGCCATAACGCCCCGTGACGAAGCGGATCACCTCCGCTGCCTCCTCCGTTCTCGGCCACAACAAAATATGGGCAACGCGTTGCCGCGGCGCAGAGTATCCAGGAAGCGGCACCATCTCGCGGCCGTTCCACATCCAAACAAGCGCAAGGAGCTGTCGCTCCAGTGACACCAGCAAACGTACGTGCCAAGACGCATGTGAGTATTTGTTGAGCCAGGCACGGACGGCGCGGTTCCAACGACAGTCGACTCGCACCAGCGACCGCATCACCGTGAACAAGCCACAGAATTCAATGATTTCGAAGCAAGCGAGATCGGCGAGGAGGGTCAAGGCACCTCCAGGCGAACCGGCGGCGCCCTCCATGCCCGGTGGGAGAGCGGTAAACACCCCCCCTGACGTGACAAATGCTGCTCCCCCCCCACATACCCAAATGTCATACACACCTTGAGGTGACCGATAGTTGCCGGGGCAAACAGGCGCCATCCTTGGCGTCGAGTGGAATGACCTGTTGACAGTTTGATTTTGAAGGGTTGCAGACGACGCGCTAAACGAACACCTCACGTTTCACAACGACCGAGAATGTTCGTAACAGCGGTGCCTCCACTCATGCAAAGGCTCCGGCCCCCCCCCCCCCCCCAAAAAAGTAATAGAAAGTACCGGTTGGGTTTACCCAACGAGACGCCGCCAAAAACTCTTCTTCTCAACGGTGCCTGCGCCCCCATGCACGATGGTCAACAGGACGGGACCCTCGCGAATGCGGACAACTCCACCATCGGTAGTCGTCTCCCTGGAACAAGGGAGCGACGACGGCGTTGTCGTGTCGTCCGGAACATAGGGCGTCGCCGCCGCGCTGTGGACCGCCGCAGCACCACCACCACCCGTGGGAGACGTGCCGCCGCCGCCGCTGCCGATGATGTCCCCCACTGTCAAACGTCGCGGCGGACCACTGTTTGCACTTTTGTCGATCCCTTCTCGCGGTACTGATAATTCGACTCCGCTGCCAGCGGCCGTGGAACGGTATTCTTCCTTGTCCTCGAACGGAGCATCATTTTGGTGACCGGTATCGTCGGCCAACTCGGGACCGGTGCCTCCATGAGAACGCTCCGCCGCGCCGATCACAACTCTGTCGCCACGGCCCAGCAACCCCTCCTCCTGAGCCCGGGCGATCGGGCCGATGCACAGCCGATCGATCTCGAATTTCACGCTGCGAGCACCGTACCGCAGGTCGTAGCCGTCCGCAGCCAGTGCGATCACCGACGGATCCCATTCCAAGCAGATGTTGTGCTTTTCGCGTGCTCGCTTGGACCAGATTTGCAGCTCCCGTTCCGCTAGCTCGGCCAGCTCGCGCTCGTTGAACGGCAGAAAGTACACGATTTCGTTGATGCGTCCTATGAACTCGTCACGTCCGAAGTGGGACCGCAAGATTGGCTGCACGACGTTGCGGCGAAAGCTTTTCGTGAGTTCGAAGGCGGAAGTCAATGCCGACGACGACGAGTGCCGCTCTCCATGTTTCGTCACGGCGCCGGAGCCTTCCTTGGCCGTCGGTTGGTGCAGCTGAGCGGCAGAACGGAGCCGCACCGCCTCGTTGGCGATCTCGCGTTGCGCGAGGTTCGAGGTCATAATGAACACCGCGTCGCGGCAGTCCACCGTCTTTCCCTTTCCGTCGGTGAGCCTACCCTCATCAAAGGCCTGTAGTAGCACCGTCAGCACGTCCGGATGGGCCTTTTCCACTTCATCCAGCAGCACGACGGCCTGCGGGCACTGTTGCAGCCGTTCCACGATTTGGCCGCCTTGCTCGTGCCCAACGTAGCCAGGTGGGGACCCAATGAACTTGGAGACCTCGTGCTTGTGCTGGTACTCGGTCATGTCGACGCGAATAAAGCACTTGCCAGGGTCGCTGTGCCGCTCGGTCAGGTAGTCAGCCACGAGCTTCGCGGTCCTCGTTTTCCCGATTCCAGACGATCCCATGAAGAGCATGACCAGGGGCGCGTCGGAATCAAACCAGCCGTTCTCCTTGCGGCGAACGGCGCTGGACACGGCCTGAATGGCCTGCGTTTGGCCCACGAGTTGGCTCGCGAGGCGGGACTCGAGCGGAAACTGCTGCCGCAGAGCCCGCCACTTGGCTTCGCGCTTCTGTTTTCCGGCATCGATCGCACTGTTCAGCGCGTCGATGGTCCGTTGCGAGTGCCCCGAGTGGGTCACCAGCTCGCGCCACCTCGGCAGACTGGGGTCTCGCGAGCCGCTGGGGCCGCTCGCGATCACCATCGCACCGCCGAACATCATCGGAAACATCTGGGGTGGCGCGGACGCGGTGTTGCCGCCGCTCGATTTGCCCGTGACGGTCGGGTCCTTTGCTGAGTTCTCAATCAGGTGCTCCACAATCGGAGCGTGACCGCCGATAATCGCAAACTCGAACGCGCGCAACCCACCGAACGGCGAGATGCGCGGAAAGTACGCGTACCAGGCGTCGCCGCCCGTTTGAATTGCCGACATGGAGGTGGCCACTTCAGGATCGGCGCAGACTTGATCCAACAGCAAGGCGACCGCATTAACAAAGCCCATATGAGCGGCGACCATCAGGGGCGTCACGCCGGCGTGACCGGCGGCGTTGATCGGCGAGAGATCGATCACCGCCGCGTCGTTTCCTCGCGGCGGGGCAGCTCCCACGCCCCCAGCTTCGTTCGTTGAGTGGAGCGCTGCGTCAATGGCCCGCTGAACCGCCGCGACCGCCTCGCGATCGGACGTACAGTTGTAAATTTCGCCGCACAGACCGTCTGCGACACGCTGCTGTCGCCGACGCTCGCCACGCGGGCCACCCGCGTCATCGTCAGTTGGGCCGCCAATGTAAACCGGAGCCGCATAGACCACCGTCGCTGCAGCGGCGCCGTAATATTCGCGGACTGCCACGACTTGAATCGACGCAACTCCGACGGCCACTGCCAGTCCGCCGATTCGCGAGACCCTTTTCAGCATTGACCAACAAGGAAGTGATGATGCGGCACCCTTCCGTGGTAGCCAAGCACGGCAGCCAGTTCGTAGCATTCCGCCAGCAAGCAAGGTGCAAGCCAGCCTGGGTGAGGAGAGGAGTTTGTGAGACTCAGGCCCAATGGTGGAGAGCGACGCGAACAGAATAGAACTGTCGACACCATGAATGCAACCCTCAGTATACAGGTGTATGTATGAGAAGGAGGACAGAAAATGAGCTTGTGACAGGCTGTCAGGGGAAAATAAAAAAACGAGCGCCTCCTACTACGGCCACGATGACGAAGTATCTCACTTAGCCGCAACGGGGGGGGACGATGCTACGGCGTGTGAGCTCCCACGGCACGACGCGCTTCACCGTTGCGATGTCCCGCCGCCAATCCAACGGTTGTAGGTGAACAGAAGCAAACGAAGATGACGCCGAGGATGACAAGCACGGCGGGCGCGGCGATGGCGAGACCGAGCTCGATCCACACACGGCGCTGCTGCTGCTGCCGCTGCCGTTCCAAGAAGGCCTGACCGGCCTGCTTCGGCAGAGACACGGGGACGGTTCGACGCCGTTTGTTCTTCCCCGCTGGAACCACAGCCGTCGTGGCTACCGTCGTTTCGGTCCTGGCTGCCTTGCTGCTCACGCGGCTGCTGCTACCACCGACCGTCGCGGATGGTTGCCGAATTGGCTTGGGCGACAAGGAGCCACCTGTAGGTCCTGTGACGGCAACCTCGAGGCCGGCGGTCGTTGGGAAGGGTGGGATCGCTGCTCCCTCCGTTTTGGAGGGCTTGCCAAAGAGAGGCCGCCGCTGCTCGTCTAGCCAGACAAAGTCATTGCGACCCCCCTCGGCGAGTTCAAAGGACGAGGGGACGGGGTAGTACTGGCGCAGCAGCTCCTGAATCACACCGACGATTTTGCCGTTGTCCGGATGCGAGTGGTTCATGTTGTCGTTGATGCAAAGAAATTTGGGTCGCTTCCACAAAATGTGGTCCATCTGACTCCTCACCACGGTGAAATTGTCCTTCACCATGAAGAAGGTGATGTCGTCCTGTGACATGAGCTCGTGCTTGAAGCGGTTGGGGGTGTAGTGGATCAACAGCAGCGACGCAAGCGCGGAGGTGGCGTTGAACGAATCCGCCGTGAGGCTTGGCGGGGCCTCCCGACCCCTCGTGGCCCCCATGTGGCCTTCTTGCTCCAGCCGGAAGGCCTTGCTGACCGCCGGCCACGGGGATGTGGACGGGAAGTACTCGTCGTCGATGAACCAATTCTGCCCGAACAGCGAACGATTACCATAGCGACCAACCGCCGCCGCCACCCGGGAGGCGGCAAGTGGATGCGCTTCCTGATCGTGGACGGTAGCATTGAGACGCGCGGCGCGCACCAGCTGAGCGACGAGCGCGTAGTAAGCATCCGGCAGCGGGTTCACAATTTCATCCGGACTCAGCTTCCTTGGTGGCGATGGAGGGGCGCGTTGAACCGGTGGAGGTGACCGTCGTCGTTTGGCCGCCCTTTGTGAACCGGCAGCGCCCATCGCCAGCCGGGGCGCCGTTCCTTCTGTCGCACTCACCAGGCGTCCGGTGGGAGCCGCCTCCGTGTCGTCTTGACTGGAGTGGTTCCCCGGCTTTGCATCGATGTCGAGATCAGAACCAGATGGTAATCCTCCCCCACTCTCGTTCGAACCCGACGGACGATGATGAAAGGTGGGGTTGCGACCAGTGACCACGATTTTCGTGTTGTCGTTGACCGGTTGGGAGGACGACTCGGCAAAGCCGTCCCCGTCGCCGTCGTCGTCAATGTCCTCTTCCTCCTCGCTTAGGCGAGAGCTGCCGAGATGTGTTGCACCAGTCAGCCACGACCCATTGTACGTTTCGACATGCACCCCGCTTTCGTGAAGGCTGGTTTCCAGCGTTGCATAAGGCACCTTCTTTTCCCAGAGCATGAGTGCCACACGCCGAATCTCGGGACCGTTGAGCTCGCCGTCGCCATTGATGTCGAGCCACTCCCGGAAGAGCTCCTGCACCGACAGGTTGCGCTTCGCGTGGATAATGTAGTAGAAGTGCGTGAAAGCGTATTGCATGTTGCGCTTGGAGCGAAACTTACTGGCCGATGTGGCGTTCCATTGCTCCGGCCACGTGCGCCACAGTTCGTCGACGACGTCCCGGTCGATCAGGTGGACCATATGCGCTGGAACTTTTCGCAACGCGGATCCAAATTTCCTCGTCATGAGCGAATTGCCGTACTTTAGGGAATCCCCGAACATGTCGAGCAGCCGTCGGTTCGTCGACCGGCTCGGTGACGCTGCTGCGGGTAATCGCGGCGGGCCTGCGACCGCCTCGCGAGCTGCAGGGCGGCTGAATTCGTCCCGCTGGTCTTCAGCCTCGTGCATCCATTGAAGGATCTCATCCGGCCAAGAGGAGGCGCGGGATGGCGGCGGCGATGGGGGCGCCGAGGAGACTGCTGCCAACCCACGACGGTTGTTGGAACCAAGAACGGCGGAAGCCCTTGCCACTGGACGAGCAACGACTTCTTCTCGGTGAAGAACAACAATGTTCCCCCTGTTTTTCCTTTCGCGTCGTTTTTCGAGAGAAGAAGGCCGCTCCGTCGCTTCGTCATCAATCACGTGATCAGGAGCGACCCCCATGACAGCGCCGAGCTGAGGTTCCGGCAATACGGCCGATAACAGCCGGCGGCCGCTCGCTTGTGTTGGCGGGGGGTTGCCGGCCCCGCCGGGGGGGTGTAATCCGGATTGCTGATGCCTGCGTTGCCGGTGAGCTAGTCGCTCGTATCGATGACGTGCGTCGCGAAAACCTCTGGCAGCGTGGGGATCCGCGCGTTGACCCAAGGCCTCGTCGAGACTCGGAGGGAGCGTTGTCGGAGGTCGCGTCTCGGCAGCACTGTGGGTCGTTGTGCCGCCAGTTGTCGTGGATGTTCGGAAATCGGTCCCTTCAGGATCATCCAGGAGCTCCACGACTTCACTTGGCAGCCCTTGCAGACTGGCGTTGCTCGTCCTTATAGCGTTGCCGCCGGCCTTGGAAACGAGCACCTGGCGGCGGCCGGTCCTTCCGAGGCCAGGCGCCGTCGGCTGCAGCGATAGCCGATACGTCTCGGACGGATGATCGATGGTCACGTTCACGGCCAGTGCCACATCGACGGCGCACTCCGTCGACGAGCACCACGAAGGTGACCAGGCCGGCGTCGCTTGGCCGCTGGCGGCTGTTGCCTCCGCTGGCGGGGGCGCCAACCATACGCGGCCTTGTATGACGAACTGGCATGACCGTTGAATGACGTCAGTGCTCCGCGCGACGATGACCGCATCGGTCCCAGTGGGAAGCCCCCGTGCGATATCCGTTGTCGCTCCACGTGGCGAAGTTCGCGACGTGGATGTCGGAATAGGATGCCACCGCCCCGACGCGGCGCTACGGTTTGAGGATCGGTTGCCGTATTGATGACCGTCATGACGCCGCGAGGGGTCCGCGGAGGGGTCCTGCGCCTCTTTGTGAGCCGCATCACGGATCCGCAGGTGTTGAAGAGCCTCCTCGCGGCGCTGCATTGCCGCCCTAGCCAGCATCGTCATGCGACGCGGGGCGTTGGCGACGACCACGAACAGCGTCCGCCAGGGGGCGGAGAGCACCGCCGTGGCCACCCAAGAGTCATCGTCGTACGTCCCAGCTGTCACATTTCCGAGTGGTCGCCATCCCCACCCGGCCTCCTCGGGGCCCACTCGGCAACCACGGCGGGCTTGATTGCGGCTGTGGTTCTGGTTGTGTGATGCCGGGCGGCAGCAATCGTGCCGCAATAGCAACCCTGCGACCGCGGGCAAGTCACGCCACCGCATGGCCAGAGTCCGCCCCTTGGGTTGTGCCGCAGCATTAAGCAGAGCAAGCCAAGCGGGGCATGACATCGGGACGCGAGGCGCCATCCCAAGGCACGTACGATTGGACCCGATGGAGGCGATGACCGCCGCACCCGAACGCCAGGCCATGCCGATGTACCACACAAGCGATCGACGTTCGAACTGTGTCAGCGAGTCGCCCGGGCGCGGCTCAGAGAACGACGTCGCCGCCTCCGCGAGCCGTTCGTCAGCATTGCCGGCAGCGGACGCCACGGCTGTTGTTACGGCAGTATGGTGTTTATCACGCACGATCGCCGATACGACTTCCATCCAAACTTGATCTGATGCGAGGATGGGAGAAGCGCCGCCGTTATGTCGGCTCGCTTCGACGGCCACTGTTCCAAACCCAGGGGCAAAGAGGCTTGTAAGATTCAGAAAGAATGCATTGGTGGATACCGCTGGAGCCCGGTAAGCGTAGTGCAGAGCGACGCGCGCCGCAGCAACGGGTTCGCCTTCGTCCGGTGCCGTGTGGGAAGCGTCGTTCGCTGCCGGTGCCGCGTGGAGTCCCCCTCCGTTCGATCGCGCGGACGCATTCTGATGAGCGCGCCACACGCCGTGAAACCGAGGAGGCGCGGCAGTCGTCGTCGTCGTCGCCGTCGTCAACGTGACGTGAGAGATCACGTGGGAGTACCCAATCAGAGGATGCGAGGTGGTGGGAAGCGGCGCCACACCGCCCGTCCGGTTTGGCGAAGGGATGCGACGATCGGACGACGCATCATTCTGCCCCTCCGCGTTGACGAGAATGTGCTGTGGCGCGGCGATGCTCAGTTCCAGCAGCGATGATGACGAAGCCATCGTGACGGGATCGCCGCAATCCGAGGCGTCATACGCGCATGCCGGCACGTTGCAACCGACGTCGCAGGACTGATCTCCGATCCAGCCCGTGCTGCACTCGACGGCGCACTGGGCCGGAACGCTGGGATCGATGTCGAAAATGACGCCCTTGGCGGGAGGGTTATCTCCAGGGGCAGTTAAACCGCCCTCGGCGCCCCCGGTGGGCGGGTAGTATGGGTGGGCGCCGTCCGCCAGCTTCACGTTTGGACCAACGCAGTCACCGCCGTCCCAGTCGCAGTCCGTGGTGTTGCACTTCATATCACAATATCCATCCGCCAGCCACGCGTGCGGGCAGCCCTCGGCGCATGTGGGGACGGGCCAGCTGAAGTAAATCCGGAAGCCCCTCGTGGCACTGAAATAGTCATCCGGCGTGATTGGGGCGCCGAAGAATGTGTCGTCGTTCAGGTAGAGAAACCGGCGCGAGAGGCCCGGGATGCGGTGCAAATGCGCCTCGATGGCGGGGGAGGAGAAGGTCGGAAGATGCGAGGCGTCGGGAAAAATTTCCGCATGCGTCACCACCGTGACGCGTGGGTGGCTGGTGTTGAGCCACGTCGGTACCTGTCCGTTCGTGACGATGTACACGTGGCGGACCCAGCCGGCAAAGCGCTCGAGGCTGCGGAGCGAGTAGAGAAGCTCGTCGTGGTCCTCGAACCGGCTCACGCTCGCCTGCTGCTCGACCTGGTCAGGGGGCAGTGTCAGCCTTTCTGTTATCGTCGACGACGAGTTGGTCCCGCCCTCCGACCAATCGTACAGGGCCGAGGAGCCGTTGCCGGTGGCCTTGTCGGTCGCTCGCACGGAAAACGCCGCCCCGGATGGATCGTCGAGCGCCGCGATGGCCTTCCAGCGCGCGAGATGCGCCAGCTGCCTGGGGTCGGATCCGTTCACCCACGTATACACCGCGTCGATCGGCTCACTGCACATGTGAAAATGTGCTTCCTCCGCCACGCGCTGTCGTCGGCGCGGGCGGTCTCGAAGGCAGCCGAAGGTGTGATCTCGCTGGTCGCGCGCGACGTTCGACGCGTCAGACCCGCGTTGAGGGGCGCGGTGGACGAAATATCGGTCTGGCGCCTCATCGATGCGGCCGTTCGACGACAACAGCATGTCGTCCGCGGCGGTCCCTCTGAAGGTGTCATCGCATTTGTGAAGCAGGGGCGACGGTTGAGGCGGTGGCGCGGTGGGGTCCCCGGTCACGGTCGTCGTCGCCGGCCGCACCGACGAGCGCCTCGTTGCACGAAAAAGTGCCGTTGAGCGATCAGATGGCTGATCGGCTGTCACGGTTGACGTCGGGGTTGACAGCTCGGGTGGGCCTTTGAGTTGCGCGGCAGTCGGACTGCGTAGTGCAGTTGTGGATGCGGGTCGCTGCGATGACGGAATAATGCCGTCGTTCGACGCGCCAATGTCGTCGGTCGGCAGCATCGATATCTCAGGGACCCTTCCACGGCCCTCCCCGCCACGGTAGGCAACATCGTCGGCCCTCCCCTCATCGACGCTGGCGTCCTCCTCATCGACGGAGGCAGCGATCATTTCGTCGTCCGCGTCGGGAGGATTGAGGTCATGCAGATGAGCATGGTGATGTCCGTCTTCGAGGACGGCGGCGATCACGTAGCGCTCGGCGATATGCATCGCCCGATTTAGGGACACGGCAGCGGCCACGAAGACGAGGAATAGAACGAATCGAGACCGCAGGGCGCGACGGAGTGACGCGGTTGTGAAGGAGGCCATCCTTCGCCCTCCCAAGTTCCTGATTAGTCAGCACGTTGGGATTGCGTATCGGAAAGGATATTTTTTAAAATCGCCGTTATCTGCGCAACCAAAAATCCCCTGTGTGTGCTGCTCTGCGAAACGGAAGGGACAACATAAATAGACTTGATTCACATTGGATTGGAAAACAAAAGTTCAAAATATCGAGGCGGCCCGAGAAACGATGACGCGGTGAGGTCGGATCGGGCTACTCAAGGAGAGACGAGCTCATCTGGCGATCGCTCTGAGTTGCCGTGGAGCTGCCGGCTGCACCTGCTGAGCCACCCATCGCGACAAACGCGAGCAGCACCCAGCGGCCCCCGACTCCTGGTGGTGGAAGAGCGACGAGAGAACTGGACGGCGCTTTAGCGCTCGCGGTTGATGATGCCACCGGGGCGCATGACGCGGAACTTGACGGTCGGTACGCGACGATTTCCCAGCCAGGCGCATAGAATCGCGCGAGTGACCAGGCCTCGGGAGTCGTGGCGATGCGGCCGACTTGCGCACAGCCATCGGCAGAGGTCGGCCCGGGGCCGCTGCCGGCTGCGTTTGCGCCACGACCGGCCGCACCGCCGCCAACGGGGTTCGAACTGCCCGGCAACACGATGCCTGGCGTTAGTGTTGCCGCAACGGCGACGGACACAAGCCTCACGTAAGTCTCCACGAGGCGTGCCGGTGGAAGTACGGAACCTGCTGTATTGCCAACCGTGAGGCCGCGACCGGCCGTCGACGCGACTCGGTCGCTTCGCGTGCGGTGGGCGACGATGGTCTCGTCGAAGACGTCCACCATCGCGACCAAGGCGGTCGATGGACTGCAGTCGAGCAAGTTGTCGAGGCTTGCGAGAGCCATGCTCTATTGGGTTCGTAGTTTGCTTGCGGACGATTAAAACAAGGCGTTCAGTGAGGATCCACAACTTGCCGCGAGAGATCTTTATTGGTGGGCAGACAGTCGACATTTCGTCCTTTTGCCTCTGGCCACGCACATCGGTAGCGCGTTGTGGTACGACGGACGAGAGGAGAAAAGACAGCGGAGAGAAATGCCAAATTAAAAAAAACGCCGCGAAAGTTGGAAATGCCAAAAAAAGAGAGAGCTCCCTATTCGTAATTTTCTTCGCGGCCGAAACGAGTATGCGACAACAACGATCGACGGCGCGTGTTCGTGGGATTCCAGAGAGAAAGGGGTGAACGTGAGAGGTGTGTGTGTGCCCAATGTCACACGTCGAAGCCCTTGGCCCGCAACTTTTCGCGCAGCAGGTACACGATGACGTCCCCGTGGCAAGGCCTGGGCTTGCACCAACACCCAATTTCACCGACGCCGATGAACTCGTCGAGCGCGTCCCAAAGGCCGTTGGTGTTCGCGCGGACGAGGGCCTCGTAGCGGCCGAGCGACTCGGCGGCTGGGATGCCCTTGTTGGGGTTGCCCCACTTCGTGCTCACCGCCCCGGGAACGAACCGGCTCATGTCGCGTCCTATGTAGACATGCCGCGTCGGAGCCCCAACTGCTCCAGCCGCAGTCATTGACGATGCCGCCACCCCGGCGGTCGCACTGCCAGATGAGGTGGCGATACCACAGCTGCCGTCGCACCGACTCTTCCAGTCAAGGAGGTCCTTGTAGCCCCGTCGCCGGAGAACGTCCTTGTGCACGTTGGCGACGCGAGGGAGTAAGTGAGCGTCCCTGCCGCGTGCCGGAGCCGTGTGAGACTCGGAGGTTGCCGCCCCGGCGTATGTGTGCACTTCGTAATGGGCGTTCACCAGCACTTCATCCGCCCCGAGGAGGGCTTCGTGGTCCCCTATGGGAAGGGCCGCCGCTCCATCCCGGCGGGGCTCTCGAACGGGCGGTGCCGACGCGGGCGGTGCCGAGGAGGGCATGGACTTCGTCGGCGGCGATTCCGACTCCACCGGGTGGCCATTGCGTTGCTGCCGCGGCGGTGCGACCTGCATGCGGGGGATCGCTTCAAGGCCGGGAAGGGTGGCGGCGAATGGGTCCTCCCCGTTTCTGGCGGCGGCTACGCTTTCGACCGCAGGCGGAGCCGCCGTTCGGCTGCCCCATCGGGAGACGGTGGGCGCGGTGGCGGCGACGGCGAGTGGCGCCGTCGTTTCCGCAAGCGTCAGCGACTCGATGGCGACACCCTTGGCTCGCCCTTTGCCACCGCGGCCTCCCACAGAACCCCAGCCCCGCGTCGACATGAAAAGTGACTCGGAGGAAGGCGATGATGCTGTGGACCTCGCCGCGAGAGATAAGTGATAAAAAGAGCCGGTCCTCCCATACCGCTAGACACATCGCGCTTTGATAAGTGACTCGTTTCGCAGTTCAACGCAACGGTATTATCATCACATAGCTAACTAGTCTCCTCGCGCTTTGAATTTCAAGCGCCGTCCTCGTGTCCCCGTACGTACGCATTAGTTGGTCTTTTTCAGAGTCGAAGCGGCCTGAATGTCGATCTTGGCTTGCGACGAGTTGGCGATGCCGAGAAACCCGTTGCGGTTCTTCGCCGCGAGGTACCCTGGGAGCCAGTTGGCCTTGAACCATGCGATCGTGTCCTCCCAGCCCTTCGCAAACGGAATGATCGGCTCAAAGCGGAGGTCACGCTCCACGGCGGAGATGTCGAACCAGCGGTTCATCGTCAATACAAACACGTTGAAGACGTTCAGCTTGAACGTGACCCCGAGAATCCAGCCAATGAGATTCGCGATCAGTGCGATGCCGTAGAGGAACCAAAATGGATAGTGAAACTTTGCTGCGAGGCTCGGAAAGCCCATTCCGACGACGGCGGTGTCCACTTCGCGCCAGAAGATGCAATACGGGCCCTTCTCCGGATGCGTGTTGCCGTCCGTGGCGATGTAAAACTTGCCGATGACGGGGCTGCCCTTGTAGAGCTGCCGCTCGGCAATGATGAGCGCGTGGC